>FTEL01006886.1_pt1 | contig 15407 bp, 18 predicted proteins | sample 1658911 | NCBI WGS metagenome assembly FTEL01 (sample SAMEA3914869, study PRJEB12502) | metagenome | biome: forest; material: soil | place: USA | collected 2012-03-12 | depth 0.1 m
CCCCAACCCCATCAAGAAATAGAACAAGACCGCCACGCCCGCGAACTCACACCCATCCCCTCCTCGCTCCTCCCAACCCGCCACTCCACCCCCGACTCCTGCAGCAGCAGCGTCCGCCACCTCAGCCCCGAGCCTCAGACCGCCACCATGCCCACCGCCCTGTCCATGTCCATGTTTCGTCATATGGGCGGTATGGGTATGCGGATGGGCAGTATGGGCATGCGGATGGACATGATGATGGGGATGGACGTGGACGCTGGTGTGGACGCCGAACCGCCCACGCCGAGCGTCGAGTCGAATTGTAGTCGGGATTCGGTGTTTGAGACGAGTCGGGTTGGTGGTGGTGGGAGAGGGGTGGGAGGGGATGTGGAGATGTCGGATGCGAGTAGCTTTACGTCGGATGATGGTGAGAAGGACGGGGTTGTTGGGAAGGAGGAGGAGGTTGTGGTGGGTGGCAAGTACACTGGTGGTGGGTATGGAGGTGAGGAGGGGGATGTTGAGATGGATGAGGGCACGCCGACTATGACGGCGAGGCCGGTTGAGGGGAGGGGCAGGGGGTGGGTGCCTTGGGGGAATAATGGGTCTTGATTTGGTTGGGTTTTGGTTTATTGACGATCGGACCAGTCAGGGGTTGGCTGGGTTGAGGTGGTTGGGTGGTTGGGATACTTTGTATGTACATGGTGATGGAATTGGGATGGCAAGGGAAAGCGAGCATTTGATACCTGGGTTTTTGGTTGTATTAGTCATGACGCGGATGGGTTATGATGGGATGGCATGGGCATGGAAATAGCGAGGGGAATAAAAAGTCGTTCTTCTTGTCATGTGCGGCTTGTGGTTTGTGTGTGTGTTTTTGGGAAGTGAAGTGTGTGCGTGCACATGACTGCTGGATGAGAGGAACTGAGTGCTTGCACGGTAAGTAAGATACACGAAGTGGGAAAACAATTGTTGTTTGTTCTTTGTTCTCCCTTTTTCCCAACACCAACCTCACTCGGTCAACACAATCAAGGCGAGGAACATCTGAGTCTCTCAATACCGAAATGGAACCGAAACTAACCAATATATTTTTCGGGAAATTCATGGAGGGTACGGAGCGGTGCTGCTGTGGGAGGTTCGTCTTGAGCACCGCGCCAGGGGTGTGTTGATGCGAGCGGCCGCAGCTCAGTCGTCCCCGGCCCGACCGTCATCTTCAGAGGTAACCTAGTGGTATTATGCTAGCATCGTTCTCATGAGCACGGGCGAGCAAGTCGTCCTCTCCATTGTCTGGCGAGGGCAACGTCAGAGGTGTTTTGGCACAAGCGGGCAACACGGGAGGAAGAGCGGCGGCAATCTTGGTCACGGACACTTCAGGAGGAGACGAGACTATACAAATACTGTTAGAGTCACTCGAGGGAAGCAAAAGGACTGGTCAAGAATAGTTTGACTGGCAGCAGCGGCAGTGGCAACGGGCCAGATGATATCTGTTCAGTGTTAGTCGAGGTACAGACGGGGCAGGCATTTTATCTTGTCCTTACTGTGAGAAGTCATACTGACGAGTGGTGGCGGTTCCGACGGGGGAGATCCAGGGGTACTTCGGAGGGCAACGCTGAAGCAAGTACCAGTTTCCAGAGAGTCGGTAATGTATTGCAGCAATGTTCTCGTCGGAGGTAACCTGGGAGGTAATGATAGCGGAGGAAAGAGGGGGAGGAAAAGCAGAGCAGAACGAACACTGCTTCACCAACGACGGGCATCAAACACCAGTCTCTGAAGGGTCTAGCGAAAAAACCACGCGTCAGGCCCGCAACACCGGCCGAGTGCGCAAGGGAACGGGGAGGAAGCGAAAACAAAAAAAAAAAAAGGGGGGGGGGGGGGGGGAGAGCAAGCGTAGCAGACTGAGCATTGCTTCACCAACGACAGGTATCAAGTGCCAGTTCCCGAAGAGATCTGGCAAGAGAACCACATCGTCAGATTTGCAACAATCTGATTCGCAACGACAACTGAGCATGCAACGCCAGGGGGGTATGAGATTGCAGAGGGAGCTCTGGGCACGAGGAAAGGGTTGTGACGGCGCGGAGGGGGTCCCGAACTTCATTCATCGATTCTATTCTACCGACATCAGCGCACAGTTATGCGGTCAAAACAATGTCTCCCAGAAAACACACCAAGCTGGACACAGCCACGACTAAGAAGGACGGCGCGTTGCAAATGGACAGGTTTCAAAAGGACGCGGAGGGGTCTCTACAATGCCAGATGGTTGTCGACGTTCATACGAGAAAGTCTGAGAATCTTCAAGAATCAATTCTAGCGACGGCCCAGAAGAAAGCTCAGAGAGGTCCCCACATCCCCTTCCTCAACCCCCTCCTTGACCCCCTTTCTCAAACGCCTCATGGCCATCTCTGACAGGGCCTCGATTTCAATAGCCTGAATAGTTTTTGCACTCGAACGGCAAGGCCGCCGGGACATAAAACTAGCCTTACCGACATGAACAGCATTCACGATCAGCAGACTGCCGACAACGCATCTCGGGAGGGCGAAGAGGCAAGAGTCTATCTTCTTATCACTGACAATCCACGGGCGCGAGAGCGGGGTTGGCCATGGTGAGAAGGCGCAGCGACGCCTGGAGCGGTGTCTCGCACCCATTCGGTCCCGGATTGCCATCTAGCTAGAGTTACGTGATGTCTCCTTGCAAATGCTCGTGGAGATTCTGAAGATGGGTTCCCAAAGCAACCGTCTCGATGTGGAGTTGAGAACAGACTCACTCGTAGTGCTGGCGACGAGTGCCTGACCTAAGGTGGGAACCATATGGACAGGACCACCACTGGCTGTGGCCTTTCACAACAGCCGATTCCTCCATCTTGGCCCTCAGCTGACTTCCGCCCTGCCTCCTCTCGGGTGTTGGATTGTCTGTTGGTTCGAGGTTCACTTTCTGCCAGAGCGCATAGCACCGAAGCTAATCACTATTTTATTCGGCACCTAATCCATATTCTCAGACCAATGACCGAGAATCGGGCCGGCGTGGGCCTGCTTGCCTGCCTGCGCAGGTGCAAAATGCTTGTCCTCTCTCCACTCCCCTTTACCCGGCCCTGCAGCGTGCCGCGCGCCACGTAGCATCCGTACCTGAGGGCATGGGCCTGCAGTCACCGTTTCTTCCCGGCCCGGCTCCGAGCAGTTGTTGTTGGACGCAGACGCGGAGAGAAATCTCAACACCCGCGCCTCCTGTTGCTGATGCTGGTTAGCTAACCGAGCGAGGCCCTTCGTACCTTAGTGCGTGTATGCACTTCCTACCGACTCGGACACAGCCTCGTTCCTGCGCCAATCGGGCACAGAGGAAGCCACTCAACCCAGAGCGGGAATTTTGGGTGTCCGGTACTATGTCGCGGCCCGATAGAGGCCAACAACCCGCCTCTCCGGGCCGTGTCGGGAGAAGCTCCGTGCTAGCTAGCCAACGAGTAGGTATCAGACACCTCCCTGCCTGACTGAAGCAAGGCATCTAGAATGTGATAACTGCAGCAGGGTTCTTCAGAGGGCGGCACCGTGTTATTAGTGACAAGGCATATTCCAAAAGATTTGTATATTGTAGGAACATGCCATTAGAGCCAACCAACCGTGTGGTTTCAACATGCTGTGCCATTGTCTGGATATTTAGGTACCTGTCTGAAGCGAACAGTAATTACAACAGAGATACTAGGACTCCTGCTCCCCCCCCCGCGGCCGATCCGACATACCAGGGACTTTGCTGCCTCACTTCCTGGCCCCTCCTAGCTGCCGAAATCTTCATTTGGTTGAGCGGCTGGGCCGAGGGCAGTTGTGTAGTTAGGTTAAGCAGGACAGTTGAAAAGAATCAAACTCTTCAACAGCAAAGTACGCCAATTGCTTCTTTCACTTCCTTCCTCAAATCCTAAATCCTAACCATTGATGTTGAGAAAGTTGGAAACCTTGAGGATTCAAGCCTTTGGAATGATGAAGTTGAGTGGTACCTTAGCATGTTAAAAATCACATGGCCACCGTCATAGAGTAACACAGCATCTGGACACTGAACACGGCATGTTGGCCTCAGGGTCCATGGGAGGTAGGTACCTATGTTGCATGCCGCATTTTCCCGCCGTGGTAGATTGGGAATATCGCACTCTTGCGTGCATGGCTCCGGCTCACCCGCCAATCCGGGTGAGCTGGGTGAGCCAGGTGAGCCGGGGTGAGCGCTCGCTGCTTTTAGCTCACCCTGCTCACCGGGCTCGCGCGACCTCCCGCCCGAGCAGGGGTAAAAAGCAAGAAGCAGGACGCTGGAATTTGTCATCTGCAATATGACACTAGCGTAACCTTCGTACTATGTAGCGTTACAATTAGGCAATATAGGCTGTCTAATCAGGCTAGTTAATAACGGTAAAAGATAAAGTTAGTCTAGATTAAGAAATGAGACTTTGCGCTAGTATATATTAGGAAACCCTGTAGTTTCTCCGGCTTGCAGCTGTCGTAAAGTCTCTAAAGCCGTAGGAGACGGCAGCGGAAAAGTTTCGTATCTCGCAGGTTCCTATAGCGATTTCACAGTTCGTACCAAGCAGAAATCACTCGAGTTATGTCATATCATCGTCACAGTTCTCTCACACAGCCTCGTGTTGATCGACACCGACCTTTTCTGATTCGGTGAAGGCAACAACAGGATACGCCGTCTACTTGTCCCGACTTTCTTCTATACAAAGCGAGTCATGACGCAACATAATATCATCCCAAGCGTATCACACCACCAAATACCTCCCTCCTCAACCACGCCCATAACAACCCTCGCCCTCGCCGGTCCCGGCACAATCCCTCCTCACTGACACTTCCTCAAACCCTATCAAGCCAACTTGAACAACACAAAACCAGCCACCGCAATACATGTCCGACCTCCCCACAGAGCGCGGCATGCGCAGCAACGCAGCCGCCCAACAGGGCACCGGTACCGGCACTGGCAACACCTACGGCACCGGCACTGGCAACACCTACGGCACCGGCACCGGCACCACCCAGGGCACCGGCACCACCTACGGCACAAACCCGGCCTCCGGCCCCGCGCCCACAACAGCCGGTTACCACAAGCATGACTTCCTTAACAAGTACGACCCGTTCGTCAACAGCACCACCGGAGAAAGATTCCACCCCTCGGCGACGACAGGCCCCCAAATCGGCGGCACTTGCCCTAGTCCCGGTCCCGGTGCCACCGGTGTTAGTACGACAGAAGGAGGAGGCGTTAGCGGTGGGGCGATGGCGGAGAGCTCGACTAGGACAGCCGGTAGTGCGGTGCCAGGACATGCGCACAAGTCAGATTTGTTAAACAAGCTGGATCCGAGGGTTAATAACATGCCGGGGGCTCAGAAGGGGAGGAGGGGGGGTGGAGGGAGCGGAGGGCCGGTTGCTTAAGGGGGGAGATAGGGATGGAGAAGTGAGGGTAGCGTTGTTAAGGTGGGGTTGATGCAGGGAGGGAATGGATGATAATTAGTAAATTCCTGTTTGATATCTGTACTGACCAGTACTTCGGGTGATTCGGGAAGGGATTGGTTGACTTTCCGCGCCCGGGCATCGAGTTCCGCCACGTGCTCGGCATTTCTCAGCCGCCGGGCGGGTTGGCCCTGTGCGCGGCTCTGCTGGAACGTCACTTCTCCGGCCGGTGGGTCTCGGTCGACGTGGTGGCGTGCTTCGAGGCCGGCGGCTTCGTCTATGCGTCGGCGCTGGCCGCGCGGATGGACGTGCCCTTAGCGCTGATCAGCGAGGCCGGCAAGCTACCCCCGCCCACCATGTCCGTCGTCAAGTCACTGTCGTATATCTCGTCTTCGGCATCCAATCACGACTCGAAGGCAAGGATCGAGATGGGCCGGGATACGGCCCCCAAGGGCGTGTCCGTGCTGGTGGTGGATGACGTCCTCGCCACGGGGCGGACGTCCTGCGGCTGTTGGGTGAGGCTGGCGTCGGCCCCGAATGTGAGCGTCATAGTCGTGGCCGAGTTCCCTGTTCATCATGGCCGGGAACTGCCGCGCCGGCATGGCTTTAGCGGAGTCAATGTTCAAAGCCTTTTGGTCTTTGGCGGCGCTTAGGCAGGGGACGAGGGTATAGTGGAGGTTGGATTCTTGGCCCTGTGTTGGTGTTGCGTTGTGAAACTGATTGTGTTTTTTTATAGCGCCTGGCATTTATAACAGCCACGCTTAGCTTTTTTAGGGAGGAAAGAGTCTCATTCTGCAAGAATGCCCGAACTGAGGGTCCTGCCTGCATATCTTGCCAGCTGCTCACTCAAGCCTGTGAGGGTTACTCGCTGAGCAAATAGTATATGTGAACACAATTTCTGACAGCTTTTCTACCGTATTGTACCGATGCTATGTTAAGGGATTCTCTGGCGGTTATCATGTGTGGTCTGGCATCTAATCCTATCTTTCCGAGCATCCCTCGCGTGTTCTCTTGCCTTTGCCGATAGGCTGCATAGCAACATGATCATCCTCATAACTGTGTCCGACTTTGCTTCACGAACGCTGCCAAAGCTGCTGCTTCCCATGCGCAGACGGGAGCCGTTTTTGGCTGGGGCTTTTTGCTGGGGGCTTTTTGCTGTGGGCTCTTTTGGCTGATCTCTTGCGAGAAGCGTTCAATTTGGTGATCAGGCTGGCAGTGATTGGTCTGCGGAGTCCGCCGGTACGACCCGGTGTGAACGGATAGATGCATAAAATGTCCGTACACCCAGGTATCGTCAGAGTAAAAGGAGGAAGGCGATTTCGCTTTGTAGTGACTGTGCCTTCTCTACCTCTCACTCCCGGAGGAAGCGCGGTACACACTTTCATATTACTCCCTTTTCTAGGACCAGAAAGGGCTCCACAGGCGGAGTTAGTAAAGGCAATATCTATAGCCGAGGCGTGCCTCGAACGGGACTCCACTATGTGTTGGGCTGGAAACGGCTTCGCCATGCAGCATGACCATTATGGTTTAGGATCCATTCCGCAACGAACTTGCGTGCTGACACAGCGCGTTGATCTGTCCAGTTTGGTGGCGAGACATGTCAGCCAGTGCCCACCGCAGGCCAGGTTGGACGGGTGCCTGGGGATATACGTGAGGGGTGGCATCATGCTGGGTAAGATAGGTCATAATACGCATCCTCTTTCACGTATATCTCAACTCTCCTTGCTGGGAAACTGTGGGGATTTCCCGCATGTGCATGTAAGAGGAGCGGTACCCCGCGAGCCATGAAGTAGAGAGTAATGTATGTCGTTGGCCCATCATCCCACAGGTCTCCTCTGTAAGTACTACTCGCTTGTGCAAAACAGTCAGGAAGGAACCGGTAGCCGCGACAGCTGCGTAAAACGGAAGACGCTATCGAGTTGATGCCTATGAAGTAAACTACCTCCGCATCTGCAGTCATGCCCCGTCGGAAATCCAGGTCCTTGCACACTGAACAAGAAAAGCTACTTGCAGGTTCCTAGTTCGCGTGGATTCTCCTTGTTACATTCACGCTAATTCCGATGGCCATGAACTCAGCTTGTCTAGATGACTCGGAAGAAGGATTGGTCTGCTCGAGACCGTTCTGTCAGGCCAAAAAGAGCTCTGCATCGAGAACTGCTGCAGCTCGCTGTCTTTCTGCTTCTTCCAAAGCCCGAGCTGCCGAGCTCATCGCGAGCAAGAACAAGAAACCCCTTTGCTTTTAGCATCTCGAGAATCCCGAGCCGGTCTGTACTAGCGGCCCTAATCACGGCCTAGGTCTTCGCCTCTTCAGATATGGCGCTGCCGCAGCGATCCAGGAGAAACCGGACCATCTTCTCCCTGTTGTAGATCGCCGCCAAGTACATGGGTGATATCCTTCTCTCTGCGACATTCTCAGCCACGATTTCCACGCCGTGATCCAGCAAACTCGAGGCAGTGCCGATGCGACCTTCGGCGGCAGCCGCGTCAAGTGGCGTGTGACAGGGACTATCGGCATATTTGGAGAACACATCAGCGCTGGCATCGATCAAGATTCGCAGCGCCTCTTCGTTCCCATGGTGCGCAGCAATGTGAAGCGCTGCCTGGCCCGCCGGATTCGTGCCGCAGGCGTTCACATCAGCGCCATATTGGATGAGGAGCGGCAGCATTGCCTGCCTCTACGAGGTGACTGCCATGCGAAGGACTGACTCTCTCGTCCTAGGCACACAAAGCGTCCTTGCCCTTGCGTCCGCGCCCGCTTCTAACAGGAGGCGGACCACGCCCTCGTCGCCAGCCGAGATAGCATAGAAGAGAGGCGTCAGCCCGTTGCACCTGGTTTCGAGACCGGGGCGGTATCGCAGCAAGGTCGCTATTATTGATGGATTGAGGGACATGGCCGCTGCATGTACGAGCCTTGCGGATAACGACCCCACGGGGCTTCGACATCGGCTCCTTAGTTCAGCAGCACCCTGACGGCTTTGATGTGGCCTTCGCTGATGGCCAGTCCTAATGCGGGCAGGCCGTTGCCGTTTGGCTCATCGATTGCTGCCCCTTCCCTAAGCCGATGCAGCATTATGCTCGTCAAGCCTTGCGAGGCTGCTTCGTGCAAAGAGAGGCTTGAATTCGGTTGGCTATCGCCTGAAGCAGATTGAAGGGGCATAGTGGAACAATATGTCAATGGTGATTAGGGAGAGCGCAAATGATGACCCAGCTCCGAGGGTGTTTGAAATGTCGAGGGCGACGATTCAGACAAGACAGAACGGGAGGGAACCTAACTAACTACTGCCAAGAGCAGCGGAGGCAGTTCAATACATACCCAAACTGACCATAGAAAGCTTCCCTCCCGGCGAAGCCGAGATTCAGGGGCAACGAGCCTCGTCCGTTGGGGCTGATGAGTCGGGACCGTTGCGAATTATTTAACACCAAAACTCTTGCTTAGCCCTACATATCTTACATCTTACTCTTACAGGCTTGGGCGTCGATCGTTACTTATTGTTTCCGCTGCTGCCTGCTGAGGGCGGGGGCCGATTGCATGACCACTTGTTCCACACCTGCAACTTACGCTGACAGTCCGAAGATTGTTAGGCGCCGTGGAATAAGTAGGGGCGTAGCACGGGATGAGCAAGCATGGGCAAGGCTCAGCGGGGACACACTCATTCACAATCAGCTTCGGAGACGCAGAGCTCAGAGGTTTAGGGCTCCCAATCGGCTCGACAACGCAGGGCCGAATACCAATGTCGTCAGCGCAATCGGGGCCACGACATCCCCAGCCTTGCTCGTGGGGGCCATGGGCGCTCAAGAGATATAAAACCGATGCGAATGCTGAGGGAACACGGAGAACATGAAACCTTTTCCTTGTCGCTTTACACCACCCAACGCCCTCTACTCCGCACTTGATTTTGCTTGCGCTTCGATGGAGTCAAGCGCTTCAATGGAGTCAAGTGCAGCCGTGATTGCGCAAAGGAAGGACTGATATACGTCATGGGCGCATGCGACGGAGATGGAATGACTAACAGTGGTGGTTAAGGCAAACACCCCGGACCGTGAATCATGAGGGACGGTTTACCACCCAAACAGTCGCAGGAGTGGTCGAGGCAGGTGAGCTCAGTGTTGTGGCCAAGTCGCGGACCGTCTCGTCAACTCGCGTCTCCGCTAAAATGTAAGGACCTCGTTCCATGTGATCCGGCTTCGCAGCCCATTTCTCTGTTGACGTCGACGAGAGAAAATCTTCGATCCACAGCCTCAACTCCGTTTTCGCGCGCTCTATATCCTCTTGGGCGACTCCCACGGACATGATCCTGGATGTCGGTACTTCTGGGGCCGTCGATACCCGGAGTCTGACCTCGTCCCTGCAAGCATCCGAAATTGTTGACCAAGCCCATAGACCTATCACAGCTTCGAAGTATTGCTGGTTCACCTCCCAGGCCGCAGGCTGCTTGTTTTCCTTTGGCCCAAGGGAAAGATCGACTTGAGAAGCCTCGCTGGGGTCAAGACGGGACTCTGAGCCGTTGTATTCTGCTACATTGATGGTCCAAGGGATGGATTCGCCGTTCTTCAGAGCAGACTACACCTTGTCGTGAGCGAAAAGAACCGCAGCGCTTGTCACGGGCAGGACAGGCAGGTAACCCAATGACAGTAGTATTCGGCTAAGCCACAATCCGGGCTCTATTCCGTCGGGCACGGGCAAGCTCTATTGTCAAGACGTAGCTCGAGGAGCTACAAACAAGTCTCGCGGCAGCGAGGTGCAGGATCTTCAACCCAAAGGGGTCCGTACTTCTCCACATGTCGGCTCCACCCATGGGTCCCAGCAGTCACGGCGCAACCGCCGTGACAGCGCTGGATTCAATTGCCTTCGTTAGCTGCTGCGCTTGCTGGCTGTGACGAATCTGTCTGACCCACACTCTGAAAGGGTCCAATGGAGGTATGTGCCGTAGGGTACGTAGACTCGGTGAAGCCAAAGGGTTCACAACAACTTGTGTCTCAATAGTACGATCAATCTGTACACTGAGATCTGATTGCTTTACTGAGGAAGCTCCAAGCTCCCTCAACGAGTGACTGCCTAGCTAGTATATATACACGGTGCCATCCCTTTGTTCTCTGGTCGCCTGTGGTAGCTGTCTACCTTTGTCTATCCTTCTTTGATCGCCTTTGGTAGCTGGCGATCCCGGGTTATCGTGCTCGCCTGTGGTAGCCAGCTCTCCTGGGCTACCCCCTTTGTCGCCCAATCGGCGCCCTTGCTGTGACCTGCAGCCGCGGCCCTGTTGATTGGCTGTCAGGTCACGCTGCATGCCCCACCGGGCCGTTCTTTACGGTTGGTGCGTGACACGACAAACTTCTGCAATCCGGTTGTAGATATCTTGCCGTGTAGCTAGCGAGCCACTTTGTCGTACGAGCGTTTGGATCTCCTTTGGCGTAAGACCAGCATTCGAAAGAGTTGCAAGCTGTGAGGTACCTCTAGAGAGTTGTCGGTGGACTGGGTGAGCAGAGGGGTGTTGGCTTGGCTCGTGGTTGTGTATCGAGAAGCGGCGATCAGGACGGTGTTTAAGGATCCAGGTATTGTCGGGTGACTCCTTGGCTAGTACTGAAAAAGGACAGCCAGTCCCTCGAGTAGTTGTCTTCCTTTGGCGCTCTCTTGTTGTTGGTGGCAGCCGGAGTACTCCGTCGCATGCGTAGGTAACTGTCACCCTCCCACTCTTTTCTTTAGTCGATTTTCCGGTCGAAAATGCGTAGCCGCAGGCGGCAGCCCACACGTTGATCGACCTGAACAATCGTATATAGCCTCGGGGAGTAGGAAGTCGTCTGAGAAGGTGGCCATTGCGATGGTGTTGACAGTGGTGGCAGTCAGGGGCACGCAGTTCAGGGGCGCGGGGATTTTTTTGGCTTATATAATCAATTGCGCTTACATAATACTCGCGGACCCGCGAATCTAGTGAGAGCCCGACGTCCATGCAAATTAGAATGACGTTTGTCTCGTGGCATGATTTCTTCTCCTTTCAAACCCAAACTTGCAGTTACCAGTCTACCAGCATGGATACGCTACAAAACGCGAAACCACGAACTGAGAGCGACAAGCATCATATTCAGCGCCTGTATGGAAAGACGCCAACCAGTGGGCGCCTTGCGCACCACCAATTAGAGGTAACTATTATAATATTAATGCTTTATGCCACTTAGTCTTTCGCATTAAGCTAATCACATCGTCGATTTTAGGAACGCAAGTATTTCGATTCTGGCGACTTTGCGCTTTCGCAGGCTCATAAATCCTCCAATATTGGCGCTGTCGTTACGGGGGGCGAACACCCCACCCGTGAGAGCGTATCTCACCCGGCATGTCCAGTGCCAGGCTCCAGCAACGTCGAGGGTAGCGCTAATGAGCAACTACGAGGCGAGAAAGCCACTGGTGAGGTGATACCTGTTAGCCAGCTGTATCAGGAGATGGGTACTCGGAATGGCAATTCGCAGGGTACCGAGGGGGTGAAGGGGGAGAGAAGCGTTTGAACATAGCTAACTATGTTATCCGTGATTTTGTAACAACAATTTGCGCATCAATTAGTTATGGGATAGAACGGGCTATCATTCTCACGCTCATGTTGACCAAGGGCAGATGCCTCTAGAGCCTGACCGTGAGAGGGTTTTTTCTGGAAGGGCTTTAGAACCCGCGGAGCTGCGCACGAGATGTTGGGGAGATAACACATCAAAAGCCCAGATCATGTACGAACTGAACGAAGTCGAGAACAAAACAGTAGATTTAGCCAAAATACCAAAACGCGCAAATCGCAACAAGCTATAACGTTACACCCTCACTCTACCTAACATCACCTCATGTGTTACATCAACCTTTGCTCCCTATTAGATACCCGCATTCTTGCGTCAGCCAAGGTGGCGTGAACCGTGAGGGGCATGGATGGACAGAGGCCCCCCCCGCCCCCCGCAACTACAATGAAGCAGAGCAACCGTGCGGGGGCCCACCATTTCAAATTGGTGCGTAATGATGTGTCAAACCACGACTTGCAACACTGCCAAGTATATTGTAGAAGTTTGGCGATTATCGACCTAAAATCATCCCTTGACATACCAATCAAGTTTCACCATTACTTCTAGAACGTCATCATCTTGTCCACAGAATCTTGGTTTTACAGGCACTTCTCTCTGCAACAACCCAGGCCCAACGAACACCATGTCTCTTCACCCAGATTCCACTGAGGCCGAGCTGCCTTTTTCGACATTCCAACTGATCCCAGAAAAAGATGCCGTCTTTAGGACCAACCGCCCCGAGGCCCCAGCCAGTCCTGAACTCCTGAAATACTTGGAGCAAAGCGCTGTTGAGGTTTCATGCAAAACGATTGACGTCGCGCATGGAGCGTTCGGGTCCGAAGACGAAGAGATGAAAGGTCTCTACGCCACGCTGATCGTCTTTGATTTGCGATTTAATGCTATCACGTCCAAGCGCCGCATTGCGGAGGCTACCGTGACTTTCACCTTCACTCGAACGAAGGATGGCAACCCGATCAACATCTACGGACTCTCCCCATATGGCAACCTGAGCGTTTTGCCTGCCTGGGCGGTAAAGATGACAGCGCAGAGCCTGCTCCTGGGGCTCGGTATATCTGCCAACCCAGCCACCGCACTCGCCTCCTTTGGACAACAAAGAGTGCTCACCCAGTTCCTCAGTGGCTTCTCGAAAGTTATCGGGCGGGAAAGCGACAATCGGGCTGCATGGACCCTCCGGGAGAACGACCTCGCCGAGGAAGGCGTGCCTGTTTTCATGAGAGTGGCCATCTTGCTGGGAAGGGATAGCCTCGATCCCTTTCAGTGTTCTGTCGATCTCCAGGCGTCTCACGACTCCAAGACGGGGCTTGGGCCGGTGTTCTCGAGGGCTCGACACACCAGACCTTATCTTTTCAACCCGCAGCAAAAGTCGACACACAGACTCAAGAGGTACGACGAGAATAACCTCGGCAACGAGGATCTGAGCATGTTATGTGACATCACATCCATCGACGAGTGGAAGAAGTCGGAGAATGCGGGCCATACTAGCGAGGAAGGGCCTGAGACAAGTGAAACTGAATAGGTTTGCGCGCTTTCTTCATCTCCTTTCCCTTCGGTTTCTTTTTACTTCACCCTAATAACGGCCAATGAAAAGAAATTCAAAAAATTCTCGTCTCCTCCAAAAAACAGAAGAGGCAGGGCCCCATGGGCCAAACCTTTCGTTACAAGAAGCGCCTCTAGTCGAATCACCACTGTTTGCAAACAGTGGAGGCATTCATCTCTCGCCTCGAACCCACGTGATAGCACCGTAGAAAGGCCCCTTAATGCCATCTCTCCCGTGTCGGATCCCAACCCGGCCTCCCAGCTTGCGCGCCGGGCGACCTGCACGGCCGGCGAAACCGCCTGCGGGACCGAGCGCATGCCGGTCAGGAGCGCGTGTTGAGTCACGTAAACCATTCAGAGCTCCCCAGTAAAGCGGCGCGTTGACTGACGGAGGTACAGACTCGGACGAGATAGATACTGCGACCCGGGCTATTACTGTCTGCCTGTGACCGGGTGCTGTCGGGTACGGCCCGCCCGCGCCCCAATTCTGATCGAGAGACTGACAAGAAGTATTCCGTAGGCCGGCAAAACCTGCGACACTGACTCCTGCAGCTCAGGCACAGTCCAGTGCGGCACCGGGTACGCCTCTTTCCCCCATCCCCCGCGCGTCCGGTCCCAGCAGCCAACAGCTAACAACTCCAAATGCATGCCCTCCTACGGCGTCTGCTGCCCCGGCGGCGCGGGGTACTGCAACGCAGGGACGACATGCACAACCGACGGCAAGTGCCAGGCCTCCGGTAGCTCCGGCGGCGCCAGCTCCGCCAGCTCGGCCAGCACCGACCCCCAGACGCTCCGCACGTCGGCGATGTCAAGCACCACGCCGCAGCAGACTGGTGATTCCAACGACCTGCCCAACCCCTCGGGGTCAAGCGCCCGCGGCGGCTCGGGCAGCAGCGCCACGACCTCGACGCCGTCGTTTTCTTCGTTGACTACGAGGGCGGTGCGGACGACGTCTTCGCTGCCATCGGCGGCTGCCGCGGGGCTTCGTGTGCTGGGGTGGCGCTGGGTGGTTGGTGATGTTGGAGGTGTGGTGGTGTTGTTGTGATTTGCCTGCCTGAGTGAGGCGGTTGAAGGGGTGGTTGGTGGGTTAGGGATGAGGAGGGATGAGGAGGTGGTGGATGTTTTGAAGGAGGAGCGGGTGCTGGCGGGACTGGGGAGGCCGGAGGCGAGGTTGCCCGTTGTTCGGCAGCGACTGGGCAAGATTATTTGACGGTGGCAGCTCATGTTGGAATTGTTGACTCTTTTAATTTGTTATCCTATAAATACCTACCTACCTACCAGACAAAGACAGTACACTCCCCAGATTTTTCGACCCTGGCTACTGCATCATTGTTAGGAGAACAAACATTGCGTGACTGCTGCCAATAGTGACGTGTTTCGTGTCATCCTTTTGGCCATTGGAATGTGACCACATTGCCTCCTTCCCCTGGCTAAGGCGTCCTCAAAGGCATGGATAGCCACCACTTTGAGAATGGTAGCATTTGTAACAAACTTGTTGTTCGCTGCGTCCTTTGATAAGGAAGATGCAATGCTATCATTATTAGCTTTCTAGCATAAAACATCCCCTTGCTGCCCTATCAGCATCTGCTTCCTCCAACAATACACAAGGGCCGAGCTCGCCACAGCTGACATATACGTGGAAATACCAAATTCTATAAACAGTAAACAAGGTATCCAATTCTTCGCCACAACGTCTTTTGTGAACCAGCTTCGCACTATTCGCCCACGATGGATGCCTCGTCTCTCCCAGCCACGGTGGAGGATATTCTCTCGACGGGAATAAACAACCAACAACCAACAGTGCCAAAAGTCTTCACCGAGCCAAGTGCAATCTACCTACCGTACCCCCGCCGACGAGCCCAGCTTCTCGTGGTGGAATCAGGATGCCAGCCAAGACACCGAAACCATGGAAAAGAAACACACACGCC
>FTEL01009384.1_pt1 | contig 15406 bp, 15 predicted proteins | sample 1658911 | NCBI WGS metagenome assembly FTEL01 (sample SAMEA3914869, study PRJEB12502) | metagenome | biome: forest; material: soil | place: USA | collected 2012-03-12 | depth 0.1 m
GTTGGTGTCAGCAGGATTGGGAGGCCGCCGAATAGGGGTCCCAACCCTCTTCGCGAGCCCGTTGTTTTGCCCGGGGCACGGCACGTAGTTGTAGGTGCCAATCCGCGGCATGCCGTTGGTCTTGAGATCCGTATGGTACGGCGCTACCACATCGCGCAAGAAGTCTCTCATATCGCTAGCAACGAAACCTGGGCGGAAATCGCCGGCCAAGTCCGGGCGGTCCAGGAAGGTGGCGACCAGGCCGGACACAATGCCAGCCGACAACGAGGTGCCCTTGGCATCCACAAACCCGCCGCCCTCAGGGCGACGCTCATGGTTGAGCCGGGCGCGAAGACGGTGATGATGCTAAGGAACCTATTCGTTCCAGAGCCGACATCGTCCCGCCAAATAAGGCCGTCCGGGTTGGTACCCCCGACGACAATGAGCGATGTCTCGCCCGCCCGGCCGGGCTTTGCGTTACGTCGCGGGTTGCTGCCGTCGCTCGCCTGCTCGGGGTCTTGAGTGTTGCCCGCCGAGCAGACGACGACGACATCGCTGTCGCGGAAGAGCGGCAGGAAAGCGCTCCAGGGATCGGCCTTGACCCACACGTCGTCGGTGATTAGAAGGTCGGCCCAGGCGGGATCGCCCCATTGGGAGATTGGGATACCTAGGTAGACACATAGATGTGTCAGTTCGGCCATTCAAAGAGAGCATGGAAGGGAGGGGAATGAATGGCCACTCACCCCCCGAGTAGTTGAGGACAGCCTTGCCCTGCTTGCCGTTGGTCCGGACGTGATCGAGAATCCATAACAGGCTCTGAAATAAACTGGAGGCTCTTGCGATCTGTCCTCCAGGTATTCTGCCCGACTCCCATCTGACCGGGATGATGTTTCGTCCTGCCTTGGTAACTCCGCGCGTCGCGCCGGCGGCGAGGCTGGCGACTTTGGTCTCGTGGCCTATCATCATCAGCTCCGCCTTCTTGGAGTCCTAGTAATCACTCACCATCTTCGTCTTGCATGGGACCACCCCCCATGTCATCTGAGACAAACGACGTTTGTATGCGGTTGAAGGTGGTGAACTCCTGCCAGACGGGCGGAAGGTTAGCTAACTGCCCGAGCACCTACATATTAGTTTGTTTCGACAAGAGAAGAAGACATACAGGATGGAGGACATCAACTCCGGTACCCAAGATGTAGATGTTCACCCCGCTGCCGCCGTTTGGATCATGAAGATAGCCCGGGTACTGGAAGTAGCGCGTGTCCTGAAACCTGGGCGGGTTTGAGACATCATTCAAGTACCACCCAGTTGCGGCCTGCAGATCCAGGTCCGTCTGAGCCACCTGGCGTCGTGAAAGCGAATATGTGGCGTTGGGCATTGCTGCCGTTTCGCTCTCCTTGTGCTGCCGCATCTTCAATCTCTTTGCCGGGACCTCGAAGTTGGTGCTTTCGAAACAGACTCCAACCACACCCGGATAGTTATCGCGATAGTACCGCGCACGGTTGCGGGACAACAGGGTCAGGTAGCCTCGGACGTCGATGCCGGCGCGCTGGTATGTGACGGCCGGGTTCTGGTTCGCGGGCACCGGCGGCAGGCGGAGGACCAAGTTGTTGAACTCGTCCTGGGTGCCCCGGTGCATGATGAGCACGAGGCTGAGCGTGGGGTTTTCGTCTCGCATGTTATTCTCAATGGCGGTCACGATGGCCCCGTGGCCGACCGACTTGGGGTGGAAGGCCTTGGTCCAGGACTCGGGAAGGCCGACGCTGCCCGAGAAGCCGTCGTCTGTGCCGTTGAGCCAGGAGGCCACCGCCTTGCCTTGGCCGACTCCCTGCTTGACGGCGCAGATGAGATACTTGCCCCACTCGTCGCCGAAGGCTATCGGCCCCTCCTGCGCCAGGATCGCCGAGCACTCGGACGGCTGCAGGTCCACCGGAGGGCCCACGTCCGGTTGCTCTCCGAGGTTGCCGTTAGCATCGGCATCGTTGCTGGTCATGAGGAAGAACCAGGTGTTGCGATTGTTCTTGTCCGGCTCCTGCACGCCCTCTTCGCAGAAGCGGTGGCCGACGAAGAGCGGCGTGGTGTCGAGGTAGCGGATGTCTCCAAACGCAGTGCGGCCGTTGACATTGTTGACGGCCGCTTGGATCTTGGTATTGAGTTTCGTGACGAGGGAGTTGAGTTGGCGGCGTAACAGTTGTGTGAGGTACGGTGGGGTGGTATCGACGGGCCAGAAACCAAAGTGGTGAGTGTTGCAGTACTCGGTGTCCGGGTTGAAAAACTCGGGGTAGCCTGTTGACCTCCCACTGTCAGCGCTGTACAGCTTGATTGCATACCTACCATGTCCGGGAGTTTTCTCTAGGAAAGACGGAAGACATACCAACCACAAACAGCACGAATGACGTGGGGGCATTTGCGGTGCTTGCCGTATCCAAAATGGACTCGTAAACGCCCTCGAGCCGGGCCTGGATGCCCTCAATGGCGAGGTTTGTGTTTGCCAGTTGGGCCTGACCTGTCCTACAATATCAGCCAACAATTTCCCGTTTGGGGGTAAAGGGAGTAGTTCGGGAGCAACTTTGCCCCCGAGAGCTCCCGAGACAGCTGAAAAGGGGCAGAAATAAATCGAACTTTAACGGACAGTCGGTTCTCTGAGCGTGGAAGACGCAGGCGTCCAGCGTGTTTGAGAAGCCCACATCATTGCCGCCGATGGAGATGGTAGCAAAATCGCGGAAGTTGGCCGTGTTGTCCCTGAACGCGTCTATCTGACCGTCGTTGGTCGTCTTGTGCAGGACGTCGGCGATTCTGGCGCCAGAGCAGGCGGCAAACTCAAAGTCATGGGCAGGGTTTGTCGAGAGCACCGTGGACCTGTCCAGCTGGCTGGGCCACGCGCCTGTCCGACGCCGGCAATCGCCGCTGCCTCCATAGTCGCCTCCAGCCCCGGGGCCGGCCGAGAACGAGTCACCAAAGGCCGTCCACCCGAGCTGCACATACGTATACTGTCCGTATACCGGCGCGGCCGCCGCTGCCCAGATCAACAGAGAAGTCAAGAAACGCATAATGCTGGCGGGTACGTACTTTACCGTGCGGGTTTCCCGGCCCAGCTTGGAGCTCTTCAACTTCAAGCTCTGCCCATCGAAGACATGAACATCGTCATGACTTATATCGCGTTTTTTTCAACTCCAAATCTCTAAGCAACCCGAGCACGAACTTACCATTCTTTCTCTTCACGCGCTGTCTTCAGCCCCAGGAAGCTAGACGCTGACAAAGGGGGTTACAAGATTGCTGCCTGCTCGATGGCACCTTGTTAAGCCAAGAGCGTGTCTAGTGATGGCTGGCCATGCCGCCCAAACGCACCGGGCTTACTCAGGAACCATGTCACGATACTACACGCTCTGGACAGCTGATCAACGCCATTGGCCAATCCCCCCTACCCAGCGTCCCGTCGTTCCTGAATCAGCGACGCCTCCTAGGCAGAGAACATAAGAGAGAATAAGCGAGATCATTTAGTATCGATTCAAATCCCAAACGGGTATTCACAAAAGATGCTTTGACAACCTACCTACGCGCTAGCCAGCGCTGCGTAAGACGGGATGCTTCCGGGACCTACCTCTCAAGACGGGACCGTGGCACGAGGTCGAGCGCGCCCCCCTTGCTCAATTTGCGCAGCAGAATTCGATTTGTCCGAAAAGGGGGAAAAATCATAAAAGGAGAAAATGAAAGGGGCGAGCAAAGAAGAAAACGATGGGGAGAGAGGCACCAGAGGAAGGGCCCCTGACCCCTCCTCTCGTCAACGCTTTTCCCTTCTTTCCTCCCCCAACTGTCCTTATCTTCTTTGTTTTTCCTCTATAGTCTACAAGAAGCAGAAGATTTGCCAGGCAACCTCATACTGGGCCGACTTCGAACCACAAACTCACTCAGCCCTGTAGAGATGGGCTTGCCGCGGTTCTCTGCGGCCGCTGTAGACGTGATTGTACAAAGATATCGAGGGCGAGCCGTTTCAGGGCTTCCTATCTTGTGCAGGCTGAGCGACGTGGATTACAGGATCCACGGCGCCGAGAAACAAGGAAAGCATCAAAGCCATCATTACGGACGACCTGGCTTGGCAGACAAAAGGCGCTGGGATTTCCATGATATAGAAGACGGTAATCGTCCAACTCACTCATGAGACCCACAGCACCGACGTACAACCATCCGCGATCAAGGGGCAGACCGTCGAGTATTAGGACCTTAATCAAGTCAAGAATGATTCGAGGAAATGGAAGGAGCCGCGCCCCGGGGGTGCGCCCAGGGCAAAACGGCTCACCAGCCGAGCTCGCCGAGGTAATTATCTCTCTCCTGCCGAGCAGACTTGGTTCCGCACTTTTGGGGCCAAGAGAGGTGGAGAGCACCAGCACGAGCGAGTTCTGTGGAAAACGAGGTGAATGGATGTAATCTGCGAGGTTGAGGGAACCCTTACATTGCAAATGATTTCCCATTATTAGCGCGCTGTGAACGAAGACGTCTCCCCAGCATATCAGGTGTGTCAGATCTTGGAATTACTCGCGAAGCGGCCGGGAACCTCGAGGCCAAAGCACCACGTCAGTCCTCGTTTTGCCCCTGAGGCCCAAAACTGTCCTTTTGGGATCAAGCATATCGGAAGTTCATACTAGGTGAAGGGTCGCTCTTTGCAATATTCGTGCACCTCTTCCTGGCAACCGATCATCATCTCAGTCCTTTTTCGCTTGTCTTTTAGCCACAGGTTAACGGTAAGCTAACGTCGATCGACCTTGGGCTCTGCCCGGGGCGGTCCCTCTTGATATGACCCAGTTCGTAACAAATTCATCTCGAATTATCCGCTCCGTCGACACGCTGGACTGGAGTGAGTCGTTGAGCTAGGGCTGATTGCTAGAATATTTTATCTTGTCACCCTTGGTGGAAGTGTTTGTGGGATAGGGTGTTGCTCTAGGCTCTCGTCCTGGGCTTCCCCTCTTGGGCTCCTGTTTTTGGGCTGCCCTTGGTCTGGGAGAGCCACTTCCAAAGAAGGGAGCCGGCTATGAAGCGATAGCCTCGCAGGGCGAGCGGAGCCTTGGGTGGAGTCAGCCGATCCCGGGCGATCTGCTCCGACGGGAATATCTTCTGGCGTACGCACGCATATTCTGCAGACCGCTCTAGCTCATATTCTCGCCCGTCAATAATGAAAGTGAGTGGGGCCAGTCCAAAGTGAGCTTAGACTGAGCAAGGCCGCAAAGGAACGTCAAACTTTGAAAGTTGCGTACCTACCTAGGTACCTAACATGGGAGCCTGAGCCTTTGTGTTTCCTGGCCTCTTTACTACCTCTGTAAGAACGTTAATAGGTCTCGGAAACAGCGCACGGCGTTCAGGCTCAGTCGGGATTTCCGCTCCACGGGACTCTTGGGAAGATTCTAGTATGTATTACCGTGTATTCCAGCTCTGACACCCGAGGGGAAGTTGAAAACAGAAGAAAGTTGGATGTACCGTGATCGGAAATGGGCAGGATCCTCGCCACGTCGTGGGTCCAACGAGTCAAGCGCTAACGCTATTGACGAAATATGGAACCGCTTGTCCAAACCCAGCACTCAGCTGAGAGCGGGAAGGACGCGTTCTAGACCCAATTGGACAATCGAAATACAATTTCAGTCCGCGAGGATCAGAGAATCGGCTTGGCATCACGGATACCCGGCTCTCTGGGTCTCGACTCCGTGCCAGGTTCATGTTCGATAATAAATAATGATACACCAGCGTGCTTCTCCACCAGATGCTTTCCCTCCCTCGTCGTTCCCGGTAGCCGTTCGTTGAAGTCGGTCGTTGCACTCGGCCGTTCCAGCCACCAGCTCCATTCGCTCGCTTCAGTCACTCGTTTTACAAAGCTTTTCCTCTTAGACATGGTGTCCTTCAAGACGGGCGGCCTGCGCTTGTTGCAGGCTGCCGCCCTCATCTCCAGCGCCGCGGCTCGGTGCACGCGATGCAGCCCCTTGGACAAACTCCTGGTGCTCCTCGGAGAGCAGGATCAGTCCGAGGTTGCACCCTTCTGCGCCACGTTCTTAGGCATCCAAGCCTCGACTGTCGAGGCCACCGTCACCGTCACCCCTACCGAGTTTGTCTCCCTTCTTCCCCCCGTGCCTTGGCTACATTCCGAACCGAGTTTAACACCACGCTATGCAACAGCGTCGCCTCGATTACTACGACCGTCGTGGTCACCGACGTTTCCACCGTGTTTGAAGAAATCGTTACCGTCACCGTCGCCGCCTCCGAGCCTGCGCCCACGCCCAAAATCAAAGCCAAGCGGTCCATCGAATATCCCGACTGGTTGCCCTCGACATACGATACCTCCCGCGTCTCTTCGGCCTGCCAATGTCTCAGCATCGCCCCCTCTGCGACCACCATCACGGTCAGCGCCACCGCCGAGGCTGTCACTGTCACCGAGCAGGCAACGGTGACGGAGACCACCACCAGCACCCTCGTCACCGTCGGCATCGTGACAGTGACAGCTACGCCGACACCGACGCCGACGGCGAACCCCTTTCCGCAACACGTCAAGATTGCGGTGTATCGGGTGAGCACCGGACAACGAGACGGCTACTTATACCTCAGCAACGGCCCGGCTGTTACTACCGATGTCAATACCGCCATGACGGTGGATATCACCTCGACGGGCGGCGCATCGAAGCTCCGCTTGACTCCCGCAGGAGGCAGCGATGCCCTGGGATTTAATGTAGCTGCTAGCAAGGAGCTCAAGGATTATTACGGCAGCCTGATCACCAATACACCGAGTAAGTGACTTGGTCCTCCGATTCAACGCCACCCGTCCACTGACAGCTATTGCAGCACCACCCGGCTCAGTTCCGGTGACATCCGGTTCTTACGTCGTCGAAACAGATATTGTACGTCTTGGGCCTCGAAAGAAGGCAACATTGAGAGACGCCGGCTAACACTTCTGCAGTGGACCCTGAACACGGAGACGTCGGTGATCGGATGGGAATGGATCGCCAAGGATGGAACCATCCCGTCGCCCATCTACCTCTATCGTGTCGCTGGCCGCCTTTATCCCGTTGGCAACGTCGCGACCTTCAATTCTGTTACGGGTGGATCATCTGCCAGCAAATACGAGGTTATGCTCAAGTACGAGCTGGTTGCTTAGGTATCTTGGTAGGGTAGGAAGTCATGGCCTCAAGGAGTTCCGTAGTGTTGATGTTCATCCTAGCCAATGTCAACGTTCCTAGGGTTCAATGACTCCCCGAAGTTCACCATCAACTCTCCCTATGCCTCTCACGCAACTTTTGTTACACCGCTCCACGTCGTGACTTGGGTCCCCGGCTCCCGCTTAAAGTGGCCGATGGTTGATTGGAACTATACAATCCGATGCTTGGTAAGTAATTTTAAAAGTTTCGAACGCACGAGAAGCATCGTCAACATCTTGGCATTATTCTCAGGGGAGACATGGTGCAAACAGCGTTCATGTGACAGAATCTATCAGTTGCTACCTGTGCCTTGAAGCAACAGGGAGACTGGTTTCTTTCGACAGTACCGAAGACGGTTACAAGTTTTGCTTCACTTGCCTGGGGCAGCCCAAATGCCCTGCAGATTGCCCTCGGTGTCGATGAAACGTGCAAAATACCCCATGCTGCCCCCGGCAATGGCGGTCTTCGGTCTACAGGATCCCGACAAGTCAGTTTCAGGAGATCAGTCTCGGCCATGGTTTAACAAACACGTACACATGAACCCGCCCACCCGCTTCCTCGACCTTCTTGAGCGTCTCCTCGATGCTGGCGACAAAGTACGACGCCAAAACACCTGCCTTGGCAGGGTGGGCAGCGTCCGCCACCGCAGCCACGTCCTCGGGCTTGCTCATCTTGACAAAGGCACCGTTCAGCTTGCCGCCCGAGAACATGTGCACCGCATCATTGCCCTCCATGGCACCAGGCAACGGCGGGCTAGAGGCCGGGTCGGCAGACTTCCAGCCCAACACGGTGGTATAGAACGAGGCAACACGGGCAACGTCGTTGCAAGGCACTTCCAGCCAACAGATCTCGCCGAGGTTGGGGAACTCCCTGGTCTCCTGCGATCGTCGCACCGTTATCATCCTTGGGTTCTCGTGCAGGGGTAAGACTCAGGCTGGACTTACCTTGCTCTTGTCAGAAGCCATGATATCTGAGGTTAGGAAGTGGATTGTCTGCTGAAAGAACTTTGTGACTGAGCAAGAAGAATGAGTTTTGACACGGCGAGTCGAGGTCCTGTGTAGGCTTCTTATAATTTAGACACATGCGCCCTGGCTGCAAGCCATCGGCTTCTCCCCTCCCTTCAACTCGTTGAACCAGACCAACCATCTCAGGGCTCAAGCCACCAGAACCCAGGGGATCCTGGTGGCCCAATCGTATCGGCCGAATTTCATGATGGATCGCGCTGCTGCCTGAGGGTGGCTGCACCTGACTTCGTGTTTGGTTCGTGACGGAGGGATTATTACGCCGTAGTCCGCACGCGGCACACTATCGCGTCGACGCGTGCATGGCTGGACTTTTGCGGGGTTCATGAGCAGATGAGCAAGGGTGGGATCACGAGTCCAGAAATGGATGTCCTTAGATGGTTCCACAGATATAACAGGTCTGAATTGAAATGTCTCGACTTCGCAGAGCTTCCATCATCCACCCCAACGCACATCTCCATCTCTAGAGTGTGCTGACTTACCCATTTGTATTACGTGGAGTTCAGTCTGCGAGTCGCCGCCGGCGGAGCTCCGCTCGAGCTCGATAAACTCCCCCTTTCCAGACCCCAGATTCTCCATCCGTGCCGCCGAAATCCGCATCGATCCTGCCGCTCGCTGTCCGTCCGAGTGTGCTGCACCGCTGCCGCCCGTAACGGTCTGCCCCGTCTTCCAGAGCTTGAACAGCGATTTGAGCCACGGGACGCAGCCGCAGATGAGGCCTAGCTGGACTTCGACAGCCATCCACATCCACAGCTGGAAGCCGTACCATGTGACGTCGTACGTTTCTTGCAAGATGTAGTGGGCCCAGTAGATGCGGATGCAGCTGGCAATGACGGCGACCAGGCCGAAGCTGAAGAGTGTAACGAGAGCAAGCCGCTGCGCGAGCGGCAGCCGAGTGTTGTAAAAAGTCGGCAGCGGCAACACCCACGCGAAGAAGTCCAGTGTGGCAGTTATCGTGGAGAAAGCCATCACCAGCGGAGCCTCGTTGAAACAATCACGCGAGTAATATGCGAGGTTCCAGTAGCTCGAAAGAGGGCTGTAACAGAACATCCAGATGATCAGCAACCCTGGCATACGACGCTTGCTTGAGACGATGGATGGCAAATCCACATTTCCGAGTCTGACTTACCGACACTGGGTGAAGAAGGCAACCGTGAAACTTGTCATAGTCAAGACGGAGGCCCAGATACCAATGACTTCATGTCTTGCGTGTTAGCTCCCTGCCCCTATCCTTTGCTTCCGTCGGTTCACGAGGAGTAGACTTACAGGCCAAGCGGCGGAACCAGGAGCCAATGAGCGCAAGCCGCAGATAGCTGGCAAAAATTGAGGCCCTGATTACCATTGTCGCTAGGCCGTACAAGAACTGAGCTGCGAACGAGACCTTGCGGCTCGCTATCACTTGGGCCGTAGTCAAGTCCCAGATATGAAGGTCCCAGCCATAATGCGTTGAGGCCAAGACGACGCAAATAGTGACTCCAAGCGTGAGGAACTAGATATTCCGAGATGGATTAGCCCAAGTTGACGAGATAGTGAGATTAGTAGTGCTGATACATACCGCTCCAGCGACCATCAGCCAGTCGTCCCAGTCAACATTACGCAAGATGCGTGTTCGGATGTAGAGACGCAGGCCGAGGCATATAACACCAATCGACAAGGCGAGGATCACAACGATGCTGAGAGCTGGACCCCGAGTCTCTGGGTTGAGGTAATTTGGCGTCGGCCACGACGCTATGACTTCGGGAGGCGGCAGCCTCATTTTGTCGGGGCTGAGGACGGTGAGAATGGGGGTAGGGGTGTAACAGAGAGACAGTGGACGAGGTAATAGTACCAAGTGCTATTGTTGCTCGCTCGGTGCTACATCAACCAAGACCCCGATGCTGCGGTGGATATGAGGAGTTGGATGGAGCTTGGATCAAGGGAGGACAATAACCTGGAGTGAGCCAGGGGAGATATATTCAGTGCTACCTGACGTTACACTGTCAGACTGTCTGTCCTCCGATGCGAGTAGCGTCAAACACCCGACCTTCGAAACTCCCATCATTCTCGCTATGCCCAACCATACTTGGCTTGACACCCGACGTGGCGTGCATGAGCTCTAGCCCGATTCCTATGATAAGTGTGATGGGAAACAGGGGAAGACCCCAATCCGTCGATGCCCGCCGGACTCCATTGACATTTGACATGTCTAGGGCAGCCCGTGCACACCCTGCTGCTGCATTGTCCATGTTCCATGTGGGAGCCATGCCCAGTCGGGATGCTCTGCCCGGGGAGCCAGGGGCCGCAAGGCATGTGAAACCCGAACCCGAGAGCAAAGCTCGCTCAAGCAGGTTTCTTGGAATGAACTCTCTCAACTCTGTAACATCTGCTTGACTGTCCTGCCCGATCTTGAGACTTTTCAGTCCTCTAGCAGTCCAGAGGTTGAATCAGCTGAGCTCAGGCAGAATGGGTAACCTGGGCTAGGCACACCGAAGAAATAAAGGACGAGGGACTGGAATGGCGAGAATGACTTTGCACCATGCCCCCGGAATCCATATGTCAACCATCGATCGCGCAGCCTCCCCCGCTTTCTCCAGACCTGTCACCGCCGCCCCGGGGCTAAGGTGCCAGCCGGTCCTTTTGTTCCGTGTGGTTCCCTTCGGTGACATTTGGCGGGGCTGACTCCATCAGGTTAACCTCAAAACGCCGCGTGAGCCAAGGTCCACTCGCTAGCGAACCCACTCACACATCGCGAGATGCCAAGACGGCGTGCTTTCCCAAGGCGCGTTAGAGCCATTCTCCTGTTGAGGTTGGGAAGCGCCATCTGTCAAGGCCAGCCACAGCCGTTCCATTGTGGCATCGTCGGAGACACGATCCTCACCTCATGAAGTCGAGGTCACATGTAAATGCATACTGCAGGATGACAGGTCAGCCAAGGGTTCCTGCAGGAATAAGTGGTTGCTGCTATTCGAGGCGTTCCGGCTAGCACCTCCCTGAGGGCCTGAGCGCATGCAGTTGGCAACTTAGTTTCGGTTAGTAAAAACCCCTAGCTCGATCCAGCCCGATCTCCGATGCCTTTCCTTCATACAGTTACGCGGCAAGCTGCATCGCGGCAGAGATATTGCCGGTCCAATCCAGAGTGACGAGCTCGGCCCGTTGACTGCTCACGAGACGCCCCTACGAAGAGAGAAAATATCATGAGAGGTTGGACGCTTGGCCTGGCAAGCGAACTTGTGTAACCACAAGGCGCAACAGAGGTTGGCTGGCTGCAAGCGAGGGCCAGGTACCGTAGACGGAGTCTTAAACGGGGCAGATTTCGAGTGTGCATTCCGCCTTGGGCCTCAAACGGCACGTATGTCGGTGGCCTAGACAGGGCAGCCCGGGTGGCAGGGCGCCAGATTACATGGTGCTTGCTCGGGCTGCTTGCTCGGGACTCGATGCTTGCACCGAGAGAGCAGGTGTGCGTCTCCAAACTCAGAGCCTGGGAGAGGAAGAGTTAAGTCCAAGACTCTTCACGTCTTGTTATTAGCACTTTTTCGAACCTGTTGTTGAATTGTTTGAATGGAGCCTTTACTCTCAAAAGAAAACTAGAGGCCAGAAGCGCTGACAGATAATATGATGATTCAGAGACGCATGACCCCCCGTTGGGCAGCAACAGATTCACTTATATGATTCTCAACGACAAGTCAACTTCTTATCGAGAAACCAGGCTGTCACCCCTGGCTGTCGGGTGGCTGTCCAGCATTCCGGACAAGGCTACCAGTAAAATGACTCCAGCGTTTGTTGGGATGTGGGTGCGTGAACTGCACATTTTCGGGGCTGGAGACGTGGCGCCTGCTGGGCCAAAAAAAAAAAAGCCTTTGTCGTGGAGCAATATTACATTGACTGGGTACGTAGCGGTGTGTAACTCAACTTCCAGGCCGACAGCTGACCCCCACACCTTGTCAAAGCCTGAAGCGGTCTTGGCAACCCCTGACCATCCTCTGGCATGGTCTATCACAACTCCTGGATGGGCGTCCTGGACGGGGCGTCCTGCATGATGCGCCCCGAAGCGTGTCCCCTCTGCTGCACTCCAGTAATTATCAAATGAGGCCGCCAACTTCTAGGACTTTCTTTTCTTTTCTTTTCTTTTCTCTTGAAGCTCACATCAGCACTCGTTGAGTTCTCGTCAACCAGTTTTGATTTACATAGCAGTCTGTTCATGACGGCACGCCGCACCGCACGTAGCTGAAACGTTCATAGCTCGATCGAGTATTGAGGGGAATTCGTAAAAAAGCAAGTAAAAGTTACTGAAACATCGAGTTAACATGTTTGAGGCCTGTGATAGACACATCACGTACCTACACTATGTACCTGACTGCAAACCATCGGGTTCTCCTCTCCTGCAATTCAGCTGGGCCAGGCATAATAGGGTCTAAAGCCACAAGAGTTCCGGGGAACGTGCCGCTTCAATTACATTGGTGAACTCTCAACGGAAATGCGGTGAAGAGCGCCAATACCATACAGTCCTCCTTCTGTCGACGTGGCCGCTCAGAGCCTCAGCGGAGGCCTCTCCAACCGTCGACGACGACGTATTTTGGCAATCAAGCACGGGTTTTATACTTGGCCCATCGATTCCATGTTTCCTTTCACCGACACCTCGCCCAACCGTCTAATCGCGGATCGTCACACGCTCAACAACCACCCCGACTCTCAAGACATACACCTTCTAATCACCTCAGCAGCAAGATGACCGTTCCAGTCGAATCTCGGGGCGTATGGGTCACCAAGCTCTGCCTCCGGATCGCGCAATTCGTGTTCGCCAGCGCCATCATTAGTTGCATTGCCTACCTCAACTCCTCGCCCAGGCCATGGGGTTTTCCAATCCCCCTCTTTCCATGTGTCAGTCTCTTCCTCCTACCTTCGAATCCTCCCGTCCTGCCTTCTAGTTAACTGACCACCCCCTCGTAATCAGGCTGTGATATCAGCAATCTGGTCCCTCGCCAACAGCATCATCAGTACCGTCGTCCGCTACGGCCACCACCATATCTCCCTGTCCACCAACATCGTGCCGGACTTGATGCTGTGCCCACCCTACTTGGCCGCTTTTTTCTTCTTGGGCAGTGATTTTTCTATCAGTATGGATTACGGGACCACACAGGCCCAGCTGAGGCCGGCACTGCTTGCATTCAGCGTTGTGCTGCTGTAAGTTTCTTCCCTTCTCTTCATTATCGTTGTAGATATGTACTTTAAGTGAATGATGTTTGTGGGGATAGCTTTAAAGACTGACTGGTGATAACAGAATCCTGCACATCGCCACGATGGCCATTGCTGGAGTTGCCAAGCGGACTAAGTTCAGTTCACCGAGTCGCCATCAAAGTCCGCAGGGGCCGTCGCATGCTATAGCCATCATCGAACTGGCCGGACGAGGAAGGGAGGAGACACGGCGCCGCGAAACCGTTGTTGCCGTTATGCCAGCATCGCTACCTGCTGCACGAACTGGTGGGACTACGAGTGACCCCCCTCCACCTTATCCTGGGTCGCAGGCTTAGTGTCAGACGTAAGGGGGCAAACGCGCATTGGAGAGAAAACAGCTAGGCGCATGGCTAGGGGGTTGAAGCACACGAAACAAAAGGGAAAGGTTGAGTCGACATGATGTAAGTTGCAGTGCCGTTGGCTTGCTGGACCCAAACTCCGGGTAATAGCCCCTGAATAGGATGGTTGTGAGCTTCATTTCGAGGGCCATCAAGGCCAAACTCGCCAACTGACACAGTTCGGTGATAAAGTGTCAGGGAGTGGAAACACCAAAATTAATAAAGTGTGGTGTCTTGTGCGAGGCCCGTAGGCGGCTCAGGGGTTGGATGGTTGGTGTGGAGTGTCCACCAGGGGCCACACCAGATACAGGTTGAGATCGTCAGATGCTCGTCATCACCTAACAAACACGAAAAGGCCTCTCGGCGTTTGCGATAGGCAGAGATCGCCGTCTGCATAACATTTCCCTCGCCAAATAACCGTTGTCGTCGTCTGTCATGCTTTATTGTCACACGAAGAGCAGGAAATACCCAAACCCACCCCATTGATGCAATTTAGCTCTCCTTGAAGACCTCGCCCTCTCCGTATCTGGAAGTCAAACCTGATCATGAGCGGCTCACCTCGGCTGGCCCTGGGGCGCTCCCCCGCCGTTAGAACCACCGCAATCTCGAGAACGCCACGATCAATCTGCGCATCGCCAATCCGAGCACCGGCTCGTCAGGGGTTACGGCCAATTTCATGTCTCACTCCTCTCAACACCTACCATCGCCGCTTGCCCCTAACTCAATCCTCGCCCATCACCACCACGTCTCATTTTCGCTTCTCGGAGCCCAACAAGGAACCCCAGCCACCCAAGTGGTTCCCACCCTCGGAAGAGAGCCTCGACCACCGCCCCGTCCTCGTCATCGGGGCGGGCAACATCGGGCGGCGCGTGGCCCTCGTCTGGGCCTCCCACGGCCGTCCAGTAACCATCTACGACATCTCCCCGGACGCGCTCCGCTCGGCAACCGAATACCTAACCGACAACCTCGCCGGCTACTGCACCGACCGGGGCACCCACCCGGGCCACGTCAGCACGACCAGCGACCTGCGCACGGCGACCAGCACCTCAGGCAGCCCAGAGCGCGACTCGTCAGGAGCCGTCACCCCGCAGGAGCACACCAAAGCCCCCTGGCTGGCCATCGAGTGCCTGCCCGAGGTGCTCCCGCTCAAGACGTCGGTGCTGGCGCTGCTGGAGCGCTCGCTGCCGGCCGACTGCATCATCGCGTCCAACAGCAGCAGCTTGACGACGGCCGAGATGGCGGCCGAGGGGCCCCTGTCGTTCCCGCACCGCCTGCTCAACACGCACTACTTCATCCCGCCGCGCAACCGCATGGTCGAGCTCATGTCGTCGGGCACCACGCAGGGCGCCATCTTCCCCTTCCTGGCGACGCAGATGCGGCGCGTGGGCTTCGCGCCCGTTGTGGTGCCGCGGGATGTACAGTCGCGCGGGTTTGTGTTCAACCGCATCTGGGCGGCGTGCAAGCGCGAGACGCTGGCGGTGCTGGCGGAGGGGGTGGCCAAGCCTGAGGATGTGGATGCGCTGTTTCGGGATTTTTTTCACGCCGAGAAGGGCCCGTGTGAGCGGATGGATGAGGTCGGGCTGGATACGATCGCGAGGGTGGAGCGGCATAATTTGGAGAGGAATCCCGGGCTGAAGAGCCAGGCGGCGTTGTCGTGGTTGCGGAAGAATTATGTGGACGAGGGAAA
>FTEL01003304.1_pt1 | contig 15403 bp, 17 predicted proteins | sample 1658911 | NCBI WGS metagenome assembly FTEL01 (sample SAMEA3914869, study PRJEB12502) | metagenome | biome: forest; material: soil | place: USA | collected 2012-03-12 | depth 0.1 m
AAGTACACGTGCCCGATCTGCGACTGGCGCGTCAAGATTCCCCGTGATGCCGCTCGGCCGAAGCTGGAGGACCTCGTGAATTGGCAGGACGAAATCCACGGCTTGCCATTCCAGCCGGAGGAAGAGGAAGTGCTCAAAAAGATCATCGACAACGCGACCGAGTTCCGCAACCACATCGTGTCATACTGCAACCCGATTCTGGCGACGGCCAACGAGGCCGAGACTCAGCGATTCTATCTCCGCAAGATCGAGGGCGCCGAGATCCTCCTGTCATACGAGACCAACTTCCTCCGGCAACAGCTGCACAAGTGGAGCCCGGTTGCCCCAGAGGCGCCTCCGGTTCTGGAGGTGTCTAAGAGCACTCGCAAGCCGCGACCCACCAAACTGCAGAAGATGCTGGCTCAATACGGCGTGGACGACCCTGATGACCTGCCGGAAAATGTCAAGGGCAAGGCTAACAGCCTGAAGCGCAAAGCCCTGAACGCCGAGGCGGTCGCGGCGGCCTCAACCGCCCCTGCTGGTTCCATTGTGATGGCGGGCAGCCCCGGGTTCGGGCCGTCGCCGCATTCCTTCTTTCCACGCAATTCTTCCACCCAGCCCGCCACACCGGGCCTCTCCAACAACGCGCAGAGTCACCCTTCGGGCCGAGCGGGTTCTTCATCGTCCCACGACCAGCAAGGCCAGCATGGCTCCGGCTCGATGCTACGAGCCGACTCCATGGACATCGACCCGCCGTCGGCCCATCCTTCCCTCTTTCTACGCGACGGCGCGGGGCCCCGAGCGCAGATGCTCGTTTCGGGCGAGTCAACGCACGATCTCGAGGAGCGCCTCCTCAGGGGCACATTCGATGACGACGAGCTCAACGCGCATCTTTCGACCGAGCCTGGCAAAGCGAGGCTGCTGGAGATCCTGTCCCGAACCGACACCGGGCGGCGCCGAGCAGAGGAGATGTTTGGGCCCGGGGTTTGGGGCGATCGGAACCGTGACCGCGCGGGTGCGAGGGATAATGATCCCATTGGCATCGGTGTTGGGAATGAGGGGGATGGCGACGACAGCATGTTTGTGGATTTGGTGAACCAGGATGACGATGACGACGGCGACCAGCACCGGAAGAAGGCGGCTGTTGGCGATCACCACCCGTCGAATGCGGCCGAGATCTTGGACGAAGACCGGGGTGAGGCGGCGTCGTGGATGGATGCTCGGAAGGAATCTTAGTTCGATTGGGATTGAGCCATGCATGCACCCGGCGCTTGGGAAGAGACGGTAGGGGTATGGTCCATCACAAGGGGTGCTCTTTGCGGTGCATTGCGGATGGATGGAGGCAGCCGGCGGCGTTGTTCGTGGCTGTTCTCTTGTCCTGCTCGGCAACTTCACCAAACAGCCCCAACAGGGACTAGAATACCCACCATCAGCTGACGGGATTCTCATGGCGGTATCTCGGCATCGATATCCGCGGTCATTTTTGTACAAAACATTGTATTATTTGCTTGCTTCTTTTGATGCCGCTATGAATGGCTCGGTTTGGGGCGCGGAAATACGGGGGAGGGATACCTACGGGCGGCGGCGGCATTATTTGCATTAGACAGCTGCCTACCTACTACTGGAGGGAGTCGAGGTTTAGTCATGGCTTGTCACGGTGTTTTCTTCCCTTTTCCATGATGGTGGCTGGCGATGTTTGTTGCGTGTTGGGCTGCCTATCAAGCCCCTATTGTGTGGTGTTTGCGTTTCCATCTCTAATAGACTGGGTTGAGTCGGTTTCGGACAACTGGACTCGCTTTGCTTGTTCCCCAGTTGGGGTATCAGTGATGTATATTAAAAGGTGACATGGTTTTGACAGAGTACCTTTTGTCGTGTGGCACGTCCAGGATGTATTATGAGTGTTGGAGTTATCCTGCCGGCGCTCATCCATATCATGATCTCATAGCACGACGTCTCTCTAAAAACTTTACGAGATACGAAGTTTGCCGCTTGATCAACCCGTCTCGGCGAGAAGTAGCGCATGCTTGACGACTCGGACTCTATTGAAATGCCAGGCATGATGCGCGTTTTGTTTGAATCGCTGCACTTGACTGGTCCACTATCCAAAATGTGGCTAGGATTCATGATACCAAACCCGCACGCATCGTATGATGATTCCACAAGACTTTTCTACTTGTACAATATTTGGTTCCGCCGCCAAATACAGCAGAGCATGACTCGCGCTGCTGAGCCTGAGGCCTTGGACCTCGGTCCCTTCCCAAGAGCTAGAGCGGGCTTAAGATTCCACAACCGAAGGTTGGCTCAAGGCGGCGATAACTGTGAGATACGTCAGCCGGACAGGTCCTCCTGTCTCATCCAAAAAGCAAAGCATGTCGGGGTCGAGCCTTGATCCGCCCTGGGATTTCTGGGAGCTGCCTGTCTGGGGAGTGGGCCCCGCTGTTGACGTGAGCCAACGTTATCGGACGATCCTTCGAGCCGCGGACAAGGAATGCATGTTGATAAAGCAGATCTCCCTTGTTGGCGTACTTTTGGCCCCCGGATGCGGAATGAGGCTCTTCCAGGTCTTGAGGTATCATACAGACTACGGAGTACAAAATACACAGTTGATGTATTCTGTGCTCTGTGTTTGTGTATCTTGTACTCCGAACATAAGGTAGTCACATTCAGAGGAACGTTTTCATTGTCGAGGCACTGTCAACGCCACTCCGGCTCCGAGATGCTTGAAACAGTATGGTATGAGCGGGGTTGTGGTTGGTTGGACTGTGTTTGTGGTTGCTGGCTGCATGTCATGATTTGGCCCCCACGACGGGCGCTTGCGGCAGAGTTGCGGATACAATGGTCTGAAACCAGACAGCCCAGGGATCGTTGAAGGCTGCGGCGCTCTCCCCGTTGTTGACTTCCGATCTTGTCTCTCCTTGTTGAAGAAGACACACAGCGACTGCTTCCCGCCAACATGAGAAGTGCCATTTTATCATTGGCCCCCTTCCTCAATGTCATCGGACGGACCCTCGGTTTGCCATGTGGTGTAGTATGGGCGCTGGGGGTGGGGCATGTTGATGAAGAGGGGTGTGGTGTTTTGTCAGTCACACTGCCAAGCGGCATCACTTGTCAACTCTCAGTGCAGAGTAATCCGCGAATGTTCGAAATAAGGAATGAATTGAGCTCGACTGCGGACGGGGTGAAGCATTTGTGTTGACACACAGGATATCTCACCTGAGAGATGTCTTCGCTTCATTGACCCGTCAACTCGGGACCCGACAGACGAAATGCCGCAAGCTTGAAGGCCCGGCGGTCTTGGCACCCTCTCAACCATTCGTCACTTCGAGGTCCTGGTTCGCCAAAAGGGATCCTCCACTCCATCGCCACTCTTGCTGTCCACGACATTCGGATCGCATATCGATTGGACGGCAACGATCCGTTTTCACACGATGAGCAACAATTTCGAAGAGTCGAATATCATCTCCACAATCGCAGGATACCCTGTCTCGTGCGTGTGTGTGACACGTACTGCATGGAGTCTGCTGGAGTTCAGGTACTGGGAAAAGGGAGCAGCAAGCGCCGACTCGTGGTCGCGATCGTTGGCTCAGGGGGGGAAGGCTTCGCTTCTCAATGTTCCTGGGTGGGCTTCCAGATTGATTCTAGCTTGCCTCGGGGGCTTGGGCCCGGACCTCTGCCCCGAGCTTCAATTTCGGCCCCCCTTCAACCCTTGACCAGCGCGGCCAAGTCGCCAAAGAGGGATGGAGTGGGGGTGGGGACACCGCAGGGGCCAGGCGAGCCGGGATCTCCAGGGCATGGATAAACCAAACCAGTGGGTTCGTTCGCGCTCTTTTCCACCTCTAGCGCGTTCTTAGCGCAGACGCGGCGGGGAAATCTCGCAAGCTACGAGGCCAGCCATGCGACGGCGTCCGACCCTCTGCCGCTCAGACGTTGCTTCTTTGGCCGGAGCCATCTCCGTCACTTGCCGGTATTTTGGTTGGCCACACGGGTCGAGCAGGAGAGCTCCTTTTGGTGTCAGGAGGGGGTGTGGTGGTGTGCGCCATGCAAGAGCAATCAGAGCGTGAGGGCGAGCTGGGAGCCGAGCGAGGGATTCCCCGGAACAGCCTGTCCCTTGCCTGTCCCTTGGGAAAGCGGCGGCAGCAAACTTGGCCTTGCTGCATGCACTATGCACATACATACTGTGTCGTAGCACTGATGAAGCACCCCGACGGATCCCTCTTCCGGACGATCCTGGTCACCGAGGGACGAGAACGGGTGGTGTGTAGGCTGCAACGTCTCTCGTTCTGTACCGTTGCCGGCCGTCGATGGAAGATGGCACCCGCCTTCGGCCAGCATTTCAAAGGATTGCATCCACCAATCCACGCCGGCCCGTGATGGTGGGCTGGCGTTACGCTGGACTTCTGTACCTGCAGGAGAGGCACGGTCGTGACAGGGGGCTCACCCTCACCACGTTGTGGCCCGGCTGCGGCGCCATTTTTGAGAGCCCAACTGGAATGCTCCCCGGCGGTGATGGCGTGCCAGGATGGCTCACCTGCGCACGCAATCCGAGGTCTTGCAGCAGCCGAGAACCGCTGGCGAGGCTTCCATGGCGTCGCTAATCGCCGTCTGAGCAACACTTAGCGGCAGCACGGTGAAGAAGCGTGGAAGCAGCTCGTTCTTTCTGGGAAGGGCCCTGGGGGCTCGTGCTGAGTATGAACACAGGACACAGGGCACATGTGATGGATGGGATGGATGGGATGGATGGATGAGTGGTAAAAAGGGGTGCCAGCTTTCGCTTCTCGCGACGTCGATTTGTGGATGGGTGTCTGTCCGTCCAGAGAAATCCGGGATTGCGCTCCCAAACAGGTCCTTGGGAAAACCCGCAGATTCCCCCCCCCACCTCCCCGGTCCCTGTCCTGCGTCTGCGCGGGTATCCGTAATCCAGACCCCTTCCCGGTCCCCAGTCTTGTCGTTTATCAGACCATCACTCGTCTGATCGAGATCCGAAGGAAAAATTGCTTTTGGCGGGCCAACCATTGCTTCTCGTGCCGAGCCTGATCCACGATTTCTGGCTGCGCGGTTCGGCTATAAGTGGGGACAACGGACAGCTTTCAAGAAGTTGAAGTAGAAGAGAGAAGAGCATTGAACATTCATTGTGCGGAAGATTAGAGGACGCCAACGAGACCAACAGACGAGTCGGCATCGGAAGATTCCACCAAGCGGCAGGCCAGGCACCCAGAAAGCGAACCTGGGAACTTTGGGACCGCGACGGGAGAACCGGCGGAACCACGGGTGGAAGCGACCGAGTCCCCCGAACTTGGTGGGCGCCTGCACCGGGCGTCGACACCAAACCCCAAGTTAACTTTTGGCGCACCCAAGCAGCCCAAACCGGTATGGACACGCCCGATTCTGCATTTTGTTTATTACCCAGCATGTGTGCATCGTGGGGAATCATGGCCGCTGCGCTTCCCCTCCAATTTCCCGTCCCATGCAACCTCGAGCGGTGCAGCGCGACGGTGTGTCTGTGGGCATGGGCAAGGACAGCAAGCAAGGGCAGCAAGCAAGGACGGCGGCAGGGAGCTCATGGATGAGATGGATGGAAAGATGGAAGGGAAAGGCACACGCGCAAGGGGCACCCTGATTGCACCCCACCTTACCCCTCCTCGCCCTGAGCTCGACTGACTTGGCGAAGGTCCCCATCCACCATCCATGTGAAGGGGGCAGGGTCCAGCCGGCCCCACGGGGCTCGTTCCATTGTCACCTCTCGGGTCCCGTTCAGCGTCCCGTTCTGCCCTCTGGTGCTTGTTGACTTTTTGACTTCCATTTGCCCTCGCTGATTGCCACAATTGCCAGCGTTGCACCGACCGCGCCGCCGCCTGTCTCCCTCTCCCCTGCAGCAGGAAACCCCCTGGTTCCCACACCCCTTCCAGGTTTGCTCCATTGGGTGGCTTGGCTGCTTGCAAGCACCACAAAACAGAGACGACCCGCTGTCGACCTTGACCTGCCTGCCCAACGCACCATCCGCCATCACCCAAACATCAACAACGACAAGATCAACAACACACACTCTGTCCTGCACTGACAACGCAGACCGGGCTGTTCTGCTCACCTTACCGCTCTCCTGATCCTGCCGTCAAGGTTCTAGGCCCCGCCACACCCAATCGCATCGCCGTCCGGAGCCGCTTGGTGTCCGCCCCACAGCGTCACGAGCTCAGTTCCTGGTCCCGCTGTCGAATCCCGTATCGGCAGCCTGCAGACCGCCCGATACTGGCCGATTGCGCCCACGGTCCCCCGACCACCGAGATATCCACGTACACAGACAGCAGCAGCCATGGGCCTGTTTTCCAGGAGAGACCGGGCGCCAAAGGTGGCCAACCCCCCACCGACACTCTCGAGCTCGCAGTCAAAATCCTCACTCACCTCGGGTTCCTCGAGCATCATCACCCCAATCAGCACAAGCGGCCGCGTCCTGAACCGCACATCAGCCGGCACCACCAGCACCACCGGCGGCCCAGGCACCCCGCTGACTCCCTTTTCGCCGAGCCCAATGTTGAGCGTCGCCATGCCGAGGCCGCCAGACCCGCAACTCGACCCGGCGGGATACCTGCGCAGCTTGGGCGCCGTCCGGGAACGCTGCAAGATTGTGACGGCAAAGGCGCACAGAGACGAGCTGCGCCACTTTGACGTTGATATGCGAAAGTTTCCCGACGTCGTCTCCTTTGTTTCGAATATTATCAAGGCAAGTACCCGTCGAAAGGAAGGGAGTGGGTGCTGAGCTGCGGCGGTCGTCGAGAACCCAGCCCCTCGGCTCCCCCTGGTCCTGGTTTGCCCAGCTGCATGTGGCTAACCGCAGCTTTCACAGCGAGACTACGATGCGCCCTTCACGAGCATCCCGGGACACGGCCGGTACCAGCACTTTGGTGTCGGTGGGCGCGATAGGATTGCCCACCTCTTGGCGACGTGGCAGGATATTGACAACACAGAAAAGTGCAAGCGCATGATTGACCTTTTCCTGGTCAGCGTCTTGCTGGATGCCGGTGCTGGCACGGAATGGAAGTACAAGAGCATAGAGAACGGGCGAATCTACAGACGGTCCGAGGGTATTGCCGTTGCAACCCTGGACATGTTCAAGGCCGTAGGTTGACGCTCTTTCCGCCCATACGGGCACCCGCCATGTATCCTGCCTAACACCAGCACAGGGCCTCTTCTCTGGCAGCAGCAACAAGTACCAGGTGGACAAGGAGGGTCTGCGTCAGCTGACAGTGGAGAAGCTCGCCCAAGGGCTACAGTCGGGCCCCGGGAACGAGATGGCGGGCATTGAAGGCAGAGCGCAGCTGCTCATCCGTCTCGGGAGGGCAATGGAGAACAGGGAGTTCTTTGGCGAAGATGGTCGGCCAGGCAGCATGCTTGGTAGGTTTCCCTTCCGAAAGCTTCCCTACGACGCTTTTTCTGACCCCAAAACGCAGGCCATATCCTCTCGCATCCGGCAACACAAGCTTCGAGCGTCATAATTGTGCCCATGCCCGTGCTCTGGAATGTCTTGATGAGCGGCCTCGCTCCGATCTGGCCTCCGTCCCGCACGGCCATCAATGGCGTTTCCCTAGGCGATGCCTGGCCCTGCAGCTCGATGCCGCAACCCGCGCAATCACCGACCAGCCCGATGTTCTCGCCCTTCCCTAACACAACAGGCCAATCCAACGGCGTCGCACCCTGGGAGAGCATCCTGCCCTTCCACAAACTCACTCAGTGGCTCACATACTCGCTCATGCAGCCCATGCAAAGCATCATGAAAATCCAGTTTGCCGGCCAAGAACTCCTCACCGGGCTGCCCGAGTACCGCAACGGCGGGCTCTTTGTCGACCTCGGCGTGCTGACGCTCAAGCCCGAGGACCAGGAGCGGGGCCTGCGGCACTATTCCGAGTACAGCCAGCGCACAGGTACCGGGGGCGTCGAGGTGGCGCCCATGTTTGAGCCCGGTGACGATGTGATTGTTGAGTGGCGGGGTGTCACGGTGGGATTCTTGGATCTGTTGACCATCGAGGTCAACAAGTCGTTGAGGAACGAGCTGGCTGGAAACGAGCTCAGCTTGGCGCAGGTGTTGGAGGCAGGGAGCTGGAAGGTCAGTCCGGGATACTCGAGGTCTTCTTTGGGGGATTAAATTCGCTGACTTTTACTACAGGGAGGCCGAGAAATTGCCGAAGTCAGCAGGCCCAACACCAAGGAACCACCCATCCTGATCGACAGCGACGGTACAGTGTTCTAGTCCAGGATCTCTTTTTTGGAGGGCACAGGTGCTTCATGCTTCGGGTCAAAAAGGGGTAATACGCACGGGCTTATGGGGGCCGGGTGCAAGAAGTGGGCGTGCATTTTTGAGTGTCAGTCACTGTTGGACTTGCTTTGCTTGGTTCTCGGACGGGACGTTGCAGTTTGCCATCTCCCTGTCATCTTTGTCACGATTGACTGCAGCAATATCTAGTGAGAAGCGTGTTGCTTGGTTCCCTTGGTCATTCACCAGTTTTCAGCAGGCATTGCCGCTGCTTTAAAAGACCCTTGTGCACATACCAACTTATGCCGTGTGATGTTGCCTGGTGCCACCGACAGGCTTATCGAAACCAGCTTGTGTCGTGCGAGTTAGCATTAATGTTGGTAGCCCAAACAAAGCCTAGACCTGGTGCTTCCGACTGGTCTCGAGCCGACGACCTACAGTGTATGAAAAGATTTTGTCTCCCAGCCCCTTTTCTGTGCCCCTTTTTATGATTGAATGATCAACTGTAGCAACAGGCGCATTCACTGCATCCCATATTGAACAAGGAATAAAGTGAGCGCTTGTGGACACTCCAGTCACCCACCACCCATTTATCAACACCAAGCCGTGTCGAAGCATGGAAGCCCCTAGATCGAACCTCGTGAGGCCACATCCCACATCCTATCTCGCCTCAACCCACAAAACAGCGTACTGTCAGGTCCTCGGGATCTTGTGTGATATATAGGAAGAGGATGACTCGTGGTCGGTATTCCGCGTTGCTACCTTACCTACCTAACAATGGAAGCTAATGGGAAGAATGCAGACGGGGGCCTCAGGCCAACTCCCGCAGGGGTACCCAGTCCTCGAGGGCTCTTTCCGCAATGGGGTGAACTCTTGTTTTCCCTTGTGTTTGGCTTTGGACCGGCAGGGCCTTTCTACTCTCTGGGAGGTCAGTTACCTCTTGTTTAGGCATCTCGGCGGAAGCTGGCGGAGTCTCACAAACCCGTTCCTCCTCCATCCCGGGCCTCCGTTCTCTTTTTCAACTCGAGCCACTGGACCGAGGAATTTCTCTTCTTCTCTCGCCTCCAACCGCCTCGACTCTTTCTTCTTCGTACTTTCCTCCAGGCTTCGGTGATATTTTTCGAGGCGTCAGAGAGATCGCGCCATTGCCGCCCATCCAGCAGCGTCGACGTTTATCCTCTCAAACTCGAGATCGTTTCTCCCTTCCCACAGCCATCTTCAACATGTCCCGCCGCGTTTCTCACTCCGACCGCGGTGGCGGTCGCGGTTTCCGCCGCGGGTCTGGCCGTGATTTCGGTCAAAGCTTTAGCCGTGGTGGTTTTCGTGGTGCCTCCCGCGACAACACCACCCACAACTTGAACCGCAGCGACGGTCTTATCACCAGCACTGCGAGCCAGCCTGGCCTTGCAGCCTCTGCGGCTTTTTACCGCCCCAAGCCGCGTCTGGGTCGAGGAGCGTAAGTATTGATCGTTTCCCTCGGAGTCATTTGCCTTCAATGCTTGGGTGCAAAATGCTTGTTGCCAGTGTTGTACCGCAGCCGTGACGGGGACGATGCGATTTTGGTGGCTAACCTTCTTTCAGCTTCTCGTCGAGACAGGTCTTCAACCATTTCAACCCCTCCTTCGTCGGCTATGACCCCCGTTTGACGAGCACAATCAATGGCTGCGAGAAGAAGCCCGATGACGCATCGTTCGCGCTCGTCTACGCTTCGAACCAGCCTCACTGGATGACCAAGAATACCCTCTACATTAAGTCGCGTCTCCACCTCCTTCCTGAGTATGCCGACAAGAAGGCCCTCCTCGTCGCCCAGCACAAGGAGCCGACCCAAAAGGAACTGATGGACCGCGTCGCTGCCAAGCTCACGGAGTCCATCCAATTCGGGCGCTACGGCATTGAGGACGGTCCTGAAGTAGAGTGCTTCGATGAGGATGGTCAGATCGTCTCCCTCGTCGTCCCCGGCGACTGGATGCCTGAGGACCACGAGCTTCCCATGTTTGCCAGCGTCGACACCCCCAGCATCAAGTACCGCCCTGCCGAACATGAGCCCATTGCGGTGTATGCTGGCTACGGAGATGTACCTCATCTCACCGGCTTCAAGTTCACCGCCTGGTTCCTCATCGAGGAGATCGAGCTGTTCGCGGCCAACTCGTCTGACCTGGCTGGCAGCATGCATGACATGAAGTGGTCCGGAGACTTGAACCGCGAGTGGTAAGCTGTTTCAAACACGCTCTCCCTTGCCAAGGACATCTGAGAGTGGCTCACCACCATCGCTCAAATTGTGCATTCACCGCTTCGATTCATAGAGCTGACAGGGTAACTACAGGGCCGCCATCAAGTTGCAGAGAATTGAGAAGGGCGAGCCCGACTGGCGCCCTAGTCCCGATATTCGTGGCCTTAAGTACAAGGCAAAGAAGGGCTCTCAGGACAAGAAATCCGAGGATCAGGAGAACGCTGTTGGTAGTGTAACAACCTCCGCTGATTATGAAGAAGTGGACAAGAGCGAGACCATTGCGGTTGTTGGTGAGAAGGACGATAAAGCAGGCGTGACGCAGCGTGTGACCAGCGCTCAGGAGGTCCAGGAGGTTGACGCTACGGAGGAAGAAGTCGACGCCACGGAGGAAGTCAAAAAGAAGATTGAGTCGGCCCTCTTCATGAAGGTCGATGTCTCGGACACGGATTCTGGGGAGATTGGCGCCGCCGAGGAGGCACAGAAGACGGTTCATACACTTGACACCGTGAAGGTTGGCGCCATGGGCTTGGATGCCGTGGAGGTTGGCGTTGTCGAGATTAGCGCTGTCGAGGCTGTCGCCGTCGAGGCTGTCGCCCTGGAGGTTGTCGCTGTGGAGGTGGTCGCCGCGGAATTTGATGCTAAGGAGGTCGCCACCATCGAGGCTGACATGACCAAGGGAGTCAATGGGGTCGAGGTCGAGGAGGTTCAGCCGGAGGATGCCAAGGAGAAAGACATCCCAAAGGTTGAAGCCAACGAGGTCGAGAGCAAGGACGGTGTTACCAAGGATGGCAGCGCCGACGATGGCGAGATCAGGGAGATCAAAGAGGAAGAGATGAGGGTAGAGGAAACCAAGGTAGAGGTGCCCAAGGTGGAGGAACTTAAGGTGGAGGAACCCAAGGTGGAGGAGGAGATCAAGGGCGAGGAGATGAAGGAGGAAAAGTAGCTCAAGAAGAAAGTCAGGGAGGAGAAAGCCAAGGAGAAGCCAGTCAAGAAGGAGATCTGAGAGCTAAAGAAGGCTTCCCTACTTCATTTGCTTCCGAAACTTTCAGCAGATTCAATGCCGGCAATCGGCCGTCAGGCGCGCGTACCATGATAGCCTTTTGCAACGAATCAACCCATCAACAACAACATATTACTCTTTCTCGGAAGAGTCCTCCTTGTTAGAGGGCCCGGGAATTCAGCCTGCCATGTACTGGGAGAGCGCAGCGTTCTTCTTCAGCATCCCAGCCTCGCCAACTTGGGGCGATTTGCCCCAGTGCATCTCCATCCATACCGCCTTCCAGCCCGCCTTCTTTTCCTCGTCCATCTCTTTCAACAGTGAACAAAATGCCGGCGGCAACGCATGGTTTGTGCTCAGCTTTCAAAATGAGAGCTCTTGCGTGGTCAATGTCGTCGGTCACCCCTGTGGAAAACGTCCAAGAGAGGTTTGAGGCACCTGCGTGTTCCCAGTCCTTTATGTCGCAGTTGATGTAGCGAAACTTTTCGGTCGCATCCTCATGTTTCCCAAAGAGCAACATACCCAACTTCCCCCAGATTCGGGAAAAGATGGGATCAGCAAGGAAGAAGGCCTTCTCCATGGGGTCGGTTAGAGTTTCCCACCGGATTCCGAACAGAGAAGTGGTCCACCACCACCACAATCGGGGTCGAGCAAATTGGGGATCTGGCGTGGTGTTCGGGTCGAAGTTTTTCACGAGGAGAGAAAGTGGGATTGTGACGTAGACGTGAAATGGCCCCTCCTTGAGCGGAAGGCTGGTTGACCCATTCGCAACTAGGGAGACTGGGATAAACATGATGAGGCTGGTAGGTGTGGTGTGCTTGTGGTCGTTTCTGAATTGGAACTTGATGGTGGAAGTGATGTTCCGCGACGGAACAACTAGAAGTTTGGGGAAGAAGTTTGATGGGGAACTAATAAATTAGCTGCTCTGGAGATTAATATAGACCAAGAGGCCGCGGTCCCTCCCTTCCAGCCAATTACTTTCAGGCACCTCTCAAGAACCAACAGGCGGGTAAGATGTTGCGCCACCAACTAGAATGTAAGATGTGCAAGCAGAAGAGCAAATGCAACTGGAGTTTGTTCGCAGAGCCGGGTGGCTCCGAGGCGCGAGGGCCAGAGGCCCGGCGCGCACAACGGTGTGATTTGCAGTTCCGTGTAAGCGCCGTTGTGACGGCCGAATTTGGCGGGCAGTGTTGTAAAACAGACCGAAGCTTGTCGGCGCTACGGCCTCCTTGTCTTGCGCATGATTCTCAGATGACGGGCGAGGAGCTCGCAGAAGGATTCATCCGCTTCTTGAATTGAAAAAGCAAAACTACCTAGGTACCTTAGACTAGAGACCCAAGAACTGGCCTAGGACTTGTGAAAAAAGAAAGCACTCATGCCTGACAGCCTCCTGAGCACCTGGTGTCCAATCCCGTGTCGGCTTGTTCCGTCCTGAGTGCCAGCCCACCTCTTGCTCACTTCGCCATTATGCCTCACCTGTTCTCTAACACGTTTTCCCGCAGACTTGGGAGAAACAGAGAACATGAGTTTGTGTGTGAGGACTTTTAATCCAACGCAAGCCCATACTTCACCCTTGCCACTCTTGAACAGCCAACTCAAACTGAAACGAGTCAGTAGTCGGCAATAACATCGAGGGCCCTAAGCCCCCTCAACGCCATACTGCTGCGTCCACTGATGACACTTTTGAACCTCTTCCTTCCCAACGCTCGGCTTTGTGTTCAGCGCCACCTCGAAAACGTCATGGGCCGAGAGTGCAGGCTCTTTCAGCTGCTTCGCAGGGACTTGTTTCCAAGTCATGGGCATCGCCCCTGGTTCGTGGGGCTGGCAAGGGGCCAACCACTCAAAGTTGCCAGACGTTACCTGTACGCGGAGTGCAGTTAGTTTCCACCTCCTGCGGCTTACCAGCTCGGATAATGAAGCCATGCCCACTCACCTTCTTAAAATGCGTCGCCCCATACACTTTCTTGACCGGAACCATCAACGCGTCCTGCACCAGATTCGCTACATCGCTCCCCGAGCAGCCCTCCGTCTGGCGCGCCATCACTCCAAACTCCTGTTCCGAGAATCCGGCAAAGTGCTCGCCGCCGTGGATACGAAAGAGCTGGCGGCGCGCCGGCTCGTCAGGCAGCGGGATGTGGATGCGTTTCTGGAAGCGACGGCGCACGGCCGGGTCGAGCGCCCACGGGAGGTTGGTGGCCGCCAGTACCAGGACGCCGTCGTTGTCATTGCCGACGCCGTCGAGCTGGACCAAGAACTCAGTCTTCATGCGGGCGGTAAGCTCGTTGGAGCCGTCACCGGAGCCGCTGCCTTCGCGGTTGGAGCACAGCGCGTCGATCTCGTCGATGAAGATTATGGAGGGTTTCTTTTCGCGCGCGAGTTGGAAAAGACCGCGGACGAGGCTGTTTTGAATTAAGTCATCTTAGTCATAAGACGCAACATGGAAGTGGCATCCAACGAGAAGAATGGACATACCCTTCGCTCTCCCCAAACCACTTCGACATGACGTCGCCTGAGCTGATGCTGAAGAGCGTATGGTCGACCTCGGTTGCCACAGCTTTGGCGAGATAGCTCTTACCTGTCCCTGGCGGACCGTACATGAGAATGGCCTTTCGGGCCTTCCTCTTACCCTGGAACATGTGCGGGAATTTGAGCGGGAAGATAATGGCCTCTTGCAGTTCGTTCTTGGCAGCCTCGAGACCGGCCACGTCTTCCCACTTGATGTTTGGTTTCTCGGAGACGATGGAGCCCAGAAGTGAATCTTTGAGTTTTGTGTCCTGGAACTGCTTGGTCATCTTGTCCATTTCCGATGGTTCGGAAGACGGCCGGGTCTGAAAGAACTGGTCCAGGAAGCTGACTGGTTTTCCCTGTCCACCGTAGCCCTGGTTCGGAGACCCCGAATTCATGCTCCCGGCTGGCCTTAGAACAATGGTGCGCAGTTCCAACCTATGTGAGCATTGCTTGAATGGATTCGAGTAGCAGGTATCACAGAGGTCAAAGTCGCCGCCGTTGCACGTCTCGCAGTGGTAACAAGCACTTCCGGGCCACATTCTTATGTGACACCCGTCACACTCCAAATGGCTGTCGCAAGGTCGTGTCCCATTTAAACTGTTACCGAGAGCGTTGAAGTTGGGCTCCTCCTGTGGGTTGCCGGCATCGCCGTCTCTCTCGAGACTAATGAGCCACATGGCTTGGACAAATTCCTCCTTGTCGAAGCGGCCGTTTCGATCTATGTCTGTCTTCTCCCAGATTTCGGACAGAATATTTTTGTCCAGGCCACTCTCTGTAAGGAGCACCGAGGCCTCTATGCCTGTCAAGAAGGGCTTGCCTTGACAATTCGCGTCAAATTGAGCCTCGAACTTGCGCCTCTGGGCAGCGGGAATGGGATCGCTCGCTGCACTCGCCGAGGGAGTACGCGGCGGAAGCGGTGGCGGCGGAGGCAGCGAGAGAGCTGAGTAGGGCGGCGGTGCGGGTGACGCCTGAAACGAAGAGGGTGTCGTGCTTGAGAGATCAGGCTTCTCAATGTTTGGAGGAGGCGGTGGGTATGCCCCTCCCGTGACTGCCGAGGCTGTAGACGTTCCCTGTTGCAGTGCTGGCAAGAGATGCGGCCCTAAACGATTGCCTGTTGCCAACTCAACGAAGGCCTGCGGCGGGAGAGTTCCAGCGACGTGCGAGCCGCCAAATTCATACGCCATTCCTTGTCCGAAGACAGGGACCTTCGGAGTCGCTTCGAGCACATAGGATCCGCTGTCAAAGGGACTGAGCACAGAGTTGTAGGTGAGCATGTGAGTGGTGTTGGTGTTCCAGAACCCATCTCCCGGCTTGACGTAAACCTTCGCAAGTGCGCCGTTCAGCGCCGGAGGGAGGTGGCTCCAAAAAAGGCTAAGGTTGGCGTTTATGATGAATATGTCGTCGGCACCGAAAAGAATATGGCGAACCTGGGAGGGCTGCGGATACG
>FTEL01000682.1_pt1 | contig 15385 bp, 4 predicted proteins | sample 1658911 | NCBI WGS metagenome assembly FTEL01 (sample SAMEA3914869, study PRJEB12502) | metagenome | biome: forest; material: soil | place: USA | collected 2012-03-12 | depth 0.1 m
CACCCCCGCTGACCTCTTCAGCGTATGCACCACCAACCCGCGATGCTGCACCAAAAACCTTCTCGCCTGCACCACATTATGCTCCCCCCTGGCTAACACCGCAGCCCCCACAATCCGCGCCAGCGCCACCAGCAGCGCGTAATGTCTCTCCAAAGCAGCCTCGTTGTTGGTGTCGAGCTGAAGCAGTTCCGGGTCGGCGGCGAAGACGCGGGATTGGTCGAGGATGTGGAAGAGGTTCGCTTGGAGGAGGTGTTTCGCGCCGGGGCGGGTCTGGGCCAAGGAGAGGAGAAGGGAGAGTTTGGATTGTTGGTAGGTTTGGGGGGATTGGGACGGTTGGGACGGAGGTTGGGAAGGTTGGGGCAGCCAGTCGGCGAGGATCGTGCGGAGGGAGTCGACGAGGAGGTTGATGAAGCCCAGGCGGTTGAGGGAGTCGACGAGGGTGTGGGTGTCGTCGTCGGAGGCGGCGCGGGCGGTGTGGACGAGGGCCGAGAGGAGGAGCATGGCCGCGGTTTGGCAGGCCGTGTCGCTGCCGTAGGCGTCGTCGCAGATGACGTTGAGGAGGCGGTCGCCGTGGGTTTGGACGGCTTTGAGGGTTTTCGCGCGGGCGGTGGCGAGGCTGCGGGGCGCGGCGGTGTGGGCGGTGTTGTCCCGGTCCACGACGGCGGTCAGGTAGCGGTAGCAGATGCCGTAGTAGAGGGCGCGCAGCTCGGCGTTGCCGGCCCATTTGCTGATGGAGCTGAGGCAGACTTGGAAGAGCTGGAAGAGCTTGTCGCTGATGAGGTTGCCGACGGCGAATTTGTCTTTCTCGCGGGTGGGAACGTCGTCGCCATCGTCGAAGAAGTCGAGCTTGAAGAGGAGCACTTTGCCGACGCGGGCAAGCTCAAACGCCTCGGGCGGGCTCAGCGTGCTGTACGCCTCCAGCGTCGGCAGGATGGCCTGCAGCGCCTGCAGCAGAAACGCCATCTTGGGCGTGCCCCTCGAGTCGTCGGCCTCGAACATGACCAACAGCAGGTTGGCCCACGATCTGAGCAGCGACAGCCTCGATGCGGCGAACAGCTTCTGCCGGTTGGTGAAGGTCAGAAACTCAACCAGTAGCGTCTCCTCCGCCTCGATGGCGTCGAGGTGCTGCTGGGGCGCCACCTGCAGCGTGTCCCTGAACTCGTTCCGCTTCAGGGAGATGGTCTCCCGCACTTTGTGGATGTTGTACTGCAGCCCGGCGCCGGGCTGCTCGACCGCGCACGGCTTGAGGTCGAGGTCCTTGTAAAAGACAAACTGCGGCGGTGGGACGTCCCACTGGGCGTCGGGATTCAGGAAATCGAAAAAGTCAAAAATGTTGGCGATGCTCAGCGGCTCGTCCCCATCCATCCTGATCTGCCCGTTCAGCGCGTCAAAAATCTGCCGCTTGATGGACGGTATCCGGTTCTGCGAGACACTGCACAGCTCCTTGCCAATATACTCAAACAGCATCGCCCGCGTGCCGAGGTAGTCGATGTACGCGACTGCCGCGTTGGACAGCAGAAACTCGGGGTTGTTCGCCTCGAGGTCGTCCCACCGCAGCTCGGGCTGGATTTGCACCTCGCGCATGAGCATGTGGAACAGGAAATTCGTCGCCCGCAGCTCGTCCATGACCAGCGCGCTCGACAGCGGCGACTTCCACAGCAGCTGCAGGATCCGCAGGATCCGAAACTTGAGCGTCACCAGGTACCCGCGCATGCCGTGCTCCTCGTCCGACGTCGACAGCACGATGATGACGTTGATGAGGCTGTGGAAGAGCGACTTTTGCTCGTCAAACACCCCCCGGGGCTCGACGCTGAGCCGGTTAAGCTCGCAGTGGAAGCCGAGTAGAAGATGCGCGATGGTTGGTTGGTTCGGCGTCGCCTTGAGGCACTCGTAGATGAAGTCGAGGATGAACAGCTTGATGACGTAGCTCTCCGACTCGGCCTCGAGGACGGGGTCCAGCGGCGCGGCGATGTTGGCAGCGAGCGAGGCGGCAATAGTCTGGCCCTCGCCGTTCCGCTCGAGCTGCACGATCGCCTTGTTCCGGTGGCCGAGCCGGCCGGCGTCCGGGTTCCACGCCGAGATGATCTTTGGCGACGTCGAGATCTTTTCGAGCAGCTTCAGGCAGGCCAGCGTCAACTCGCCATGGCCGAGGTTGCAGTACTTGCCCAGGTCGACGACCAGACCCAGATGGCTCAAGATACCGTCCTCAAACGAGGCGTACGCAGCATTCGCCACCGACGCCCGCCGCTGCCCAGACTCCGACTGGATGACGGGCCGCACCAGATCCAAGTACGTCTCCTGCAGGTCAAGCGCCTTGATCATGACCTGGATACCGCGCAGGATGCTCAGCACGAGGGGCGAGTCCGGCGATGCGCTGCCGAGGGTCGTAGGATCCTGGTGGATGGTGCGGATAAGGGCGGTGATGACCTTTTCGTTGAACAGCCACTCCATGACGCGGGCAAAGGGGTGGAGGCGCACGTACGCGGCCAGGTCCGTCGTCGGCATGGCCACGTCAATGGCAATGTTGCTCTCGTTGCCCAGGATGATCAGGTCCTCGTTGAAGGTCGACAGACACGTCAGGGCGAACTCGAGGCAGCTCAGGCGCACTGCCCTGAGCTGAGCCGGGTCAACCAGGTCCAAGGATTTTTGAGACAGGACCTGGAAGACAAAGTCGACGTAGGGGTCCATCCCGGGGATCCGGATGCTGCTGCCCAAGTCTTCGGGGAATGTGAGAGTGTCGTTCAACCCCCCGGGACCCTCGAGCGGAGCGAAGAGGGCGGTCAGAAGCTGGACAAAGGCATTCGACTCTTCAAAACCGCTGCTGATTTCGTTCAACGCGGCCTCCATGTAACTTTGGGGTGTCAGCGGCTGGCCGAGATAGGTGGTCCTCTGCGGCACCCCGCTGTCGGGCTTGAGGGTGTTTGTCGCCCACGCATCAACGTATCTCCACAGCGTCTCGTTCTCGGGCACCTGCTTCCGCGTCATCAGGGCCTTGAGCACATAAAAGATGCAGGCGCGGAGCCGCGCGGGCAGCGGGCCATCGGCAAGCTTAAACAGCGTGTCGACCAGCCGCAGCTCCTCGTCGAGCAGCATCCTCTGGCGGACCACTTCGCTCTCGGTGGCCAGCTTGGCGATGAGGCGCATGTAGCACTCCAGCATCAACGCAGACTCGGGCTCCGTCTCGGCGAGATCGGCGCCGGGCTTGCCGGGGCGCTGCACCGAGTTCGCCTGGACAGTCGGTTGCCTCTCCCGGATCTTGTTGGTGAAGTACTCGAGCTCCTTGAAGATCTGGGACCAAGTCAACGACTGGGAGCGCTTCATCTTGCCGGATGACTGGTGGCCCTCGTCGAGCAGGAAGGTGTGGGCGGCCGTGGCGCACTCCTCGCTGTCGGACAGACACTGGAGCATCTCGCAAAAGGCGCTGACGAGCGGGGTCGAGGCTCGCCTCGAGGCCCACTGCAGGAAGCCGGCCAGGTTGCTGTCGGGGTCCTCCCAAAACGACATGGCAGCGTCTGGCCTCCCCTCGTAGGCGTACGAGATGATGATCAGGAAGCGCTCCAGGTCGAGGTCCTGCTCGTGGTTCTGGCTGAGCTGCCGTTGCTCGTCCTCCTCGGTCCTCAGCCTGCGCAGCATGTCGGGGAGGTTGGAGATGGCGGCATCGACGAAGGCCTCGAGGTGCACCATCAGGCTCTGTTGAAGGAAGTAGCTGAACGGGAAGGGGTCGGAGGCCAGGGGCGGCGACTTTCTTTGTAACCACTGGCGCATACCCAGGCGTGATGGATCCTGCCATTCCTGGGTCTTGCAGTCGGCGGCAACCGACAGAATGAAATCGAAGGCCCCTTCCTTAAGGGCGTCGGCGAACTGCTTATTCCTCTCGTCGTCCTCCTCGTCCAGGTTGATGCCTTGCAGGTCGTAGCTCGTGTCGTCGAGGTACCAGCCGCTGTGCTCGGCGATCCACCAGGCGCGGACGGCGGCGCCGAGGAACGGAAGGGTCCAGGAGTCCTCATTCTTGCAGATGACGCCGTTGAGCTGGCGGGCCTGCTGGAGGTCGCCCATGCCCTCGGTGGAGCCAAAGACGGTCAGGTAGGCAGCCAGGACTGGGAAGAAGTGGACTAGACAGACAGTGAGTATGAGTAACATGTCACTACAATCTCAAGGGGGTCGTCCATACCGAGAAAGTGGTCGTACTTGTCCACCTTCTTGAGCGCCTGGAGAAACCCCTGAAAGTCGGTGACGGTCGCATGACGCTTCTCGATGGCGGCGTGGAGGAGAGAAGCGAGGCACTCGTGCTGCTCGACAAGGCTCGACCGCGTAAACTCATATGTCTCCTGATTCGCCACGGGCTTCGCAACGCCAGGCTGCTGGAGGACATTCCGGGCGGCGGCTTTCTCCATGACGCCCTGGAGCATGGATCTGACATTCTGCATGGCCTCCATGCATCTCGGGACAAACTTTTTGGCCGCGGGGTCGGGCCGTGACCCGGGCAGCGGGATGCCAAAAACTTTGTCCTCAGAAGCGGCGCCGAAAGCATCCTGAAGGCCTGGCTCGAGTTCGTCGTCGGCGGCTATCTCGACGATGAGGCGCATGCAGTCCAGCAGGTAGCGGCGCTCCTGGTGGAATCGGATGACGGCGCACTCCCACAGGGGGCGGCTCTGGGTCTCGGGGTCGCCCTCGTCATCGCAGTCGAGGAGAATCCGGGCGGACTCGAGCTCGTCCAGGTCCAGGTCGTCGGCGACGCAGAGGCAGTCGTTGACGAAGTCCTCATTGACGCGGTATTCCTCGTCGTCGACCTTGATCTTGCCTAGTAGGTGCCAGCGGCAGTGTCAGCGCTCGTCGTCTCCCTACCCTGGCGCGGGCATCCCTACCTGTGCCCAAGGCTGTGCGGTTTGCCGAGTTGCGGGGGGGCTTGTCGATCAGCTTCTTGAAGGTGTCGGACTGGGCGTCCAGCAGCTGGTCCAAAGTCTGCAGGCCCTCGTAACGGTGCTGGCGGACGGCGACCAGCTCGCCGTGCAGGGCCTGGAGGGCCTCGAGCGCGCGCAGATCAGACATGGCGAGCGGCGCGGGCGCTGCGCATTCTCTGGGAGTCGGCGGGGGGCGCGCGTTCGAGGTTCGAGGTGAGGTTCGAGGGACGGGGCGAGAGCGTGTCGAGGGGGTTCGCGTATTGGCCCCAGATCGAGCTCGAAAACGCTGAAGGGCGAAGGGCGGACGCGCCGATAGTAGGTGCCCAATTTACGGAGTGTGGTGGTGGGAGGTGGTGGTGTGGGTGTGCTGAGATGGAACTGCAGCAGCTGGTGCCAGGGATCGCGACAAAGCTCGCCTGTGCCAGTTGCAGGTTGGCCAGCAGCGCCCAGCTTCAGTTGCCTGCCGATTGGCGCCAAATCCACCGCCGTCAACAAAAGAATTAGGCGGTGAGCGGTTCTGCCAGTCCCTGCTGTTTCCTAGCCAGGGCAATGGACAGGGGTTGACAGCGAGAGTGGGCCTGGGAATGCTGGAGTGGGGCCACAGCCGGTGAAGGCAAGACACAAAGGCAATGTGCACAACGATATGAAAGAAAATAGACAGGGCGATAAGTATGAAGATGAGTATGCCAGTGAGGATATAGCCATAAAATTCGTTTGTACCTGAAAAGCAGCAGCCATTCAACAACATATGGTTCCAGCTCAAACATGTGGATGTTCAACCCTAACCCTGTGATAATGAGAATGGTCATAGCTCCTTCCAGCTTGCCGCCCTGCTGAGAGATGACCCGGATTGAGCCTGCCTGCCCTGCGCGAGGCCCCAGCTGGAGATTTGCAGCTAAGCCCAGCCCATGGACAGGCACGAGTGGAAGCCTGGAGAACTGGACTCCCCTCTGTTCAAGATTCTCTCAGCTTCTCTCGGTTTGGAGAAGAAGAAGTGCCAGTTGACCTTGTCAACCTTGTCTCTTCAACACGCTCCCCACTGCAATCCATTCATCGCTCATTCTGTCCGGCAAACTCGGGATTGATTTGCCCTGACAGGCGAACTGCAGCTGAGCATCCATCGGCTGGGCAACGTCAACAACGCGTTTGGCCTGTTTCTTTTGGTCCCAATGCCGCGTCGTGCGCCTCGTCCTCGAGATTCTGCCAGCCTGTCCTTCTTGTATCTGGCAGCCGCTGCTGTCCCTGTTCCCGTTTCCTTGACGGGCATGAGTTGAGCTGTCCTGTTTGTTTGGTGACAGCGGTGTGTCCTGTTGGGCGTTCAAGACGTGGAGTGGCGGGTGCAGCGAGGGGCTCGGACTCTGTGTAGTCTCCCAGCCCCAATCAACTTCCACAATCATTGGGGTTCTCGTGGAGCAACCCAACCACCACCATCACGGCCCAGCTTCGACTGCAACGGTACCGAGTAAGCTGCTGTGGATTGTTTGCCTCGCCGCCCGGCTCCTCGTCTAGAGGACAAAAGCAAGATGGCGCGGGGGCCAGAGATCCGCAGCGGTGACACATCCACTTTCAAGCACCTCGCAGGTATGTGATGTGCCACACTCTCAACCATATCTGCGTCAAGTTCTCCTGATGTGGCTGACGCGAGACAACAGCCTCCCTCACCAGCGGGACAGCCAAAAACCGAAAAGAGGCCGTCGACAGTAAGCCAAAGACAGCTGCCCCCAATGGCCTCGAGCCGAGCTAACTGATCTCCCATTACAGCTGTGTTGACCTACTTTACCGCCGACGATGGCCCTCAGAGTCAAAAGTCCGGCCCCCTCACCCCCTTTCTTCGCTGCGCCAGCTACCCAGTACTGACCCGGCCAGGAACCCCTTCGACGACAAGTCCTACCACATGCTCTTCGAGGCCTTGTTCCGCTGCATCCTCATAGAAAAGGAGGGCTACTTTTCTACCAAAAAGGCGGCTAAAACCTTGGCCACTGTCGCCACAAAGCTCGAACGATGCGCCGAGGCTCTCCGCGCAGTTGTCCGCCATGCTGGGGCCAAGATCAAGCGTAAAACGGCCAAGGCCCTCATCGACCACATCACCCAGGTCCTCCCGGGCCCCGATGGCGGCTACATCGCCCCCCTCCTCAAGGGCTACGTCAAGGCCCTCTGCTGTTTCCTCGATACGCCCTCCAACGCCGAGAACCTGGCCGTCTCCCCAGACGCCTGGGACACGTGCGTCCTGTTCTGCGTCGACGCCCTCTCCCGCTACCTTGAGACGGGCGATCGAGAGAGCGGCTCACTGTCCCGCGCCTCACCAGCTCCCGGCGCAACTGCTAGGTCTGGCTCCCTCGCCGTGTCCCAGGCCGCCGCCGCCGCTCAGATCGGGAGCCAGAATGCTCTCGAGTTCTTGACTTGCATCAACCTGCTGGTCGCCGCCCCGAACGCCCCGGTTCCGAGGAGGGCCGACACCATCTCCCACGCCGTGCTGCAAATCCTCCAGCTGAAGCAGATGAAGATTGGCGAGCTTCAAAAGGTCGCCTTCTCCACCTTCAACATCATCCTGCAGCGCGCCCAGGCCGACGACGTCGCCCTCTCCAAGAGGCTCGTCCGCAATTTCATCCCCCTCGTCTCCCACTGGTGGCAGCCCCGTGCTCTTTCCAGGGACGCCATGCTGAATTCAGTCCGCGATGAGATGCTCAAGACCATCTACGGAACACACCTCTACGTCGAGAGCCTACTCCGCGAATCCGCAGACGAGTCCTTCTTTCAAGACATCGAGGACCTGCTGGACTCGCTGTGGGCCGACTATTCGAGACGTGACGACCGCGCCCGTCTCCAGCTGGACGACGTGACCTTCTCGAGCATCCGCCTCCCTGAAGACCACCCATCCACCGACGCCTTCAGCCTGCGCCCATACAACCAGGCCGGCGAGCAAAACTGGGTGCTCTTGGAGAACATGGCCATTCTGGAAGCCGCGTACTCACGGCACTCGCAGCGAGAGCATAGCCAACAGCACGGCCATGACGGCCAGCCACGGAAACGGCGCCGCATGGCGGGCAGTTCCAACAGGATACACCAAAAACTCAAGTCGCTAGACCCGGCCGTCCGCTTGTCAGCACTGCAGCTCTTGCCCTTCCTCGTCAAGGAAAAGGAGCCGTCACTGGAAGACGTCACCGAGACCATGGCGGACTTGTCCAAGTCTGTCACGGCCAAGCAGGCCACTGTGGCTTCCTGGGCCATGATCGCCTGCTCGAGGTGTGTACTATCCCTTTCCTCTCGTTGCTTACCGGGACCAAAAGAGACTAACCAGCCCCTAAAGTCTGGCCACCCACGAGGCATCGCAACATGCATCTCTCGCCGCGTCCTGGAAGCAGCTCTGGCAGCTCGGCGTGCGCGCCCTCTCCTTGCCGCCCACCAGCCGTGCTGCTTGTGTCCTCCTGGACGCCATATTGAACGCGAATCTCGTTCCCAGGCACGAGCTAGCGGATGATATCAACCAGATCGTCACAACCGCAGACATCAGCGGCCCTTCTGTGTTGGTCGATTCGTCCCTGGTTCTCATGTTGAGCCTTCTCCGCATCCGCAACAACATGTTTCCAAATGCCAGCCAGGCAACCTCAAACCACATTATTCGATGGGTGTTTGTCCGATGGAGCCCTGGTAAGTTGACCTGAACCTGCCCCTCAGGAGTTGTGTGATTTTCTGACAGGCATGACAGCCGAGTTGATCTACGCATCTCTTCACGCTACCCACGCCACCCCGTACGATATTGCCAACCTCCTCAAGGCATGCTACGGTGCAACGCCCGTGACCATGCCGGCGCCCCTTCACTTGTTTGGCGGCTCCGTCGCTCAATATCGGAAGGGCCAAGTCGCATCCCATACCTCCCTTCGGTACCTGCTACTCTTGGACCAGGACGATGCCGTGGCGCCGTCCGCAGCTCCCCAGGGCGAGGAGCAAGTCGTTGAGCCTCAGCAAATTGCTGATCCGTCTGGATCCCACGCAGCAAGGCGACTGGCGCTCGAGTTGCTCTACCCCAAAGTCGAAGAGCTGAACCAGGTGGCCGAGTCGTGGCAGAAACGTGGAGAAGGCTCAATACCTGTCTCGACTGAAAGGTTGCAGAGCATCGTCCTCGCGTGCCTCACGGGTGCTCTGCTGCTCCCGGAGCTGGTCAACCTGAATTCCTCCATGTCGAGGGACCTCGAAACCACCCTGTTCAGCGTTGTCGATGCCACTTTGAGGGTGGTGCTAACAGCACCTTCCAACGAAAACTTCTTTGATCTGGTCCTGACATCCTCGGCCCCCTACATCCCCCCGATCAAGGAGGTCGAACTGGTCTCCTTGAAGCGAGACAGGCCGCATCTTCTCAAATTCTTTGGCAAATTCTCCGACACGCTACACGAGAGATCTCGCCGAGAAGTTTCCCTTCGCGACTCGGGCGGCCTCGACATCGACGACGAGTTCGAGTCGCAGACGAGCCACAGCAGCATGGCTGCCAAAGCCAAGACCCTGCCACGCAGGGACGTCTTGCTCTGCCATACACCCGAGGCGTTTTATCTCGAGACCAGCCTAAGGATACACCTCCTTGATGTCATTCGCGCAGACGACGGCGAGATCGGCCGTGTTCCCGAATCCATCGTCGACCAGCTTGTCGAGCTCCCCAGTGAGCAGTTCCTGGCCTGCCGGTTTTTCATGCGGGAGCTCTTCACTTCGGACGCCATCACTACCATGGACACCGCTCTGAGGGTCCTGGAAGTCGCCGGGCGGATCGTCAGTCGCGATGAATTTACGTGCTGTGAGGTGGCGCTCTGCAACTGCCTCGACGTCATGGACAGCTTCATCAGCATGTGGACCGACGATGACCTTGACATTTCGCCCATGGCGGGGGACCTCTATCACTACCTGGTGAAGAACTGCCTGCCGAACAACTCGCTGTCCGGCGCCGCGCAGATTTCCCTCTCCAGCCTGCTTCTGCATCTGCTGGAGGTCAAGTCCACGTACGCATCCACTCTCAGCCTGCCATCCTCTCGGTCGACAATCATGAGCATCCTGCAGGACGGAGTCATGGATGTCAAGTTCTTCCTTGGACGCAGCGTCCCCAAGATCTTCGGGTTATACGTCCTGAAAACCCACGACGATATCTTCGTCGACATCCTCAAGAGCTTGCCCGCTGATCCCAGAACCGCCGAGGGCATCGCCTTCCGGCTGTTTGTGTTGGCGGAACTGGCCTGCCGGTGGCCGACGCTCCTGCGTCGTTGCATCTACCACATCTTTGAGACGCCCGGGAAGATCGCGCAGTCCGAAAAGTACGCCGGCAGCTGCCTCAAGCGAATCTCGCGGACGCTGCAGCTTGACGGACCCCAGCAGTTGTTCAAGCTCTTTGCCCCCCAACTCCTCTACACCTGGCTTGAGAGGGACTTGATAAATGAGATACCGTTCGGCATCTTTGGCTTTTCGAGCCTCCATGATCTCCTCCAAGATTCCCAGACCGAGGCGGCTGCCATCATGTTCCACCGCGGACAAGAACAAGAGACCCTTGACATGGCGCAGACTCTGGGACTCACGCCCGAGCAGCTGATCCAGCAGAGTTTCACCAAGATATTCGCCTACAGCATCGCGCACGACATCAGCATCCCGGGCGGTGCGGACTACGTCACAGGAGAGAGTCGCCTCAGGAGAATCCTGGGCAAGGAAGGCTTCCTCGCAAACATCCACCTCAACTTCGCCGACATCGTGGCCACTTTCTTCGACCTGTTTGACCAGGAAGACCCGGTTGAGAAGGCGTTCCGGCGCGACGAGCGCTTCGCGTACGCCGCCAACACCCTAGAGGAGATCAAGAAGCTGGGCCACTTGCCCGCCTCCCTCCCGCCGAATCAGCAGCCCATGTTCAAGGCCAAGCATCTGCCCCGTGAGATCCTCCACCTGTGCAGCCGGACCCCGTACGAGCCCGAGACGTTGTGGACGCCTGCACTGGTCGTCTTTGTAGCCCGCAAGCTGCTGAACACCATCCATCCGGCGTTGGGCCCGCTCCATGCCTGCTCAGTCCTGCGCAAGATCCGGGTCATGATCTGCCTAGCCGGCGACCATGCGACGACTGCGTACCCCCTCGAGATGCTCCTGCATTCCCTCCGAGTATTCGTCGTGGACCCGGAGTGCGCCGACGACGCTTTGGGCATCACCCAGTACCTCGTCCTCAAAGGCGACGCCCACCTCCGGCAAACGCCCTCCTTCCTCGCCGGGTATGCCCTCTCCTGCCTAGCCGATCTCCGCGTGTTCCTCGAGTCCAGCCAGGCCAGCACCACGCAGGAAAGCCAGTTCAAAGCGACCATGACCAAAGCCCAGCTCTTCCACTCGTGGTTCACAAAGTACCTCGCCGGGTACGATTCCCCCGCCTTCCAAGACGAGGCGCAGAAGCTCGCCTTCAAATCCATCACGCAATCAGCCGCGCACATCCGCACCTCGGGCAACGCCGAGAAGGGCACCCACGAAAGCAACCTCCTGCTCGAGATCCTTGAGGATTGGGACCGCGAGAACCAGCTGCTGAACGAGCCCGCGCGCGACGTCGCGCTTGCCATGCTCTGCGGGGTGTTCAAAGTGCCCCCGTCGAGCAGACTCGACGTGATCGAGACGGATGACGACGCCCTCGGCCATGCGGCTGTTGTGTGGAAGAGCTGCGCGTCGCAGCGGCTGAGCGGGGAGTACATGGCGTGGGCGGGGCGGGTGTTGGGCCGTTCCTTCGCGGCGTCTGGAGAGGTTCCTGATGACCTGCTGCGCGAGTCGAAACTGAAGGAGTACCGCCGCTTGTCGTTGGACATTGGGGGTTCGGAAGAAGGGCTGTTGAACCTCATCGAGGCGCTGACCGTCAGCGGGGATTGTTTTACGGCGGGCCTGGCGGAGGCCGCGCTGCGGACTGTTGTTTCCGACGCCGTGTGTGATGACGATCATGATTTGCTTGGGGCCTGCCAGCAGAGTCTGGCTGAGCCGTTGTTGATCTCGTCGAATTGGGACCCGTACCGTACGCCGCGGTCTGATCAGTTCGAGGTTGACGCGCCGGATCAGGGGCAGGTGTTCTCGGCGGGGCAGCTGGAGAGCAAGAACTGGGCGAAGCAGCTGACCGCGCTGCTGGCGCTGTCGGTGCCGGAGATTGTGACGCTGCGGGTGCTGCCGCCGATTTTGACGAAAGTCAAGGGGTTCGCGGAGAGGGCTTTCCCGTTTGTGGTGCATCTGGTGTTGACGTACCAGCTGGACAAGCAGCAGGGGATCAAGCGGCAGCTGTCGGAGGCACTGAAGGAATGGCTGAACTCGACGTCCGACCTGGCCAAGGAGAACCTGAAGCTGCTCATCAACACCATCCTCTACCTGCGCACGCAGCCCCTCCCAGGCGAAACCTCCATCGCAGACCGCGGCCACTGGCTCGACGTCAACCTCTCCAGCGCGGCCGCCGCCGCCACCCGATGCGGGATGTTCAAAGTCTCGCTCCTCCTCGTCGAGCTCGCCAGCGCGGAATCCTCCAAAACCTCGCGGCGCTCCTCAGCCCTCCGCGAGACCGAAGACTCGAGCGAGATCCTCCTCGACATCTTCGAAAACATCGACGACCCCGACGCGTACTACGGGCTCAACCAGGACGCTTCCCTCTCCAGCGTCGTCGCCCGCCTCGACTACGAAAACGACGGCGCCAAGAGCCTCGCCTTCCGCGGCGCCCAGTACGACAGCCACCTGCGCGGCCGCGACGGCGCCGCGCGCCAGGACGGCCAGGCGCTCATCAAGGCCCTGAGTAGTCTCGGTCTTGCTGGGTTGTCGAACTCGCTGCTGCAGACGCAGCAGAGTCTGGATGGGTCGTCGGAGTCGCTCGATGCGACGTTTACGACGGCGCGGAGGCTGGAGATGTGGAATTTGCCGGCGCCGCCGACGAATGATAACTGGGCGGTGACGGTGTACAAGGCGTATCAGAGTATGCATCAGGCGCCGGATGTGGAGACGGTGAGGGGGGTCATTCATGAGGGGTTGAAGAGCACTGTCAGGCATCTGACGAGTCGGAGGGTGAATACGTCGACTTTGAGGCACCAGCTGGGGGCGCTGGCGGTGCTGGCGGAGTTGGATGATGTGCTCAATGTGGCGGATCAGGGGGAGTTGAAGGGCGCGTTGGAGGGGTTTGAGAAGCGGTCGAAGTGGATGATGAGTGGAAGGTAGGATATCTTGATTTGTGAGTGGGAGAGGCGCAGAAGCTAACAAGATGGCATAGATACCCCGACGTGAGCCAGATACTGTCGTGCAGAGAAACGACGCTGAGCATGTGGAGCCAACACCACAAGCTGCGGGCGACGAGGTTGACGCCAGCAGACGCCCGCGTCGTGCAGATCCGCGGCATGCTGCTGTCTTCGGACATTTTCCGCTTCCACCGGGCGAACCAGGAGACGTTGAGTCTGTCGACGTCGCTTACCGGCCTTATCCGCTCGAGCGAGTCACTTGGCCTCAGCGTCGACGCCGCGATCAGGATGGAGGCGGCCAATTCCCTGTGGGACCACGGCGAGATGATCTCATCCATCCGAATGCTGCAGAACATCGACAAGGACTCGTCGCTGAAGAAGCAGACCGTCCCAGTCAGTCGGTCGGATCTGTTGTCCAAGACTGGGTACCAGGTCTCCGTGGCGAGGCTGGAGAGCCCGGACAGCATCCAGAAGAAGTACCTCGAGCCAGCGCTGAAGGAATTGCGGGGGAATAACCAGGGCAAGGAGGCTGGCCAGGTGTTCCACCAGTTTGCCATGTTCTGCGACGAGCAGCTGCAGAATCCCGACAGTCTGGAGGATCTGGCGCGACTGCAGAACCTCAAAAAGGGCAAGGACGAGGAAGTCGCCCAGCTCAAGGCCCTGATTGCCAGCTCCAAGGACTCGCAACACCGGAATCGGTACTCGAGCCATCTCGGCAAGGCCAGGCAGTGGCAGGACCTTGACCAGCAGGAGCTTCGCCGCGTGGAGCAGTCGCGGTCCGAGTTTCTCAGATTGAGCTTGGAGAACTACCTGCTCTCTCTCGCGGCGTCGGATGAGCACAACAATGACGCGCTGCGGTTCATGGCGTTGTGGCTGGAGCAATCGGAAGAGGATGTGTCCAACGCGGCGGTCAAGAAATACATCGGCGAGGTGCCGACGCGGAAGTTCGCGCCGCTGATGAACCAGCTGTCGTCGCGTCTGCAGGACCAGTCGGTGCTCTTCCAGAAGCTCCTGATCGACTTGGTGTATCGCATCTGCGTGGATCACCCGTACCACGGGATGTACCACATCTGGTCGGGCGCGAGGACCCGCGTCAACAAGGACGACGAGGTCGCCGTCTCGCGGCAGAAGGCCACTGACAGGGTCGCCAAGGGCCTGACCAAGTCGGACAGCGTGTCCAAGATCTGGCCGGCTATCGACCAGACCAGCAGGGCGTACCACGCACTGGCGATGGACCGGGACCCGAACAAGTACAAGGCCGGGCACAAGATCGCGATCAAGAGCTCGTCGGTGGGGCAGAACTTCCTGAGCATCCTGGCCAAGTATCCGATCCCGCCGCCGACGATGCAGATGGCGTTGTCGGCCAGCCGCGACTACTCGGACGTGCCGATGATCCACAAGTTCGAGCCGGACATGTCCATCGCGTCGGGCGTCAGCGCGCCCAAGATCATCACCGCCGTGGGGACCAACGGCCAGCGGTTCAAGCAGCTCGTCAAGGGCGGCAACGACGACTTGCGGCAAGACGCCATCATGGAGCAAGTCTTTGCCGCCGTGTCTGAGCTGCTCAAACTCCACCGCACAACGCGCCAACGCAACCTCGGCGTGCGAACCTACAAAGTCCTCCCCCTAACCTCCTCTTCCGGCCTGATCGAATTCGTCTCCAACACCATCCCCCTCCACGAGTACCTCATGCCGGCCCACGAGAAATACCACCCGAAGGATCTCAAAGGCTCCCAATGCCGCAAGGAAATCTCCAACGCCCAAACCAAAACCACCGAAACCCGCATCGCCGCCTACCGCAAAGTCACCGACCGCTTCCACCCCGTCATGCGCTACTTCTTCATGGAATACTTCCCCGACCCGGACTCCTGGTTCCACCGGCGCACCGCCTACACCCGCACGACCGCCGCCATCTCCATGCTGGGCCACGTCCTCGGTCTCGGCGACCGCCACGGCCACAACATCCTCCTCGACACCGAAACCGGCGAGGTCGTCCACATCGACCTCGGCGTGGCCTTCGAGATGGGCCGGGTCCTCCCCGTCCCGGAACTGGTCCCCTTCCGACTGACGCGCGACATCGTCGACGGCATGGGCATCACGCGCACCGAGGGCGTCTTCCGGCGGTGCTGCGAGTTCACGCTGGACGCGCTGCGCGAGGAGGCCGCGTCCATCCAGACGATCCTGGACAGTCTGCGGCATGACACGCTGTATCAGTGGTCGATTTCGCCGGTGCGGATGGCTAAGTTGCAGAATGCGAGGGTTGGGGGAGAGGGGGAGGATGGGGATGGG
>FTEL01009671.1_pt1 | contig 15378 bp, 19 predicted proteins | sample 1658911 | NCBI WGS metagenome assembly FTEL01 (sample SAMEA3914869, study PRJEB12502) | metagenome | biome: forest; material: soil | place: USA | collected 2012-03-12 | depth 0.1 m
CCCTAACCCTAACCCTAACCCTAACCCTAACCCTAACCCTAACCCTAACCCTAACCCTAACCCTAACCCTAACCCTAACCCTAACCCTAACTCTATCTTTTACCCTAACTAACCCTAAATCGCCTGTATCGCGCGAACTACGTGTCCTGGGGACAAACGGACGCCGGATTCGCTATCTCCCGCCTCGTTTTACCTGGCTGCCGTCGCCGACGGGTATTTTGGCGCCCGTCTTGGGTCGAAACGATTGCCCTTGCCGTTCGTCAATCGTTTCGACCTGATGTAGGGGCACCCTGAACCAATCAGCGACCGCTATACGCTAGCATACGAGCTACCTATCAATCGTTTCGACTCGAAACGATTGTAGCATAGAAGTAAGAGCTCAAGGAGGGGCATCGTATTACGGACTGACCATATAAAGCGGCCTAGAGGTATATACAGGCAGGGCACGGGACATACCGCTAGCTAATCATTCAGATAAGGACGCGGACTAACCAGGAAGCGGGGTCAGGAGTGATCGTAACGGTCGTACTGCGATTACCGCGAGCGCCAGCACAAAGGACGATCGCTGAGATCGAGGAGCGATCAAAGCGATCTAGGGACAAAGGTATATCGAGAATAAAGAAGTTATTATGTATATATACTAGCTAGTCAGTCACTCGTTGAGGGAGCTTGGAGCTTCCTCAGTAAAGCAAACACATCGATTACTGCTACTACCCTTGCATATCTTTGGCGATTGAGGCACTTGTACTACACGTACTTGTTGTGAACCCTTTGGCTTCACCGAGCCCTACGCAGACGTTAACATACCTTCGTGAACCCTTTCAGAGTGCTCTGCACCCGTGGTTCGTCATACTATAGTACGAGGGTATCTCCCTAATCTAATATTACTTTTTAAAGTCGCACTACCTAGATTCCCTTATCTTTACTACTTGCTACGAAACCGCAGAGATCTCATTCCGTACTAAATCCCAGTCTGCCTGCCCTCCCTTACTTCTCGAAACCGCACTGCTAACCGTCCTGCTCTCGGATAATTGGCCAATCAGAATGCTTTAATCGCCACCCCTCAGCTGCTTGAATTGCAGCGCGACGTGCTTATCAGCACCCTCACCGCTCGATCGCGCTTATCAAATCCAATACCAGACATAAAACCCAAGGCCAGAGCCTCGACATTACCATGCGGCTACTACGGACAGACACTCTAGAGCTCGTCGAGTTTGTCGAACGCGTCCCGCCGTACGTAATCCTATCGCACACATGGGGTCCCGACGAGGTCACTCTCGAGGACATGACACTGCTCCCCAAGGCCGTGCTCAAGAAGAGGGCAGGATACATCAAGATCACAGGTTGCGCGTCCCGGGCAGCGGCAGACGGGTACGAATACCTGTGGGTTGATACATGCTGGTAATGCTCCCGCCTCCCCTCGTTCGTGCAGTCAGCGACGCTCACGCCCCAACAGCATCGACAAGTCGAGCAGCGCAGAGCTGTCCGAGGCCATCAATTCCATGTATCGATGGTACCAAGAGGCCAGCATCGCATACGCATACATGTCGGATGTGTCCTCCGACCTGCCTCCACTACAGGCGGCCGAGACAGCACCCTCCGTGTCGTCGAAAAGAGGGGTCGCCGCCGGCGAGAGCCCACGCCCAACTTTCCACACCATCCCGTCCATTCTGCGAGAGTATGACAAGCTCCCGCGGACATTCGAGAACTCCCGGTGGTTCACCCGCGGATGGACGCTCCAGGAGCTGATCGCCCCGCCCATCGTCGAGTTTTACTCGCAAGGATGGCACGAAATCGGGACAAAGTTCAGCCTTCGCAAGGTCATCAGCAAGGTGACGGGCATCGACATCCGCGTGCTGGAGGGTGCAGACCCCTCGACGTGCCACGTCGCCGAGCGCATGTCGTGGGCGGCCAACCGGCAAACGACTCGGGTCGAGGATGCCGCCTACTCGTTGCTAGGAATCTTCAAGGTCCACATGCCGCTCATCTACGGCGAGGGGCATCGCGCGTTTTACCGCCTCCAAAAGGAGATCATGAAGACGACCGAAGACTACACGATGCTCGCCTGGGGCCTCTCCAAGTACCTGAGTAACAAGCACCACTGGAAGGGCGTCCAGCGCAACAATCTGGGGGACCCGCGTCGCCCTCTTGCCGACAGCACGACCGACTTTGAGCTGCATAACCGGACGGTCTGGACCTACTCACGGCTGCTTGCGGATGAGGGCAGCACCGCGGCCATCCCGACTTCCTCGGCTCTCGACGACACACCGCCCCTGATCACCAGCCGTGGGCTGCGCATGTCGCTGCTGCTCAAGCCGTCCAAGAGACAGGCCGGGGACATACTTGCGTACATCAACTGCAGGACGGCCAAGCCCGGTGCTTCTTTGGAGCTGCCGCCTTCCCCTGTCTGTCTTGTTCTGCGTCGCCAGGAGCAGTCCAATGTCTACACGGGGTCGGACGACCCGAACGCGGCGTTTGAGCTGCTGGATAACGACAAGGCGCTCGCCACGTTTGAGCGCAAGACCATTTACCTTTCCCTCGCGAGCGCCGACTCGGCTCTGAGCCAGACGCACAATCATCGGATGACGAGCATTGGAGGGAATCGCTACATCTTGGAGAAGCCGCCGCCCCTGCGCGCCGGCGAGACGGTTGTCGCTTCGCGGGCGCCTTGGAAGATCACCAGTTGCTTTTCCCATGCCATCGGCGGCGGAACGGGGCATACGCACTACGAGGCTCCCCGCAAGTTCACGGCAGCAACCCTCTTCCAGCCTTTCGATATCCCGCCCTCGGCGGCTCGCTTGTTTGCATTTGAGCAGCCGACGGGCAGCGGGTCTTTTGGCATCGTCGTAGGCCACGGGTGGTGCGACGTTGTTTCTCTCGCCGACATTACGTTTAAAAGCAAGTGGGGGACTCTGGTGCGGGATGGCCACTGGAACGAGGTGTTGACCACCAAGTTTCTCAGCCATGTCGCTGCCGGACTCCAACACACTGGAAGCGAAGCAGTCGAGGCCGTGGATCGCGTGTCCAAGACGATGAATGGCTTTACCGTCACAGCCTCGTTGAAGAAGATCCGCCGGGCAGACATCAACTGCGAGAGCGCCATCAAGATTTTATGGGTGGTGGACTGGGAGGGTGCATGAGTGTGTTACACATCATGGTGGTGTATAGGATTTCCGTCTCGATATCTCCTAAACAACTGATCAAATTCGCTCTTCGCTCCCGCGACCGAAGCGCTCTCCAAACCCAGACGCCATCGCTAGACTGAAAACACCATGCAATCCGTCACCAGTTGAGTATGTTGTATATCGTCTTTCTTGGATTCCCCTCCGTCTCCACGAGCAACCTCCGATCCCGCCTCGCCTGCACCTCGCTCGTGTTTTGTTGTGAGAACATGCGGTTCATTGTGTCCGACTCTTTGCGGAGCTGTGTCCTGACGTAGGCGACAACACCGGAAACTGCGTTGCGTTAGCCTGGAGACAGAGATGGAAATAAGAGGTGCTCACCTGTACCGACAACCACTAGGCCTGGGATGATCATGTTTGGGGCGGATCTGACATCGCGGTCAGCCTTGAAATTGGTGCGGGATTCATGAAGGGCCAGCCATGCGTACCTTGCTACTGGAGTCTTGAGCGCAGCAGCGCTGACGCTGGCGGCGAGCCGCATTGTTGGGCGGAAAGCATTCATGGTTGCGCTTCGTATCGCTGAATTTGGTGAGACAAAGTGGGCTGATGGTTCGGGGTGGTGGCCTCGCAGGTTGGACGCAAGTCAGAGATGGTTCGGCTCAACATGAACGAGGTCAGGATCGGATGGACGACTGGGCTGCTCTTAACCAGATGCGCTGGGCCGCCGTCGTTTGCGACGCACATGTCGAAAATTCGTTTGTTCCGATGATTGGGTGATCTCGGATCTGGGATCGAGTGACGGTTGTGGCACATTGGATGTCGTCGCGCCATGGTGGTGTGATGGCGCAGCGGGCGTGGCATGGTTCCGTCCCCACCTGGCATGATCCCTCGCAGCCGCAGCAGGCCGACATGGGCAACCAGAATTGGCTGAAATGGACGGGTTACGATTTGACGGTCAATTGATTCGAGGTAGAAGGAATAAGTCGGGTCGTGAGGAGTGATGAAGGCGATAATACCCGAACTCCTGTCATTAACACCCGTCTTTCTTCCTCTCCCATCTGGGTCGCTACCCGTCTTCCTCTCCCGTCTGGGTCGCTTGTATCTGCACCTCTGTGTCTATACCAACCCTCAACGACCTCTGGCGTCACCTGTTATGGCCCAATAGTAGACAATTCTCCCAACCCGGGATATCAAATCCGAGTCTCGTTCCAGCTGATCCCCCGTAAAGGCTTTCTGTGTTCCCCTGCGAGATCCCAGTCTTGCACTACCCACCGTACACTCCTGTATCCGCAAACGGTTTCCCAGCAAGGCCAGCCCAGGCCCTCTCGCACATCACCTCGGGGTCGGTTGCCCTGCCCTGAAAGAGCAGTTCCGACGTGCCGTCCCAGAAGTGTGTGAGGGAGCGATCCTGCTCATGCTTCTGGTCAGTCGAGCTGCACAAAGCCCACCATGATCGGAATACTCACGAATCCAACGGTAAGGTTGATGAATCTGTCGACCCACGCCTCTTGGTACGTGTGAACCGGTTCCTTGCCCCTCGCAGCCATCGCGACATTGTACGCCGCAACCTCGGCCTGGCGGGTAGCAGACTTTGAGTTTGGGTTTGCCACTTTTGTGTCGGCGACGTCGCCGCACACAAACACATTGGGAAGGGCGTCGTCGTCAATTTCAAGGGTGGGCTTGACCCGGATATGACCCGACGGGCCGATGGCGTTTGGGGCAGCCTCAGCCACAAGGCCAGATGCCGGCGTCTGTCCTACGCAGTTGATCTGTCCCACAAGATTAGACAGTGCAGCCTTCCGAGAACAGGGGCACATACGAAGTAGTCGCATTCGATCCTCCTCCCAGAACCGAGCGTGAGAGACTTGCCGTCCACGCTCTGAGTATCTGCCCGCTCGCCGAGTATCACGTCGACTCCGAGCCGTTCCAGCGCGTCCATGGCACCCTGTTGGAGCCCCGGGCCAAAACGATGCATCAAGGCCTGTCGGGAATGGACGAGGGTGATCGACTTGTCCGGGTACCTGTCCTTGGCATCGGCGGCCAGTTCGACACCGGCTGCGCCCCCTCCCGCAATGACGACCCGGGTAGCAGTCTTGATGCGAGCTTGCATGCGGGCAAGGAGCTGCATTCCCGCCTCCCGATCCTCAACCCCTGGCCGAGACGGCAGTCCGTTGGCGCCGGTTGATCCCGTAGCAATGACGAGGAACTCGTACGGCAGCTCATGGCCGCTGCGCAAGACAACTCTCCCTTTTTGAACCGAGGCTACCCGATCCCTCGCCCACCGAACCATGCCTTTGGGAGCTCTAGAAAAGAAAGCCTGGGTGTACGGGATGAATGGTTTGTGGTTTGCCCCCTCGACAACGCAGAAACGCGGCAGAACCCAGGTGAAATTAAAGTGGCTGTTGGGCTCTATGACAACGACTTGATAGCTCCCGTCGCGAGGCAAAGAGGTGGCGAGAGTGCGGGCTGCCGAGTAGCCCGCAAATGCAGCGCCCACGACGACGACGTTCTTGATCTCGGAAGGATTTGTCGGGCGCAGGCGCGTCTGCTCCGTGAGAAGTTGGAATTTCACGGACAGGGCGCGGCGCAGGGTCGAGATGGACGTCCAAAGGCCGCAGGCGAGGAGCCGGGCTAGGAGGGCAAGCTTTTGGGCGCGCTGTCGGGCCATGCTGAAAAATATCGACGGGCAACCCGGGTTCAAGTGAGGTGAAGGGCGAAACTTGACAACAAGTCAATGTTGTTGCCTGGGACCATGTTGGCTGGACGAGGGAATTGTGTTGTGTCAGCGGGGATCAAAGCCCGGATCACGGAGATCAAATCTCGAACACTCAGCTGAGGCGGGCATCCGCCGCTTACTCAGTTGCCCGATTCTGGAACAGAACGGCCCGGCATCAACGAGATTTGAATGTGCACAGCGCTGCTACTTCCGCACTAGATATCCCGGACTTCAAAATTGACCAAGACCGAACAGGCCGTCTCATGGCCCTTGAGATCCAGCATGCGAACAAATCTCCAGCCGGACTGGACGTACAACAGCCGGACCGCGGCGACCGCCAGAATTGGGTTGCTCGCGAAGCTGTCATCGCTCTTGACAAACATCCTGAGAAACACGAGCTCGTCGTCGTCAAATTCCCACTCTAGAGTCTCGTCCCAAACCGGATCCGTGACGGCTGCGTTCTCGCCCCCAACGCCCAGGGCCTTGAGGAACGGCAGACTCAAGAGTTTGCGCTGGTGATACGCAGCGGTCTTGCGCTTGACCTTGACCAGCTCGGTCCCGCTTCCCGGCTGGAGGAGGGTACACGTCAGGTATGGCTTCAACGAGTCCGTCTCACGGCCGGGAGGAAGCGGCACATCGGTCGCCCCAACAACTCGCAGACGAAGGGACTTGCGGCGGGCTCCGGAAGCCGGGATGCCGCTGCCGCCCGCTCGAAGGGAAGCCGGCTTGAGAACATAACCAGCCGTGCCGGCAAAGAGGGCGTCGTTGAGTTGCATGCTCGCGCCAAAGGTCTGCCAGTTGAGGGCGCATATCTGGGCGCCAACGGCCCAGAAAGGGACGGGGGACAGGTTCCGCGACGAGATGCGCGTGCCCTTGGGGAAGATGCGCATGAGGTGGCGAGCGTTGTGCTGGGCAATCTCGGCCGCGTGCCCCGCCGCGTGAGGGGCCAAGCCCGACTCGGAGATGTTGATGAGGTGATGCTCGGGGGGTCCGTCCTTGATCTTACCGTCCGTATACCAGGAAGCATCACGCGGCTTGACCGACTGCCCGTACACACCGAGCTCGGCCAGCTCCGGGATGATGATGGGCGGGGGTGTCGCCCGCTTCTTGGCTTCGTACGCCTTGCGAGCCTGCTTCTCCTCCTCCGAGTCGCTCGACGAGCTAGAGCTGGACGAGCTGTCTGGGTCGTTCGCCTCGTCGGGGAGGTGGTACTCGACGATGACGGCAATCTTGGCTCCCAGGTCACGGAGCCGCACCGGCTCACCAGCCACCTGGCCTTGGGCGGGCAGGCTGATCAGGCGGTCCTCCCAGACCTCCTTCATGATTTGCACGAGGCGGAGTTGTCCATCCCGGTCGCAATGGTTCTCGAGCGACACCAAGATGGGGGAGGGCGATTGTCCCGCAGCCGTTGCGGCCTCTGCGGCCTCACGGTCCACAGCATCCCCTATCGTCTTGCAGACTTCCCGAAAGGGAATGTTGGACACGAGCGTGTAACCATGGGTGACTTTGGGCTCTTGTTTGTCGTCTGGGTTGTCCCTGCGGTCCGCAGTCAGCCTCTGCGGCTTTGCGGCTCGGTGAATCGTCTTACCAGGCGTCAATCTCGATGCATCGCGCCCCCGCCCTGAGTGTCGTCTCGTATGCCCCGGTGGACGAGGTGCCAAAGAGCTGGTGGGCCATCAAGTAGGTGTTGTGGCTTGAGCTGATAAAGTACTCGGGGAGGGGATGCGATCGGTCAACGAGGTGGGCTGGCGGGGTCACGATCGGCTTGTCGAGGAGGGCGCACAGTGCCTCGGAATCATCGAGACCCAAGATGTGCTCATGGGCGAGGAAGGCCCTGAGAGATTGGCTGACGCGGACATGGCGCTGGTGCTGCGAAATGTCGAGGGGAAATGCACTGTGGCCTCCGCCAGCGACCGTGTTGCCGTCAATTGCCTGCCCTTGGTCTTCGTCGTCGTCGTCCGGTCGCGACGTGGTCTTGAAGGGGTTGAGCTTGGCCATGCGGGACGATAGCCCTAGGGGCTTGGAGTCGGACATGATCAATTATCCGTGCCAGATCCGGAGTGGATGTGGTGTTGATGTCTCACTGGCGGTTTCACGCAGCAGGGGAAAGGAGGGACAATGAAAGCGGGGTACGTCAGCTCGCACCCAGTTGGGTTAGTACCATTCGGGTCTCTGCGAGGGCGCCGCCGCAGCCCAGGGGCCGGCACATGACTCACGCCGCATGCCGCATGTTGAGACCATGATGCCTCGCGGGCATATATCCAAGTAGATATCCAATGCAATGCCTGTCTCTGGGGATGCAGTTCAACCCCGTCTTTAGATCAGTCGAGAGGACGACAATCCGTCCAACCTTCAGTATGACCGCCACTCTCTCCCCTGACTCGGCCATACCATATCGCCAGATCCGGGCGCACTACGACGACGAGACGATCACAGTCTACCAGGCCTACAACCGCGGCATTGCAAGTGCGGCGGTAAAAGAGCAAAAGCTTCACGCATCACCTCTGTTCAAACCTACTCGCATGACGTGGATCAAGCCGTCTTGGGCGTGGATGCTCTACCGTGCAGGATACTCGTACAAAGACCCCGGGCAAGAACGAATCCTTGCTCTCCGCATGCGCCACGACGACTTCCTGGGCCTGTTGAAAAGAGTTGTCCTTACCTTTGGGCATGGCGGCGGGATAGCAAAGTCGGAACCGGGGCCCCAGACCCCACAAGCCGCCCGCGAGAGGAAGGATGAGACCACCCCTCAACCCGATGGTTCCGACAAGGAGACGAAAGTGGCAAGGCGGAAAGACCGCAATGCGGCGGCGGGGAAATCGCCAGATGTCAAGGTGCAATGGGACCCAGAGAGGACGGTCCGGCTCGAAAAACTCGACCATCGCAGCATCCAAATCGGCATACCCGCGGCTCTCAGCCCGGAGTGGACCGAGAAGTGGATTCTCAGCATCGAGGATGTCACAGATCGTGCGAGAGAACTGAAGCGCGTTCTGGACGAGGAGCCGGATGTGTCTGACGCGGAGTTGGTCAAGCGGGGACTGGTACCGACTGAGAGGCCGTTCGAGATCTCAGAAGACTTGCAGAAGCTGTTGAAGATGATAGTCTAAATGGAGGAGCTCTCGTTTGGTAGGGTAACATCACATCCGGCCCGGCTTATACGCCAAAAGTGCCACTTCTTGGTTCCGTAATGCTTAGAATGCCCAAACGTCAGGCTCTACTGCATCGGTTTGCTGCCATTCCAACGAGAAGGCAAATTGTGTCAGGGCCCGGACAAGGTGTCTTCTGTTCTCTTTTGAACAGGATCTTGGGAGAACCATACATACTCAGCCGACCCTCGGAACTCCATTGACACCAAGGCGAGCTGTCCTAACTGGTTTGTGTGGTATCCTGCACTGCCACGAAATCGGCAATGTAGATAGCAGGGGGGAAACCCCTCCTCACCCCCGCGGTCTGGAACATCCTTAGAGCGCCTCGCCAGAAACGTGCGGCCACTTGAAAACCTCGGTATTATATTGTAATTCGTCTACTGAATCACTGGCCTCTATTCTCAACACATCCCCCTCGCCAATCCCACAAAGCTCTCGGACCACACAGAGCTAATCAAGGCGGGTAGAGTTGAAGAGGCGGTTCCCCGTGTCGGTAGTCCCCCAACCAGTGAACCTGTTCTCCGAGAAACGGAGCGCCACTAGACTGAGGGCCTTGTCTTGGTGAAGCACCTGCCCAAGCAAGCCCCCGAGAAGGACCGACTGGGCCAGGACGACGCCGACAACCACCAGAATCGAACTGGTTCGATCAAACCCCCGAATTCGCTCCACAAATTGCACAATCAACTTCCCATTATTCACAACCAAATCCACCAACGGCACAGCCCGCCGGCCATGTATGTGTTGTGGCTTCAAGTCCGCGGGCTGCTTGGGATGAACAAACATGGCAGCAGGGAGGGCATCGTTGACCCCCAACGCTATGGGCTCCCCGCCACGTATCAGGGCTTCAATTGTCGTGTGGCGGACGTGATGTTCGCCTGTCATGCCGCCTTGGACGCGGGGAATTTCGACTTCTTTCACCCCAAGCGCTTCCGCGAGGAACGAGGTGGCGAGGTGCCATCTCATGCGCCCATGAACCTGCCTTGGGCCGGGGCCAGCTACTCTTGCGTCGCGGGTCACTGTCGTGAGGAGCTTTGAGGTATTGCCGTCGGTGGCGTGGTGAATGCGGGAGGGGATATCACGACTTTGGAGGATCTCCTTAAAGAACTCGTGATCACCGACCCGCACGAGTGGGAGTCGAGCTGGGTCCAGGCGTGGACACGCGTCAGTCGGCGTCAACCACTGGCTGGCTCGGAGACCAAAGCCGTTAATGGTCGTCGCTAAAGCGCTATCCTTAGTCTTGCTCCGAGACCCTGCTTCCCCGATCACGACGAGTGCGTGGTGTCCCTCGCGCATCACCGCGAGGTCCAACTGACTGGCCCGACGGAGCCCGCAGGCTATCACGACCGCCACGACATGATCGCGGTGTTCATAATGGCCTGCCTGGTTCAGGAGCGACAACATCTCGGGATACAGAACCACCAGCGATGCCACCTTGTGGCAAATGTCGTCGAACTGGACATGGTTGGTCTGCTCCTCGCACAGGATCATTGCTTTGCGGAAGGCCTTGTACGTGTATCCCAACGGGCCGGCGAACAAGGTCTTGAGGGATCGGTCGTCTTCGGGGTGCTCGGGGCGTCGGGAAGCAGATGTGGCGACCATTATACTGAACAAAGTGCCAGCGTCCTCGGCCGCCAGAGTTCTGTCGGCATCCAAGACCTGATGAGCATTGAGGATGGCGTCAAGCTGGCCCTTTGCACAGGCTAGGTTGTACTCCTCAGTATGCCGCCGAAAGTCCAGTGCCAAGGCAGCAACCAAGATCTGGGGCGCTGGGTCGGACACGTAAACAAGATCCCGTGATTGCGGCAAAGACAGCGCAGCCCAGTCATCTCTGCTTGCCTCCGCCGGTAGAGGCGCTCAGGCGATGCGGTTGGGCGCTCTCGCGAGTCGTCGAGTCGTCGAGCCTCCGCCAAGTGGCAATCGTCTCGGGAGGAGTGTCGAGATAGACGACGTGGGTGTAGATGTCCAGGTCGCGTTGCGTATGCACCGTTTGGCCAGGCTCGTCGCCATCTGGCCAGAACATGAAGTGGCCGGTTACAACCGCGGAGCGCCCACCGACGGTGCTCTTCTCCGCGATGGTTTCGATGGCGGTCTGGCGCAGTCTTGTCTTTTCCTCGGGGGAGACGTTTTGGAACTCTGCGAGTCTGCCGGAAACGAGGGATGCAATGACTTCAGAGCCCTCGTAGAAACAGGACTCGGCCCCGCTCAGTCTTAACTTGAGAGCCCGCAACAAAGGTTGATTTGCCAGATCCCAGAAGCCCGTAGAGCCCAATCACGACGGGCTTGAGATGGGATCCAGGGACGGAAGTGTTGACATTGTCTGAGACCGCCATGATGGTAGAGACGTGCAAGTGACGAGGTGAATGTTGGGGGTCAATCTTGGAAGGGGTGTGATTCTGGCAAGCATGGAAGGGTCGCTGGGACAGAGATTCAAAACTGGACCACACTGCCAGGTACAGACCTTCGTTCATTCATCGCTTGTTACCACAGCCAAAACAGACCGTGAAATCTTGACCGCCACCTAGAAAGGCTGCTAAACCGGAACTTGGTAGGCCTCAGCACTTCCGCACCGGTCTGAGAAAGCAAGCAAAACAGTCGGGCTCCCGCGTCGTTGGTGGGTAGCACAGCCTATGATGGAGATCTCGCTCCGTGAGAAGCTGTCCATCAGTCACCACCATGGAGACTGGAAGTAGGCAGGACTCCGAGATTGACCGACAGCGATAACGGACGAGAGCGGTAGCCCTCTTCAGACATCAACGCCCGCTAGGTAGTCTCCGGTCGACGGCTTGAATTGCTACCGTGGACCATGGCATGGGTCTTACGCCGTTTGGCTATCTCAAACTCATTCCACTCCCAAGGGCTGATTCCGGGCTGCCAGCCAGATGGAAGAGCTGGCCCGGGACATGGCCGCGATGCAGGGAGCTGACACAATCAGTGTCGGGTTCAAAAAACGCCATGATCTGGAGGCAACTTGGGTAAACAGGCAAACCCTGCCAGCATCGTCATCCGGACGACTACCCGCGTCCGTCCCGTCGTCCGCTACCGGGGCGTCTCCTCCCAACACCCGGCGAGCGGTGCCAAGTAGCGGCTCCTTTGTAATTTCAAGACTGCAGGGAAACAGCCTGGAGGCGTCCTGTGTACGGAACCCGAGTTGCCGTCATGGGGGCGATGTGGGGTAAAGGCACAACGTTGGGCTGACGGTTGAGGCGACTACTATGTAGTTCCTGTATGGTCCGTCTGGAATGAACCTGGTTGCTCAAGATGTGCATTCCGATCTCCGCTGCGGGCATGCACACATCCCCTTGGGCATCTGGTGTTGGTCCCGGTTCGGTCGCAGCGAGCGGGAGGCTGCTCGCGTGTCCGGGAACAGGGTCTGGGCAGTCGGGCTGGACCTGGCGCAGAATTTTTTCGGGGAGCCCCCCACACTTGGGCTGCAGGTCAGCACATGGCGTCCCCGGCTAGCGAATCCGCAGCCGGCTCTTAAACCAGAAACGGCCGTGCGCCGATGATGCACGGGCGCGCGGGAGGGGGGTGGCCATGGCTGGGCAGGCAACTCTCACGTGCTTCGATCCCTCACCAGATGAGCCAGATCATCTTGCCTGGAGCCGTGCGAGGCGAGTTGGCGGCGAGGGCGTGCCCCAGGAAGCCCCCTGTGACCCGTTGCAGTGTTTCATTGCCGACGCGACTCTCTCCGCGAATCATCAGAGTTCAGCACTGCTCGTCGCCGCCACCATGCACGGCCAGCGAATCCCCATCGGGAAGGGAGCTGTCGGGGCAGGTCGGGTGTCTGCCAGGCCGGCGGGACTCAGATGACCCACCGTGCAAGCGATAAGGAGTGCCGGTTGGGTCGCGACGGCGGCGACCCGGTCACCTTGCCCCCTGACCCCCTGCCCCTCTTGGCAGGAGGATCTTGTTATCAGTACGTACAGGTAATTGTAAAATGTGGAGGGCGAGGGTCTGTCCCGGGCTTTTTTTGCGCCTGTCCAGGACCTTTTTTTGTTGATCTGCAACCTCCCTCCCCGAAACGCGCCTCACGACGGAAACGAAGAAGATACAGTACGGTTTTCTGTCGACGACGCCCCGCGACCTCCCATTTGTGCCCCTCCGACATTGTCACGCCCTCCCGTTCCCCGTCTTCCGCCGCCCGCCCGGCCCCCGTCGCCGGCCTCCCCCCCAAACATGAGCGCCAACCTAGAGGCCGCGCCGCCCCGCGTCGGCAACGAGTCGGACGATGGCGACGGTCTGCTCGCTGCCATGGGTTACAAGGCCGAGCTCGTGCGCACGCGTTCGACCTGGCACGTCGCCTTCATGTCCTTCGTCCTTGCGTCCATCCCCTACGGCCTGGCCACCACGCTGTACTATCCGCTGCAGGGCGGCGGGCCCGTCGTCGTCGTCTGGGGCTGGCTCCTCGTCAGTCTGATCATCCTCTGCGTCGCCGCCTCCCTCGGCGAGATTACGTCCGTCTACCCTACCGCCGGCGGGGTCTACTACCAGACCTTCATGCTCGCCCCTCCCAACTTCCGGAGGGTCGCCGCCTACATCTGCGGCTGGGCCTACGTTGTCGGCAATATCACCATCACCCTGGCTGTGCAGTTCGGCACGACCCTCTTCTTCGTCGCCTGCGTCAATGTGTTCAAGACCGAGGACGGCGAGGATATCTGGAACGCCTCGTCCTATCAAGTGTTCCTCACGTTCTTGGCCATCACCCTGCTGTGCAACGCCATCTCGACCTTTGGCAACCGCTGGCTGCACCTGCTGGATGTAAGTTTTGCGCCCTCGTCTCCTCGCTTGGAATCGCACGGCCGACTGACATGGAACGGCGTGTGTGCTTAGACCTTTGCCATTTTCTGGACCTTTGCCGCTCTGATCGCCATCCTCGTCACCATCCTGACCGTCGCCAAGGGTGGCAGGCGCAGCGCCTCCTTTGCCCTGGGAGGGTTCGAGGTGACGTCGGGCTGGCCTGCCGGCTGGTCCTTCTGCGTCGGCCTGCTCCACGCCGCCTACGCGACCTCGTCGACCGGCATGGTCATTTCCATGTGCGAGGAGGTCGAGCGCCCTGCCACCCAGGTGCCCAAGGCCATGGTCATCACTATCATCATCAACACCTTCGGTGGACTGCTGTTCCTGATCCCCCTCATGTTCGTGCTGCCCGACCTCGCCGAGCTCATCGCCCTCCCCTCGGGCCAGCCCGTGCCCACCATCATCAAGTCGGCCGTGGGCTCCTCGGGCGGCGCCATCGGGCTGCTCCTCCCCCTTATGGTGCTCGCCATCCTCTGCGGTGTCGCCTGCACCACGGCCGCCTCGCGCTGCACCTGGGCCTTTGCCCGCGACGGCGCCATCCCGGGCTCCAAGTGGTGGAAGCAGGTGCACCCCACCCTGGACCTGCCCCTCAACGCCATGATGCTCTCCATGGCCATCCAGATCGTCCTGGGCGTCATCTACTTTGGCTCGTACACCGCCTTCATGGCCTTCTCGGGCGTCGGTGTCATCTCCCTGACCGTGTCGTACGCCACCCCGATCGCCGTCTCCATGCTCGAGGGGCGTGCCCACGTCAAGGGCGCCAAGTTTCCTCTTGGGAAGCTGGGCTGGGTGTGCAACAGCATTGCCATTGGTTTGTTATGGCCCAAGAGTCCAGAGTCAGAGGAGCCCGCTTTGCTAACTGTTGTCCCCAGGCTGGTCGATCCTCGCCGTCCCGCTCTTCTGCATGCCCGCCTACCTCCCGGTTACGGCGGCCACCGTCAACTACGCGCCCGTCGTCTTTGTCGGCTTCACCGTCATTTCCTTTGCGTGGTACGCCGCCTGGGGTCGTAAGAACTACCTCGGCCCCCCGACCGAGGGCCTGAACGAGGATCAGTCCCAGCCGAAGCAGTTCGTCGACGCACCCAAGAAGGACTAGCAAACCAATGCTGGCCTCTCTTGCTTAATGTCTAATTTCCGCGTATTATGTTTCAACGTATGATAGCCGCGAGGCGTTTGGGCGTCGCATGCTGAGGGGATCTTTTCAACAACCCCAATCCAGCGGATACCCCCTTTTTGGGAAGAATTCGGGTTAATACAAGTATTGTCATGCAGTCTGAAAAGAGTCGCCCCTTGACATGCTCCCGGTTGGCTCGTGTGTCGCCGAATACGCCACGTGAAGCTGTCTCCTGATTGTGGCCGATGCCCGAACCGAGGCGGCCTACCTAAGCACTTTCAAGGTCTGTATAGGTTGCTTCGTTGGGCATGCTGTGAACTCGCCGAGATGTCTTCTACATAACCAACGGAGAAGACCTGTGGCAGCAGCGATATAAATCACAAACCCCAGAACCTGACAATATTACGTCCAACTTTCGAATGCAGGCCGTTGCTTCGCGGCCAGTCCTGCGGTCATGGAGGTTTATTCCCCATTCACTCTCGG
>FTEL01009484.1_pt1 | contig 15375 bp, 12 predicted proteins | sample 1658911 | NCBI WGS metagenome assembly FTEL01 (sample SAMEA3914869, study PRJEB12502) | metagenome | biome: forest; material: soil | place: USA | collected 2012-03-12 | depth 0.1 m
TATAAAAAAGGGGGGGGGGGGGGGGGGGGGGGGGGGGGGGGGCGGACAACCAAGCTGCTCAGCAAGGGTACATACTGCCGATCCTCCACAGCCTGAAAGGGGCGACCACCAGGAACTGAGCCCTCGGGGGTTGGCCGTCATCTTGCCTGATCCTCTGACGCATGCGTCCGTAGTATCGATAGACGACCTGGTCACGGTTCAAGAGGTCGGGCTGGTGTTCGAAAAACACGGTCGAATATAACGAATGGTCCAGCTCGCGGGCAAGCAAGAGTCCGGTTGCGTTTCCATTCCCGTAGAGTCCGAAACGGTCCGCGAGATCACGCTCCGCATCCCGAACGTGGTCAAAGTCATGTTCCGGCCCGGTTCCCGCTCCCGGGTTCTGGCTGCGCTCGGCATTGAAAAAAGGCAGCTCCATGTCCTGTGTCAGCTGCCGGTCTAGACAGTTGACGGATATTATTGGCATCTAAGAGGAAAGGGTGTGCTCACTGCTACAGAGTACCAACGGGGAGCCGGGGCGTGGAAACCACCGCTCACTTCGAACGGCTTGTCAACGAAGTCTCTTGAGGAGCCAGGAGCCAGGCGCTTAATGATACTCTGTACGGAGCAGGCGACCACATTGATTAGCGCGCCGTTGGGCTTGGGATCGCTATGTCCAATCCACTACTGACTTCCACCCATGTTTTCTGCCCTCTGAAATCAGCCACGGAAGAGCCTCTCGGGTTAGGGAAGGACACACTAACATTGACAAGGGGCACATGAACCCAGATCCACGGAAAGGCCCCGCGGTCGGGCACGGAAAATGCATGCCCGTCGTCGTGAAGGATGTCGGCAGGGAATTGGCCAGCAGGAAACGGATAGTCGAAATCCTCCCCTGCATAGATGTGGCCCTGGAATGCCATGGCGTCGGATGTAATAATAGTCCAAGTGAGGGAAGCTCGATGTTCACCCGGGTCATCCGCTGCAGTACGCGTAATAGGGGGCAACAACCGGACTTTAACATTTCTCTCTCTCTCGTATCATTTCATTTTTCATGTTTGGCCAAAGGGATGTATGGTAGCGGGCCTTCGTGGCGATTCTCTATTGGTCCAATTATGGCCCGTGGCCGACGGGTTACTATTGCCAGCAGGAATTCAAGCCACAGCTTGTCGATCCTCCGCGCCGCCCCTTGCCAGCCGTACGGAGTAGTTGTGCAGGAACCCGCTGATGAGAGTAGGAGGAAGCGACGGCGGCAGGAAAGTGGCTGGCTGCGGGTGTGCCACACGGGTTACCCAACCAATAACTCGTTGCGGCCTTATCAATTGGGGGTTCATCTGCGCTGGATGCACTACGAAGTAATCCGTATGTACCTCGTGAAGGTGAGGGCGTGCTGGCTGGTGGGATAAACCGGCGGCTTGTCAGCGATACATTTACAGGAACGGGAGGCCTCGGCTGCTGGTCGGTGGCGATGTCCCTCCATGTCACGGACCGACCGTATGAGGCGGCAAGGAGGCGTGCAATTGTTTTCTTATGTTTGGTTTCTTCGAATGGACGCGTCCTCGAGCTTGCTGGCACAACAGTATGCCAGCCCTAGATCAGAACCCCTTCGTCATCTTCCCCATCTTCTCACCACCCACGGATGCTCTTCATAGCGAACCGGTGCTCCAAGAGATCTAACAGTGTACACGCATCTCTATCTTCCTTCGTACAATCCCCGAGTTCCGGCTCGCTCGGACGGTCGGGACGCGGAGGGCATCTGCACTCGGCTTCCTGGCCCTTGCAATTCTGTGCATGGGCGTTCTCCCACTTGTAATACTCGCTTACCGCCTCCCCAAACGCGTCAAAGTCCTTCAGATATTGTGCAATCTTGTCCAAGTCGATACGACCCGAGTGTTCGAACCACTTCTCCACCATCATTCCCCACCCGCCGGATGTGCGGTCGAGCTTGAACTTCTCAGGGATGAGGCTGGCCAAGTCCATCATAGAGGCGAAGCATTTGACGTGATAGTAGTGTTTTGTTCGTCCCCACCACGCCATGGTTTTCACCCCGTGCAGGCAGATGCGTAAATCCGCCGTAATGGCATTGCCATAGGCACTGTTGGCTTGCACGTAAACGCAGTCGTCGTAGGCGCGGCACCGAGCTCGATCGGAGGCAGACACCTCGAGCGTGACAGCCATTTCGGGGTCGGCTTCAATTTTCTGCCGCCGCTCATCGCCGTCTTCTTGGAGACGTTCGTCAGAAGAGAGGGCCCGGCGTCGCGCCTCGGCGGCTCTTTCTTCGCGGGATCGTTCGACCTCGGACGGCGAACGATTTTCGGAAGAGAGGGCCCGGCGCCACGCCGGATCAGCCGCCAATTTCGCCCAAAAGTCCGAGATACGGGCTGCTCTTTTCTCTTCGCGGGATCGTTTGACCTCGGACGGCGAACGATGGTCGACACTGGCACGACGCTTTCGATCGCCTAAGGGCGGCGGTTCGGGCGAAGGGTTGGATTCGTGTGGCGAACGAGATGGTCCGCGAGCCTCGCGGGTCTCGCTCGGTGTTGGCTCTGACGGTCGGCGCGATTCCATGGCCGGACGGAACGATGACTGAGTATGAAGTTGGCTTGCGGTTTGATGTTCGGTGGTATCGTACCCCCCGCTGGCCCGCAGTCAGCCGGCTGACTGACTGCAACCCTAACCCCGCCCCGCGCCCGCGTGCGGAATCAGTTGACCTCAGGGTCGGACATGTGGTACAGATAGATTACTTGGAGCACTTGTGCCGAAACACAAAGTGGGGCCGAGGGGCAAGGGTTGTGATTGGACTTCGTGGTGGGACTGGTGGTGGCCAGCGGAGGAATCAGAAAACGGCATGGCATGCTCGACCCCAACACACGAATTACAATAAACATTATGAATGCTGCCACCGGAAAGCTCGGTCATGGACTGAAGCTTGTCATGCTGACTGCCCCTCGAACATGGACATACTCCCACCCATGTTCCCCCAAGCAGGCCGGCGTTGCGTCCACCAGTCACGCGTCACCTTCCCCCCCAGCTTCGATCCGAAGTCAATACCCCCGTCCTCCGCGCTCCTGCCCCAACACCCGCCCTTCCCTCTCCCCCCGAGCTTCATAAACAAATTCTGAATGCCTAACAATCACCCCGCCCCCCAGATGACGCAGAGTTTTACTGGGGGGGAAGCGGACACGACAACTTTGCAGCCCTCAGGGCCCGGGTTCGAGCCCCGCGGATGAAAAACCTCGTAGGGGTTTCGTAGCCGTCAACCCCTCTCTTGCGTGGCAACTAGGGCAGGACGGTGAGCTTTTTGTGTATTTTCCCGGCATACAATTTTCTTATTATTTTTTGGGGGGTTATGTTTTGGATTTTGGGAGGGCATGGTTTGTTCCGTTGCCTCAACTTCAACCAAACTGGATGTCCCTTCACATCATAAGCTCCCGAGTCAGTTTTTCATCACAACCCAGGAATGCTAGGGCACATCGCAATAATTTCACAATCATCAGAGGAAGGGCGACAACGTTACAATAATGAATGATCAGACATTTCATTACAAATACCGAATATATACTTCGAAATTAAACCCTCCCCTCTCTCCCCCATCTTCACCAGTTACAGTTACATCCCCCCCTTACTCCAGAATAGCCCTCTTCGCCACGCCCCCAACTACCCCCTCATCATCCAAAAAGCTCGTCCCGCTCCTCTGCCCGAGCTTATCCCGCCCCACGAAGAAGCTCTCCGGCGGGCCCAGATAACTCGGCCGCACACCGCCCAGGTTCACAACAACCTTCTGCACCACCACGCCCGGCATCAGCGCCCACACGCGCAGCTTGTACGCGCCCTCCTGCGCGACGGTGAAGCTGCTGGTCGTGTAGTCGCCCGTGCGGCCCCACACGCCGTCGGCGACGGCGCCCTGCCAGCCCGCGGGCATATTCGTGCCGACGGTCACGCCGACGGGGCGGACGTTCTTGACGGGCGGGTTGGCGGCGCCGGCCGGGGCGAGCGAGATGGCGTACTCCAGCGGGGTGTAGTCGCCGAGGTAGTTGAGCGCCGGGGAGAGGTAGAGCGTGACATTGGCCGCCTGGTGCGGGGTGAAGAGGTACAGGTCGTACTCGAGGGCCGGGGCGGAGTCCTGGGTGAGCTTCTCGGTGTTGAGGGGGAGGAGGCCGACGCCAGAGCCGGTGCGGCCGTAGTTGGCGAACTTGTGGTAGGCGACACCCTTGTTGGCGGCGGAGGACTTGGCGGGCTTGAGGGTGGTGGAGTAGTGCTCGCCGGAGAAGGCGACGTGGCCGTCGTTCTCGACGAAGCCCTTGGTGAAGTTGGACGGGACGGAGCGGGCGCGCACGGGGACCAGGATGTGCGGGTCCGAGAAGCCGAAGCGGTCCATCGCCTTGCAGGGGGTCGTCACGTCGATCTTAATGGTGTCCGTGTAGGGCGCCTTGGGGGCGGACTTCCAGTCGATGGAGAGGAAGACGCGGTTGTCGGCGCGCGAGGGGCCGACGGTGCCGGTCGACTGGGAGAGCTTGATCCACGGCTGCGCCGGGGTGGCGGTCCAGGTGCAGTCCTTGGTGCCGCGGGAGAAGATGTCAAAGTAGCGGGTGGCCGGGCCATAGGGATCAAGGGGAGGGAGGGTCAGGTCATTGGCGCTGTTGCCGTGCCACCTGTCGTCGCCCTTGACCGTCGCGTTGGAGCCCTCGACGCCGATGCCGATCTCGCCGGCCAGGGCGACGAAGTCAGTCTGGACGTGCACCATGGCGGGGAGCGCGTTGCGCATCGGCTGCTGCCAGTAGCCGTCGTAGCCAAGATGGGTTTCTAGGAGTTGTTAGTCACGATGCGAGGAGAAGGGTGAGTGGGGAGGGGAGAGTCTTACGGTCCATGAAGTGCTTCCACTTGCCGTCCAACAGGGCATCCCAGCGGCGGGTGAGGTTCGCATCAGCCGAGCCCTGGGCAAGCACGTCCTGGATGACCTTGTTGGCGGCGTTGCGGCGCTGGCCAGCATAGAGCATGTTGAGGGCACCGCCAATGTTGATCTTCTGGACGATCTCACCAGCCATGGCCGGGTGCAGGACCGTCTCGAAGTAGGCAGCCTGGGCCTCGGCGGGCAGCTTGTCGTAGATGCTCTCGGCCTTGGTGACCAGGTCGGCCCACTGCTGCAGCACGGCGTCGGCCTCGTTGTAGTTGATGACCGAGTACACCCACGGCTCGATCAGCTCGAATTTGCGGCGCGCCGCGTACATGGCGTACTTCATCATGACATCGGCAATGTCCTTGGCGTACTTGCTGCCGAACTCGCGCGCGGCCCAGGCCTCGGCCCACTCGGCGGTGCTGTCGACGTGCCAGCGCTTGGCGTCGTAGCCGAGGTCGAAGAAGTGGCTGATGGGGATCTCGAGCGCCTTCATGTCACCGACGTTGACGACCCAGATGCGGTCGGCGCCGCGGGCGTACGACATGTGCATCTGCTCGGCCGTCTTGGACAGCTGGATCGTGTTGATCCACTTGTAGTCGCGCGGGTCACCGACGTAGTCGAAGTGGTAGTAGATACCAGCGCCGCCGCTGCGCTGCGTCTCGTTGAGCAGCGGCAGACGGCGGACGTTGCCCCAGTTGTCGTCGGCCCACAGGAGCGTCACATCATCGGGCACCTGCATGCCCGCGAACAGGTACGTCATGACCTCCTTGTACAAGCACCACGTCTGCGGCACGGTGGAGATGTCCTTGACACCAAGCCCGTCCGAGATGATCTGGCGCTGGTTCTTGACGAGGATTTGCAGCATCTCGACGATGTGGTCGACGCCGAGGCCCTCAATGGCCGTGTCGCCGGTGCCGCGCATGCCCATGGTCCACAGGCTGTTGCGGGCGTAGGGCTTCGCGCGCTGCACGCCATAGCGGAAGTACTCGTCGATGGTGCCGTTGTTGAGGTTATACGCCCACGGGCCCTGGTAGAACTTGCCGAATTCGTTCTGGGCGCGCATCAGGGGCTCCGTGTGCGAGGAGCCGATGACGATCTCGAAGGCGTCGGCCAGCGGCTGGTTGGCCGGGTCATCGACCTCGAACATGGTCGCCCAAATGGCGGGCCACAGGTAGTTGGCGCGGAGCCGCAGGAGCAGCTCGAAGATGAGGCTGTAGAAGGCGGGGCCGTAGCCAGCGCCATAGGGGGTGTCTTGCCAGTGGGTGCTTTGGAGAAGTCAGCAACAGAAACTCAAAGCCAATCTTGTACAGCGCCAAACACTTACGCAACCCAGTTGGTCAGAGCCGGCTGCTCATCGTTGAGGAAAAAACCGCGGTACTTGACCGACGGCGACCCCTGGACCTTCTTCTTCTCAGTCACATAAAGGTTCTTGGCCTTCTTAGGCGGGCTGTCGGCCCAGAAGTACCACGGGCTGACGCCAATCTGCTCGCTGACGTCGTAGATGCCGAAGATGGTGCCACGGGGGTCGCTGCCCGCGATGACCAGCGCCTTGGAGCATCCCGGCACTGGGTTTTTGACCACCTGGCTGGTGAAGGCCTCCCACTTGCCCTTGACGCCCGACACGTCGATCGACTTGGACGAAATGAGCTTGTCGATGACGGTCGAGTGGCCGATGGTGCCGGCGATGATGACGATGTCCTTGGCCGACGGCTCCGAGTATGCCGGGCCGTTGAACTGCGCGGTTCCGGTGGTGGAGTACTGCGGGAGTCAGCAAAGGCCAGAACAGGGTAAAAGAGGGGACTGAGCGGGGGATCGACACCGGGGGGGGATCTTAACTTACTACAGTGTTGTTCATGTTGTTGATCGGCTTGTACACATACGCCGCGGGCTTCGCTTTCTTGTCGCCGTTGCTGAGCGTGTAGTTGGTGCCGGTGACGCGGCCAAAGTCGACAGCGAGGTCACCAGCAGCGCGGATGACGCCCCAGTAGTCGTTGCTCGAGACCAAGATCTGGCCCGCGCCGACGTGGCCGCCGGCGATCTGGAAGTCGCCGCCATTGCCACTGGTCGAGATGATGCTCTGCTGGCCGAGGGCGGACGCCACCGAGCTGAAGGCGAGCCAGAGGGCCCCCTTCACGCCCAGGGTAAGCATGTTGGCGTGTGTTGCGCAACCGAGTAGGCCGCGCGAAGACTCCAACGTAGAACCCGACGGGACGGTTCACACAATCTCCTGTCCTGGTGGACCTGAACGAGAGGACGGTGGACTGATGAGGCAGGAGAGGTGTGTGTGGCGACGGGAACGCACATCACGGTGTGATATAATATATCCAGCGCGCCGGGTATGCAAGGTACGCGCGCTCCACCGCGAGCCGGGCTGCCATGAGGCCTCGGGGGGAGCATGGTCACAGCATTGGTGGGAAAATAGATTAACCAGGGTTGCGTACATCGTTGGCCATGACATTTCGGGTGTACCGGAGGGTGCATCGCCATGTCGCCTCCAGACTTTCCCAGCCAGGTTGGACAACAACACCATGGGGCCAAGAATTGGAGAAGGTGGACTGCCAGCCTAGACGCGGGTGATGGCCGGGCTGGCGGGTAAAATGGGGGGGAGCGGAGCCAAGCCCGCAACGCCCTGCGCCTTGGCTGGCCCTTCAGTGCCGGGTGCCGGATGCTCGGCGACGGGAGACGCGTTCGACTTTCCTCTTCGTGGTCAGGTCTGCTTCTGGGCAGGCGATTTCCGATCCTTGTCTCCGCAGCCTAGCCCTCAGGGGCGGGGAAAGGGGGGGTGCGAAGGGACTCCCGGCTCCCACGCTTGCGGATGGGATGAACCAGGGTTTATCCCAGCATCCCCCACAATGTCACCCATCATGGGGAAACGACGGACCCGGTGAGTGAACGGGGCCATTGTGGTTTGCGGCATGATCGAAAAGACGCCCCTCGATCGTTGACAAGTCTCGTGGTTGTGTGCGGAGAACTGGACCTGTTGGTTCCCATTAATCGCCATTGATTGACTCGCGGGAGGGATATTAAAGTCAAAATACAACCGCGGGTTGCAGTTGGAGAAACGAGGGACGGCAGAGATGCAAACACAAGTCGAAGCGAAGAACTCAATGGCAATGCGGGGAGAGCGAGGCAGGGAGAATGGCAGGGTGACGTTGGAGTTTAGCCGAGAGGAAGATCCACGACTTGCCTGCCACCAAAGGCTATTTTAACCCCCCGGAAATGGCACATAAACTCCAATGACCGGGGTTGAGCATAGGCCGATGCAGACAAGTCGGGGTTTCCATGGGTCTTCCAGAATCCCGGTTTACCTGGTCCCCCTCCGCCCTCTTCACTGGTCGAGCTGCATGCACCTGGACCAGACTGGCCTGCGATTGTCTGCCCTGGGCGGCCGAGTCTCTCTCGAAGTAACCCCCCCAGACGCGATGGAGCGAGCCGGTCGGTGGGTTCGAGCAACGATAGCAGAGCAAAGTAACGCACGTGTGAACGGTAATCTCGCCAGGCACACCGGCCCTCGCAAGCTGCCGGGTCCAGATCCCAATGGTTGCTGGGCCCTGCGAGGTGCTGGGAGGAGCTTCCGGCCGAGTGGTATGAGCCGGCGTGGCAAGCCAGGATACAGGAGGGGTAGTCAACGCGAAAGAGCAGTTCCAGTTGACCGAGGGACTTGGACAGCTGCCAATGGTCAGCAACCGTGAGAGCCGGAGTGGCCGCAGAGGGGAAACTCACGCTGCCCTCCAACCAGCTCCTCCTGCGGCCCCGGAAACCCCCTCACATGTGACACGATCTGAACCCTAACATCACGCCAAGGCCATGCGTAACCATCCCAAGAGCTCTGCATTCCCTGTCCTGAGTACATGCGGTAGAGAAACATACCTCGGAGCTCCGAAGTCGCCCGATCCGTCCCTAAATTCGTACAAACGCCCCAAGCACTTCCCATTCCTCCTGCCCCATCAACCACCCAAACCACCTCAAGCCGCTGCCCCCTCCACCCACCGATACCGCGGCAACAAAGCCATCTTCTCCTCCGGGCTGACCTCGGTATCCGCATACACCATCCTGGAACCCTTCTTTTTCTTCTCTCCCGCGCCCGCCCCCTCCTCCCCCTTGGCCCCAGCACCGGGCTTGATGCCCGCCTCGGCCATCCGTATGAGCTGATCGATGTCGTCGCCGCTAGGGCCCGGTCTCGCGGCGCTCGCCACAAGATCGTCGACCGTCGACGGCGCGCCGCCGGGATAGCCGGGCGGGGCGCCGTTGTAGAAATAGGGCGGTGCCCCGGCGGACCCGCTGGGCGGCCTGGCGGGCAGAGGGAAGGGTGCTGTCGCGGCGCCAGGTGGCGGGAAGGCTTGCGCGCCGCCTGGGTATGACGGGGCACCGGGCGCGCCGGGGGGCGGGTACGGGTAGCCCGCTTGTGGTGGGGGGAAAGGTGTTGTCTGTTTGAGGTGAGCGTGAGACTATGCACAGGGAAACGACGTCGGCCATCAAAAGGCGGGCCAGGAGAGGGCTTACCCCTTGGGCTGGGCTTTGCCCATCTGCGGCGGGGGCGGATGGGGGTGCAACGCCGCTGGCGGCTGCTGCCTTTTGCGCGGCGGATTTTGTGCGGTGTTCGGCTAGCCTCTTCTTCAATTCCTCGGGCGTCTCGTATTTGATCTTCTTCGCCGGGCCCTGGCTGCCGGGTTGGCCTCGCGGCGGGTTGCCGGTGGCGGCCTGGCGCTCAGCCTGGGCTGTGTAGAAGTTCTGGATGATGCGCTGGTTGTGCTGTTGCAGAATGTCCTCAGGGACACCCTCCATGCCGAAGATCTCGATGTCAAGGCCCTGGCGGTTGGGCAGCGCATTCTCGACGCTCGAGAGGTTCTCTTTGTGGACCTGATTCATGTGCACGGAGAGACCTGGGGTAAAAAGCCGTTTCTGTCAGCCGCGGATCTCGTTTGTTGTCCATTGCATCGGGGCCTGGGGGTAGACAAACCTCCGGCCGTGTTCAATCGCTTGCCGCATCGGTCGCATTTGAAGTGCTTCGCCTTCTGGTGGGAGATCAGGAGCTTCAGGTCCTCAAAGTCTCGTTCGCCTGCGCCGCGTACCGCGTTAGCAAAACCGTCGCGATGGAAGCGCCAGCCATTGAACCAGGGGACAAACAGTAGTAACACCAGGGACGCCCCAGGAGCTCCTCGACGTCGGGGTGGCCGCGCTTCTTCTTGCCCATTTCGACTGCGATTGCGACGGCGGTGTAGGTTGGGAGCGGGAAATGGGTGGCGGGTCTGGCTGGGAATCTGGCAGGGCCGCGATCGGTAATTCTGACTGGCGGTGGGAGAGATGGAAATGTCGATGGCGGGTGCTGATGACGAGCTTCGAGTTGCTTGTTGTTGATGGTCCAGGTCGTCGCGATCGACTCGAAATGTTCAGCCTCCGCCGCGCTCGAGCCAGGCGGCCATGCAGCCAAGCAAGCGCCACAGGAGCTTAGGGAGTGTGGCGCAGCGCCCATCTGCCTTGTTTCCCGTACATGCACTCCCCGCATATGTGCATAAATATCCTCCCACAAGCCTCCTCCGTGAAAACACCCTCGTCACCATCACTCCGTTATCCTGATCCATAATGCTTTTCTGTGTTTCAATCCAGCCTGCCCAACCTACTCCTCATCTCCAATCTTCCACTCATCACATATGCACCCGAATCCGCGCCTCTCCGCCGCTCTTCACCAACCGCTCGGCATCCCAGAAAACATAGCCAAACTCCTGCAGCGGCCGGGGGAGCATCTGGCCGTACTCGTTGCCGTAAACCCCCCGCCAAAGGGTAACCCAACCGAGCGGCGGTCCGTCCTCCTTGTCGCCGTCAAAAAGCAGCTCGTCGCCCCGGTACTCGGCCTCGTCCCTCTCCGAGGGCGCGATGTTACGCGCATAATCTAGTACCAACAAGCTCATCAACAGGCCGATGCTCTGCACGGTACACCATGACAGATTGTCTTCCATCAGCCTGGCCAATTCTTCAGGGCCTGGAGCCTCCAAAGCCTTGCGGAAAAGGCCTAGGCCGCCATTGGCGATGGCTCCCTCTCTCAGCTTTTGGCGGGCGTCTGTGTATCGAGGTGGCGGTGTCAGTTTGTCTACTTTCCAGCATCTGCAAAGTAACACTGGCCAACCGAGAAAGAGAGGGTAGTTGGGGGGGGGCGTACCCTTCTCGAGTGCAAGGGGTTCTCGCTCTGCGCAGGGCATCGTCTCATGGAGTTTGCCAAGGTCCCACGGAGTCTCCTCAAACAGGCGCCGATACTTTTCCACCATGGCATGGTAAATCGAATAGACCGCCTCATTCTCCCATGGATCGAAAAGCCCGAAAAACGAAATGATCTTGTCAGCCCCCGAAAATTGGAATCCTGCCGGGCTGCACTCCTCGTCAAAACGGAAAAGGCTGTAGAAGAGCTGGACGCGGTACAGGGCGCGCGAAAGACGCGTCCGCTCTACTTTGCTCAGCTCTTCCACGTCTGCCTCTGGCGGGCCGTTGAGGTTCTGTAGGAAAAGTGGCGGGAGTTGGGCCAACAATGGCTTGATCACGGACAGGTAAAAGGACGCCATGCTGGCAAGGGCATCCGAACTGCACTTTTCCAAAACACCGTGGGGACTGGCACGCAGCTCGGCATAGTCGGCGAGCTGAAGCCGGACGAACCTTGTGGTGGCACCCAGGGGCAGCTGGCGGGCTTCTGGAAGAGCAAGGGATTGTTCGAGGGCATAAGCATCCACCAGGACGCTGCCCAGGTTGACCTGCAGGGAATTTCCGAGTAGCTGGCGCCGGTCGAGGAGATATTGCTGATGGAACACGGGCGAGGCGTGCACGATGGCCTTGAGATCGGTTAGTTCAGGAAGGAGCTTGAGAATCTGCAGGCGCAGTTCGGCTGGCAAGGTCTCGAGCGTGACTGTGGCGGCCCGTGGTGGTTGCTCCGTCTCGGGGGTCGGGTTGAAGGCCTCGGTTGCTGCATTGTCCGCTTTGAGGTGAGCACCTCTCCTTCGACTGTATGCTTCCGAGGTTGTACGGGCGCCAACAAGGTTACATTCCTGTGAAATGGCCTGCTCGGCCATGTGAGGCTGGCCAGGCGTCGGCCCTGTCCCAAGCGTCTCGGGCTCTGCCAGCATGACTACCCCGGAGTGGATGCGCGTGCGCGAGCCGTGCTGGGAAGACGGAGCTTGGACGACGGAAGACGGTGCTTGGGCAATAATTCCAAACGATGGCGGTGGGTACCTGGAGCAGATCTCGAGGGAACTCAGAAAAGGGGAGGGGGGGAGGGTAAATGGGTTTCGACGGGGTTGCTTGGCTGGCGGCCAGGGCAGGGTCCAAAGTTGATGAAGCCGTGAGGGATGTAGATGGGGGAGGCAGCTCGCGATCATTGGTGGTGTGGGGCAGAAACACAGAGGTGCAGTGGTCCACAGCGGGTTTCTTGGGCGGAAACCAGTGCACGCGCCGCTCCTCGCAGGGCTGAGCTTGCCGAGATGTTGGTGCGGGGTGATCTCAGCTACAAGGGTCTCCGCCAGCTTGCAGAAGTTGTAGTTGGGACTTGACCTGATCCATCCTTGGCATGGAACTTGTTCTCTCGACGGTTCGAGTTCGGGTGGTCTGTTCGGGTGGTCTCGAGCATGCCAGAGGCGGGGGGAAGAGTTGAAATTTGATGAAAGTGGGAAGCAGGAAAATCTCGAGCGACACGGGCTCTAAGGAGCAGCGGTGACGCTGTCACTGCCCGAAGGGAGAAGCAGCAGGCCTGTCGATTCAGATCTCATTCTTCACGCACATTATTGCTACAGCCCGCTGGATCATGGGTTGTGACCACTTCGACCGCTTCATCAGCGTGTTCCCGCCATCCCCCCATTCCATTCCATCTCCCACTACCTTTCTCATCATATCCCTCCGCCACACATCCTCGTCCGTCGTCCGTTCTTACCCTGCGCCCCAGGCGTTTATCGTTGCAGCGTCAACAAACCAGGCCTGTACGGCAGCTTCCCGTAATCACCCCCCGACGACGGCGAGCGTCCCTGGTACAGCAGTTGCAGGTTGCACGCGTCGATGGTCATGGTCTGGTCGGCGCTGACCCGGATCAGCTCCCCATGGCTGATATCGTTGGTCCACGTCGCCCCGCTGTTGGCCTTGCCCGCAAACGGGTTGCCCTCGCTCGCCGCCTGGGGCGTCCATGACCCTCCAAGACTCGTCGCCGTGAAGGACCGGAAGTACCGCCCGTTGGAACCGATCGCCTCGACCAGCATGAGGTACCGTGTCTCGTTTTGCAACTTGTAGACTTGGACTGCTTCGAACAGGTTGTTGGTCGAGTCGCTCATGACCACCGTTGACGATGACCCGAAGCTGCCGGGGAAATTACCGATGGGCATGCTGGCGCGGTAGATCTTGCCGTTGTCGCCCGCGAAGAAGAGGTACATGTTCGTGTCATCACCGATAACGGCCTGGTCGATGCAGCCGGTGCTGGACCCGGAGATGGACCCCGAAAACAGTGTCTGGACCCCCGACCACCCGTTCGCGTTGGTGGGATCCGAGGCCGTCCGGTACGAAAAGGAGGTGGGACCCCATTGGTACGCGAGCACCCAGATGTTCTTGGGGGCGAAGAAGAAGAGCGACGGGGCGACCGTGCCCGAGTTCATCTTGTTCTGGCTGGCCGAACCCATGTCGGTCCAGTTGGTGAAGAGGCCAAAGTTCATGGACCCCCAGGACGATCCCGAGTCGTGAGTAGTTGCGTAGACGAGATGTTGGCCGTTGTAAGGGACGACGGTAAAGTCCTTGAGGGAAACCCATCCAGACTTGGGTTCTGCGAGGGGGCCGGTCGACGTCCAGCGGTAGGAGGAGGGCAGGGAGCAGGTTGCTTGCGCGCCCGCGCCCAAAACCGACGCAAGCAAAGCAATGCAAGGAGGAATTCTCATGATGACGGCTGCCGCTGACAAGGACTGAAAAACTCGAGGCCAGGAGGGTCACTGGTGCTGAGTGCGAGGGAGGGTCTAAGTCTCGTCTTGACGTGCTTCATCCTCCATCTTTATACACCTAGTACACAACCATCCATGATCCAAAATGTGGGCGGAAGAGCGACGCCCGTGAACAAACACCGCTCCGGGTCGTCACAACTTGGCGTAGCCTTGATGTTCTTCCACCAATATCATGAACAACCCGGTGCGCCGGGTATGAGGTGACAGGGGCTTGACCCCAGACCCGGCATTACAAATGCAACCCGGATATATTGCCTCGAGCTTCTCACTGGAGCGCTTTTGACCGGTATATAACCTGGCTACGAGCCTCTAGCCGCGCAACTCACACCACATGCGCCAGCCTCTGGCCAAGGAAAATACAACCCCCAGATACCCTCAGTTGCGCATCACAACAAGGGGGCGTTGACATGGCATGGTGTCGAGAACTCGGCATGTCCGCGCTACAAGGTGTTGGGAAATGAGACTCTCTAACCACAACTGCCGCACAGCCGCGGAAAGGATCGCCCCGAGTAGAACGGAGAATAATTGTGGCCTCAAACTTTTCCTCGCGCGCCCCCCAGGTAGTCACTGCCCAACATCGTGTCCAAGGTCCGGAACCATCAAACCCCAACTCAAGTTTTATGTCAGACTTGGCCCATCCGCGAACCAGGTTGTCACCCAAGAGACATTCACGGGCCGATCTCAGATCTTGTGAACAACGAAGCCGCCTGCAGAGCTTCGGTCGGGAAGCGATAAATGAGGCTGTGTCTTGGGGCTCTTGACGCAGGCAAGGAGGACGGAAAACGATTCGGGTCTGCCTGGGCGGCAATGGCTTAGCTGCTCTGCAAGTCCGTCCCCCTGGTCGGTGGCTGCAATGAGGCTGTGAGTGAGTCGAGTCTGCCCTGGCTTGGCGGCAAATTTGTGTGAGCTGATAGGTAGGTAGCAGCCCCGAGGGCGTTTGGGTTGCCGTAAGGCTCCCGTTCAGCTGGTTCAGGGGCGGGGTACGGGAAGGCGCAGCGACAAGACTAACTACCTCTATCGTTTTGAGGCGGCCGGTCGAGTCTTATTAACTTTGCCCAGGTGAACCGTCCAACTGCCCTCATCTCTCCTCATGTCATCAATTCATCTCCAAAACACCCCCCGGTTCCCTTGACTGCGAATGCTCGTCTTCAAGCCGTGAACAATGGCGTCGGACCCCAACACTATACCCAGTATGCCAGAGGGCACGCAGGCAGGCCTAGCCTCACCCTTAACACCCAAAGATCCCCCTTCCCAGCACCGCACCATTCCCAACGACTACTCCCACTACCATCCCCTCCGCACCGACATCCGCGAGATCCGCCTCCTCCGCGTCCTCCCCGGCGCCGACGCCGACCCCCTCACCGTCTCCCTCGTGCGGACCAACCTGTCCGGCGCCGCCCACCCCCCTTACCGCGCCCTCTCCTACTGCTGGGGCTCCCTCGACGACGTGAAGACCATCTCGGTCCTCTTCCACGACGATGACGATGCCAACGACGATGACGATGCCAACGACGATGACGATGCCAACGACGATGACGAGGCCAACGA
>FTEL01008191.1_pt1 | contig 15361 bp, 8 predicted proteins | sample 1658911 | NCBI WGS metagenome assembly FTEL01 (sample SAMEA3914869, study PRJEB12502) | metagenome | biome: forest; material: soil | place: USA | collected 2012-03-12 | depth 0.1 m
GAGGGGGGCGGGGGTGTTGGTTAAGGAGTGGAGGGGACATAGAGGGGGTGGGGAGGGTGGCGGGGTGTTGGGGTTTGTGCAGGGGGAGATGGGGGAGAGGGTTGTGACTGCGGGGGATGATGGGGTTGTGCTTGTTTTTGAGGCTTGAGCGGTTGTCTAGCCGGGGAGGTGACGAGGGGTGGTGGAGGAGATATAAGAAGATGTAGCTGGGGAGTGGAAAGCGAGAGGGAAATGTAGTGCATGCGTCGGCGTTTTTGGGGGAATAAAAAGGCTTCTAACCATCTATCCATCCACTTCGTGGAGGTGTTTTCTCCGTCTCTGTACCCGGCGCTCCGTCTGTTCCATCTATGTGCCTGCCGTTTGTCTGTCCGCCATCCGTCTCCCTGCGCCTCGCTCTGCCCGTATGTCTGCCCCTCTGTCTGCCCCCATTTCCGCCCTCTGTTCGCCCCTCGATTTGTCAGTCTTCCTGCCCCTCTGTCTGTCAGTCTTCCCGCCCCTTAATCTGCCCCCCTGTCCGTCTGTTTTCACCTTGTCCATCTTCCTTGCTGAGTAGCATCTCCAGGTGGTAACTCGCACATAAGGACCCATTGAGCAACAGATAGAATAAATGCCAGTAGATCAAAATCTATGCTCTCTATCACCCATCCATACCATACTGTTGAACTCCATTCCCTCACCGCCCATCCTGTCTAATGATGAATTATCAGACCATTTGTTGAAGAATCACTTAACGCCCCTGCTCTCCCTCCCTTCCCTTCCCTTCCCTTCCATGGTTGAAAGCACATCCAAAAGTCCCCGCTCGCTAAACCGGATGCTGCTGCTGCTGGGTATATGGGCTGTTGAAGAACGCCACTTTTCTCTCCTTTTCTCCTCCCTAGTATTTCCGTCCGAAATGCGCCTTGATGATTAAACCGTTCCAAAATCCTCCCCTTTTCCCTTCTCGTGGTTGAAACCAACTAGTCCGAGGTGGTGTCCTCCACCGGCGGGCAGGTGCAGAAGAGGTTGAGGTCGCCGTAGGCTATTGGTTTGTTAGTGTAAGTCAACAAACGTGGGGGTTGTGTTGGGGGTTAAAGGGGGGCGATCAGATAATGCGGGGGAAGCACCGCCCCCATCCCAAGCCACAAGGCTCGAAAGAAGAAAAAAAGACTCACTATCATCGACCCTCCCGACACTCGGCCAAAACTTCTTCTCCCTCAACCACCCCACCGGAAACGCCGCCTTCTCCCGCGAGTACACCCTCTCCCACTTCCCCTTCCCATCACCATCCACAAGATCCGCCATCGGATGCGGCGCGTTCTTGAGCACATTCCCCTCCCTGGGCACCTTGCCCTCCTCCACCTCGCGAATCTCCTGCCTGATGCTCACCAGCGCATCGATGAACCGGTCCAGCTCCTCCTTGGACTCTGACTCGGTCGGTTCGATCATCAGCGTGTTGGCCACGGGCCAGCTCATGGTCGGCGCGTGGAAGCCGTAGTCCTGCAGCCGCTTGGCGATGTCGATGGCTTCGACGCCGGCGGTGTCGTGGAACCCGCGCACGTCGAGGATGAATTCGTGCGCGCAGCGGCCGTGGGCGTTGGTGTAGAGGATGGGGTAGTGGGGCTTGAGCTTGGAGAGGAGGTAGTTTGCGTTGAGGAGGGTGAGTTGCGTGGCCTTTTTGAGGCCCTCGCCGCCTGAAGGTGGGTGTGTCAGTTTTCTTGGTTCACTGGAATATTGGAGGGGACTGCTTACCCATCAAGGAGTTGTAGGCCCAGCTGATGGGCAGGATGCTGGCGCTGCCGTACGGGGCGCTGCTGACGGGGTGGTTCGGGTCGTCGACGTTGGCAACGGCCTTGGTCGGCAGGTGGGGGATGAGGTGCTCCTTGACACAGATGGGCCCGACGCCGGGGCCGCCACCACCATGAGGAATGCAGAACGTCTTGTGCAGGTTCAGGTGGCACACATCGGCGCCAATCTCACCCGGCGAGCACAGCCCAATCTGCGCATTCATGTTGGCGCCGTCCATGTACACCTGGCCACCATGCTCGTGCACAATCTCGCACACCCTCTTGATCTGCGGCTCGAACACGCCAAACGTGCTCGGGTACGTGATCATCATGGCGCCGATCTGGCTCGCGTGCTGAGCGCACTTGGCCTCGAGGTCGGCGAGGTCGAGGTTGCCCGTCTTGGCGTCGCACTTGACGGGCACGACGCGCATGCCGGCCATGGCGGCCGAGGCCGGGTTTGTGCCGTGGGCCGAGACTGGGATCAGGCAGATGTCGCGGGCGCGGTCGCCGCGGCTCTCGTGGTACTTGCGGATGGCGCGCAGGCCAGCGAACTCGCCCTGGGCGCCCGAGTTGGGCTGCAGCGACACGCCGTCCATGGCGGTGATGTCCTTGAGCTGGTCCTCGAGGGCGTTGATGATGTTCTGGTAGCCCTTGATGTCCTCGGCGGCGGCGGCCGGGTGGACGTTGGAGAAGCCGGGCAGGGTGATAAGGGCCATCTCGGTGCTGGCGTTGAGCTTCATGGTGCAGGAGCCGAGCGAGATCATCGAGTGCACCAGCGACAGGTCCTTGGACTGCAAGTGGTGGATGTAGCGGAGGAGCTCCGTCTCGGAGTGGTGCGTGTTGAAGACGGGGTGGGTGAGGTAGGCCGACTGCCTCTGGAGCGCCTCGGGGATGTGGGCGACGGCGCCGGCCGACTGGGACCCCTCGAGGAACTGCTCGAGCAGCGGGGCAAAGGTGGCGAGGGCGTCGGCGGACGTGTTCTGGCCGGCGGCCTCGGAGAACACCTTGATCAGGGCCAGCAGGTCACGCTCCTCGACAGTCTCGTCGATGCTGATGACGACGCGGTCAGGGCCATCGACCCGGATGTTGATACCCTCGTCCTTGGCGAGGTTCTTGATGGCCACGGCCTGGCCGGGGCAGTTGATGGCGACAGTGTCGAATGCCACGGGCTCAGAGCCGGCATCAAGGCCAAAGTGGTTGGCAGCAGACTGGACGACGCGGGCACCGAGGCTGCAGCGCTCGGCAATCTTCTTGAGGCCGGTGGGGCCGTGGTAGACGGCGTAGAAGGCGCTGATGTTGGCGAGCAGAGCCTGGGCGGTGCAGACGTTGCTCGTCGCCTTCTCACGCCTAATGTGCTGCTCGCGGGTCTGGAGCGAGAGGCGGAGGGCGCGGCCGCCGAGCCTGTCCTTGGAGACGCCGATCAGACGGCCGGGCATCTTGCGCTTGTACTTGTCCTTGACGGCGAAGAAGGCGGCGTGGGGGCCGCCGAAGCCAAGGGGCACGCCAAAACGTTGAGCGTTGCCAAAGGCAATGTCGGCGCCCCATTCACCGGGCGGGGTGAGAACAGTCAGGGCCAGCAGGTCGGTGGCAGCGCTGAGAAGGGCGCCCTGCTTGTGGACGGCATCGGAGAGAGCCTTGAAGTCGCGGACCTGGCCGTAGGTGTTGGGGTACTGGACCAGGGCGCCGACCAGGTCCTGGCCGACAGCCTCGAGCTCGGCAAAGTCGGAGCCGGACAAGTCCATGACGCGGACATTAATACCGAAGCCCTCAGCACGGCTGCGCAGGACGTTGAGGGTCTGGGGGTGGACGTTCTTGTCGACGACGTAAGTCTTGCCAGGACGCTTCAGGCGGGAGGCGGTCAGGGCGTTGATGGAGACAGTCATGGCCTCGGCGGCGGCGGTGCCCTCGTCAAGCAGACTGGCGTTGGAGATGGGGAGGCCGGTCAGGTCAGAGACGAGGGTCTGGAAGTTGAGCAGCGACTCGAGGCGGCCCTGACTGATTTCGGGCTGGTAAGGGGTGTAGCTGGTGTACCAGGCGGGGCTCTCGAGGACGTTGCGCTTGATGACCTCGGGGGTGATGGTGCCGTAGTAGCCGGCGCCGATGAAGTTCTTGCGGCTCGACTCGTTGGCCTCGGCGGCGGCACGGCCCAGGGCGAGCACCTCCCACTCCTGGTGGCCCTCCTTGGTTGCGCGGGTGGCGGTCGAGTCAAAGGCATCGCGGGGGCGGGGGAACAGCTCGCGGGATGAGAGGATGTCGGCGGGCACGACCTGCTGGACGAACTCGTCGAGGGACTTGACAGGGGGCGTCAGTGCCTGGAGCATCTGCTGGGTGCTCTCCTCGTCGGGGCCGATGTGGCGGCTGGCGAAGTTCTCGTGGGTCGGGAAGAGGGACGGCAGCCTGACGAAGGGGCGGGCGCGGGTGGTGTCTGTGGCGGAGGAGGTGCGCAGGGGGGCGGTGGTGCTGCTGCTGCGGGACGAGGCCGACGAGATGTGGCGGGCGGTGGTGAGGGTGCCTGTCCGGCGGAGGGGCGAGGCGGCGGCAGCGCGCGAGGCCATCACCGACGCACCCAGCGTCTGGCCGAGGCGGCCGATCTGGCGCGAGACAGCCATGGTGGTGTCTCGGTGTGGAGGGGGGTGGGCTCTGTGTTGGCGATACCGGATGAACCGCTGTTCGTGGTTGAAGGAGGGAAGCAAGCCGAGTTTCTCTCAGTCGGCTCTTTGCTCGTCGAGAAACTCCACCCAGCTCCGGTCACCACTCCAGTTCGGACCTAGGAGCCGAAACAGGGAGCAAGGGAAGACGCGCGGAGGAGGGGTCAGTGTCAAGGGACTGACTGATCTCGAAAAAAAAAAAAAAAAAAGAGACGACCAGGGCAGGGCACACACGCGATTATGCCAAGACCAGGAACATCCAAGCTCGAGTTGACGTCAGAAGGCCAGACCCCGAATCTGCCAATTGGCCCTGGAAATCCTCCCACTTTATGCCCGGGGCAATGGAGGAACGGGATGACGACGAGTCGAGGGGAGAGTCGAGTTCGAGTCGAGTTGAGTCGAGTCGGTGAACTTGCCCCCCTCCCCCTTGTACTTGTAGCAGGCACCCCTCCCTCGTCCCCTCCTTCCTTCCTCCCCTCCATCCAACCCCCAGACCCCCCGAACCCACCGCTATCGGTCGTCAATCCCCTTGCAGGTTGCACCTTTCACAAGCACAAGCAATCAATCGATTGATAACAGATATCGGGTATTCTCGGGCCGGCCTGGCCTTGCACCGAGCTGTGGTTTTTTGCTGCCCCGCGATAGGCAGGCCTCGACCCAGCCAGGGCCAAAGCCAACCCTAGCCGTGCCAACCCCTGCCCCACCATGCCAGCGCCAACCCTGGCCATCGTGTGAACTCCAGCGCCAACCCTAGCCGCGCCAAGTCAGCCCACCCCTGCGTGCGATGCCGCTCCACAACGGTTCCCGGCTGCCCGCCCGCGGGTCCCCCAGCGCCTTGCAGCCTGCCCTTCCAGGCTAAGCGTCGCTGAAGCCCGAAAAATTCTGGACCGCCGCGTTGAACCGCGCGCAGACCACCACCACGAGGACCACCACCACATCAGCACCCACACCACCATCGCCAACACCACCACCCACCCACACCAACGTCATACCCAATCCCACTCACATTAACACGACAAGATGTTTGGAGGCTGTATGTACCATCCCCAGACCAGACCCGCCCCCGCCATCCCCTCCCGACCTCTCCCATACCCCACGTTCTCAATGACCCCCAAGAGTATACATACTAACCGTCCCCCCTCCAGTCCAACCCCCGCAGGCCAGCGCCGAGGAGATCCGCGCCGCCGAGGCCGAAGCCGCCTTTACCATCCAGCGCGCCGTCGCCGCCGCCGCCGTGCTCTACCTCTGTACGTCACCTCGCGTTGTATCATCTGACTCTCTGGCCAGGCCAATGCTAACCGGCGGACAATGACACAGCCCCCTTCGTCGTCGACGTCGTCTCCAAGATGTTTTAAACACACGAACAATCAAAACTAAAATATGCCCGTCAACCCCTCCACTTCGGTGACGGGCTTACCACCCGTCTCACTGCCCGACCTTTCCCACTACACCGACAACCACATAAACGCCCAACTTTCCGGCGGGAGGAGCCGCGGAGTATAGAATGAATGGGAAGAGGAAGGCAGGTTGCGCGATGAGGACCGGTCACGACTTCCAAGGGACGAGGGCGGGGTATAATGATTCCGCTCAATATTCAACCCCTCCGCTGTGCGGTGTACGATATTTTCGATGATGGATGGGATGGGTCATATAGACGGATGGAGGGCGGCGTACTGTACAAACAAAAAATCTCAAAAGTCTCCCAGCTATGCTCATACCGCAACCCTGGCTTGCTCAAGTCCGAGGAATTCCACACTCACATCTACCCATATCAAAACAGACACATCTACCCATATCAAAACAGACACTACCATCAACACAAGACAACGCCCGCGAACCGGTCTATTAACTAACGACAGGCTGGCAGCAAAACAACAATACACCCCCCCTCTCAACGCCGCCTCCTCCCAACGCCCCCTCCCCAACCCCCCCTTCTGCACCCTAATACACAAGCCTGGGTATCATCCTCTAGACAACACCGGCAACCCCACTATTGTCCTCCCGCGGCCGGCGCCGGCGTCGGGTTGTGCTGCTTCTCCCAGTCGTCAAAGTCCTTCTTGGCCTCCTCGACCTGCTTCTTGAGGTGCTGGAGCTGTTTCTCGTAGTCTTCGAGGATCTGTAAACACACACATATTAGCTGCTGTCTCATGGCCATGACGGAACGGGGAGTTGAATGTCTGCTGACCTTCTTCGCCTTCGCCTCAATCTCCTCCCCCAACCCATCCCCCTCCGCAAACCCCGGCTTATTAATCTCATCCTTCAACCCATCCGCATACCCCCTCAAAATAATCAACCTGCTCCACAGCTCCTCCATCCTCGCCCCCAGCGCCGGATCCTGCACGCCCTTATCAATCCTCGCCAACTTCAACCTCAACTCATCCTCGTCCCCGCTCATCGCATACCCGCGGTTCCGCAGCACCTGCACGCGCGCGGCGAGCACCAGACACCGCCGGCTGAGCTCGGCGTGCCGCCGCCGCGCGTTGAACGCGCGCACCGTGTGCTCGAGGTCGTGCCGCGACAGCAGCGCGTCGAGCGACGCGTTGATGGCGTGCAGCTTGCTGTTGAACTCGACGATGACGCGGCGCTGGAGGGTCACGCGCGCGATGATGGAGGGGAAGCCCGCGCAGAGGACGGGGATATAGTTGGGCGCGGGCTTGTGCTGGAGGGCCTCCTCCCATTCCTTGGGGTCTTCGGCGGGGCCGGGGCCGTAGAGGGGGACGGTGTGCTCGTCGACTTTGTTGTAGAGGTAGGTTTTGAAGGCGCAGTTGGGGTTGGTGGGGTCCCATTTTTCGGTGATGAGCTTCATTTGTTCGGGGATGGATTTTTGGTCTGCGGTGGGCGAGTGTTAGTGACTGAGTTGGTGGTGCTGGGAGAGACAGGGGAAACGTACAGGTTGTGAGGCTCCCCGGCTGCCATAATGAGCCGCCCAGCTGCGGGTTCGCGGTCTGTTGCTGCTGGCCGAGGGCCGGGATGGTCTGCTGCTGCTGCTGCGGCTGCTGCTGTTGGGGTTGCTGCTGTTGCTGCTGGCCGAGGGTCTGGCCAAAGAGGCTGGTTCCGCCGCCGCTGCCGCCGCCAAAGACCGACTGGCCCGCCGGCCGGTTCAATGAGGAGAACATTGGGGGCTCTGAAAAGGTGCGCGCTGGAATCGCGTGGAGGGATCGAGGGTCGTCGCGAAGCTGTCGGTGAAAACAAACGGCGACACAAAGCCTGGCAGAAAGGCTGGTGCTGGCGCAGATGCGACTGGGAAATTAGTGGTAGTGGCGAGGGCTGCTTTGGCGCAACGCGTGTTGGGTGCAAGCGGCCGGTCGGCGGGGATGGCCGAAAAAATCAAGGTCGAGCTGTGGTGTTTGCGATGGCGCAGTCGGCGTCGAGGTTGCTGTGGTGCGCAGTTGTTGATTCTGGGCTGGAGCTTTTTGGCCAAAAACTAAGCTCCACCGGCGACGACGCAGGCTTGGCGCCCTGGGGGAGCTGTCGCTGCTGTCGCTGCTGTCGCTGGTGGCCCGAGCGTCTTCAACCTCCACCCAATCATGGCGGGTCTAATCGAGCCCACTTGAACCTCGCAGCTCGAATCGACCGCATCACCAAGCTCACCGAGCTCCAAACCACCCACGCCACAAGCCCCATCCCCCGGACGGGCCCGTCCACACAGTCACCATGGCAGCGCGGAAGCCGGTGTATGTACTCCCCGCCATGCGCAGCCCCGCGCGGGCGCCAATTGGGCCCCCCGTCCCCTCCCCCGCGACCACCACCCACTGCATCATCACCACTGTTAGGTACCGGACTCGCTGACTCGAGAACCCCCCGCGCCCGCCCACAGCTTCAACCAGCAGGTCCTCTACGACACCACCCCGCTACCAGACTCGATCCCCAAGGTCAAGGAGATCGGTGCCAGCTCCGCCCCGCTGCTGTCCGCTGCCTTCTTCATCGGCGCCCGCTGCAAGGACTACAATGACGACTACATGAAGTGCAAGACCGAGAAGCCGGGCCGCGGCGAGTTCGAGTGCATGCTGGAGGGACGCCGTGTTACCCGGTGCGCGCGGAGCGTGTACGTCTCTCTCTGAAGCTTTATCGTTGGGGAACTGGGATGGATGGACCAGTTCTGGGGCATGAGGGATGAGCACGGTTGGGTTGGGCAGGATGGGATTGAGATGGGATGTGTCGGACAGCCACCGCTGACAACGACCCCAGAATCGAGGACATCAACAAGTCCTGCCTCGAGCAGTTCCGCACCCACTGGCAATGCCTCGAGAACAACAACCAGCAGCTCTGGCAATGCCGCCCCGCCGAGTGGAAGCTCAACAAGTGTGTCTACGACAACCTGGTGCGTCGCCCGCCATCTCCCATTCCACCCTCTGATCCCACCCTAACCTACCCACCCGCAGAAACTTGAAAAGGTCATCCCCGATCAGCCCACGCACTCGACACCCGTGCACCTCCGGCAGAGGCAGGTCTTTGCGCACAACTGGATCCAGAAGTGGGAGAAGCCCTTCGTCGCCGGCCAGTCCGAGACGACGCCCTCGGAGTCATCGTCGTCCTGAGGGGTGTCTATCGTGTTCGCGCTGGGGTTTCTTCGTCGGAATGGTGACGCTGCTTCTCACCCCCTTGATCGAGAGACGGTCATGAGTGGCTGGTTCTGGGGTGCTCAGGACCTGTACATACATAAAAGAGTTAGACAGGCTCATCCGGCTTTATCATGTTTATTTTTGTCGTCCCATTACCGGCTCCTACGTTGATGTGGTGTTGTTGGGAGTGACCTCGGGCCCCTTCGAATCCCTTCACTCGGAGTGAGCAGGTAGCAACTCCAGGGCGACGGCCCGCTCTGAAACCGGCGTGGCGAGGGAGGGCTCCTTCTCAAGACTTAGCACGCCCGTTTCAGCCCGGGCCGTCATTCTGCCGAGTCAAGTCCCTCGCTGCCGCGAATGGCGTGCCCACTGATGGCGTGATGCCCCGTCCAGCTGCCGTCGCTGTCTCAGCCGCGCTGGCGGCAGTTAGCTGGACTCAACCCGAGCGAGGCACATGGGGGGAATATCGCGCCTTTTGCGTCAACTGCAACCCTCCATGCTAGACCGAACAATCCATCGCCATCGATCGATCGATCGGAAACACCACGAGACCGCCTCCCGTTTTGAGTTCTTTATTACCCGTATCAGGTTGTCAGTCCGGCAGGTCAGCAGAGCAAATTCACCTACACCAGCAGTATCAAGAGGGCCAGGAGGAGGAGTCACAACCTCGTGCGAGACAGACCCAGACACGCCACGACAGGGTCTCAGATGTCGCGTCGCTGTCACCATCCACCGCGATGCGGCAGGCGCTCCGGCTGGTTTGTACGTCCCCGCTGATGGCAGATGGGAGAACGGGGGGTGGGACTGATAAGGCAGCAGCGTAGTCATTCACGCTCTCCATTCCTGTAGCCGGGCTCGTATCGTGATGTTAAAGGGAGCCTTGCTTTGCAACACCCTCCAAGCCGAGGATGTCGTACATCCATCCATCTTTGACAAAGTTGTCAACTCATGAATACCAAAGAGGCAGGCAAGCACAATTCATCACCTCCCCATCCTCTCCTGCGCGATAATACCCTTCCAAACAACACTCGTCTCAACAGCAGAGCGAAAAAAAACGCCGCAATATGCCCCTCACTACCTGCGTTCCTGCAATACCTACCTCCCACTCATACATACAGTTGATGTCAGCTGGACAGGGCATTCATCACCCCCAGAAACATGTCACTGTCAGCTGAACAAAACATTCGTCAACCATCCATGATCAGAAACATGAACCATCTCCGATCTCAAGCACTGTCTCGGCGCGGACGGCTTCGACCGCTCGGTATTCCCGCCCGGGCACGTGGTGACCCGGTGCAGCACCAGAGCGGGGGATTGTAACCTTCGAGTGGCTGGGGCAGTCAGGCGTCCTGTGTGGTGTTCAGATGAAGATGTGTGCGTCAAGAAGGTGAGAGAGAAGGTGAGAGATGCATCACCAGTCGAGCAAATCTTTTGCCCAGCGAGAGGGAGTCATACTCAAAGCGAAACCGACTTCCCACACCGAAAAGGCCGAGGCAAAGTAAGGCATGACCGTCTGATGGCGAGGACGTTCCTGGTTTTGGGGTTTCTTCGCCGCGCGTCGGTGGTACGTGTGGGTGGTCAGATGGCTGGGAGATTTCTTCTCCTCGCCTTCTTTGGTGGTGTGTTGGTGTCACACCCACGCGGCGGGAGGGTGGGAGGTTGGACTACTGACGACGACGGCTACGACGATGGCCATGATGGTGGCAACATCGTTGACGGTTCTACCTTACCTATGGCTCCCATGGGGAGCCGGGGGGAGGTGGGGGTTTTGGTGTCGTGTCGGAGTGTATCAGGGGATCTCAACCCTCCCTCGTCCAACACACCCTCGCTCCCTCCCAAGGCGAGAGGACGAAAGCAAGCAACCCCAACACCACCAACCCAGGAAGCGAGCGAGGAAGCAACCCAAGAGACCGCGAAAGCGAGCGCAGCACAGCCAAGACCACCACGGCACCAAAACCCGATCCGTGCTCCCATCTCCGTCTCCAAAAATGTATCTGTGCACCCAACCCGACACATCAACGACCCGCCGATCGGCCGACCGGCCAGCTGGGCTGGGCTGGCCAGACAAGTTGGCCGCACACACCTGCCGATCTTAAAACACATCGATCCATCCATTTGATCTCCCCAGTTGTCAGCTGTTTCTCCGGATCGTCTCAGACGATCGGCCGCTTTTGCCGGCCGGCATCTTGCCTACCTGACTATCCACCCCATGATCTGCCCCATGGGTTGGATTGTGGGATGAGGGTTACACGAGGAGGAGCGACTTGGCTGGGTAGGCGGTTGTAAGTGAGGTGTTGTGTGTTTGGGGTCGTTTTGGTCGGGCCTGGTATGCCGAGTAAGTAGGTATCCAATTACTTCCGAGGTGGGTTAGAAATCTATCAGTTGGGTCCGACACTCTCGCATTTGCTGTTTTCTGGGTTGCGGGTTGTTGGCTCCAACATCCATCCCCGCCACCCTCATCCAAACCTCAATGCTACGCCATGCTCCATCCAAACAACCCCCTCCGCCGGCGGCCCGGGCCTGCATGACATCAGCTGCGCCTGCGCCGATTCCGAAGCTGATGCTGACGCCGCCGATGCAGTGCCAACGAGGCACGACCCCTACCCTACCCTACTATAATCGGATCGCACGGCGTCGGGGGCACAGTAGCGGGGTGTTGGCCCGTCCTAAGTTGTGTTGGCCCTCAAACGCGGGATGCTTTACTTTACCCTGCCCTGCGCTGGACCTGGGCTTGGCTGGGGTAAAGTCATATGCAGGGTGCATCAGTGTTCTGCAGTGTATTCCGCGCTCTCCGCTGTGGTAAGACGTGGGTCATTTTTGGGGAGGTGGTGGTTCAATCTCCGGCGCAGGTGTTGGGCGTTTGCTGTGGTACGACCTGGGCGGTGCCGTGGTGGTGGGTGAGGGGGTTCAGCTGTGGGTGAGAAATGGTTGGGATGGTTATTGCTGACGGGCGGCAATGCTTGTTGTTGCTGATGGGTTCCATGCTGTTCAAGAGCAATTACTCGCTGACCTCGAGGTTAGTGGGATGACATGACAAGCAGTGGTTCGTTGACAGCATCTCAGAAGAGGCTCGGTGGAGGTGGTCGCTATAAGGTTTGCGGGGATCAAACAGGGCAAACGCCCACCACCAGAACAATCCGGGCAAGATCAGCAGTCATCGACCCTGCAATCAGTGATCAGCGGCGAATCGGCCGCCACAGCAGCTGATCCGCCGCCTTGTTTTGTTTCCCCCTTCCTCCCTCCACCCCCGTCCCTTCAAACGCCCGTCGAAATCATGGCTGTTTGGGGTTTGCAGTTTGGTTTCCTGGTTTCCCTGCTTCCCGCGGCACCGGACCTGGCGGAAGGCAAATCACAAATCACAAACTCCACTCTTTTCTCCTGCTCAATGCCGTGCCGTCCCCTGCTGGACCGGGCCAGGCCATCGCATGCCATGTCCGGGACTTGTCGTCGTTGATGGTGGATCCCGCCCCTCTCCACCGCAGTCTCAGGGCTGTGGGGAACGAGAGGAGTTCGAGACGACTTCGAGAGCCCCCGCCGGACCGGACGACAGGCACCGGAGATGTCGTGCGTCGGGCGGTGGCAAGCCGCGAGCCAGCCAGCGCGTGCCGGGGGGTGATCCACCCCTCCCGAGGGATGATGGGGTGATCAGTGATGGGCGATTGGTGTGTGGGTGTGATGGGGGAATTCCTCAGCGTCGCAGCGGGAAAAGGGGGATTTGGGGAGATGGGGATTCCCATTTCGGTTCAAGCTCGAGCGTCTTAGCCCCGAGGTTATTCTCGATCCGGCGGCGCCAACGCGACTGCAGCCCTGTGCCGAAATCTCAGTCATCGTCTCGCCGCCCGTGTGCATTGTCCAAAACACAGACGAGGCGTTGCCTCTTTCCGTGTAGTGTTGCGCTGCTTGTCGCTGGGCGCGGGGGCTGCATGGATTGAGAAGTCGAGATTGATTGAAGCAATTTCGATTGTCGGTGCGCTGCCGCCAAGGAGAGCTGCATGCCAAGCCAGGCTTCCTCTGGCGGAAACAATTTGACAGCCGGTCCCCAGGTCGACGCTAGCGCGTTTCAGAATAACGCTGCCCGTTGATTGGCCGGCTGTCCCGTGTCTGCGCAGGGCCGGGGGCTGCGGGAAGGCATGATGATGGGCTGCAAACAATCCAGGCAGGTTCGACAGAGAGAGATGGTCAGAGAGGGCCATGAAATACGCAGTATCAGATAAACTCTGGAGAACAAGATTTAGATGCGCATCGTGGAATATCATCCAGAGAGTCAAAGCCCCGCAAGATCTTAAATCTGGGGCAAAGCATGTCTGAGATGCATCCTGTGAGTGATGGCCTGCAACCACCAAGGTGCCCTGCACCGACAGCATTGAAGAGCCGAGCCCGGTTTCTGCAGCCACGCGATTGTTCTGCAAGGCACAGCGCCATGATTGGCCTGCTCGGGCGACCAGGGGAGGGTGCTCTCAGGGGGGGGGTGACTTCCAGGGCCCGAGGTGCAGCGTCAAATTTGGGCCAGCAGCAGCTCGCTCTGGGGTGGACGCGTGGCAATGGAGGAAACGAAAAGGGCGGTCGTTCCTGAGGGCGGCCCGTTCAGAAACATGGGACGGAGGCAGCTGCCCAGCTCGCCCAGGCCCCGCAAGCCAATGGCCCTGTCGGCGTGGCGCCATCTGAGGAGGTCGACGAGGTCGGGCGACCCGCGGCCAGCGCAGACGAGCGTCGCCAGGCCCCCCCTGCTCCTGCGACCACTGGCCAGAGGCTGCCGATTGCTGGCGATCTGTGACGGGTCGAGGGGCGTGCTGTTGTTGTTGTTGCTGCTGTTGTCGGGCCTGGATGGGCGGTCGAGCGAGGGGGAGGCGAGGGCGGTACCTGATGGAAAGAAACAGACATAATAGTCGCTGGGGATGCCATGCCACGATCCATCGACCCGAGGTCGAAGTGTTGAAGCAAGCAAGCATCTCCATCTCTCGCGGCCCCCCGTGCTAATTTGGCGACCCCCCCGCAAATCGAGTTTGGCCCAAATTGAAGGGGCGCTGGCGAGCCAGGACCGGCTTGTTGGAATCCTCGCCCTGCTCCCCCCTGGAAGAGTGGTTACTTGGAGTTAGGTTGGTCTGGCCCAGTTGGGCGTGGACCAGGCACAGGCCCCACCTGCTCCCGCCCGCTAAGAGTGCGCATCCTTCCTGCCTCGACCTCAACCGCCCACCCTCTCTCTCTTTTCACCACGCGACCGCCGAGTTTGACCCTCAACTCGCACCGCTCCTCGCTTTCTTTTCGACACTCCTTTTTGAAGTCTCGACTTCAGTCCACTCCTTTCATTCCACCTACGCCAGCCCTCCCGCCGACCCAGTTGTCGCCTCACCTCTCTCACCTTCCATTCCTTTTTCGCGTATTTTTCGCAATTTCCGCTCCTTCAGCAACACCACCAAACCACCAAACACCACCATCCGCATTCTTTCTCGACGGCCGTGCTGTCCTTGCGTTTTGAGCGACCCCAGATTCCTGTGGCCCGGTGCAGCATTCGATATTTCGTGGATCCCAGCATCCCCCATCACAAAAACATCGACTCGTATCAAGCCCAGGCTTCGTTTCCCCGTCACTCCTTTCACAGGCGACTGTTCGACTCCTCGGTCCTCCTTCACTGCTGCGTCCGACGACCCTCAAGATCTCACCATCGACCGATCGGTATCCTTGACGGATCCCCCGCGCAACAACAGCAGTGCTGCCCTCCTCCCCCAGCTGGCTCTGAGTAAACAAAACTCGGCATTCCTCGCCTGACAGGGATTCAAAACACCTCAAGGTATGTGCACATCATTGTTTGGCCCTGCTTTGTGCGCCCCGGTGCCCCCAAGGCCCGTCCGCCTTCTTTCACCATGGAGAGGGCCCGCGTCCTTGTGTCAGCGCCGTCCAGGACAATCCCTTTGTGTGCTCAGCAGGTGGCTTGTCCGTCCCATCTGGGCTGTTCAACCCATGACCCTGTCACCAGGTTACTTGAGGGCGCACAGTCCCAAGGGGGCGAGACGACACTCGCTGCTGCTTCACCTCGCCGTTGAGCATCTGGGCTTCTCTGCATCGCAATCCGCGCACTCCCACGCTCCCTCGCTCCTGCCGGGTGGCTTCGACCCCCATGCACTCCAACGCACATGAAGCATATAAGCTCGGCCGTTAGAACGCCAACAGAACACAAGGCTAATCGTCTCGGCCAGAAACCAACTCTTTCCACAATGAAGTCCTCAGTATTCATCGCCACTTGCGGCGCCGTCCTGGCTGCCGCTGGCCCCATCCTCCAGGGCCGTCGTCTCTTCGTCAAGACCGACACCGTCATCGAGTGGGTCACCGTCACCGTCACTGAGGGCGACAAGCCCTCTGTCTTCGTCCGGCCCAACAGCCGCCCCAAGCC
>FTEL01009699.1_pt1 | contig 15354 bp, 6 predicted proteins | sample 1658911 | NCBI WGS metagenome assembly FTEL01 (sample SAMEA3914869, study PRJEB12502) | metagenome | biome: forest; material: soil | place: USA | collected 2012-03-12 | depth 0.1 m
TACGAGACTGTGTTGTCAGCCTGGCCTCGGTGGCCAATCGGCGACTGAGGAAAAGGAGACGCCTCGAGGCCGTCGAGCTGCTGCGTCCAAAACTTAGCGAGATTCTCCTTGCTAATTGTGTCGAGGTACATCATGAACTCTGCAAACGGGCGAGTGGGGAGGGCGCCAAGATTGGTTCGGTACGCATGGTCGACGGCGGCAAGCGTCATGTCCATCGAATAGCCGTCGTAAAGAGCATGGTGAACTGTCCAAACAAATACCCTTCGCTTGCCGTCGTTGACAATGGCAAACCGAGAAAGTGAGGTACCGTAATCCATGGGATCGTCCCGGTCCTTGCTGAGATAGTCGTCGAGGTTGTCACTGAAGTGCCAACCGACTTGTTCGTTAACAACAACCTGGCAGGTGCCTAGGCTAGGGATGAAGGCTAGGCGGGTTCTTAGGATGGGATTGTCGCGGATGGCTTCGTCCCATGCTGCCATAAATTTTTCGACCGGGACATCGTCAGGGAGCTCGTAAAGATCTCGCAAAACATACGAGTCCGGCTTGTCTGCAGTTAGTGCCATCATACCCTCTAGAACCAAAGTGTCAGTAGTGCATCTCGAGGAGGTGTTTAAAATTTTGAGTACGCACCTTGCAGTGGCGTCGCCGGGTACACGTCAAGAACAATGTCGCGGTCGATGTCGTACTTGGTGACCAACACCGTCATGATCTCGGGCAGCGCCACCTTGCTGGCGACTAACCGAAAGGGGGAGTAAGCCACCTCTGGACATGTTTCAGTCTGTGTCGCAAATTGGTTGCCTGATGGAAGCTCTGCGGGGGTGGAGACATGGGGAGCAGGCGAGGGGAGTTCGCGTGTGTCGCGCTCGAGAAGCGCCCCTTCGTTCGACACCCGCGCTGCGGAAGCCATATCCTTCAACCTCGGCGCTCTCATAATGCGGGGGACAGACAGCGTAAGCCCGGCGGTGGCGGCTTTGCCAACCAGCTGCATTGCCGTGATGCTGTCACCCCCCAGTTCCAAAAAGTTATCGTCAGGCCCAATGGGGATTTCATCTAAGTCAATTCCCAGAGTCTCGGCCCACACAGAGGCAAGAACACGCTCAAGTGGGGAACCGAGCGAGGCGTTGACCACGCCTCCGACCTGGGCTGTCTGAGAAAGCGAATAAAGGGCGAGCTGCCGTTGGTCCAACTTGGACGCCTCTTCGCGGAGTCTTTTGCGATCAATCTTGCCAGAGGTATTGGTCGGCATCCGAGTCAGTGGAATGAACAGGCTCGGAATCATGTATTCGGGGAGGTGCTGAGCCGTCTCGGACTTGATGCGGAGCAGGTCCGTTCGAAGGGCGTCGTTCATCTCCGTGACGCCCAGCCCGGACGAGCTGCCGGAACCACTGCCGCTAGGTTCGGAGAACTGAATGAAAGCCGCCAATAGCTTGCGGCTGGACGATCCACCGGGCGTGAAGGCCTCCACGGCAACTTGGGCGGCATCGGGGACCAAGAGTCGCTTCGTGATGTTGTACTCGATCTCTCCAAGCTCGATGCGTTGGCCGTGTAGCTTGATCTGGCTGTCCTGCCTTCCCAGACAGTCCAGAGTCCCGTCGTGGTTGAACCTGGCCAAATCACCAGTGCGGTAAAACCGACGGGGGGGGCCGTCACCGACCACTTGGGCCCATGGCAATCCCTGGATAAAAGCGGCTTTGGTTTTCGCAGGTTGGTTGAGGTATCCACGGCCGACAATTGGACCCTCAATCAGGAGTTCTCCCGTAGAGCCGACGGGGAGCAGAGTGCGAGGGTCATCAGCATCGGTAACCCAAAGTTTGCAATTGACTGGTCGTCCTATATTCGCCCCCGTGGCGACACGGCCAAGGGCCTTGCTAGAAGTGCATTGGATAGAACACTCGGATGGTCCATATGTGTTGAAGAGGCGGATGTTGTCGATGCCAGCCCAAGTGTCAATGATATCCTTTGTGAGCGACTCGCCGCCGAGGACAAGAGTGCGTAGGTGCGGCGCATTTTCGGGGGTCAGCATGCGGCCAACGGTTGGGGTGAGATCCGCCCAGTTGATCTTCATGCTCTGCATAACGCCGGGCAGGTTGCTGAGGCGGTCCTCGTCCGACGGAATGCACACACAGCCGCCATACATGGGTATGATGACGTTTTCCTCGATCGCCACGTCGAATGCGTAACTGGCAAAGTGGATGGCGCGAGTGGATGGCCCGACCCCCAACACCTCAGAATTGGTGCGTGACGTGGAACAGAGGGACCGATGCTCCAGAATACTCCCCTTTGGCACACCGGTAGAACCAGACGAGTACACGACCCATGCGGCGTTGGCTGGCGAGACGGAAACGCTCGCCGCGCTCACAGGGCAAACTGGCAACGCATCCAGCATATGGCGGTCGACAGCCACAATGTGCGGAACACCCAGACCAGTGAGACTGCTGGCGTACGTGGACGAAGCCACGAGAACGCGGGCGTTCGTGTCAGCAGCGATCCTTTGGTGCCGCTCACGCGGGTGGGCCATGTCAACACCAACACATGCACCTCCTGCCTTGAGGATGGCGTGGATGGCAACCGTCGCCCACGCGCTCTTTTCAAACGCAAACGGCACCATAGTTTCGGGGCCGACGCCGAGGCCTGCAAGCGCTCCAGCAAGCCGATCAGAGTACTCGTTTGCCTCCTTGTACGTAAGACGGGCGTCCCAGGCGTCCACCATCAGGGCGTCCGGCTGCCGCCTCGCTTGCTCCTCAATCATCCAATGCATGCAGCTTTCCAGCGGTGGAACTTCTGGGTTGAAAGTCTCAAGGGTACGCCGATCAAGAGTGCTCACAAAGTCCAGGCTGGACAGTGGCAGCTCGGCGTTCTCGGGGTTGCTGAGCTGGCAATGGACGTGCTCGAGGCGTTGTAGCAACAGCGTCACATCGTTGGTTGATAAGAGGGAGCTGTCAAATCCAGCTCGCACCTGAACTCCACTGGCCGACAGATTACACTCGAGGAGCAGTCCAAAGTTGAGCTGGTCGCCAGCATTGCGAGCTTCGGTGTCGGGGGTAAAAATGCTGAAGTCGTTGGCGGTCGACGGCTGAACAACGAGCAGATTCCGGAAGCCCACAGCGTTGGCACACTCGTCGCTGGTCCTTCGGATGTGCTGCAAGCCAACGTGCTGATGGGAGATTGCATCGAGATATTGCTGTTGGATGCCGGCCAGGTATTGTGAGAAGGACATGGCCTTTGTCCCCTCCGTCGCCGCCCGGACCGGCACCGTGGCCAGGCACGGCCCCATACAGTCGTGGACCCCTGGGAGTTCAATATCACGGCCCGACTGCGTGACTCCCATGACCAGTTCGCTGGAATTGCTTGCTTGCAAGAGAACCGTCATCCACGAAGCGCGGAGCAGAATCGCCGGCGTCACTCGCGAGCGTGGCGACTCGGGCGACAACGGGATGCGATGCGAAACGTAGTTGTCGATGGAAGGCTCATATGTGTCTGGGCAGCTGGGGTAATGGCTGCCGTCGAACCCAGTAAACTGGCTCTGCCAGTAGCCCAATGAATCTGTGGTTTTGGCCGGGTCCGCCTGGAACTTGACGAACTCGTTGAAACCGATGGTTTTTGGCAGACTCAAGGCACCACCGTTGTAAAGCTGCTCAATTCGCTGGAGCATCCGATGGTGCATGTTTCCGTCCGTGATTGCGTGATGACTTGTCCAAACCAAGTGTCGCTCGCTGCTGTTCTCCGAGACGACCGCGAAGCGGCTCAAGGCATCCCCGTACCCCATATGGTGCTTCTTATCTTGGGCCAGGAAGCCGGGCAAGTCATCAGAAACAAAACCAAGTTCGACCGGTTCGTAGTCTGACACGACGACTTGGCAAGTTCCAAGGCCTTTGAGACGCACGATACGGGTCCGTAAGATGGGATAGGTCTCGATCAGCGTCTCCAATGCATCCCGAAGCAGGTCCGTGTCGACGTCGCTGGAGAGCTTGAGTACTTCCTGGAGGATGTACGCCTCGGGATGGGTGATGGTCTCAGCCATCAACCCTTCCTGCATGGGGGTGACGGGGTAAGCATCCTCGACTCGGTTTGCGGCAATTTTGTACGCCTTGAGGAGCTCTTTGCGGTGGTGGAGAAAGTTGGGAAGCCCCCCGATCAACTCGAAGGGTTCGGTGGGCTTCGCAATTGATGATGGTGGCGTGTACCCAGCTTCAGCTGCTTCAGATTGTCCACTCACTAACTGACCAAGCTCTGCCAACGTCGGGTACTGGAAGACATCAGCGACCGATAGGCGTAGACCAGCCGTCGCGGCCGCCGCGACCAGCTTCATGCACGAAACAGAGTCCCCACCAAGACCGAGAAAGCTGTCTCCTCTGCCGATTGCGGCCTCGTCGACACCAATGACCTGTGCCCAGAGTTTGCTCAAGGCGACCTCTACGTCGGTCTGTGGTTTTTCAAACGTGCTGTCGGACGCCGCAGCAGAGCCCGTGAACTGGCTGAGCCGGTCAGCTGGAAGACCCCGGGCGAAGGTTTGCAATGCTCGCCGGTTCACCTTGCCGGTAGCACCTAGCGGGATGGTGTTGACCAAAAGGAGATGGCTTGGCACCATGTAGGATGGCAGAGTGTCGAGCAGAGTTTTGCGAAGGCTAAAAACCATATCGCGGACCTTCGAATCCGCCGGTAACAACCGGAGACTGGTCTTGGTCTCCGCCGGCGACACAGCCAAGCCAGGAAGCTTGATGAAGGCAACAAGAGTCGGCTTGACCTGGCCATCATGATCTCCTGCAATCGAAAGTTTATCGACGACAAGACTTGCGTCCTCGGGTAGCGCCTGCTTGATCTTGGCCTCGATGTGCCCTGCTTCAAGCCGGACCCCGTGGACCTTGATTTGGGTATCACGCCTGCCAATGAAGACAAGCGAGCCGTCTGGTCCTTGCCGCACGAGATCGCCAGTGCGGTACAGGCGTCTGTTGCGAGCCCGCTCAGGATACAGGATTCTGAGCCACTCAGGGGCGTCGATGAAAGCTGCCTTCGTCTTCTGCTCGTCCTTTAGGTATCCGTCTCCCAGGATGTTTCCTTCAACAAGCAGCTCTCCGACGGCGCCGATGGGTACCAAGCAGCCAGAGTCATTGCTGTGTGTCACCCACAGAGCTCCGCCCATGCTTGTGCCTATGAGGCTCGGGATGTCGCCCGGGGATTTGAGAGAGCATGCGACGCGACTCGTGCATTCCGCCGGGCCATAGGAATTGATCAGGCTCGCCACTCCAGCCCACAACGACATGACATCCTCGGGCATCGCCTCCCCTCCGGTAACCAACACCTTGAGCGTGGGAACTGCGTCCGGGTGGAGAAACCGAGCGACAGTGGGGGTCAAGGCCGCGTGATTCACGCGCATTCGGTTGATGGCGCCTGTGAGATCGTTGAGCCTCTCATGCTCGGTCGGCACGCACACCGTGCCGCCAAAGGCCAAGGTGGTAAAAATGTCTGTGATGCTGATGTCGAAGGTGTAGGCCGAAAACTGGAGCAGCCGAGTTTCCGAGCTGTGGAGCTCGCGAGGGCCGTGGGCAGTCGTGTTGGTGCACCAGGCGCTATGGCTGCAAATAACGCCCTTCGGCTTCCCAGTAGAACCGCTCGTAAAAATCACATAACCCGGGTCCGCGGGTCGGGCCTGGCGAGTTGACACCGGGCCGAGAGACGGAAGGGAGTCCAACATCGAGGGCTCAACGACGATCGTTTCGATACCATGCTCTGCGAATCGACCGTGATGCGCCGGAGAGCAGAGTACGAAGCTGGCGCCGCAGGCTTGGAGGAGTTCATAAGTCTCCTGCCACTGGTGAGTTGGGTCCAGCGGCGTGAATGCCGCGCCGGCTTTGTTGACTGCCAGCAGAGACGGGACGACCCATGGGTTTTTCTCGAACATGAATGGGACGATACCCCCCGGTTCTGCCCCTTTTGCGACAAGGTGATGGGAGAGCTTGTCGGCGATGGCATTCAGTTGTTGGTAGGAAAGGGACAACCCTTCCGCGTGTGCACACACTGCTTCTGCGAGTGGCGTTTCCTCAGCCATCCGCTCGACCATGTGATGCATACAGTCGTCAACCCGCGGAGGGACGTGTTCGTTCCATCCGGCGACCTGAGCAACGTCATCCGGGCTCGTAGGGCTGAGGTCACCCAGCGTCCTGTTGCTGGCTGGGTCGAGGTTGACAGGATCGGCAAGCTGTTGGAGTAGGTGGTCAAATGTGCCGAGAACGCGCTGCATCTCCGTGCGGGTGATGATGGTGTCGTCGTAGAACACCTGTGCTGTGACTCGTGACCGAGCCAAAGTGCACTCTAAGTTGATTGCCCGATCAAGTTGAATATCCATATCGTCTGAGTCGGTACTGGCATCGCTGTGGATGATAAGCTGGTTGTCGAAGTTCGCTGCATTGACCCCATCAGGACCGAATCCCGCGAGGTCGCTGATCCTGCCAGCATGACGTGCAAGATCCTTCTCATGGAGCAAAGTTGCATCGAGACACGCGGAGATGGATTGATTCGGCTCCATGAAAAAACGGAACGGCATCGCGGTTGGCGTCCATCCCTTTGCCCTTTGCCCTTCAGGGCCGTCGCACGCTTGACCACCGTCTCGGCGGCCACCCACAGTCAGTAGCCCAATAACAATATCGGACGTGTCCGAATAATAAACGTTAATGAGAGACCAAGCAATCTGAACGAGAGCTCGTGAAATCTCGATTGGCAGAGCTTCAGGAAGCTGTATTTTGCGACGCAGGAGAGCCCGAGGGGCTGGCGGCGCGTTGCGGTTTTGCCTAGCGGGAAATGCAGGTGGGGGTGCATCCCGGAGATACTCGAGCCACCCCGTCTCCAAGGTGGCACGTTCGAGGGGCGTGCCGGATGACATCATGTCGAGGCTGATTGTGACGCGAGCAGAAGGACTTGAGGGTATTAGGCGTGGAGGTTCGGCGTGGGGTTGGATGAACTCACTTTGGGGCAAACCAGGGCAACGCTGGGACACTTCGGCCAACAATGGTTGGGAGGGGTGCTAAATTCAACATAGAGGGAAGTTGGTGGAAGATTCGGTATGGGGCGCAGATGTCGTGAGTGACTCGAATATCGCCGTCAGTAGAACAAACAGAGGGTTGCCGGTTAGGAGAGTGGTTTCAAACTTTCGATGGTGCAGGTAGGTACATTCATGTAAAAGAGAAAGCGAAGATCAGACCTAACCGCGATGTGTAAGTGTGGTGGTCCGTCCCGATCGGGACAGCCTGAGACGCGGCCAATCCGAAGTCCTGGTTTGACTGTGGAGACCGCCCGGCCGTTGACCCAGCCCTGCGCCGGCTCAGCCCGGGCTGTGGGGCCAGGCTGGAGGCGGTTATGATTGGCTGTGTCTGGCGAATGGCGTAGTAAGACTTAGTGTGTGCACGTTCGGTACGTGATCGCAGTAAGCAGCAACGCAGCATTGCAGTCAGCACCTTAGGGCCGTCTAATCTGTGTGCGTTTTGGCTCCGCAGGCCGTAAGGTGGCAGTGTCAATTGAACCGCTGTTGACGAGACTTCGGAAAAGGGGAAAAAGGAAATGGGAACCAGCCCGGATACCTACCTGGTCCTTACCTGGTGCTGGTACTAGATGGCAAACTCCCTCGACATTGCAACTCAACGGTTTTGCTCCGGCCATCTCAGTTTTGTGTCAGTTTGGTTCTCCAAGGACAGGTAAATACTACTTCAGAAACCGTCGTTCTTCACGTCAGGCTTTACACATTTTTACCATGTGGCCCATGTCCCACGCGCTCTACCCGGGGTTGAACAACAACAACCCCCGGGAGCGTCCGACCACTGCAGAGTCACGCAAGACCTGGTACGGCAATAATGGCAACAATAGCAAGTTTTTCGAGTCGACGAGTTCCATTCACTCGGAGCGCAGTCTTCATTCACTCGCACCACCCGAACCCGAAGCACCGGCCGAAGATTTGGGTGATTTGATCCATCGGACTCGACGGGTGCTGAGCGTGCTGAGTGTCGACGACGACAGTGAACTTCAAGCAAAACAGGTTCAGCAACCTACCGAACATGAGGATGGCGCAGGGCAAAGTATCAACAATACCAGCAACAAGGATGCGTCCACTCTTGAGGAGTCTCCGCAAGATTCGGGAGAAGCAGGGTTCAGGCCCAAAACCAAGTCGCTTCAAAGCACCGCCGCTACATCGCGCCCTGGGTCCCCCGACCTCACACCAGGAGACACCGCTGCCACATCCCGTCCTGGATCCTCCCATCCCATACAAAGAGGGACCGCCGTCACATCGCGCCCTGGTTCCTCCGATCTAACACCAGGAGACACCGCCGTCGCCTCACATCCTAGCTCCTCCGATCTCACACCAAAGGACAACCTCGTCACATCGCGTCCTGAATCCTCCGATCCAATTTCAGAACACATTTGCTCCCGTCCATCAACCAAGTCGACCTTCATGTCCTTCGTGTCATATCCCGATGATGCAGAAGGTAGCTCAACGGTCCTGCAATCCCATCGAAGTCTCTGCGGCGCCGAATCGACCTCAGGGCCAGTCCGGGGTGCGGAAGTGTGGAAGCCCAAGCCCACGAGCCTTCGAACCGAGTCACGCTCTCAGCACGAGACAGGCCCAGCGATTCATCCAAGCCCCGGCGATGTGGCAAGAAACATAGGCAGCAGTAGCGCCACGATTTCAACACCAGCCGAGGGCACGACTGCAGCCCCCAGTTTCATACTTGGGTGGGAACCCTCCGAAAAGAGGCCCGAATCTGTCGAGATTAACTTGAAAGTGTCGAGCTCCGACAGCTTCGGCCATCAGGACACCCAAAAGGAGAAAAACGAGGAACAAGAGCAAGAGCAAGTTGAAGAAGAAGTGGATCCCACCACCAACCACATTTCCGGGATGCCCCTTGTCTCTCTCACCATTGCTCTTAGCGCGGCCGTGTTCCTCGTGGCCATGGACGTCAACGTGATTGCTACCGCGGTCCCTCGCATCACGGGCGAGTTTCGCAGTCTCGACGATGTCGGCTGGTATGGTTCGTCCTTCCTCATGGCTACATGCGCCACCCAAATTCCCTATGGCCGCATTTACAGTCTATTCCCGGCCAAATGGGTCTTCATCTCCGCCATTCTCGTCTTCATGCTGGGTTCGCTGATAGCCGGTGTCTCCCCGAACTCGCCTGTTTTGATTTTTGGCCGCGCCGTTCAAGGTGTCGGCACTTCTGGTATCTTGTCTGGTGGCCTCATCATCATGAGCCAGGTCGTGCCATTGCGAATCCGGCCTCTCCTCACCAGCGTCATCGGCGCCATGGAAGGCGTGGCCATGATCTCAGCGCCCATCATCGGCGGAGTCCTGACAGACAATCTGAATTGGCGTTGGTGTTTCTACATCAACCTCCCGATCGGCGGCTTTGTCCTTCTTGTTGTGATGTTTTGCATGCACAGCCCAAAGCATATGGGTCATCGGCGGTCAGCCGGGACGACTCTTTGGCAAACTCTGTACGAGTTGGATCTCCTTGGCGCAGCTGCTCTGCTACCGCCAATTGTCTGTACACTTTTGGCGCTGCACTTTGCTGGTAAGTAAAGAAAGCCGAACATACAATATCGTTGTTGAGAGCTAACCTCTGTGTTTGTGTAGGCGGCGAGGGCCACTCGTGGGGGGACAACGATGTAATACTTCTCTTGGTACTTGGCTTTGTCCTGTTTTGCGTATTTGTAAGTGCTCAGTGTGGGATATCTGCCCCGAGGCCCCGTCTTCGCGGACTTTGCCTGGATACGTTGTGCTAATGGCCCCGACCATGGTTAGGCATATACCCAACGTCTCAACGCAGCCGTCGCAATGCTACCTTTCCGAGTCGTCAAACATCGCTCCGTTTTGGCTGGGTTCTGGTTTATCACATGCACAAGTTCTGCACTCGTTGTTATTACCTATTTTGTAAGTGATAACGCTCATGCTGACTCGGTTCTCGAAGATTTGGCTGACCCATCATTGTGCACAAGCTGCCACTTTGGTACCAGACCATCAAGGACACCAGCGCCCAGCAATCTGGCATTGGTATTTTACCCATGCTGGTTGCTGTGATCGTTGGGGTTCTCGGCAGCGGATTCCTTGTGACGTTTGTTGGTTACTACACGCCCTTTATGCTGGCCAGCTCTGTATTGATGCCTGTGGGACTCGGCCTGCTCACCACCATTGGGCCAGATACGTCCCGGGCGGCTCTATTTATATATCCGGCAATCTTCGGTCTCGGGGTTGGCATGGGCTTCCAACAGCCTCTCATTGGGGTCCAGGCTACGCTTCCCCAGGCGGATATCGCTCCCGGCACCACGGTTATCGTGTTCGGGCAAACCATCGGTGCAGCGATCATGATCGCTGTCGGTGAGAGTGTCTTTCAAACCCGCTTGGTGGCGAATTTGGCCGATTATCTGGGACTCACCGATATCAACACCCAACAACTCCTTGGGACTGGCCCGACCTCCCTGCAGTCCATGGTGCCCACGGAGAAGCTGCCAGTGCTCATCCTGGCGGTTAATGCTTCACTAACGCAGACGTTTTATGTGGCAGTTGCCATGGCCTCCCTGTCGTGCATCGGAAGTGTGTTCATTGGGTGGAAATCAGTCAAGGAACCGAAAAACAAAGAGGAAGAAGCGGTTGAAACGACCGAACCAGCGCAGGTTTGAGGCGGTATGGAAAGGACCGCACGTTGGATTACAAAATTGGGAGATCCAGGAGAGATTCTTATGTTTCATCCTGCGTCGCAAGTGGTACCGAGAGTTTCAATTCTGTTTGCTTTATCTAAGGTATACGTATACACTAAATGGAAATGAAAGTTATGTTGCTCATGGCTGCTTAGGACTCGGTTTGAAATGCTGTGTTTTAAAGCTATTAAGTCGAATTCCTTGCGCTGGGCAGCACAGCATGATTGATCCCACATACATGGGAATCATCACACCAGGACACAATACAAGGCCGTGAAAGATACAGCGCCAATCTCCTCAGTTCAATTAACATAGACGTTCATCACAACATACACTCTCTCACATAGCGCATGCCACTGTCCACACCTTGGTCCACTTGATCAGCCGTGAGGAACGCACCGTGGCTCCCATTGTCGGCTTCATGTGCCTCGCAAACCAATAGCCCAGCCGCTTCCAAGACAGTCTTGGGCAAAACGGTCTCCCGCCCTGCCTTGCACACATATCGAGTCACCATCGTGGCGTATACACACTTCCTCAAACTCGATTCCCCCAAGACAGCTGCTGGTCCACCTGTAAGCTCCACATCGGGAGGGAGCCTGGTATTGGGCCGCAAGAAGTAAGTGACCAGGAATAAGGACTTGTTGTCCCAAGCTAGAATGCGTGATGAGAGGTCGTAGGCCTGAAATGGGCCGATCTCGCGCTTGAAGGTGCACTGAACTGCTGCTAGGAGGGGCATTGCGGCAGTAGTCGTCCTCGAGTCCAGCTCTGCTGGTGCTGGCCCAGCGGTTGCGAGCCCCCTGCTCAATAACCTGGTGAGTAGCTCGGCTCGATTGATGTCGGCGTCGGCAAAGAAGGTGCTGTTTGATTTGTGCATGTTGATGTCCAGATCCAGCAGCACTGCCCGCGAGCTGGAGACATGGTGCTTGAAGAGGGCGGGCTGCGCCACAGCAGCCTCCGGTCCGGAAGCCGGGATCGGGTTCAATTTGGGATGTATTTGCGGTTTTGATGCTGGAAACAGTCGAGGGCGTAACAAACGGCACAGCGAAGGCAGCAAGCGGAAGCTGTGGGCAAACGGGAGGCTCTTGGTGTTGGCGACGACGAAGCACACGGCCAGGGCTGAGCCAATGATCCCGGCGGTATTGAAAGCTGAGAGACCCTCCATGATGATCCGGCGGGATGGAAGACAAGTGGAACGTGCCGGTTTTGGGAGGCGCGGCCAGTCACAGAGTCACCAAGCCAAGCATGTATCTGTCGAACTTGGGAGGTGACTGAAAGAGGGGTGCAGACCGAGAATATCAGATTCGCTTGCGGGAATGCCCGACGTAACCTGGCGGCGCAGACATTTAATTATCCGGGGCTGAAAGAAAGTCGAACAGTAAGCTGCTTACTCTCCAAGCAAGCTCAATTCGGAAATGTGTTTGATTGGTTACAATGATGGCACCCTGTACATGAAGTATGAGCTAATATTCCTCCAGGGCAGTGAGGCCCTCTTTCACGGCACGAGGAGGCAGCATAGGTCAGTTGATGAACGGCTTACCGGATTCCCCTGACATTTCAGGGCACGGCTCAATGTCTCAGGAGACATTATTACGGGCACAGTTTCACGAGGCCGTTGCCATTACGTACTCTGCCGGGCTTTAGCTGCCGACATCGATGCGAGTTAGAAGGTGTCAGCAACGCACGAAGCGCAAAAGAGAGTGGCGATACTGCGTGTTGTATAGGTTGGGTGGTGTTGTGGAAGACAGGTTGTGGGAGAGAAGAAGCGTCACCCCACACCGACGAAGAGAAAAAAGATGGTGGGTGTGGCCTGGCAAATGGACCTGGTGAAACCATAAGGGGCCTCAATCTGTTAATGTTGCGGGGCAGCAGCCCGCTCACTTTTCTGCAGCAGTGCGATAATTTTCAACAGAAACAGAGACTGAAATTTACAAGGAAACAGCGCGACATTCCATCTAAGGGAGGTGCCTGGGCACTGACAACTAGAGCAGCCGAGCTTCGTCCACCATGATTTCCCGCTTCTGCTGCCCGCCTCGACCGGCTCTACCTCGGCACCTATCTATTTATTTAGCATTGCTGTCTCCAAGTTGCCCTTGTCATACACATTGTCCTGCTTGACTGTGACAAACCTCCCTCCGTATATCCCTTCCTGGAGCGCCCGGTCCGCTGCCGCCTCCCGGTCGAGGACTTTGGCCCGGTAAACAGCATACTCCTCCCGCGAGAGCGTGGCGAACAGGTAACGCGCGTTGACGCCAATAACCTGGGCGCCCTTCTGTCCAAACCCAAAGGACGTAACAGAGAAGGCCTTGACTCCCATCGGGCTCTGGTACGTCCGCGATGGGAAGAATAGTAGGTCTCGCTGCTGTAATTCGGCGTCGATATCGTCGGCGTTGCGGTTTCCGGGTATCAGGCCCGAAGCGAGCATCTGCAAACAACTGTTGAACGCAAAGGCGCCGGCGGCACCCTTTCCGTGTCCTAATAAGCCCTTTTGGAGACAGCAAGGCATGACGTTCCCCTGTGTCCGACCCAGAAAGGCCAGCTGTGACTGCAGCACAGCCGTCTCGTTCACGTCGTTTAGCTTGGTGCTGGTGCCGTGGAGACTAGCAACGCTGAGGTCGTCCACTGTCAGGCCCCAGACCGCGAGGGCGCCACGAAGCGGCGAGATGGAGTCGTCGTGCTTCCAGAACTGATTGCCGTACATGTTCTTAGCCTCTCGTTGGGCGCGTTTCGCATCATTGTTGATTTCCGTACGGCAGTGTTCAGCATGCTCAGCCGGGCTGCGTCTCGAGTTATTGGGAGGGCTTGTCAGGCCTCCGATTTCGCTCTTCTCGAGCTGCTCGTGTTCGTGTCGTTGAAGCCAATCCCTCAGCCAAGCCAACTCAGCCTCACGCTTGTCCTCTATTTGGCGCAGACGATGCAACAGCCTCCGCCGGCGGTGGTTGATGTCGAGCATCGGCGATCCAAGCAGCCCGCCGGTGCGCTTCTCCGCCGCAATGGTCAGGATCCCTTTGCCCGGCGACGGCACTGATCGCCCGATACCGTCGGAAGCCATGTGTGTCAAAGCCACAACGCCACGGATAGGAAGGCCCATGTCGAGCGCAAGGCGGGCGCTGGTCAATAGCTGGACACCGCAACCTTCACCCTCGACGAATCCAGCGCGAGTTGATGTGGCGGGCCGCGAAGCTTCCTTTGCGGTTCGTCCGGCCGCAGCGTTGTCGTTAGCGTTGATAGTCGCCTTCATGTTGGCAAATTCCTGCGCGATGTCACGCTCCAGGGCATCTGTGCCGCCCACAAGCACAGCCTTAACCCGGCCGTTGACGATCATATCGTACCCAGTATCGAGGCTCTCGAGTGCGGTGGCGCAGGCACCGACCGGAGTGCGGAGAGGACCCGAGGAACCGAGCAGCAGCATGTTGATCCAAGCCGCCGTCGTGTTGACAAATGTCTCAGCCAAAATGTCACTCTGGACTTGACGATCCAAGAAGCGTCGTTTGTACATGCTGTCGAGCGATTGTAAGCCACCCAAGCTGGCTCCGACGGCGTTCCCTAGTTCGGAAACGTGGATGTGTTGGTACAGTTCATAGGGATCCGTGAGTCCGGCGGACAGAAATGCTTCAACGGTTGCCACCAGCGCGTAGAGGGTGACAGGGTCGACTTGGCTGGCAATATCGTCGGCAATGCCGTAGGTCCTTGGATCCCACCCAGTGGGCATCTGGGCGCCGATTGTACTCCGAGACTTTACAGCCTTGGGAACCCACAGGGTCGTACCGGCCTTCAACACGACGGAACATTGTCCACCCTCAGCTTCGATGACAAGCGCATTGTCGCCGTGCTCTCTCTTCAACTCCTCCGCAATCTCGACTGGAACCTCGAACGGCTCCAAATCCTTGACAATGGCCACCTCATGGAGCTTCTGTTCCTTCTCCGGCGAGGTGAGATCATGCGCTTGCGGCTCGACGATGCGAATACCAGAGTGTTGGATGATGTACCCCTGATATCTCATCTTGACTTCGGCGTCCGCGATGGGAGCCTTGGTTTTGAGATCAAGCCAGCCGCAATAGTCTTTGCCGCTGAGCGGGCCAGAATGATATTTGATGAGACCCATGGCCCAGGCCAGCTCCACGCAGCCAGCAATCGAGAAAGTATCGGAGCACTCGGCTTCCCACCGTGTCCGGCTGCTGCCATACGGACCTGAGTGCGTCAGTAGAAGCACTCGTGAGACTCGCGAAACATGCGCGTTGACTGTACTTACCGACTTCTCCAAATCCGACGATGACGACGACACGCTCCAGATCAACCATATCATGCAACCTCGCGGCCAGCGGTTGGAGCTCTTCGTACTCCGGGAGACTCGCTCTCTCAACTTGCAACCTGGCCTTGGGGGTCAAAAGTCGGCGAGGGCTGGTGACTGGCGAGCCCGATGAATCGTCGTCGTTCTCAAACTGTTCCTCTTCAAAGAGGGATTTTTTCATATTGCTTTTTGAGTCGATTTTCTCCTGGATCTGTTGCAACATCGGCCGTAGGTTGATGAAAGAGGATAGACCGCCAGCCAAGTCGGCCATCAGGGGCTCGAGGTCGCAAAATGCGGCCGTACTGGAGTCCATCAGTCCGACAATATGCCAGGCCTGCCGGATTCAGTCGTTAGCTGCAGTTGATCCTCAGTAAACACAAGAAATGAGA
>FTEL01002819.1_pt1 | contig 15311 bp, 17 predicted proteins | sample 1658911 | NCBI WGS metagenome assembly FTEL01 (sample SAMEA3914869, study PRJEB12502) | metagenome | biome: forest; material: soil | place: USA | collected 2012-03-12 | depth 0.1 m
ATGAAAGAGGCCAGTCTCCTCCCCCTTCCCCACCCCCACAACCAACCGGGACACGTAATGGTACCTAGGCCCTCGTGGGCCGGTAGTATTTTTCTGAGCGTGAACAGAGGGTGGAACGAGTCCGCCGTGGCAAAATGGGCCAACTCATCTCCCCTTTTGGCGCCAAGTGAGCGAGGCCAATCTCACGGCGCGAGTTGGGGCGACCTGGGCTCCTGGGGCGACTTGGCCGCTGCCTTGGCACATGGCGCATGCAGGTCAGTGGATTTTATCCGCGCAACACAGGAGCGGGACGAGATGGATCGCAGATGTCCAGGTCCCCAGGATGGACGGGACGGGGCAGGGGAAACCGCATGGGTTTGGTGGCATGGCATGGCATGGTGGCATTGTGGAACGAGAAAAGCACCGTCTCAACTTTTAACTCGACCTCGGCGCCGGACCCCAGTTTCCACGCCAGCTTGCACACCAAACTTCCACGGTTCCACGCCAGCTGAAACCGACCGCCTCTCCGTCTCGCCCCAATGCGGTGGGGACAGGCGTGGAACGTGGGACGACACGGCCGCGTGCCTGGATTGAGGCTGGGTCTTTCCCTCCAGAGTCCGCCAGCCACGGTTTGCGAGTGACGTTTTACCCCGTTTCCCACAAACACAAGCAGCAAACAGGGAGGCAAAGGTTCCAAGTTTCGGGCTGAATGCCCCGATGCTGCGGCTGCTTGTTCGGGCCCAGATCTCGGTCTTGGCGTGGGGCCGCCCCACCCACATCTTCCAGTCTGGAAGGTCTGCTCGCCGTGCTCGGTCTGCAAGCAGGGTTTCGCAAGGGGCCTCGGCCCGTAACCGCTGAAGATTCCGGGTCGGCTGCAGCCACGGTGCAGGCCCTCTCCTTTCCATCAGCCGGTCTCGCCAGCCCACCCCCCGCGTGTTTGGTGTCCTTCGAAGCCGCTGTTCGCCTGTGGCCGAGTGGACTCGTTCCAGTGGCCCGAGTCACCGGCGCACAGGGTAAATGCAAACCCGCGCAATTGGCCCTCCACACACCGCGCGTCCCATTGGCCAAGCCTCAATCCGGAGCGTCTTCGGTGAGGTTGAAGCGAATCCATTTAAGCTTATATCGATACGGGCTGTTTTAGCGCATGTCTAGCGCTCCTCTAGCGCGCTGCGCGACTGGCTGCGCCACCCTGGCGAGCCGGGGCCATGGCCCGACGGGAATCTCCCCACCACCCCCTTTTGACCCCTGTCGGACCCAATTCTTCGTGGGCCGCGCGGCGTGCGTGGAGTGCGACAGCTGAGACACGAGATCGGGTTCCTGTTCCCGCTCGGGGTCCTGCTCTTGGGATCCTGCGCTGCCGCGCTTGGCAACGACAACGTTTACCTCGCTTTGGATCAGACGAGACTTCCGCGTAAAAACGACTCTCAGGGAGTCCTTAGGGCGAAGTCAAGGACGCGAAGGGGCTGATTGTTTGTGACGCGTCAGCCAGTCTGTCTTTTTTTCTGTGCCTGATCCACCCACCACCTGGCAGCGGTCCGGCGCAGGACCTGGAGAGGTGGGCTTGCGTAGACGTGTGTAGCTATCAATCATCAAAGTCTGGGACAATCGATAGTTGTGGACTGTGGTAGGCGTGCAGGTGACCATCCTCTGATCAGGTTCCGGGTGATGTCGAATGCTGTCGCTGTCGCTGTCGCGAAGTATACGACCCCCTCCGCTGAGTCAGAGTCGTACATAGTTGTGACGGTGTCGGTGTCTCGATGATGGCGAGATCTTGTTGAAGGCATGGAAATTCGTGGCTGATGAAGACTACACCAGGATAGCAAGGGATTCTGTATCTGCTAAAAGAGAAGAGAAGGGAGAAAAGAAAAGAGAAAAGAGAGAGCATAGAAAAGAGAGAGAAAAAAAAAAGAGAGAGAAGAAAAGATGGGGAAAACGCGAAAAGAAAAGAAAAGAAAAGAAAAGAAAAGAAAAGAAAAGAAAAGGAGAAAGAGAGAGGAAGGAGATAAGAAAAAGAAAAGAAAAGGAGAAAGAGAGAGGAAGGAGATAAGAAAAAGAAAAGAAAAGGAGAGGGAAGAGAATGAATGGATGAAGGAGAAGAAAATGAGGAAAAGAAAACGGAAAAGAGGGAGGAAAAGGACGAGAAAGAAGAAAAGACAGGAAAAAAGAAAAGGCATTTTTTATCTTATAAAGTATAATCTAGAAAACTTGACTTTATAAGTCACTCATGTTAAGAAGGAGTAGCTCCCTGTATAGCTATTAAACAAGTGGTCTAGAAAAGTAATACACCCGACTGTACTAGGCGCGCATCTAGACTTCGTAATAGTATTCTGCTAGGAGAGGAGTTGATAACGACTTCTAGACGGAACGCTGGACTGCTAGCAGCCCGAGGTGCGCCGCCGTCTCCTCACACTCATCTGTTCGAAGCTCTGTTCTCATATCACTCGGAACGCGCCGACCAACTGGACGTCCCACTGGCAACGGAGCCTTGCAATGCCTCACATTCTATGCAATGCCTCACATTCCATGCACCCCGGCTGCCTTCTCCAATTTCTCAACACCTCTCAGAAATCCGACTGGTAGAGTCATGCGCTGTTTTGCCCGTGCCGAGATGCACCGCGTTCGTCCAGATCTACGCCGACAAAGACCGACCTCCGCTCAACACCACCCGTTCACCAAACCAGGTGCTTCTAGGGGCTGCACTTCTCCCAGTCATAGCTCACACCCTGTTGGAGCCCATAAAACCCCGTCTTCCCCTCGTATTGCACCTGCTCCGAGCTGACCGTTCCCTTCGCCCCTTTCTTAGTGGCCGTTAGGCTGAGCTCTGTCCGAAATTTGATGGTGCCACTCCCACACTGTGGCAGAGCCCATTGCACCCGCCGACTAACGGGGGTGTTGTCGTGATACGATCCCGCCGCTCGTGGGCCGGCGACGCTGAGGGTATCGACGATCTGGACGGCACACGATATATCAGTAACCCCTTCTTTTCCTGAACATCATAGTCAAGTCGACACAGCCAGCCCGGGTGGACTCACGTCAAGCTTGCCGCTGGTAAAATACGTAAACCGAAACTTCGCCTCAACTCCCTCCTCCAAATCATACGATGCCAGCACATCGGTACCATTCTTGTGCAGCTTGAGCCGATACCCCGGCTCGACAGAAACAGCAGAATGATCATCCAGTTCTTCGTAGCTCAGCGTCGTCTCACACCAGACCGAGGCTTTAGGGGTGCCGGGTCCGACGCTGGCGCGGAGTTGGGGGTAGGCAAAGTACCAGTAGTATATCTCGGAGCCATCTACCGTGTTGGAGCCAAAGGTGGGCCGCGTCACAAAGGGGGGCGAGACTGCGCCATAGTCGGGGCAGCCGGGGCCGGAGAGAGACGTAATGTTGAAACGCCAGTTGTAGGGGAGTATGCGGAGGGGCGAGTCCCTGGTTGCTGGGTTGGGGAAGGCTAGGGCAGTGCCCGCGAGAGCGGCGAGGATGTGAAGGCTCGATGGCATCATGTTGAATCTGGGTTCAATCTGCTTCTAGAGTCTATGGCGGGTTCGCAGGAGAAAATGGAGGTAGCTGTCCAAGGCCACCAAGACGAGACGTTGGCATCTTATAGATGCGGGTGCCAGTTCGTCATGGCCAATGCCGCATCTTCACCGCTGCGTCCCAATCTACCTTGAATCTAAATACCCTTACGGTCGCCGTGACATAGAGAGCTGTGGATCGATGAGACCCCAGGTATAAATCCTCACCCGGTTTGGGATGCTTCCGGAGGAATCAGGACCGAATGCTCCTTCGAGTCCGAGTCATCCATCAGAAAATTAAGCTCCCGACGGAAAGGGACCCAATTAGTTGCTGCATGCTGTACCCAGGCAGCTACATTTGTCCTCTGTAATATATCCAGAGCGGAATCGCGTCCCGTTGTCTATTTGCCTGTATCTGTCGATGACAGCAACGTTGCATTCGCCGCACGGAGGCAATATCTCAAGACCACCACAAAATCCGGGGTCTCTTACTTTCGGGTGAAATATGATACAGCCCACCAAGACGGGTCAAGACAGAATGGTTGGTAGAGTCGGCCACTGCAGAAAACGGCACCCTGCAGCATGCTCAACAGAACACGGTAACTCGTGCATGTCGAAGGTATCTTCGGTGTTTAAGAAGCCTTGCAGTTCATCGTATCCAGTGCTCTAGTTTAGACCACCGTCGGGTCTCGTCGGAACAGTTGAGATAGAAGAGATAGTTCTATAGTGGCCACAGTGCTTGTAATGCGACATGATCCACTCCCTCGACTGTTGTCGGCCAAGCCACGCCCCTGAGATCCCCGTGGCGTGGTCGTAGCCCCCACCCCATGACCTCGGCCTGACTAGGCATTGTGCTACGGCCAACCCGTCAGCAAACCTGGAAGCTTTGCCATCTTCGACACAGACGTGTACTCACACACTTGTACGACCGGACCTGGTTGCGGCCACTGAAGGTGACGCAGTCGTTGACGTGGTTGACGACAGAGGTATCACCGCTGCAGCCCTCACCGCTGTAAAAGGCGCAGCTCTCACCGGTTCCGACGCGAACCGACGAGATGGGCAAGTTGCCGATGCAGCCCTCGGCAGGGGCGCCGTTGCGGGCGTACTCAGTGCACGTTACGCCGGGCATGCCTTTACCGAATGTAAAACAGGCTGACTGAGCGTTGCCACCGCGGAGGACACGGTTACGATTGCGGTCATCGCAAGTGTGGGTGTCAAGGTAGCCGATGACTGGCGTGGTGCGTTAGTGTCCGAAGTACTTCTGACCAGAGCAATGTACATTAAATCAAGTTTAATCAAAGACCTAGACCGACTCTGCCACGCGAAAGTAACCTCGGCGGCCGCAAGCAGGGAGACGAAGGTGCCGAGAGTAAGGTGCATCGTGAAGTGTAAGCTTGTTGTGGTTGATGCGGTAAGGTCTGACGGGTGGTATGAGATGATGGGCGAATGTAGGTAGTGGGAGAATCACAAAACCTAGCTCTTACACCACCATTTGTATCCTTTCCACCGTTTCCTTTGTCTGTGGGTTTTAGCAATTGCATCACGATGTATCTTCCCACTCGGACTTTGACAGCCGGACTTCGCACTTACCGACGGCTTATGATGCTCGGTGCGCGGATGCAGACGCCGCTGTAGCAATGTCGCCGAGGCCCGATAGGACCCTAAGCACAATAAAGTTGGTGTCCCCGGAAGTTTTGGCCTCGGAAGTCCTTCAACCCACCTCGTTGCCTTGTAAATGCGGGTGCTACGCCTCAATAGCAATATGTTAAAGTTACATCAAGCTCGCATTAGACTCAAGGGCTCCACAACGCCGATGCGAGCATCAAGCCTTATACTCCGCGTGGAGGGATAATCCAAGATCATTCGGCGTCTCGGGCGAGAGTAGAGTCAGCCGATCCTTGTCACTCAGCTAATCACAACACATTACCGGGCTAATGCCCCGATCGGGCAGAGAATGGGACAGCTGCAGGCCAAAGGACCGAGATTGTCGGCAGCTGGACCCTCTCAGCCAACAGACGCTCATCGCGGCGGGATAATAGGTCACACGAATAATGGGGCGCCCAGTTGCCTCGCAGTGATGCTTGGTAAGGTCGGCCGTCTGTTGATCCGCGGCCGCAACGTGTCATGGTCAGCGAGATTGCCAAGAGGGACAAGAGAGACAAGAGGGACGAGGCTGTCTGTGAACAAGGACCTGCTCAGCGTGATGGGCCGTAGCGTTCCCATGGCAAAGCTTACAGCTGTATCTATGCAGACCATTATTCACACCAACACTCCTGTCTGCACCAACCCCTCTTCCGCCTTGCCGTTTCTGCCGCTCTCAACGCCCTGATTGCTCCGCATCTCGGTCCTCCTTGACACGTACGACAAGCCGGCTGTCCATACAACCAGGGCAATCGACGTGGCAATCATGGCGTACATACCTCTCTGTCCACCCGTCAGTCATACTTCGACTTCTCAGGCTCTCGGCAAGAAAGAGAGGCAACAGGGTGAACTCACCTCGAACCACGGCGCCATGCTTGCGCCGTAAAAGATGATACTCCACCAGGCGTTCACGGCATTACTCCCCGTATTCATCCCCGCCAGCACGACCGACCGAAAGATAGGCTCTCGCTCCCTCATGGCATCATTTGCCCAAGCAAAGAAAGTTGCCTGACAGGCATACACCGCGCCGGCCCAATAATACGCAGCAAATACCACGGCCGCCGATCGGCTCTCTTCCATCCCCTTCGCCGCAAGGACCATGGCGCTGGTCGCCACCCCCGTGGCACCGATAAAGTACCCAACCAGCTCCCGCTTGCCGCCTAAGAAGTCGGTCAGCGCGGCCCAGAAAAGCGTCGACACGATGCCCACAGCCGCGACACCCGTCGGGTAGTCATTGAGCTGCTGGACGGTGTAGCGGGTTGTCGTCGGGGAGCTCTTCATGTACAGCGCCAACAGCGCGTTGGACGAGAAGGATTCCGTCTCGCCAGCAATGATCCAGAGCACAACGAAGCCCCACCATTCCCAGGAGCCGAGGACTGATTTGGCGAAGGTCCATGTCAAAGGGGATTTGCCTGCGTCATCTTCTCTTTTTAATGACGAAGCGCCGGTGTGCCCGTGTTGTTTCAAACGGGACACAGCCAGCTGGCGTTCCGCTGGGGTCAGGTAGGGGGCTGTGGTGGCCGCGGGGGTGTCTGGGAATAAGAGAAAGCCGTACAGGGCCACAGGCAGGGTGATGATGCCGTCAATAAGGAACAACCAGCGCCAGCCGCGCAGACCGTGGAGGTGGTCCATACTCGTATAGATGCCGCTCTGGGCGAAGCCGCCGATCATAGTGCCGGCCAACCCCGACGCAGTGAAGAGGCCGCTACGCTTGCCTAGCTCGCGCTCCGTGTACCACGAGCCTAAGATGTAGTGTGTCCCGACAAAAGTGCTGGCCTCGGCCATGCCCTGAAAGAAGCGGATTGCCATCACAGCCTGCGGCGAGCGCGTCGAGGCAGTTACCATGGTCAGCCCTGCCCAGACAACCATCATCCCCGGGAAGAAGTGGCGCGGTTTGACATAGTGGAGGCTGAGGTTGGACGGGATCTGACCGAGGACGTAGCTGGGACTACTCAGGACCAGCGCGAGGCGAGACACAAAGGGTGAGCTTACCCAACGGTGAAGCAGGTGTTGATCTCATTGAGTTGATTGCCCTGGAAACCGAGGTCCTCTTTCATGCCCGAGACGTATGCGTTAGCAAGATTGGAGCGGTCAAGCTGAGGTTTGGGCGGCGCCGTCAGTTATGAACAACATGCGGGTGTAGAAGTCATATATGACTAAGAGTCAGGTAGTTACATAGTTGAGAAAGTAGCTGAGACAGCAAAAGGTCAAGATGAAAAAGTCCACCTTGCGCACAAGTTTGCGCTCAGCGGGATTGGTTTGCGAGGCTGGTAGGAAGTAGTCGCGCAGCGTGGGCGAGGGCCTCATCATTCCGCAAAATGCACACAAGGTGCTTCAACTCCACCAGCATGGGCGCAGATGGTGTTGGTGTGCGTGTGGTCGTTTGTTGACCCGAGCGGCGAGGTCTCTTTGATGACGTTTGTGTGGATCGGGGTCTAGAAATTCAAGCCTCGGTCGCCCAATCAGAGAGACCCCCTTTTCCCTTCCAGGGGAGCGGGCTTCGGGTGGGGAATCCGCGGCCGGACGCGGCATCCCATACGCCGCCGGAGGGTTGCGATGGTTTATGTCAACAAGCAACTGCAGCTCAAAGATTCCGAGTTGGTCTACAATTCAGTTTGCTTGTTATTTTGGCTATCTTCAAGTTCTCAACTCTGGCCGTCTCTAGATGGGGGGGCAGGGGGGTAATAGTCGGATTCATGCCGGAGACCTACACAGTAGAAGTAGCCCCCTGCTGGGGGTTCCACCGGAAGAAAATTCATCATCTCCACCGCAATGGTGGAAACGGGTTCAAAAAACGACGGTAAGAGGTCGTACCCGGAATCGAACCGGGGTTGCCGGAATGTTCTGAGAAAATCAGAATCCGGAGTGATAACCGCTACACTATACAACCGTCTTCGAGTGAATGTCGCGTGTCGGAAATTGAGTCCTTAAGTGGACGGCTACAGCCACAGAACGCGTCAGCTGAGCAAACGCGTCATACAGAACTGGTCATTGACAGCCTGAAAAGCCTTAAGTTTCTGGTTGAATGGATTTTCACGTTGCAATCGTTGTATTCCCCGAAGAGAAACAGACGAAGGACGAAGGAAGACGAGAGAACGTATGAGTTGAGAGACTACCTAGGTACCTACCGAGGCTGCTGTACATAACTTGTGTCTAGTAGTCAGACCTAGAACTCTCCTTCAGCGACAACCTCTCCTCACCGCCCAGACGGATTCACACGAAGCCGCATCCCCACTTTATCACCTTCGCCGGTGTTGTTGGTTTTTTCTTTTGTACTAGATACTCTTTCCCTTCAAGTTCCTCTTCACTGAAATCACACTCAAGCACCTCCGTGGCTCGGCGCCGCACGTAAAGCACAGATTCGACGACGGAGAGTAGGGCAGGGAGGCACCTTTATGTTGAACCGACCTCTCACCAACAGGAAACCCACTCCACCAGCTTTCGTGTTTAGGTAACTAGCACGACATGACGGGGTCACCCATGACGCACCGACGCATTTAAGTGTTCCTCGAACTCACAATCAGCACAGCCGCCGCGCCATCTCGGGGTAAGACGGCGGTACCGATATCTTCGGCCAAGTCCTAATAGAGACCGCCGTGTCAAGTGTCTGTGCTGGTGATTGTAGTACGATAATTTGACTCCGGCGTATGATTGACTTCAACGAAGTTGTAATGCATCACGGCCTTCACCTCTTCCAGCGTCACAGCTCGCTCGGTGATCAGAAATGATGATTCTGGGGCATAGAATATGAGATCATGTATCAAAATCTATCAGCTAGCCAGGAGGACTACCAACCAACTAGACAAGACAAGCGAACAGATAAGCCAACATTGCCGCTAGAAACCTGCCTTTTCCTCGATGGTACTAGGTACCTATTTTCGCCTCGCCACCCCCCGTGTCATCCCTATCATTCCGATCATCATGCAAAAGGGGGTCAAAAAACGTAGCAATACAGCCATTAATGCAGTAACGTGCAACTGGTTATTAGAGAAAGAGAAAGCCAATAAAAGGAAGACCAGATGAAAGAAAAAGCAGATTGCAAACCTAGACGCAAGAACCGAAGGTATAAACTTGATATCCGTCCATGTTCTACCATGTTTGTGCAGCCGCCACCCCCGCTGCTGTTGGTGACTCAAGCCCCTGACGCTGGTCCAAAACCGAAATGAGGAAAAATAACAAAGACCCCGCCCATTGCACCCAGCATCACCGATTCCCTTGTGGTCCTCGGAACGAGCTCCTGGTAGTCTAGCAACTTGAAGAGCAGAACAGGAGAGACCGGGACAAGTGACTCAGCAACTGGAACTTCATGGCCGGGGAGTGAGCGGCACTTGGGGGGCTTTTGGTCGCCCTGTGACAGGAAGGTGTGATCACCGGGGAGCTGCAGCGCCAAGACAAGTGTTGGACAGGCGTGGTGTGATATGTGGGCGAGAACCTGCCTTGCCGGTAGATGAGGTCTCGGGACGTCGACGAGGCGTCGAGGCCGTGACCACTAGGGTGAGCGCCCGCGACACGGGGGCGCGCAAGCCAAGAGGGGCGACGGAAGCCTTGATGCACTGGTGCGGGTGTCAATTTCGTGCAGCATGCACAGTCTGTCTTCCGGAGTGCCCACGGCTTCTTGATGCGGTCATGCAGCCAGGCCGATCACCTTAACTCCGCAGTCAACCGCCCATCGGACCAATCCAACCTTGGTCATGGGTAGTGGCGTCCGGGAGTTAGGGTGGGATTTCCGGCATTGCTTGGGGACGGCAGCAGCCTTAGCGGTGAGATGCGGCCACCCCCTCCCCATGAGAGGCCGACGAGGTGAGGAGTCCAGGACGCGATGCAACCCAAACGCGGCATCTGTGTGAGGATGGCAACCCAACTCCAAGGTTTGTCCCGCATGAACCGCCCGCGCTCGCCACGGTCGAGAATGAATGGGGTGCAGCGATCTTTTGAATGGTGCGGGTCGGAGACTTTGACATGTTGTATCGTGGTGGGTGCTGGGGGGCCTCGGGACGTGCCTAGTGGTCGAGATGGAGGAGTCGGCTTGCTCCTGATTGGTCGGCGCCATAACCAGCTGATCACTCGCTTCAACGGTCCCCCCATGTGGGACACACCCCTCACAACCGCCCAGACCGGGGGAGCGACCTGTGTCCCGTTGCCTTGTTGCGAGGCGAAGGGCTCCCATATTCGCCGCGTGTTGAAGCCTGTAATTAAAGCCAGACCGAAATCATCCAACATCGAGAATGATCTCAGTCTTGAACTGCTGGCGCGTTTGGCGCTCTCGCCATCGGAATCCGACAAGAACGTATTGCTCGAGTGGTGACTCTGATGAAAGAGGTACAGGGTCAGGGAGCGACCCGCGCGGCTCTCAGCTCCCCTTGCCCACCATCATCGTATGCCATGACTCATGGGTCCAGCCGCCTGCCACCCCTCGACACGAGATGGCCTCACGCGCGGCCGCGTCTCCCGTGCACGCCTCTCGACCCACCAGCCCTCCATGTGCCGTGCTTGTCTCCGCACAGCCAACCCTGCCTGCTAGTGGACTCGAGGCCGGGCTGGCTGCCAAGCGAGGCGGCAGACCCCCGATCCCCCCCGCCCTTTTTGTCCTTTAGAAAGGTGAACGGGGGTCACACGTTCAGGCACGCGGCGCACCCTCACCGTAAGCTCCGCCACCGTACACCTGGCCGTGATTGTGACCGCTGGCTGTCTGGCTGGGGTGATACCCCTCAGCAACCGAGTAGCTCTCCCAACTCCTGGACGGACCCTGAGAGACGGCAACGCCCCCATGGTAGGCATAAGCCCCGCCGTGCCCGTGGTGGCTGCTGTGAGTGTGGTGAGAAGAAGCGCCAGATAACCCATACGGCGAAGTCAGGCTGTGAGTTGTCCCGCGATGGTCATAGACTACCGGGAGCGTGGAGAGGCGGAGGCTTGAACTTGGGACCGGTGAGTTGTTCTTGAGAGCTGGAGATATGGCTTTTGCTGCAACGTTGTATGATGTTGGCCACGACGGTCCCCCGGTGAGAGTGCGTGGGCTTGTAAGCGTGTCGATGTGGTGGTGGCTGCCGGAACCGGCGTAGCTCGCGGCCGCATCTGCCGCAGCGCTTGATGTCGTCGAGACTGGGGTCGGCGGCAATGCTGGGTATGCTCCACCGAGACCGATAGTAGAGGCCACGTGGGGTGAGGTAGTTGGCGTCATGAGTGTTGTTGTCGACGCGCTGTACTTGGAGATGATCTTGTACAGCGCTCCGGCCAGATCTTTCCAGTGGAATACCTTGACGTCCTTCTCGATATTGCGCGGCTTTGGGTTCCCGAACCCCATGATAACCTTGAAGAACTCCTCGCTCTCGGCCCTAGCTTTGCTGACGGTTGCCGGACGGAATCCTTCGAGGTTTCTGCGGATGCGGTTCTTCTCGTCGACCCCGAAGCGGTTCGGCGCAGCAAGAAGCTGCTCCAGTAGATGGATGGTGTCGACTGAGGTGACATAGCAGGCTTGCTTCTCCTCCCACCAGATGCAACTGATACAAATGCTGTGTGGCGGCCGTTCTGCCACACTCACGGGCTTAAAATTAACAGTCAGGAGGCCCCCGGTCTGCTGCTTCCTGAAGAGCACAAGCCTGCGTTTGTTTTCCCACTCTTCCTGAGTCCAGCCTTCCGCCATCGCGGAGAGATCCCCGGAAATCTTTAGCGTCGCCTTCTCCTGGTACACGCCATAGCCGGGAAACCCTCCCGCCGGCTGGGCCAGTGTGCTGGTTCTGATGAGTTGCGGCGTCGTCGAGGTTTGGTGCTGTAGGAGAGTCGGGGTCTGCCGGGACACAGAAGCATGCGTGCCGTGGGGAAGTACCGAAGTAGACGCCCGGAGAGGATCGAGCTGACCGCCAAACATCCACCCTGCTCCATGCGGTGACCGCAACATTGGCGGCGGTCGTGAGTAGTGATCCGTGAAGGACGCGCCGCGATATGACGACAACATCCCGCTGCTTGCTTGGCCGTAGCCGCTAGGCCCGGTGGATGAAAAGTCTGAATGCACCTGGGCTTGGGCGTGTATTTGCGCTGCGGCATTGGCGGAAGAGACGGTGGGAGAGAAACCGTATGTGTTTGTAGATGTTGTGTCGGGCAGTCCTTGGTGACCAACGGGGCTGTCCGTTTTTGTTCGTCCCTGTGAGGCTTGGTGTGGTGGGCTGGCCCGGTGGACAGGTGATCTGGTCTTGGGGGACCCCAGGTCGGGCGGACTGCTGTCATCAGGCACTCCCACTCCCGCAGCACCTCCTCCGGCACCACTCTGCGCGTCATGGTATGAGAACACGCCAACGTTCGCTGCGCGTTCGATTTCCTCGCCCCTCGCGTTTTCCATCACAAGCGTCAAAGGTACGTCGCTGAGAGACGGACAGCCCGTGCTCAAGAACTGAGGAGCTTCGGCTGTAAAGGTGTAGGTGCACAAGCCGTTAGAATCTCGGGAGTCCCTGGATACATGCGCAGTGCAGTGTTGGGAGCCAAAAACAAGCGAAACGAAGGGCGCCGAGGGTGCTAGGCCGCTTCCGAGGAGATCGTACTGGCACGTCGCTTTCATTGACACTTTGGTGCCAGCGGAACCACTGCTGGGGTGGCATGACACAACGTTCAGGTTGATCCCGGGTGTTACTTGTGCTGCCAGGTATGGCCCTGCCGCGGCGTTGTTGGCAGCAAATGCCATCTGATTAAGCTGGGAGGCGGCATGTTCTGTTGACTGTGCTGGGAAAGACTGGGAAGAGTATTGGGAATATGGTGAGTCTGAATACCCTGAGGTTGCGGCCAAGATCGTTAGCTAACGACGTTCCAGTGCAAGAAGTCTCCCGACGTGCAGGCGACACAACGACCAAGCATGGTAGACATACCGTGCAGCTGAGGCTGTTGGGGTTTGTACGCAGACATGGGCATGGGTAGGAGGCCAGGGGCGCACCCCCCACTCAGGTCTCCTCCGTTGCGGGCGGCTTCCTCCTCCAGCCGGATGGTCAGCGTCTCGGGCGACTCGATCTGCTCGTCAAGAATGATGGTTCGATGCGGATGATAGCCGGGCTGTTAATGTCACTGTGGTGTCAGCCAAGGTGTTGTTCCTGGATCGGGAGAGTAAAGCTACCACGCAACTCTCGTGCAGTCGGTCATCCACCCACCTCGTACACCTTGTAAACAGGCTGTTGGATCTTGGTCGCAGACATTCAAACCGATTTCCGCTTGAACTTCCCAGACAGGTCGATTATCGTCAACCCTGGCGGGCCCGACACAGCCGGCAATCCACTTGCGATGAGAAGCGCCTCTGGACCAACGCGACCTCCGAAACCGAGTTCTGATATACTGGATCTGTCAGAAAACGCAAATCTGACAGAACGGTCTAAACCCCGCCCAGGTACAGCATCGAAGCAAGGCGGTGATGCTCGAAACTGGAGTTGATCAAGCTTCCCTGAGGGCTGCGAAGGCTAGCTCGCCGTCAGACTCGCCTGCACCCGGACTCTCTTGACGGGAGTCAAAGCCCAAATATTGAAATCTCGCGCTGAAAATTTCACCTCCGTAGCAAAAACAAAAAACAAAAGTACCTTGATTGCGTCGTTGATTCCTTGATAGATGCCGGGAACTGATCCTACTGCGGCGGGGAGGGAGGGTTGGCAGTCTCGCTTGTTGGGCACCGGAAAAGCCGCAAACCAACTCTTAGGCAGAGGACAAGCTACTGAAAAAAGAACCAAGCCTGTTTAAAGAGTTGATCAGTGTTGGCCTCTTAGGCAAGACAAGGATCGGGATCTCGTAGCCATGGCTCGAGGAAGCCAGGCTCATCAGAGCTTCGGCGGCGCGGCTGCGGAGCTTGCACTCCTGAGATCAGTATCTCAGGGGCACAAAGTATCACATACTCGGATGCTGATTGGCACAAAAGGCCTGTTCGTCTCAAGTCTCAAGACTGGTTCTCGGAACCGGGGTGTTGGAGATTAAGGTTGATTGTATGCAGCTATCCTGAACCTGTTCGCATGACGGGTCAGAACGTTTGCAGTCGACGAGAGCAGGTATCCGTGAACGGTCCGTCCAGCGCGCAGATGTGCGTGAGCCCGATCTTCCGAGTCGCGGGGAAAAGAGTGAAACTGTGGAAGCAAAAAAGCACGAAGAGCCCGCAGGGTGTGCGCAAGACAGGCTCGAGACACTGCGTCTCTGGTGTCTGGGGGTAGATGAGAAGATGAAGATGTGTACTGCGGGTGAAGGAATGGGAAGAAGACAACACAGACCAGCAGCGGCTTGCATATCTGGGGAGGGTTGGGATGTCGGCACGGCGGGTGTCAAGCGGGTTCCGGAATGCAGGCTGGGAGCTTGAGGTCTGGAGAAGCGCGTCAGCCGGCAGGCATCCTGCCCTCACCCTTGATTCCCTGGACTGGTAACCCCCTCCGCCCGCTTGGTGCCCCGCGCGCGGAAAACAGAGAGAGAGAGCGGCGCGCCAAGAATGGGGATGGCTACACAACCGGACCCGGGCTGTCGTCGTCCCCTATTCCACGCGGTTTGAGGGACTCAGTATGGCGGCAGATGACGACCAACGAACAGGAGGGATGGCGTGCGGGTGAGCAGGGATAGGAACTGGCCCGGCCGTTGAATGCAAGATTCCATGGTCTCTTGGACAGAGATGTGGATCATGCAAGGGTCATCGAAGGGTGGGGAATCGGCACCGACATGTGTGTGTGTGTGTGTGTGTGTCAGATTGTAGCGATGAATAGACTGCGGATGGAATGCCTCCTAGAGGTTGTCGTAGAGCGACAGAGAAGAAGGTGCACAGTGCCGCCGACAAACCCTGGATGCGAACCAGGAACCGCGAGGGCATCCTGGAGGGCGAGGACGCAACATCAAGGCAGATCCAGACAAATATGGGCAAGACGCGATGCCGGTGCGGCGGTGGTAAGGCCGAGAATCTCAGAACGAAGCGCGAACCAGAGGGAAAAGCAAGGACTGGCGGAATGACATGGGACAGGGGGGAGTGGCCAGAGTCCAGGAGGTACCTGTACTCGCTCACCACTGCAACCACCTCTGGTTGAGAGACGGGAGGATATCCCGACTCCAATGGGGTGGCTTGTGGAACACCCGGCGGAGTGGCAGGGGTTCGTCTGGCCGAATGAGGACCGGGAATGACAGAGAAAGTGGCTTGGCCCACCTGCAAGGCTGGTCAGCAGTGGTTACTATTGGATGGGAGTGGAG
>FTEL01009255.1_pt1 | contig 15280 bp, 10 predicted proteins | sample 1658911 | NCBI WGS metagenome assembly FTEL01 (sample SAMEA3914869, study PRJEB12502) | metagenome | biome: forest; material: soil | place: USA | collected 2012-03-12 | depth 0.1 m
CTTCACCACCGACCCCCTCCCCTCCACCCCCCTATCCCCGGACGAGATCCAACTCACCTCCTGCGCGCACGGCATCAACTTCAAAGACGTCTTTGTCGCCCTCGGCCAGATGCCCAGCACCGTCTCCATGGCGGGCGAGGCCGTGGGAATCGTCACCGCGGTTGGTACCAACATGGAACACCGCTTCAAGGTGGGCGACCGCGTCGCGTGCATGCACGCCCAGCCGTTTGCGAGCCACCCCCGTGTGAGTGGGCATCACGCGCATGTGCTACCCGCGAAGATGGGGTGGGCGGACGGAGCGAGTGTTATTGGCGTGTTTTTCACCGCGTGGTGGTGCTTGGAGCGGGTGGCGAGGTTGAGGAGGGGGCAGACGCTGCTTGTGCATGCTGCGTCGGGGGGTGTTGGGCAGGCGGCGATTATGTGGGCGCGGCATGTCGGCGCGGAGGTGTTTGTGACTGTGGGGAGCGGGTGGAAGAGGGATTTTGTGAGGGAGACGTGTGGGGTGGAGGAGGAGAGGATTTTCAGTGGGCGGGGGACGGGGTTTAAGGAGGCGGTGATGAGGATGACCGGGGGGAGGGGCGTGGATGTGGTGCTGAATTCGTTGTCGGGGGAGCTGCTGGATGCTGGGTGGGAGTGTGTTGCGCCGTTTGGGACGTTTGTTGAGATCGGAAAGGCCGACATGTACAAGCGGAAGACGATCAGCATGGCGCCGTTTGATCGGTGCGCGTCGTTTGTGCCGGTCGACCTGGCGTTGATGACGAAGGCCGACCCGGAGCTGACGTACGAGTGTCTCGGGGAGGTGTTCTCGTTGTTCGAGAAGGGCGTGTTCAAGCCGGTGACGCCTATTCAGGCGTTCCCGATTGGGGAGATTGCGGATGCCTTCAGGTTGATCGCTCAGAGGAAGCACGTCGGGAAGTTGGTCGTGGTTGCGGATGAGGACGCCATGGTCACGGCAACTCAACCGCCGGCGAAGAAGCTGGCTCTGAACGAGGGGACGTACGTCGTCGTTGGTGGACTGGGAGATCTCGGCAAGAGGATCGGCAAGCTGCTTGTCGAGCGTGGGGCCACCCACATCGTCACTCTCTCCCGAAGCATCCCCAAGGAGGAGGTTTTGGCCCCGTGGCTGGAAGAGATCAAGCAGCTGGGCGGGTCCGTCCACTCGATCCAGTGCGACGTCACCGACAAGGAGAGCACCCAGAAGGCTGCCCTTGAGTGCTCGTCCGCCAGCCTCCCCCCCATCAAGGGTGTTGTCTACGGCGGCATGGTGCTCAGCGACCATGCACTCGAGAACATGACGCTCGAGCAGTTCAACACGGCAGTCCGTCCCAAGGTCCACGGCACGCTCAACGTCCACGACGCCTTTGCCTCGCCAGGCCTGGACTTCTTCATTCTCCTCTCGTCGACCGCCGGTATTCTAGGTATCGCAGGCCAGGCCAACTATTCGACAGGTAACACCTTCCAGGACGCCTTCGCTCTCGCCCAGAACGCCAGGCCCGGCAACAAGACGCGCTATGTCTCACTCGACCTCGGCGCCATCGAGGGCACTGGCGCAATCGACCGGTTGTCCGCCAAGAGCAAGGACGTGTGGCGTCGGAGCACCATCGTCATGAGCTTCGAGGAACTCTACGCCGCCCTGGAGTACGCCATGGATCCCCAGTCCACCGACGATGGTTTCGTGCACTCGGTTCTGGGCTTTGATCGCGAGTCGATCGCATCGGTCTCCCTCGACACGTACACCTTCAGCAACCCCATGTTCTCCCTCCTCCCTACCCCTGACACCAGGTACGGCGAGGAGGAGGAGGCCAAGGAGACCGAGGGCAACCAGGCCGTCGTCGACCCATCCAAGCTGCTGCGTGAGGCCAAGACACTGGAAGAGGCCGAAGCCGTGATCCTCGAAGCCACGGCAGACAAGTTCTCAGTCTTCCTCGACAGCGAGATCCCGACCGATATCCCCATCGCTCGTCTGGCGCTCGACTCGCTGGTCTCGATCGAGCTCAAGAACTGGATGGTGCGGACGTTCCAAGCACCATTGCAGGCGTCAGAACTGGCCGGCGCGCTCAGTCTCAAGGCGCTGTCCAAGCTTCTCGCCTCTCGCTCCCGCTGCATCAGCGACGAGGTCCGCGGCCGGCCTGCCGACGAACCGCTCCCCGAAACCGAACAGCCCGCTGCCGCTCCCACCGCTCCCCAGCTCAACGGCACCGTCGCCCACCACGACCACACCGACGCCCCCCTCGCCGCGCACGGCTGGGAGTGCTGCAAAAACTCCAAGACCCTCCCACGCTACCCCCTCGTCGACCTCGACGCAGCCCTGGACTACTTCGTCGCCAACACGGGCCACTTCTGCACGCCCCCCGAACTCGAGAAGCTCCTCGACGCCGTCGCCGAGCTGCGCGAACCCGACGGCCCCGCCAGGCAAGCCCACGCCCGCCTCGTCGAGCTCTACAACGACAAGTCCATGGACAGCTGGATGTACGACCTCATCTCCGACTCGGTGTACCTCAAGCGGCCGCACCCGGTCGCGCCGTTCAGCAACGTCATGGGCACGCAGTTCGAGCCGGCGGTGCCGCACGGGCAGGTGGAGCGGGCGGCGGTGGTGACGCTGGCGGCGTATGAGTTCCAGAAGCTGGTGACGGCGAATCAGGTGGAGCCGTATTGGTATTTTGGGATGTCGTCGTGCACGTGGCAGTGGAGGTGGCTGTTTAATGCGTGCCGCGAGCCGGGGGTGGATGGGGATCGGATGCGGATCTGGGAGAGTAAGGATTATATCGTTGTTTTGAGGAGGGGGCATGTGTTCAAGGTGTCGCTGAAGGAGGCGACGTATGAGAGCTTGAAGATGACTTTCCAGGCGATTATTGATGCGGTGGAGGATGAGGGGTTTTGGACGGGGATCTTGACGACGGACTGGCGGCCGTCGTGGGCCAAGGTAAGACGCCACCACCACCCTTTCTGGAGGTCGTCACTGACACACCCAGTACCGTGCGGACGCCATGGCCCTCACCCCCGACAACGTGGCCTACTTCAAGGCCATTGACGAGGCGACCTTCATGGTGTGCCTGGACGAGGGCAGCCCCGAGACCAACGAGGAGCACGTGCGGCAGGCGTACCTCGGCGACGGCTTCAACCGGTGGATGGACAAGTGCACGCAGTTCACCATCGCCGAGAACGGCAAGTCGGGCTTCATCATGGAGCACGGCGCCATCGACGGCATCACCGCCAGCCGGGCGTGCGATTTCATCCACGACGCCATCCAGAGCCACGTGCCCGAGTCGACGCGGCCAGCCAAGACCAATGGTGCTCATGAGCCCGCGCCGGAAATCCATCTCGAAGAGCTGACCTTCACCTCCTCCCCTGCCCTGGACGCGCACATGGTCACCCTACGGGCGCAGTACATCAAGTCCGCGGCGACCATCGGCTTCAAGAACCACCGCATCACAGCCTTCGGCACCGACCATCTCATGGCATGCTCCGTCCCGGTCAAGACCGCCCTAGACGCGACCGTCCAGCTGGCCATCCGCCTGCACTTCGGCTACAACACGCCCTGCTGGGAGGGCGTCTCAATGGCGCACTACCACAAGGGCCGGCCCGAGATCATGCAGGTCGCGACGCGCGACGTGGTGCAGTTCTGCGACCTCGCGCTGGACGAGGGGGTGTCGCTCAAGGAGAAGCACGCGGCGCTGTTCAAGCTGGGGAGGTCGATGAGCGGGAACATGCAGAGCACGCTGACGGGGCAGACGCATTTGAGGTTGTTGGATCTGTTGAAGGTGTGCTGGCCTGAGGGCGCGCCGACGGCGAAGCTGTTTACGGGGGATCTGTTCTGGCGGAATCCGTTTGTTATGGCCCACCATGCGCCGTCGGGGAATCGGGTCAATGATTCGGTGTATGGCGTGCAGGAGCCGGACTCGATGTGGTCCATGATTACGCCGGGGCATGACAGGTATGTTTTGAAGCGCTCTCTGCGAGATTGGGTGTGCTAACCAGGTCAAACAGTATCCGGGTCGCAGTGGCTGGTGCGGCCGGTGAAAAGACGGAGGCTTTTGCGGCGCGGTTGGACGACGCGGCTGAGATTATCAAGAAGATTGCCGAGTACGGATTGGCAAAAGCGGCCAAGTAAATAAAGGACTGCGAAGGATGGTTGCGGGGATGTATGGTCGTGACAAAGGGATGTACGAGGAGTAATGAGATGGAGGTGGATTTTGGTTTGTGCTGAGGCAGTGTAAATTTCAGCTTCATGGTTTCCAGCCACTAGGCTCTCCGGCTCACCCTATTTCCCGCTGGTGACTCAATCTGGGTTGTAAACATGGACGCCGGATCCCTCATGCAACTCGGCGTGAGCCATACACTGGCCGCGGGTATGGCCCCAAGAACTCGGGCCGTACCTCACAACGGTGATGGCTGCAGGTTGAGTCTGCCTGGTGAATAAGGTCAGCCGGGCGATGGCGTCCTGGTCATGGCGGGATGGGCTCGGAACGGGGTGGCGGTGACTGCATGGGCGCTCGGCCCCTGGTGCTGTGCCGATTGTTGGCAGTTGGTTGCAAGGGATGAAGTTGGGTCGAAAGCGTCGGACGGTTGGTCTGACTCACAAAGCAAAGCCAAGACGCGCTCTTCCCGTTAATTCGAACCCCGCAACATGCTGCCGAAAACCCCATCTTGGGTGCAAGCCATTCATCCACGTCTCGAGCTACCAGCAGCTACCGTGTGCGTGTAAGTCACCACACGCCAGGGATCCATTTTGACCATGGGAACAACTACAACCCTCTCCCTCTCGGGCCTCGCGGCCTACCTCGAGAGCCTCGGGTTGCCCACCCCGATCCCCAGCTTCCCAGATGCCGATTCTACCCACAACCCCAACGACATCTATCGTTCGTACATCGCAAGTGCCCTCGAATCCATCCTGCAATGCGACCGCGCCTTGATCTACGAATCACTGCAGCGTACCACCACACCGTCCAAGGGAGATCTCGTGCTCGTGTTGCCGCGACTGAGACTGAAAAATGTCAAACCCAAGGAGCTGGGGGCTGAACCTGTGTCCAAGGTAACGGATTTAACGCCTTTGTCTTCTCCATGGCGTTGACACTTTCCTGCATGAAATCCTCCCATTTGAAGCCATGTATTGATGCGAAATTGGCACCAGTTTCCGGTTCTGCCCCTGATCAACCCTCCATTGGCAGTCGACAGCTTCCTCCAGTTCTTCTACTCGCCCAAGACCCTCCCCCAAGTGGTTCTGCCCTTTATCCGCGATCGTACCGTCTCATACGGCAAGCGGGAGAGTGGAGAGCCCAAGAAGAAGGCCATCGTGGAGTTTTCGTCTCCCAACATTGCCAAGGAATTCCATGCTGGCCATCTTCGCAGCACCATCATCGGTGCCTTCATCGCCAACCTCTACGAGGCCATGGGCTGGGAAGTAACCAGGATCAACTACCTCGGGGATTGGGGCAAACAGTTTGGCTTGCTAGCAGTCGGCTGGGAAAAGTATGGTTCTGAGGAGCTGCTCCAGGCCCAGCCGCTCAAGCACCTCCTCGACGTCTACGTCAAGATTAACGCTGAATTCAAGCCCGAGGAGACGGCGAGCAAGCAGGCCAGGGCCGAGGGCAAGGACACGGCCGAGATCGAATCCAAGGGAATCTACGCCAAACGCAACGCTTTCTTCAAGCGGATGGAGGACGGTGACCCCGACGCCCTGGCCCTCTGGCAGCGGTTCCGCGACATCAGCATCGACCGATACATCGAGATCTACGCCCGTCTCGGCATCCACTTTGACGTCTACGCCGGCGAATCCCAGGTCAACCCGGCCACGGTGGCCCAGGTCGAAGCCATGCTGAAAGAGAAGGGCGTGTACAAAGAGGAAAAAGGAGCCTGGAGCATCGACTTTGAGCAATACGGCTCCAAGGGACTCGGGACGGCCATCCTGCGCAACCGGACGGGAACAACCACCTACCTGCTGCGGGACGTCGCCGCCATCTTGGACCGCGCGAACCAGTACGAGTTTGACGAGATGATCTACGTTGTCTCGTCCGAGCAGGATGCCTACTTCCAGCGGGTGTTCAAGACCGTCCAGCTGATGGGACGGGACGACATTGCCAAGAAGCTCAAGCACGTCAACTTTGGCAAGGTCATGGGCATGTCGACGCGCCTAGGGAAAGTAGAGCTCCTGAGCGACATCCTCGACAAGTGCGGCAGCGCCATGCACGACGTCATGCGCACCAACGCGGTCAAGTACGCCCAGGTGGAGGACCCCGATGCCGTTGCCGACACTGTCGGGATCACTGCAGTGATGGTCCAGGACATGTCCGGCAAGAGAATCAACAACTACCCCTTTGACATCGGCCGCATGACCTCCTTCGAGGGCGACACGGGTCCGTACCTGCAGTACTGTCACGCCCGCCTCTCATCTATCGCCAGGAAAGCAAAGGCTGCCGGGATTGACCCGTCCGAGAGCGAGATCGACTACTCCCAACTCCAAGACGACCATTCGGCAGCCCTGCTCCGCACGATGGGCGAGTTCCCGGACGTCGTCGGCCTCACCTTCAAGACGCTGGAGCCAACCACGATCTTGACTTATCTGTTCCGCCTTACCCATCAGCTTTCGTCCAGCTACGATGTGCTGCAAGTCATTGGGACACCGGAAGGGTACGCCGCATCTGTTGCCCGCGCGGCGCTGTATGACACTGCCCGCCAGGTCCTCGGTAATGGACTGCGTCTGCTGGGTATCAAGCCGGTGGAGAGGTAAGCAACACCCGATCCCATGTAACTCCCTGTTAATATCAGCGCTGACGAAGTGTAGGATGTGATGTATCTCTATCATTTGTCTGCTCAAGTCGGACACCAGAGCAATTAAGAGTTCAGGAGGCGTTGACAAGTCGATTCGGTAGTCTTGGGCGATAGGGCATGATGTAGAAGATTTGAGGCTCAGTCAACACAGGACTTTTATTACACCAGATGGATAGTCCGGTTTCCATTGAGTTCAGCTCAGGTGTTGACTTTTGCGTACCGCCTCACCCTATCCGCCAGACACGAAACCAGCACCCTTCGCTCCGTATTATTTCCACCACACCCTTACCAGTTGTGCCACAGCGCCTTGTTGGTGCCCTGGATAAAGACATCCACGCGGCCCGGGCCCCAGCTCGTGACGGACGGGGTCGAGGCGGCCGTCGGGCCACGGAGCGACTGCCACGAGCTCCACCTGTTGCCGTCCCAGCCGATCTCCCACACATTCCCATCAGTACCAACGCCGTAGACGTTCAGCCTGTTGGACTGGTCCGAGACAGCGGTGGGCGGTTGGGTGAACTGCCCGCCGAGCGACTCCCAATTGCTCCAGCGTCTGCCGTCCCACCACTTGTGCCAGACGGCCTTGTCGGTGCCGAGCGCGAAGACGTCGATCCGGTTGGACCCCCACGACACGGCGTAGGGCTCCGAGTCGAGCGTGCCGCCGAGCGACTCCCACCGGCCCCAGCGCCGGCCGTCCCACCACTGGTGCCACAGCGCGCGGTCGGTGCCGATGCCGAAGACGTCGATGCGGTTGGGGCCCCACGAGACGGATGACAGGCTCGGGTTCGAGAAGAAGCCACCAAGCGACTCCCACCCGCCCCAGCGCCGGCCGTCCCACCACTTGTGCCAGACCGCGCCGTTGTTGCCGACGCTGAAGATATCGAGGCGGTTCTCGCCCCAGCTGACGGAGGACGGGGTCGAGGAGGGGAAGGACCCACCGAGCGACTCCCAGCCGCCCCAGCGTTGGCCGTCCCACCATTTGTGCCTGACCGGGACTGTTAGATGATGACACGGAACGGGTGGGGGGGCAGCGGCGATGTTACCAGATAGCAGAGTCAGTGCCCTGCCCAAAAACGTCGAGCCGGTTCTCGCCCCACGACACCGAGGACGGGGGGGCGCGGAACCCGCCGCCCAAGGACTCCCAGGAGCTCCAGCGCTGGCCGTCCCATGAGATGTGCCTGTCGTGAAGGGGTAGGATGTTAGTTCCATCTAGATGGCTTTTGGTTTAGGCGGTGAATGCTTCTCACCAACAGGCCGAATCATCGCCGATGCCAAAGACGTCAAGCCGGTTTGGTCCCCACGAGACAGACGAGGGGGCCGAGCTCAGGCTGCCGCCGAGCGACTCCCACTGGCCGGGGGTAGTGGCACGGCTCTCGAGGCTGTTCGGGGATGTGTCAGGGGAAAAGGGGGGCGCGGCGGAGGCGAGGCTCACGCCACGGGCGAGGACGCCCAGCAGGGCGGCGGTCAGTCGGACCATGGTGAATGCTGTTGGTTGTTTTCAATGGCCGTGGGAGGTTGTTGGGGTGAGTGGTTGTTTGGAGTGAGAGTGAGCTCTACTTATACCCCCTGAACTACAACATGGGGCCTTCTACAGGGCCAGCCGTAATTCCTACAAGACACGGGCTTGGACGGTTGGCACGGCTTGGACTGTCGACACGACTTGGCCGCTGGCACGCTGTTCTGGCATGTTGCGAGCGAAACGAGGGGCATTGCGAATTGCGAATACGTGGAGTCGAGGCAAGGCGACGCGTTTGTTGAATGACGGCAGCGGTCCCAATACGACCGTATCGACGTTGTGGAGTTGAAGTCAGACATCGGATCACATGCCGCAGGTGGAGAGGTGGGCTCTGGTGGAACGAATACACCTCGAAAGTTGGACACGTGAAAACGAACCGGGTAGTGGACCCGGGTGACGCAGGAAAAGGTGTTGGCAGCCTCCTAATTATAGGCTTGGAGTGAAACTTGGCAGCGAGGGAATACTCCGGCTCTGTACGAGGTTGTTGGGAAAGTTGTGCAGTGTTCAACTCCGCGGCCTTGAGAAGAGTTTCCGCGTGTTGAGGGAGGACAACAAGGCCCCATCACTTGAGGCAGGTTTTGCCTCGGACCACGGACCAATAGACTCGCAGCAAGTGATGTCGTTGCCAGACATGGTGGCCAATCGTCTCGTCCCATGTTTTCCGTCTCGTGTACCTAAGTTTCAACCCTGAATATGTCGTCGTTGTGCCTGCCGAAGCCTTGATCGAACATGAAGCAGCGTGGTATCGATAGGTTCAGCGACGTACCTACCTCCCTGATCCGGCTTGACCAGCATCATGACGAATTGCGGCACATTAATTTGAAACTCTGTGGACAGACACCAAGAGATCGCAGTCCCATCATCATGTAAAACGATAAGTGAACCGAGGTCGATGCGCAGGGTTGAAGGCTGACTGCTTGCTACCAGGTCCCATGCTTTCCCTTCCATGCTCATGGGTTTGTCGGGGTTTATTGCACTCAGCCCTTGGTTCCTGCTCCTCAAACATCGCTGTTACTATCATCGGAGGGGCCCCTATCCGAAATGGAGCCAATGCCTCAACATGGACTGATCCCCACTCGATATTCAAGTGCTCTGTGCTGTATGGGAGCAGGTTGGGGAGACCGTGGTCATTTTCTTGGCACTATGGCACCTTTTAACCCTTTTCCATGCCTTTCCCTCCCCCCTCTTTTTCGTGCGTCATGTTTCCTGCCCGAATCTTTTTTTGGGTACTGGCAAACAACCGCGTGCTCTGCTGACGCGTCAGGTCTGCTGCGGCTCTGCGGCTGTTAGGATAATACCGACTTCCGGGTCGTCGATCCACGGGCTGTTTCAAGCTGATGATACCCAGCGGGTCCATTGGGCATGTTTCTCCAGTGGGTGGTCGCAGCCCGGACAGAAAGTTTTGATGTTGACGCCCAGTCGTACTATGGTAGTTCTCCCGGGTCAGGGGTCTCTCTATCGGGCGGTCCTGCATGGCCCTCGGATGCTCCCGAGAAGGGGGGGGAACGTCGTCTTGGCGATATCAGCCTGTTTCTTCGAGGACACCCTCGCGGGTCGTTGTGGTGAGAATCCCGGTTTCCGGGGCTGGATAATATCCAGGCTAAAGTCAGCTCGCTGGCCGTTTGGAGACCTGCAGCAGCCGACACACTACCGAGGCAGGCAGGTTGTTTTGTTCCATGGAACTGCAACGGACCTGCAAACGAGGACGACCTGCAAACGAGGACCAGCCGTTCTTCCCCAGGATTTCTTGTCGATCCCGTGCCCTTGGCCTTTCTACTTGGCGATCGTGAGTGCCGCCTTGGCTGCTGCCCGTGGCGCTCGCCCAGTCCTTGGCTGCTCCGAATAATGGGAGGCGAAGACTGGGCAAGACTGGGCAAGACGCGATCTCACCACCCTTTTCCTCTCACTGCCGAAGTCTGCCATTTTCTTGTCGCAAGAAGGATGTCGATCCCCCTCGCATGCGTTCTAGACCCCGCAGGTTCCGTCATCTTTCGCTTCTCGTTCCTCCTTCCATCAGATCGGCGCCGTCTGTTCCTGAACCGGTTTTCCCGATCCAGCCAGTGGCGAGCCCCAGTGCCCAACCACGGAACCACAGAGAACATGCCCTGAAGCCGTTAGCCGCTCCAACGGCATGCCCGGTGGTCAACACAGACACCCAGCACACGTGTTGCCAGCACTTGGGTCGCAACGATCGAGTTTAGCCGGCGGTTGAATCGGCAGTTCGATCCCTTGGCCGAGGAGAGGGCAGTGTTTCGGCAGGGCTGGCGCTTGTCCCCTTTTATTTGCTGAGCCGCCCAAAACCGCCGAGAATGCATGACCGGGTTACCACTCGCCTGGCCAAGGGACGTGTGACTGCGGGTTGAATGCACCGAGGGGGTGGCGTGCTGCCAACGCCATGCAGGCGCTCGGCAAGGGGGGTGTCACCGACGTTCCGGCCAGTCCAGGATTCCCCATGGTTCCCCATGATTCCCCAGAATTTGATCGCAGCTTGCAGTGTGGGGAACCTGGGGGAAACCACTTGTTCGGGTGGCTGGAAGAAGGTTTGTGCGTACGACTGGGGAGGACAGCGCCGGCTCGAACTCTAAATGATCGTGTCTCGATTACTGGGACTGTCCTCGAGAACCAACAAGATTACCAGGGTTCTCTCGGCGATCTTCTTCTCGGGTTGTGGGGGCATCCGTGGGGAGGTCTGGTTGGCGAGGCTGGGCAACTTCCCAGAATGGTAGCCCCAGACCGGCATTGACGCGCCGAGAAAGCTTGTCAGATGAGCGGCGAGGGCGGGGTGCGTTGCATAGCACGCAGGGGTAGGCCCTGAACAGGGTTACACGTATAGGGCAGCTTGACATTGGGAGCCCAGGCGTCGATTCGGAGAAGGAATTCGGGAGTTGAGATCGAGGCCAATGGGTGTGGCTGAATCCGAAAGCTGGAGAACAGCTCCGAGTTGGACCGATATGGAAGACGGTGATGGTGTATAAAGTATCGACGGTCTCCTCGTCCAACCCATCTCGACATCCAGCTTGTCACCAGTCCTTTCCTCCACAGTTCCAACACCCTCAACCCAATCCAAACCACATCCAACCGCCACAATGGTCGCCTTCTCGTCCCTCTTCCTTGCCGCTTCGGCGGCCACCGCCGTCGTCGCCGCCCCTGGCGAGATGCCTGGCATGTCCAAGCGTCAGACCCTCACCAGCAGCTCCACTGGCACCAACAACGGCTTCTACTACTCGTTCTGGACCGACGGTGCTGGCCAAGTCAGCTACACCAACAAGGCCGCGGGCGAGTACGCCGTGACGTGGTCGGGCAACAACGGCAACTTCGTCGGTGGCAAGGGCTGGAACCCGGGTGCCGCTCGGTATGCTGCCCCTGAAGTGCCCCATCTTGTCATTCCCATCCTAACCCCCCTTCCTTAGCACCATCAACTACTCGGGTAGCTACAGCCCCAACGGCAACTCCTACCTCTCGGTCTACGGCTGGACCAAGAACCCCCTGATCGAGTACTACATCGTCGAGAACTTCGGCACCTACAACCCCTCCACGGGCGCCACCAAGCTCGGCAGCGTCACCTCTGACGGCTCCGTCTACGACATCTACCAGACGACCCGCACCAACCAGCCCTCGATCGAGGGTACCTCGACCTTCCAGCAGTACTGGTCGGTCCGCCAGAACAAGCGCTCGTCCGGCTCCGTCAACGTCGGCGCGCACTTTAACGCGTGGTCCGCCCTGGGCCTGAAGCTCGGCTCGCACGACTACCAGATCGTCGCCACCGAGGGCTACTTCTCCAGCGGCTCGGCCGACATCACCGTCAGCGACGGCGGCAGCGGTGGCTCGACCGGCGGCGGCACGCCCACCACCACCACCACCACCACCAAGGCGGCGACCACCACCCCCGCGACTGGCGGCGGCTCTGGCTCGGTGAGTTTTCTCGGGGATGGTTTTGATGGTTGAATGGCATGCTAACGGAATGGAATGATAGTGCTCTGCCAAGTGGGGACAGTGCGGTGGTCTCGGCGTACGTTTTCTTCCATTCTCGCCCCCAATCCTGATGCTGGGACACACGACTAACATGGTATCAACAGTGGACCGGCCCTTCGTGCTGCCAGTCTGGCTCCTCGTGCAGCTTCCAGAACAACTGGTACTCCCAGTGCCTGTAAGCGGGTGGAGTGTGTGGCTTGGTGAGGGAGAGCGCGTTGTTGACGGGGAGTGTGGATGGTGTGAGGTGGTGAGAGCGGGCAGGTGGGAAAAGTGGCGAGTCAGGGGTTCAGGGGTTCAGGGGTATCCATCCCAAGCCCACCTTCATGTATATACTTCTCTTGCAGCCATGTGGTTGCCGTACAAATTGATTCGGGACTCCATGTTCCTTCAACAGACTTTGCTGAGTTCAAGGTAGTCTTGTGGTGGTGTGAGAAAACACTTGTTTGGTTGTGGATGTGGGGTTGCAGACGAGCTAACGTGGTTGTGCTCTCGCCCAAGCGCTGAACCCCTTTCCGTGGACTTTTGGGGCGTTCCAATTGATGGTTTTATCTCGTAGCATACTTGCTGGCCGGATATCACCGGTACCAGCTGAGCATGCGCCAACATAGACTGGCTCGTTGTCCGTTGCTGACATCTGCAGCAGCAATGGCGGGGGGCCCGGCTTCAATGTTGACACCCGATTTGTGCCCAATCTGGTCCCCAAGCTCAACTCCACAGGCTATCATCCCCGTAAGGTCCCATGAGATTTTCCACCTCATGTTCTTTGCATTGTGGTTTTCCACACTCCCGCAGAAGCCCACAAAATGTTATCTCCCCGATGCGCCGTCATTTTCACTTCTCTCACGATAGCTGCGGCCGCTCTTGTTCCGCGCGGTAGTCAAAACACCGCCGGCAGCACCAGCACCGCCACATCAACCTTCACACCGCGAAATGACGCCGCTTTGCCAGTCCAATGCGGTTTTGAGGGGAATGCAGACCTCTACGGCCTTGGAATTCGCCTGGGCATCTACTTCCAATGGCTATCCGCCCAACTCTGCCGCGTCCTGCACAAGGAGTACGTCGTCGAGCTCGACCGCGCATACATGATCTTCCTCACCGCCGTCTTCATCGCCCTGCTCGTCCTCACCGGTGATGCCGACTCGACCTACGACGTTGAGGTGCTTGTGCTCATGTACATTCTCATCTGTGGGCCGTTCAACTTTATCAGTGGCCAACTTGGCGAGTATCGCTCCATTGCGTTGGTTAATGTCGAGTTTCTTGTTGTTTGGCCGGCTACGGTTTACAGTTCGTGGTTTTGGTTCTCCGGGAGAGATGCACGGTTCTTACAGCAGCCGGTGGAGTGCGGGGGGTATGGATTTGTGTTCAAGCGAGTCTCGCTCCGCGGGGGGTCGACGCTCGCGTTCTTCAAGGCCATGTCTGTGTTTCTGGCCATCATTCTCGGCCTCTTCCATGGCTTGTGGTTTTATTTGGTGCCATTTACACGGTGGAGAAAGGACCGGGAGAACAACAAGCCGGTGATGAACTCGGTCATGAGTTGGTGGGGCGAGTCCAAGATGGAAGGCCGGGAGGGTGGTCAGACGGATCGGGACGATCTCACGCAGCATACATTCTCGAAGCTGTAGGTTGACAGGCGCTGGTTTAATCTTGGGATTTCTATGAAGCTAATTCACCGCCATAGATACGCCGCGTTCTGTTTGGTCTTTCCAATTCTCGGGATCGAGTTGACCCTGAAATGGAACTCAGTTACCGGGGTGTATGGTGTTCGCTCCATCGGCCAGCTGATTCCCTTTGTCACGGGTCTAGCGGGCTTGGTCCAAGTTGTTTATGGGATCGCACGCTATGTAAGAACAATGGAACCCAGGGCAGTTATGGCCGATGGAAGGGCTAACAGTCAAGTAGAAAATGTCGGTTCGTCAGGCCAAACGTCCCCCTGATATTACGGCTCCGCCAGACGAGGCAGAGTCAGAAAAGCCCCCGGCATCTCAAACGAAACAGTCTGAGCCACACGGTAAAGAGATGCTGGCGGATGAGAGGAATAATATTACATGACTCTGGGGGAACGTTGGGGGAGGACGAACTCGGATGGCCGGAAACCAGTGGCAGGCCGGCCTCCGTCTTGCTGCCGTGCAAAGGAGGTAGTGTCGGAGCCTCGTGCCTCGTTTGTGTTGAAGGGCCATGTCATTGGCGGAGGGGCTGGGAAAGAATGGCCCCAAAAGGCATTGATCGTCGGCACGGAATGATGTTGCACCGCCCGGATATCGAAACCTGAAAGCCGATGCTCAATGCCGTTCGTGAGGGTTGTGCTTACTACTTAGCTGGGGGAGGTGGAAGTTCGGTAAGAGGAATGAAGCGATGATAAGTGGTTTGATCTCCAAGTACAGATGTATCCAGGGGCCCAACTCTCCGTCCCACTTTACAAAACGTCTCTCGAACTTCACCTGCTCAATCCGTGACCCTCATCAACCTAGACAGTGATCAACTTTCCCCGTCGCCGAAGATGCCTACCGCCACTAGCTTCCCTGGCCTGACGGTGACCAACCTCGGGCCGCTGACAGCCACCTTTACGGCACCGTCATCTTGTATCACTGGCACCTCAACCATGTTCATCGGGCCGTTGACAGCCCCCATGGATGACACATGGAACAGCCAGTGCGGCCCCGACGCGCGGTCCGTCTCGGTGGAGGGATGCGTGCCCTCCGGCCGCCAAATCGACGATTTCTTTGCCACATCACTCAGTACGCGTGTGCCGGGCTTGCTCCCCTACTACTACCCCGGCATTGCCTGTCCAGCTGGCTGGACCACGGCCGGCGTCACGACGCGCAACGCAGACGGCAGCGGCGGACGCGCGTCAGGTGCCCTTAACCTGTCCACCCCGACCTGGCCCGGGCCGGACTACATGCCCTGGGTCACCGCGTTTGCGCAGATCGTCGACCCTGGCGAAACGGCCGCCGTGTGTTGTCCGAGGTCATTGCTCCGTTCATAAACCATTCCGTCTCTGGTTATCTCGACCAGTCCCCCCCCTTCCCC
>FTEL01006379.1_pt1 | contig 15269 bp, 22 predicted proteins | sample 1658911 | NCBI WGS metagenome assembly FTEL01 (sample SAMEA3914869, study PRJEB12502) | metagenome | biome: forest; material: soil | place: USA | collected 2012-03-12 | depth 0.1 m
GGCGGTGGTGCCGTTGCAGAGGAAGAGGCCTGGGGAAGTAGGGAAGGGGTTAATAAGGAATTTGGCTGGGAAGGCGGGGGGGGGGAGGGGTGCAGGAGAGGAGGGGGCTTGCCTGCGTGGAGAGAGCCGTTTGGGGCCAGGGAGAGGCAGAGCTCGGCGGTGATGAGGGTGTCGTTTGAGCCTAGCAGGATGCAGTCTTCGGCGGGGAAGTCTTTGGGGCCGGATCGGCCTTGGAATTCGATCTGGACGGCGGGGGTGTTTGGGATGCGGACCAACTGGTGGTCTGGGTTGCCCGGAGGTGTCCAGGGGGCTGCAAGACTGAGACCCCCTGATAGGATGTAGGATGCGCACTCGAGATTGCGCTCCGATGGCTGGCAGTGGAGCGGGGTTGTTACGGTGGAGAAGAGATTGTTGGTGATGAGGTTAGGGGCAACCGAGGAGTAGGTGTATGGCACGGTGGTGATGTTGTCCGTCGTCCAGTATTCGAGAAAGGGGGCGACGTAGGAAGAGTTGAAAGGCCCTATCCCGGCAGTGACGTTGTATACGGTCGCCGTGTCGAAGACGGTTTCCAGCGATGTTCGGGCTGGCGCAAGTCAGCTGGGACGCATCGACCTCGGTTGGGGCAGGGACTCGACTCGCCAAAGAGAAGGACTCCACCGAGCCAGGGCAGTGCCGTGAGACAGAGTCGAAGTGTGGCCCAGATGCGCGCTGCTGCCCCCGACCTTGAGCTCATCATCACACGAATAGTGCCCGACAACTGAGTTGTCGGCGACAAGGCAATGAGATTGATGAGTTTGATGCCCTCCTTGGCATGCATCCCCCGCCAATGCATGCGTGTGAAGGTGGTCGATATCGCTGCCGTGGCGGTGACGGTCAAGAGCCCCTGAAGGACACGGACGACGAGGATGGTGGTCCCGACATCGGCGCTCATCCACCAACCCAGCGGCTCTTGACGCTCAGTGGCATGCTCGGCCCACGTCGTAGCCAGAGTGAAGAGCAAGATGACGACCAGGAACAAAGAGGAGGCAGTAGCTAGGGTCCCCTGGAGTAGGAGCTCTCCCAGTGGTGCCGTGCGCAGTTGCTGCTTCATGGCGTTCGGGTTGTTGATGTCCGTTTCCTTCCACACCATTTGAACAGACACAACATCAGTGCGGCTCGGCAATATAAGAGCAGCACGAGACAAGGCTGCAGCTGAGGGGGCCGTGGCGGCTGAGGGCGCGGAGGCGGCAGGGACAGGGGCAGCTGAGGGGGCGGGGGCGGCGAGGGGCGTGCCGGCTGGACGAGCTGAGCTGCAGCTCCCAGAGACCGTCCAAGGTTCCCTGGGCGTGGTTGGCCCAAACCGCGAGCCTCGCCGAAAAACCAGCGGTTATCAAACGCGGGCTTGTGGCCATGACGGCGCGGAACCCAGAGCCTCGCCCCAGAGCCTCGCCCCAGAGCCTGGCGCCGGGCAAGGGGTACTCATATAAATCAAAGAAAACACCCTTCAACTGTTCCGAACCTGCAAGGGACACCCGTGTGTCTTGGACAACCCATCCCCTATCCTTGTCAACCTTCCAATGTCCCACCTCACAATCGCGGGGCCATGCCCGCCCAAGGCGACGTGCACTGTTGTCGGCGGAGGTGAAATGCAGCACTGGGTGAGCAAGGAATGGGTTACGCAGCCAAAGACGACGGGCACTGTCGTGGTTGTACAAATCGTCAACACCGTCCTCGGCACCACTCGCTTCTCAACCATCCAAGAGAACGTCCCCTCGGGCTTCGTCCCTCCGCTCACGAACGCGGCGGGAACCAAGATTGCCAAGACAACCTACGTGCGGCGTGGCACTACCCTCACGGCAACCCTGTGAGTCGGGTTTCCCCTCGGGTCGTCTCCCATGGCCCTCGCATTTCTGACAGACCTTCCAGGACCTACCCCACCCCCCGGCTCTTCTTTGACGAGACCTTCCGAGTCCAAGGCGACTACCTGCTGCGGAGCACCTCTGGATCGCGCTGCGTCATCGGCGCGAACCAGACCTGGGACATGCTCGCCGAGCCACAACCCTCTTGGGGCTACGGCACGAAATGGGACCTGTCGGCGGAGTTTGACCCCTCTGACCCCCTTGGTTGGAACCATGGTTTCAACGAAGGGAGCGCCAACTCGAATCCCGTCGGAATGGATGACCTCATCGATTTATTTCCAGACGACAACCCGTCCATGCCGCACTCAGTCGTCAAGTCGTGCAGCTCCAAGAACCTACCGGCGCCATACGTCCTCAAGCCCGAACCCAACTGGAGAGTGGTTGCGAGTACGTCGGTGATCTATGAGGGGGTGAATTCTGGGAAGGGGACTACTAGTGTTGCCAGCACGACATCGACTGGCGGCCGTGGTGGGACAACGGCGGTCGACACGGCCACTCCCGCTTCAGGCACCGCGGGACGTACGACCGGATCAGCGTCTGTTCCGACAGGCACGAGCACCACTGCAGGTTCACCGACAACGTCAGCTTCGATGGGCTCGCGAACGAGAGGAAGGATTGCATGGCCGGGTTGGGCGGCGCTTTGGATGGGATGCATCGTTGTTGTCACTCTTGCTGTGTAGGGTGCACGGGTCTCTCTGTTAGATCGGCGGATAGGCACCTTGGCTTACAACCGCCAGACAGACCTCGCATACCTGGGGGTAAGGTAGTGATGGAGGGAACAGAATCTGGCAGGGAGGATTGGGATTGTATAGATAGCAATAATGAAACAGCTGTTAAGAAACTGTAGAGTGCCTGTCCACCTCAACCAACCTCAAAACAAGGCAATGGCGTTGGGTGGCGACGCAACCAGGCCAGGATGGTTCAGGGGCGCCGATGTCAACAAGAAGCTATACCTCCCCGTCTTCTTTGCATACTCGCCGAGGGCCTTCAGATCCCAGAGCTCGCCAATGGGCAGACCAAACTGGTTCAGGAACCAAGGATGCAAGACTAGCGCGTGTCATGGTCAGCTTACCCTCTAAACACTTGCGTGTCATGGCCTGCGATGGTCAACTCACTCAAATCCGCAACTCCCCCAGGCGTGCCATCCCCCTTGATCGGCGGAATCGCCTCAAACCCATGGGCATCCCCCGCCACGGCCGCGAACCGGTGGTTCCACACCCACCGCGCCGTCTCGGCCGTCCCGTGCACGCCCGACAGCGTGCCAGCCTGGAACTTGCCGAATGTCTCGGGTGTGGGTGCCTCGAGCACCTCGGTGTAGCCCGTACGGATGATGAGGATGTCACCTGGTTTGAACTCAACGCCCTGGTGCTTGGCCACCTTTTCAATATCCTCGGGCGTAATGCGGTACCCGTCCAAGGGGTGGTAGGGCACCCCCGTGGTCTCTTCAGAATATCGCTTCCAATCGATGAGGACGCCGCGGCCGGCGAGAGCGCCGCGGGCGTGCCAGTGGTCGATGGTGGGGAGGGGGTTAGCATCGGTGGACTGGACGGAGAGGCCTTCTTTGGTGGGCCGGAGGCCGTTGTAGGTGGTCCCGTTGGTGGTCACATGACAGAGGCTGTCCCACTGGCTGCTGAACTGGGTGTTGAACTCGAGCTCGTCGTCCCAACCTTCGCAGTCCATGCCGAGGTCGCGGAGGACGTGGGGGCGGTGGACGGGCGGCTTGCGGCCGGGTAAGGGGAACTTGATGCCGTTCAGGGGCCAGCTGAGTGGTGGGGTTAGTGTTGTTCGGACTGAGTGTTGATTGAGAGGGCACTAATCCTGAAGAATGAAGGCACTCACTTTAGTGAGATGGAGATGCCATCCTTTACCTCGGCAGCGGCTTCGGCCACGATCTTGGGGGTCAGAAAGTTCAGAGTGCCCAAGACGTCCTTCTTCCCGTCCTTGTCGAACACTCCCCAGGCGCACCCTTGGGGTTGGCCCTCGACCTTGGGCAGGTCATCAAAGTCGGGGACGGAGCTGGGGTCCATGGTGTGATATGGATGACTCAGGAGAGACAACCCAGGATGGTTCAACGTTGATATGGAGTGGGGGCCGCAAGTCACCTTGTAGTCGCGGGAATCGAGGATGTAAGCGGGAGAGCGAAAACGAGCTGGCCACTCGCATTCGGCCCCCAAACGAAGCCGTTGAGTATAAATTACTGGGAACAGGCAGGGGCATCCCACAACCTCCCGTCTGGCCCTCACAACCCCTCCCCCTTTTCCGTCTTAAGTTCCATTTCCAGTTCCGACGAGCGTCAAACCCCGCACTTGATGCTCGCTGCTGACCGCATAGTCGTGGCTGGGCGCGTCGGTCGCCCAATGGAGGAGCACTGCGGGACTGTGTGGTGGCCGATCCCTCTCGCAAAGATGTCTGAGCTGTGGGCGCGGAGCGGAGTTGACGTTGCGATGACCACCCAACCCCTGTCCCTGTTTCTGCTTAGCGGCGCGGCCCTGCAGATGCTTAGGCGAATCAAGTTTAGCGTTCCTTGGATTGGCGAAATAGCCGTGCAGCAAAGGGCAGTCTTTCCTCAACTTATTCTAGCGCTCCCGAGAGCAAAACCGAGAGACATCAAGCTTCTCATGGAGCGCCATGCCGGCTGATGTCAGCCCTAGCAAGACCATGAGCGTTTTGATTCCATATTCACGGCATCAACATCTCTTGATGGGGAATGATGGCTGTAGATGGCTTCAAGAATCGGTCACAGTCGTCGTCATCCGTCATCCCCTGAGAGCGGGGAAGAGGACCCCCTCGATCCACCCTCTTTCGCCCCTTGGTTACATCCACCTTCCTCACCCCCCCGCCCCTGCATGCTAACACCGACGGGATGCAGTTATCCGGCCTATGGGAACGGGAGGATGGGGGTTGTAAGCGGCTGAGTTTCTCCTGACGTCGTACATGAGGAATGCGCTCGCAGCGGATGCTGTCGTGGAATACGCAACCCGAATACGGCGGTGTCGATCGTTTTCGAGTTCGGCTTCTTGACCGGCCGGCCCTGCATGCAGATCAATGCTACTCCTACTGTGGGGGTTCGATATAAAACGGGAGCCGATTGGGGCCACCAAGACCCTGAGTGGAACATCTGTCGGGTCACCCAACGTGGACGGGGGAATCCATCGGGCCATTTATAGCCGTCTCGAGACCAGCTACAACGACCTCGAGACCTGCTCAAGCCGACTGCACACCTAACCACTCATCAACATCCATCCGCAGCCATGTCCGACTCAGCCAACAACACCAACGGCACGGCCGCCGCCCCAAGCGCCGAAGACCTCAAACTCTACGAGCTCTCCCAAAAATACACCCTCGAAGCAGCCAAGCGCCTCCGACCCGATGGCCTCGCCCAGTTCGTCCGCCTCTCCGAATCCTCCAGCCCGCGAATCCGCGCCCTCGCCCAGGATCCCTGGGCCGACCACGCCACCCTGAACGCCGCGCCCCAGGTCCCTGACGGATCCAAGACCAAGTTCCTCATCCTCGGTGCCGGCTACGGCGGGCTTCTCTACGCCGTCCGCCTTCTCGAGGCCGGGCTTGCCCGCTCACCCGATGATATCCGCTTCGTCGACGCCGCGGGAGGGTTTGGTGGAACGTGGTGGTGGAACCGTTACCCGGGGTTGGCGTGTGACATTGAGAGTTATACCTACATGCCCCTGCTTGAGGAGACGGGGTATATGCCGTCGAAGAAGTACGTCGCCGGGCCGGAGCTGCTCGAATATGCGGGGAGGATTGTGGACAAGTGGGGTTTGGGGGGGAGGGCGCTGTTTCGGTCAACGGTTAAGGCTGTGCGGTGGGATGAGGCGGCGCAGACTTGGAGTGCCGAGGTGACTGAGGGGCGGGGGCCGGGGGAGGCCAGCAGGGAGTTGACGCTCAAGGGGGAGTACCTTCTGATTGCGTCGGGCATCTTGACTAACCCGCATGTGCCCAAGATTCCCGGGCTGGATGATTTCTCTGGCACGTTGTTCCATACGGCCCGTTGGGATTATGGTGTTACAGGGGGTACCTTTGGGGATCCAACCCTCACGGGGCTGGAGGGGAAACGCGTGGGAATCATTGGCACTGGTGCTACCGCGATTCAGGTCGTTCCAAAGCTGGCCAAGTATGCAAAGGAGCTGTATGTGTTCCAGCGGACGCCGTCGACCGTGTCGTGGCGTGGCCAGCGCCCGACAGATGAAGAGGAATGGTAAGCTCACCGCTTCCAATCTTTTCCGGAAAGGATGACACTGACCGTGAGACCACAGGAAGACAAAGATTGCGACCAAGAAGGGCTGGCAGCGGGAGCGGATGCTGAATCTCGACCGCTACATGACTGATGGCGTCCAAGAAGGTCAAGAGAACCTGGTCGGGGACGGCTGGACGGAAATGCCGGCGTACTCCGCGGTGCTAGGATCTCCGCGGTACCCCATTGTTGAGCCGACCCCGGAGAAGATTGGAGCACACGTCGCGAGGCTCTATAAACTCGACTTGGCCCACAGCGAAGCCGTCCGTGAGCGGACAGGGACCATCGTCAAGGACGCAGAGACGGCTGGCAAGCTCACGCCGTGGTATCCTACCTGGTACGTTCAGCCACTTCAACCCATTCGGGGGCGCATGAGCTAACATTACCTTAGGTGCAAGCGCCCAGGCTTCAGCGACGAGTACCTCCAAGCCTTCAACCTACCCAACGTTCACCTTGTCGACACCGACGGCAAGGGCATCGACTCGGCCACACCTACCGGCCTTGTGTCCTCTGGCAAGGAATACCCCCTCGACATCCTCATCCTCAGCACGGGCTACGACACCCCCAGCATCGGCGGTGGCAGCCCGGCTGTCCGCACCGGCATCTCCATCTACGGCCGCGGCGGCACCTCCCTCGACGACAAGTGGAAGTCCCAAGGCGCCACCACCCTCCACGGCCTCTGCTCTAGCGGCTTCCCCAACCTCTTCTTTGCCCCCATGGCGCAGTTCGGACAAGCAGCCAACAACGTCTTCACCCTCGAGGTCGGCGTGGAGCACGTCGTGCACATCCTCGGGAAGGCGGAGGCGCGGGTTGGTGGCGGTGCTATTGTTGAGGTGTCGAGCGAGGCCGAAGAGGCGTGGTCGTTTGAGATCCTGAAGCGCGCGGGGTGGTTCGCGACGGTGATGGGGTGCACGCCGGGGTACATCACGTCTGAGGGCGAGGCGCTGCGGCAGTCGGAGGATCAGCTCGAGATGATGAGGAAGGCGAGGGCTGGGCCGTGGAGCCACGGGATGGAATCGTTTATGGGGGTGTTGAAGGAGTATCGGGATGAGGGGTCGCTGCAGGGGTTCCAGGTTGTGAAGGCTACTGCTTGAATTTACCGAGAAAGCGAGATGAGGAGGGAGGTTGGTAGAGGGGGGTGATGGTAGAAAGTTTGCTCTAGTCACACCCCTTAGGAAATGGATACTTTGCTCTGTCATCTGGGTGCGAGTGAGATGGGACATCGAGTTCAGCGTTGGTCTACTGCTTCTTGACCCCAAATCCAGTCCGCCCCCTTTTCTGGCCCCCTTTTTGTCCACCGTTCCAGCCCCACTTTTTACCCCTGGGCAACATGATTCATCTGCCTACTTCTTCTCCTTGCTGTCGACAATATGCACAACATGAGCTTCGACATCAAGTGTCCGATCGGTCTCCCCCGCGAAATCATCCACCAGCTGCCGCTCCAATGCAAACGACGAAAACTTCCTCGCGCTGACCTTCTTCTCGAACAGCTCATCAAGCTGCTCCAAGCTCCTCCCCTTCGTCTCTGGAATGAAAAAGAATGCCCACGCCACCAAGATCAAGTTGCTCGCGCCCCAAATGTAGCAATACTTTGGTCCCCATCCCAGCTTGTCCGGGTTGATGAAGTAAGGGGTGAAGAAGGACACAAACCAGTTGACGATGAAGTTGACCCCAGATCCTGTTCCCACCGTCTGGGACCGTAGCCGCTGCGATGGGATCTCGGTGGTGAGTGCCCACAAGACCGGCCCCTGCCCGATACCATACACCCATGTGTACACAATGCTCAGTCCGACCAGCGCCTTGCTCGCAGCGGGCGAGTGGCCACCCGACGCCGTGTAAACGATGGCCATGCCGAACATCATGGCCGACGAGACGACCGAAGTCACGATCAACAACTCCCTCCGCCCAATATGTCGCATCGCCGGGAACGCCGCCATGTTGCCCGTCAGGGCGATTGCCAACGAGATCATGACCCACGCGAAAGGTGATCCGACCCGGGCCTGCACGAATAGGTAGACCGAGAAGCCGGCCATGAAGGTAACACCCGTTGCCGTCCCGCCGATCTGGGAGCCGAAGCTGAGCAGGGTACGCCGCAGATCCGTGCCCCGGAACATGTCGCTCAGGTGCACACCGTTGTGGATCTCCTGCTCCATCAGGAACGCGCTCTTGATGTCCTCAACCTCGGCCCGGAGGAACGCCTCGTCCTTGATCCCGCGCAACCTCCGGATGGCCCGCATTGCCTTCTCTTCCTGTCCCTGCATGACGTAGAACCGCGGTGTGTCGGGAAGGAACACCAACAAGATCGTCAGAAACCCCGGCACGATGTACATGACGGCGAGTGGAATCTTCCACGACTTGGTCCCCCCATACGGCTGGCAGTAGTTGTCGACGAGAATCCCAAACAGCGCCCCAAGCGACGTTTGGAAGGTGCTCATCCCGACAATGGGCCCGCGCAGCAGCGACGGCGCCGACTCGGTCATGTACGTGACGCAGTACGGCACCAGAAGCCCGTTGGACATGCCCAACAACAGCCGACCAGCGTACAGGCCCCCGAGGTTGTGCAGGCCCAACTGCAGCGAGATGGACAAGAAGCCAAAGAAGCACCCGGCCCACAAGCCGATGCGGCGCGACACGCGGGTGTGTGAGGCGTAGATGGCGATGGCGGAGAGGAAGCCGCCGACGTTCATGAGGGACTGGATCAGGCGCTGCACGTCGGTGCTGATGTTGAGGCCGATGGGGTTGGTCGGGTCGACGTAGCCGTAGATCTCGAGGAAGCCGGGCATGCTCTGGAAGCCGGCGATGGCGGCCGAGTCGTAGCCATACTGGAACTGGCAGAGGGCGATCAGGAAGCAGATGAAGATGACGCGCTTCTCGGCGAGGAAGCGGCTGCGGCCGGGAGATGCGGCAGCGGCGGTGGTTGTGGTGGTGGTCATGTTGAGGAGGGGAGCCGGGAAGTGGGCTGGACAGGGAAAAGGGGGGACAGTCGCGCGAGAGGCATGCTGGAGAGGGGAATATGTAGTTCTGAGACCGGGGGACGAAGATACTCATGGCACCAGCTCGGGTTATTATTAGCCGGATGTGATCTTGATATGCCGAGTGTCCCCTCACGGGGCTCGACGCGAATCTCACTGGCTAATTGTCCCAATGGCAAACAACTCCCGGGCCAGATTGCTGGGACGCAGCGGGAGAACCCTGCATGTGCAATAATATCCGAGTCCGACATTTTCACGTCGCACCGTCACGGTTGGATGCGAGCCTGGCTGCAATATCTGGCACAACGGCAGTGGTCCTCGTCCTCTCAACCCTGGCGACACTTGAGCGCCATTATGGATTCAACGTTCCAACGGTTTAGCCACGTTAGCAGCCTCAATTATTCATCGTTTTGTTTACTTGACTAGTTAGTTCATCCAATCATTTGGTATTACAAAGAGGAACAAGAGTCTTGCACTCGAAATCCACTTTTTGGCCCCCAACCACTTCGCGGCCCCCACACCCACCTTCACTGCGACACCCAGTTGTCTAGCAGGAAAGACAGCTGTAACGAAGAACAATAAAACTAGACTGCAAGCAAGTAACCGATCCAAACAAAAATAGAAACAGATGAACGGGAAAGGGAAAGGATTATGGTGGCGTACCATAGCAGGGATGATCCAGGAGGGCCGATGGTCGGCGAGGTCAAGCGATGAAGTTGTTGCAGGTCTCTAATGCGCATTACACAGTTGAAAGTGGCCGCGGTAAACCGGAGTAGAACTTTTAGCGACGTCGATTCCCATGTTATTGTCTCTTTGGTGCGAGGGTTATGGTTCGAGGTGAAGTTCAGGGGTTGATTCAGGGGCGGATTCAGGGGCTGATGCCAGTTGACAACACAACAATAACCACCATCTGGGATCGCGAGAGCCAAGTCTGCGGAACCGACTATTAAAACTCGGGGTCTCCTGCTCGCATCAACGCCAAGTCCAAGGGTGGACACATCATACAACGGTCCTCGCCTGGGCCCTGGTCTGGGGGATCTCGATGCCAGATGCGCGGCGGGCCCGCCTGCGCCGAGGACGCCGTGCCTCGATTCTGGCTGCACTAAACCAGGCCCAACAACCAACAACCAACAGCCCACGACGCCTGTTCCACACAGGCGGGAACTTGTGCAAGCGATTTATCCGGAAGTTAGATCGTGGCTGTGTATGCAGAAATCGAATCTAAAACCCGTCTGTCCCAGAAGTTGGGTTCGTCCACGAACTTTGGATCATCCTTATATTCTGTCACTCACCCGCCCTACTTGACTTGCCACCGTCATTGTTGATCCCGAGTTCCTGTTAACACTGTCGTTACCTGCCGATGACACCCAGACATCCGTTTCTCACTGTCAACTACACGATAAACAACCACCCCTGACCGCCCCCGATGTGTTTCTCCCAGCGCTTCCACCCCCTCTTCCTCATCGCCCTGGCATGCGGCAAAACCCTCCCCGCACAAGTACAACCTCTCGCCATCCCCCTTCCCTCCTCATCAAGCATCGAAATCGACCTCGTCTTCCCCCAAAACGCAACCTACGCCCCATCACCCTCCTTCCCCGTCCTCTTCGCCATCCAAAACCTCGCCGCCACCCCCCGATCAACGCCCCTCCTCCTCAACTGGACCCTTACCCGCCCCGGCGACCCCCTCCCTATCCTCGAAGCCTCCAACCCCCTCACCCCCATTGACGGCCTCTCCAAAGACAAGACCATCTGGCTTGCTCCCCGCACACCGCTGCTCAGCACCGCCGCTGCAGCCGGGACGTACCACCTGTCTTGGTCCGTCTCGTTCACGGACTGCGCGGCGTCAGGCGAAGAATCGACGATCGAGAATGAGCTTGTCTTTACGATCCACCCCGCCGGGCAGAATCCCGACCCTTCCTCCGCGCAAGTGTGTACAGCACAGATCGCCACGCTCGAGATCACCGTCGCCGATGAAGCAAGGCCAGACGACGATGGAGAGACATGCGGGGTTGTGGTGAGGGCCGCGCCGGGGCTTGCGAACCCCTGTGGTGCGAGTGTTAGAGAGGGAGGGGAGGGTGGTGTGGTTGCACCAGAGTCTTCGGAAACAACTTCGGAGGGGGAGCCGGCGGTGCCGTCGCGGGGATGGACAGAGAGGGTGGGGGGGTGGGGGGATTTGAGGAAGAGGGAGAATGGAGATGGGTATGGGGATGGGGAAGGGGATAGGCCGTATGGGGGAGGGTGCACGGGATGCGATGGGGATGAGTTTAGCGCCGTTGGGGGGTGTCATCCGCTTTGTAGGGTTTATCGGGTGTATAATTGATGGGGTTGGGCGAGGTGGTTGCTGTGGGAAGTTGAGGCTGTGGCATGGTGAAGGCCACGGACAATTAAGGATGGGCAGTAAGACGTCACGGTAGGAATCAAAAACGTAGGCAAGCAGATCTCGCTCTCGCTGTGCCGCAGTTGAATGTGTCCCTCCTACATGTATGTACAAACGTCATCAGCGCCGCGGCTTAGTGATACTCCACCATCCGCTCAGCCCCCATCATCACCATCATGCTCGATACGCCGTTTCCAACGAACCAGACAAGACCCGCGGCGGTATACAAGCAGTGATTCACGCGGACCAGGGTGGCGATGTCGATGATCACCGCGGTTGCAAACAGCCCGACCGAGATCAGCGTAAACAAGTCCCACTCATATGCCACCGTGGCGATCGTCTAAGCCACCCGGGGATAGAATTCCACAGTACCCCAAACCAAAAAAAGCAGCCACACCACGAACTTGACTCGCCACGACTCCTTCTGGGGGTGATACATCAGCGGCGGCTCCTTCTCCGGCAACGATTTCTCCTAAACGCGGCACTTGCCCTCGCCGAGCTTGCCGGGGTATTTGTAGACGATGGGGACGACGCTGGGGGTGTCTTTGCAGTCGCCCCAGCCGACGGCCACGCGCGAGTGGGCGGCTTCCTTGTGGTCGTCGGCAAAGGCCTCGACGCCAGAGACAGGGTGTCCAAAGTAGTAGTCATCGCCTTTATTGTGGCAGCAGCGGTCAAGGATGTGCCAGGCGTGCATGTGCAGCTCCTCGCTGGAGGTTGTGATGCTCCAGGCGTTGTCCTGGAGGGCTGCGTCAGCATGTCTGTCTCTCACAGGAGGGTTGAGCCTTGGCTTTTGGCGGACTCACGTTGCACCAGTAGAAGCCGGCGTTCTCATCGCATCCAAATCGGTGGCAGCGGCCAGGCCCGATGGTCCAGCGGCCCTTCGGGTGGCGGAACAAAGTGATGAGCTTAGAGATGTTGATCGAATCGCCGGTGGCGATGGTGCTGTCTGAACCGCAAGCCTGCATGGTGTAGTCGTGGCGTAAGCCGTCGGTGCTACCAGGCGCGTATCCCCAGCCGGGGTTCTTTGTGAGGATTTGATTCATGAGGTCCTGGCGCGGGAGAGATCAACGACTTGGCATGACGAGAAGGGGGGGGGGTATGGGGAGCAACCCACCGTGGTACCGGTGACCCAGAGCTCCTGTTCAGGCTTGTCTTCGAAGACCTTACCGAACCAGAGGAGCTTGTTGGGGACATCACGGGAAGTGACATTAGCTGAAGGAGTCAGCGCCGCAGCAGCGACGACCTGTCGGGAATCACGAAGTCAGTGAGGATAGTGATCTTATGGGGATTGCGGGTCTCGTCTGGGGAGGAGACCGAGGCAACAACGCAGTGCTTACCCGAAAAGACACGGCGGCGGCAATAGCCGAAACAAAGAAAGCGCTGAAGCCCATATTGATGCTGTGCTGCCGCTGGTATCAATCCGCGTTGGCGGTGGCGATGCAGGTCAGAGTGGGCGGGCGGCTCGGGCCAAAGCGACGGCATACTGGGCAAGGGCTATTATGTATTCTTCTGGAGATCCGAAGACAGACCGACGAACAAGTCACAACTCGGAAGGAGTATGAGAGTCAAGCGTGGCACGGGACGGTTGTTTGGGTCGGGTTGGGCCGGTTTGGCTGCTAAAACGGGGGGCAGCAAGCCTGTTTGTTTGTTTGCCCCTTCCCGCCAACCGTCAAAGAAGAGCATCGTCTTGAGGCGAAGGGACGGCCGGATGGGGCCCAACAAAAATAACAGCATCTGGCGTGGACCGACTGGCATGCTCTCCCACTCCCTGACACCCAGACGGCAAAGCCAGACAAAGCGACGCCGAGAGACTGCAGCGCAGCAACATTCTCATCATCGTCGCAGGCCCTCCAATCCTCCCACCAATACCCAACTGTTTCTCACACGTATGCCTCCCTCGCCGATTCCAAACCGGGTCGCAAATAAGCCCCGTCAAACTGCACATCCAACGACGAGCCAACGGCGTAGCGCACCACGACCTCGACGCCGACTCGTGCCCCCCCTCCGCGCAGTGCCCACACCGCCAGGCAAACTACGTTTTCGCCGCCGTAGTCCAGGACCCCGACAGGCACCGGGAATGTGTCCTCGGCCGCGATGGACGGGTAATACCGCCCGTACTGCCAGCCGTTGACAAAGAGCAGCACCCGGTGCTCGAGTGCCTCGCCGTCCACATCCACGGGCTTAAACCGGAACGCGAGGGAGACATCCACTCCCCTCGGCACATCCAACGGCAGCTTTCCGCGGTAAAACCTCACTCCCGCCCCCTTGAACCCCTCCCGCGGGCCGTCTCCCTCCCCTCCTCCCCACCCCGAGTCATCAAACCCAGGCAGATGCCACCCCAACCTCTCCGCCACCAACCCACCCTCATTGTACACGCTCCTCACCGCATCCAGCGCCCTCCCCTCCCTCTTCCCCTTCTCCCTCACCGTTGCCGCACCCGCAACCTTCCACCCCTCAAACCCCCCACCTCCCGCCCCAAGCAAGGTGGCATTCAACAACCCCCTCACATTCACTGCGCCCCCCTGCTCGTCATGCCCCATATCGTCATGCATCACAAGCAACACATTCCCCTCCTCCTTGACCACCCCCTTGGGAAAGTCCAACGTCGCGTTCCCCACCGCCATCCTTGCGTCCCCCGCCCACGAACCCAGGAACACCCCGTTGAGATACGCCGACCACGCGTGCGCCGTGCCGCCCTGCACGCTGAGGAACACGCCTGTTGCGTTGGGGGAGGAGAAGCGGCCGCGCCAGAGGCGCATGCCGGTGTGGAAGCCGTACTGGTCGGCGAAGAGGAAGGGGTGCGTGCTGGTGTTGGGGTGGATCGAGAGGTTGGGTGTGGTGAGGTCGGAGGCGGTCATCCAGGCTGGACCAGTGTCCGGGTGGGAGGGAAAGCGCTCAGGCAGGGCGTCGGTGGATTTCCAGGAGGTGATTTTGAGGGGTTTGTCCGTGGGGAAGGGGTTGGCAGGGGAGGGGATGGTCGCGAGGAGGGTTGAGTGGTTAGTTTGCATGGTTGGGAGGGTGACGCCGTTCCAGAGAAGGTGTGTGATGTTGTGGGAGGCGAAGACTTCGAGCGGCGTTGGGGAGGTGAGGTTGGTGTCGCCTTGGAGGGAAAGGGTGGTGGAGTTGAGGAGGGCGGCGGAGCGGACGAGGTGCGGGCCAATCACTATCACTTCGAGGCTGTCAGCATCCCTCTCGTGGTGGGAAGGGGGTTCAAGGGGGACTTACCTGTCTGGTCAACAGGGGCCATTGGGTCGTTGGTCAACGCCGGCGCCCAGACCTTGTACGCCGTCTCCCGGTCAACCAACACAATCCTCACCCCATTGTCAAACTCCAGCACCGTCATCTCCTCCTTCTGGATGTGCTCCACCGCCATCCCATACTCCTGGCTCACGACCGTCACCGGCGGGCCCGCCACAATCTTCCCACTCGTTGCCCCCTCGAGATAAAACTCCCCAGACCTCCCCCTCGGCGTCCACAACACCAACACCGCCTTCCCGTCCACCACCGAGTACGTCAACACCTCCGACGTGGAATAATACAACATCCCTCCGCCTTCAAACGCCCAATCCACCACCAACACCTTCGCCTCATCTCCCCTCACCACCACCGCGCTCCCCACCCTCGGCACCCAAAACTCCCCAATCGCCGTCTTCACCCTCATGGCAAACCACTCCTCCTTCTCTCCACCCACCTCATTCTGCCTGACCACATAAAACCCCACCCCGGTCCCATTCTTCCTCAACTCCACCACCCCCACCCTCGTGCTATTCGTA
>FTEL01005436.1_pt1 | contig 15255 bp, 17 predicted proteins | sample 1658911 | NCBI WGS metagenome assembly FTEL01 (sample SAMEA3914869, study PRJEB12502) | metagenome | biome: forest; material: soil | place: USA | collected 2012-03-12 | depth 0.1 m
CCAAACGCGGTATCCCATCTGCAGGTATCTCAAGATGTCGTAAACGGTTACCCACCCTACGCGGTCGACAAAGGCTCCCTTCAGCTCTGCAATGCTGTCTCCTCCCAGGCCTCCGCTGCAGAGCCCACGCCCGCCGCATAGGCTCACCTGGTAGGTCTCCTTGCCGATGGGCATGATAAAGCGCTATGCCGACGTCGCGAGTTGTTGCGTCAAGGATGGAATGATCGCCCAGGATGCAAAAAGCGTCCTTCACGGTGGGTCGGCGAGAGGACTTGAAGGGAACGAGAAGACTTTGCCAGACGGAAGGGCACTCTTCATGTAGTTGTGGACCTACGCCTCCATAACGAAGCTGGGCATGACTGGTGATGGAAACCTCGACGGCAGGGCCTGACGAGCGGGGCCCTCGCGCTGGCAACTAGCGCCACGAATAGGGTGTCAATGCGGCTGCGTGGCGTGCCTCGGCCTCTGCCCGAGCTCCCGGCCATGCCGTCTGCGCCACGCTGCCCACCGCACTTAGTCGTCTCTGCGTTCGTCAAAGCGACCGCAACCATCTTTTCTTGGCCATGTACAGGACCGAAAAACTGGTTATGTGGCGTGGCTTTGTTATGATGATATTGTAGAATCTAATGAACTCCCTCCCCTGCTCTATTCTATTTCCTTGCGTAAATCTTTTCGTCCTCGTCCCTGAGTGTAACCCCTTCCCACAAAGGTTTCGCGATATTGAGCTGAAAACAGAGAATATGACAAAGCCAAACTGCTGCTTAAACTTGATCCCTGGGTATCAGACCGTGCACTTCACGTCCCAACCCGCCACTGGTGCCTCCGATTCCTCCTCTGTTGATACTGCGGATGTCACCCCATCCTCCTCCCAAAAGCCCAAAGTCCACATCGCAAACTTACTCCTCCGCCGAATCGCCGCCCCATAGCGCATGAACACCGGCGGCACAAAACAAAACACCGTCGCCATCACCGCCAACACCGTCCCCGCGTGGTTATACCCCATCGCCTGGTACATATGCGGCGCAAACAGCGGGAACGCCGCACTCAGCGCGCTGCGCAGCAGCGCCATAGCACCAAACCCACTCGCCGCATACGCGCGGTAGGTATCGGCCATGTAGCCTGCCAGCACGACGTCGAACTCATTGAGCGCCCATCCGACGAGCACCAGGCTCGCGGCAGGGACGCCCCAGGGAACGGACGCACCTGTGGGGGGCACTGTCCACGCGAACCACCAGAGGCCAACGGCGAGAGCGGGCGCGCCGAGGGCAAATCCGATGAGCTTGTCTTCTGGAGCGATGTCGGCGATTTTGTGGTTGCGGAGGCGGCGGTGGTCCCAGGCGCGGGTGAGGGCGCCTAGGAGGAGGCCGGCGCCGAGGGCGATCCACGGGATGATCTGTTGGGTTTGGGTGAGGGGTGGGTTGGTGTAGGAGGCGAAGATGGGCGGGACGACCTCGGTGAAGAGGTAGATGAGGGCAAAGGCGACCGCGGAGAGGAAGGAGACCGTGAAGACGATGATTTCTGTGAAGAAGAGGTGGACTGGGCGGAAGACGGAGGTCCGAACAAAGGTCCTTAGATCGGGAATGTCGTCCGGGGAGGAGGTTTTGAGATTGGTGTCCCCGGTCTGCTTGCGAATCTTGTCTACAGTGCGGCGCAGGATGAGGGAAGGACGGGACTCCCGAAGCGGGAGGAGAAAGATCGATGAGCCAGCGCAGACAATGGCTGAGATGTAAAACACCCAACGCCAACCGAGGGCAGGGATGATGTATGCGCTCATGATGGGCCCGACGATCATGCCAAGATTGGCTGTCGTTCCCCAGGCGAATATGAGCCACACTCGAGCGCGCGAATCCCACATGTCTTCGATGCTGCCGGCAGCAACGATGCAGCCGACAGAAGAGAGGACGCCCGTCATGAAGCGGCCGATGATCACGCCGGCCACAGAGGGAACAGCGCCGATGAGACCACAAAAGGCGGCGAAGAGAATCCCGCTGTAGATGTACAGCCACCTACGGCCGAACGATTCAGAGTATGATGGGAACACCAGACCCCCAATTCCTTGGCCGATGAGATAGCTGCGCAACGGGAGCAAGAGTGTCAGTGGTCTGGGCTGGTGGCGAAGAAGGACGGCAAACAAGCCCTTACAGCGAGGTGAAGATAAAAACAGTGAGTGTTCGGTCCAGGCCCAGCTGGTTCTGAGCTTGTTCGCCGGCATTGGCCTGTAGACAGACGCATCAGTGTCATGTTTCTCCCTGAAGTTATCGGGAAGATGATGCCAACTTACCCCGGCAGTACTAACGGCCGTTCTGGGAAACCATTAGCTTTCCAACATTCCCAACCAGGTTCACCTCATTGGCCGCCAACTTACTTACTCGAAGAAATCAATCCAGATGATCACACCCGTGTCATACGCTTTTCTCGAAAGAGACCAATTCCTGGGATGCAAGTGACTCCCTGGGCCCCATGTCACGAGACCACTAGAGTCAATCTGAAGCCCATATTTTGCGGCTTCGCTTCGCGCGGTGGTGAGCGGCTGCGTGCAAGGGGTAGTTTGGGGTGACGAGGGCCCCTTTGTCTCTTCTTGCGTTCCGTAGTCTCGAGGTTTCATAGTGGTAACGGGCGGCTCCTCGTTTCCAGCGCGATTGCCTTCGGATGGTGTGGGTCTCAAAGGGTAGAAGTCCTGGAGTGGAAAAGGAGGAATGAACGCAGGTGAACGGACAAGTTTTGATGAATATCAGTGAGAGAAACCAAGCGTCATACGGGCTGAAAAAATGAGTACAGAATTACATGAAAATGCTGCCGTTTTCCTCGGTTAGCATTCAGCTGGCCCGTCGACCGAAAGAGATGCAAGGCTGTCTACCACCCACGTCCGGCTGTCTCTTGGCGACGGACCAGTTCCCCGTTCTTGGTATCCTTAACCAGGTAAATACAAGCGAGAGCCCCGTGTATCTCCATGTGTGCTTAGTACAGGGGGCCGCGAAATCTCAGCACAAGCGAGGCAGATCACTGGAACAATTGCCGATTTGGGACGGAAATTTGTGGGGAGGCGAGCCGCCTGTCACATCAAGATCTTCCCTGTGTCAAAAAAGCTTGTTTGCCGCGTCCGGTTCGGGCCGTCGGATGGCCAATTCCGCAACAAAGCGCCTCTTCTCGATGGTCAACAGGGTTTCAGCCCTTGCATGGAACTGTCCACCACGATTTTCCCACGCAGAAGCGCGTCAAGGTCATGGATTTCCCCACTCCAACCAAACTCCCAGAGTAGCAAATTACGTAAAAATTCTATTGGGTCGGCGGGAGCACGGCTGGGTGGTTCCATAGTTGCATCGTCCTGTCTCGTAGCTAAGAATTACAGTTAGTCCGTGGTAAAATGCTCAGGAGCAGGTGGAGTTTTGCCAGGGGGCGGTGCGCCACCAGTGGCAAGGCAGAACGGTAAACGGGATTTCGAACTACATAGTAGCACGCAAGATTTTCAAGGAGCAAGGGATCTGGGCAGGAGTAGACGCAGGCCTTCGGAAAGTTTTCCTTCCTCCGGTCCAAAGTCGGATTCAGCTGAGGCACGCTCATACCGCAGCTGAGTGCCCGCCGAAGATGAAACGTGACAGATGTATAAAGCTCCTTCTAGCCGGAGGTCAGCTCAGGCGGACCAAGATCTCTGGTCAAACCAAACTTTGGAGCCTGTTTACACCGCCTCAAATGTCAGCCGGGTTTTCCCTCATTGTCCTTGCGGCTTGTTCCGCGGTTGGCCTGCTGTACCGGTATCTTGAAACCGCGACTCGACGATGGGTCAAACAAAGGTTCCCCAACGAGTGTACGTGTCGGACTTGTGAGATGTGCCTGTACCATTTAGATGCTCACATTTACGTGACAGTTTCTGCCTTGCCAGCAGAGCAGCCTCTGTGGACTCGGTATGTATTGCCTGTTTCGACAAAGAAACACCAACGCTTTGACTCTGATCCTCGTCGCCCCACCATCATATCCGGCATTACTCGTCACTGACCATCCCCTCGCTGCAGGAAACGTATCGAAACCACCCTCTCCCACGCTACCTGGCAACGTCAATCCTATGAAGACTTCCGCGCCGCCATGCTGGCTACTGACCCGGTTCCCTTTCCCTGCGTGTACGCTACCAAGGGCTTCAAAGCCTCTGAGCACCGGTACCTCTTTCTCTCATCCCCGGACCCAAACAACAGGCCCAATATGCGCCTCCTCGCCTCCGCCTTGCGCGAGTACGTCGAAGCCGCCACAGCCCAGACCCTTGGTCCGTTGAACGCCTTGACCGTTTTGTTTCCCCAGCCAGACTCCCCTGCATCCAAAAACGAAAAATACCCCCTCAACACGCTTGAGGATTACCATGCCAACCTCTGGGACCTCCTCAACCATCTCGCCCGCATGGACACCTCACCCTGGCCCGCAGACATCCCACCCAACACACACGATCCCCTCTGGCGTTTCTCCTTCGCCGGCCAGGCCGTCTTTGTTGCGGCGATGACGCCCGCGCACCAGGCGCGGCGCAGCCGGTTCTGTGGGAGCTACGCGTTGGTCTTCCAGCGCGCGGAGAACTTTGACGTGGTGTTTGCCACGCCTGAGAGGAAGGCCGGCGCGATTGGAAAGGTAAGAGGCCTGTTGAAGGAATTCGATTTGGTGGGGATAAGTCCCGAGTTGAGGGATTACGGGGATAAGGAGGGGCGGGAGGAAAATCAGTACTTTTTGATGGATGAGAACGAGGGAGTGGGAAGCCCATTTGAGGTGCTGGGAAAATAGGGAAGAGGATATTACACGCGAAACAGAGAGCTTGGGTGGTACTTCATGTAGATTTCCAAGCATCTGTCATAAAATAGAGTACGAGCTTCGGCAGGGAAGACAGTTGACGTTACCTAGCCTTAGCAGTGTTTATAACATGAATATTGTCCTAGACAGGTACATAAGGTAGTTAGGGAAAGTGATAGTGCCGCAGCGGGATGACTACCTATCTAGGTAGTTTCGACATCGGGCGAGCGATCAGTGGGGTTTGCTGGCCACTGGGATTACGCCGTGCACCAGGGGAGCTTTTGCAATTCCCCGTCTTTTACTAGAGTCGGTAGCCGCTTTCACCTCGTAGAATCGCCTGGTTCTCATCTAGACTGAATCCTCAAGCAACTATCCCTGCCGCGTCTTACGTAGGTAACCCCCTCGAGCCATAATTGCCCCAACCGTCCTCATCTTTGACCTCTCCCCTCTTCCAACATCCCCTCCACCTCCTCAAAAGCCTCCTGAAGTTTTCTCGTTTTCCCCATCGGCGCTGAATTTCCTCCCATATTGCATATACCATCTACCAATACATTTCTAACGCTCCCTTCGCCATCCCTCTTTTCTTCTCCTGTAGTCGACATATGGTTGTCTAAAGATAGCCAGTGTCTCGAGATATATCGAGGGCTGCTAAGCGTAGATGATATCTCTGAAACGTAAAGCAGTTCTGGGGACTAGGAAGAAACTAACTCGCTTTCCAAAACTCTCTAGAAAGCTATGCTGGTCACACGGAGGTAACTCGACATACGATATCTCTGCATCGATTCGCTTTGCATTGTTCAGGGTGACCTGCATGACTAGGCCACAGAAAGCTCGAGAATGACGGCAAGTCAACGTCCTCGTTGGAGGAATAGAGGGCAAAAGTGATGATGGAGTGGAGCTCGAGGATCTCGAGGCAGGGTAAAACCTCACGCCTCTCAGCAAGGCCTGGGACACGAGGGTTATCAGACTTGTAACCATTCTTGTGAACTGGAAGCACTCCGGCCACTATTGATACCGAGACCGAAAGGAGACGAATGTGGATGTTGGACCAGCCCAGTTTCGGCTCGTTTATCGACTGCCGGGGCACCCCGCGTCGCGCCCGCGCAAGATGCAAAGGGTTGACGCCTGCAGAAACAGGGGAGGCTGCACGGGGAAGTCCAGCCGGGACCGGTGTGCCAGGTACCCCGGTAAACTACGATGTACGCCGCCAACCAAGATCCCAGACCTACCAATTGTCTGTTCGAATCATCATCTGAGCTAGCACAAATGAGGTTCTTTGCCGTTTCTCCACCACACCTGCTCCCGCGCGGACCGTCGCCGGACCACGCTAGCAGAAGCCACCTCTCGAGACGGGATTCTGGTTCGTGGGGTGAAATGGGTGGCTTGGCGCACTGACGGCTGGAAGCCGACACGCGGCAGGGCTGAACGGAGGGTTGGCGATGTGATTCTCTGATGCCCGGGGCATTTCAGGCCGAGTCCCACAGATATACAGGATGTATGTGCACGTCAGCATCTCCTGTCCCGTCGTCGCTGACCTCCTCATGCTCAAGCTGGAGCAGAAAAGATCGGCGAGATGAGCGCATCAGATGGGCCCGCCGCCCCGTCGCCAGACTATCTGGCCGACGAGACCAGGGGACCCGGCATCATCGCGTCCAGCGTGATCATGGCCTTTATTGCCACCGTCTTCGTGGGGCTCCGCTTCTACACGAGGATGTTCATTGTTCGCAAGCTGTGGCTGACAGATTGGATCATCCTCTTTGCCTTGGTTTTTTCCATTGGCAACTCGGCCGGATCAATAAGACGTAAGTCGGGTTCCCCGCTTCCCCTTGGGCCGTGCTCACAATCCCTCTGAAGAGGTCGCGATCGGCTCGACAGGGAGACACATCTGGACAATAGCGCCAGACACGCTTGGCCCATGGCTGAAGGTATGAGCTACTGAGAGCAAGAATATTTTGGAATAGAGGTTGCTAATCATGACCTGGTTCCGTCTACATCACAGACGACATACTTCACCGACATCTCGTACATCGTCAGTCTCGTCAGCATCAAGACTTCGATCCTCCTCCTCTATCTCCAGATTTTGAGCGCTCTCTTTCTTCGCCGACTGTGCTGGGTGATGCTCATCTTCATCAGCATCATGAGCGTCTACAGTCTGGTCAGCTTCATCTTGATGTGCATCCCGGTCGAGGCCTTCTGGGATCCGATGAACCACCCAGGTGCCTGGTGCTTCCCGGGAGCTCTGAAGTACTACGTCGATATCAGCGTCCATCTTTTGGGCGAGATCATCATTCTCTTGCTCCCCATGCCCTTCTTGCTCTCATTGCAACTGCCGTTACGGAGGAAGCTGGGCTACATAATGCTGTTTGCATTGGGTATCATGTGGGTGCCGCACTTTCCATGCATTTCACGCCCGGAACTAACCAGTTATGCTCAGAGTCATCGTCATATCCTTTGCCCGGCTTCCCAGCGTGATACAGTTCAACACCATGGAGGACCCATCTTGGGATGCGGCGCCGATCGCCATTTGGTCCAACATCGAGATCAACATCGCCATCGTCTGCGCGTGTGGCATGACTCTCCGTCCCCTAGCTGGCCGTTTCTTCCCCGAAATCTTCTCGGACGGGTTTCAGCACCACCGAGAGAACAACGGCGATGTTGAATGGAGCGACAGTGGACATCCGTCAACCATTGGGACGCGGCGGCAAAAGCGAGTGCCGGATGACTCCAACTTCACCTTGGCAATGGAGACTATCACTGATGTAGACACACCAGAATACGAAGCAAAGAAGTGAGGAGCTGGATGGAATTTTGATGTAGGAGTTGCGATTTTTCCAGGATTTACTCGATTCTCCATGTTTGAATATGTGTCTATCTAGTGTTGAGAGTTCCGATGATTTGAACCTTTCGCTTCTTACCTAGTTAGGAGGCTGTGGAAAAGGCACTGTATTAGGGAGAAGACTGAATAACCGAGCACGATGTTATGTTTGAGAAAAACTTCGTGCAAAACGCTCATGGTTCTGAACTCAATGTCGCCAATACATTGAAAACTTCTTTGCGCCACCAGCAGCAAACCATAACTGCGCCGAGTGGATCCCATGGCCACTGGGAGTATGAGTGTAGAGCTTGAGTCAAGAGTCAGGCTGAGCCGATCGCAGGCGAAAAGCTTGAAATGGTGTGCTATCTAGCAGATTGGGGGCGTACTCAAGAGCGGGGGACAAAAATGGAGAAACGGTGAAAGAAAAAGTAATTTCGAGGAGAGATGGAGAAAGACAAAACAAGAGGGAGGTGTCTTGACCCGACTCTCCCACCAGCATGCGAGTTTTGAGGTAGCCGGGTCACCTTCACTCTTTCTGAGAAGGCAGTAGCTTGTGTTCCCAAGTTACCGTCTTCTCAGGAGAGTTGCCGATCGCAGTCCCCGGTCTAAGACGTTGTAAATCCTGTCAGCTCAAATAACGTTGGCCAACAAGGGGGGTGAAACCCACGCAGTATGAACAGTAGCCACCGAACTTTGTATCGCTGCATAGATTGCGAAACAGACAGCGGCCAGGGTCTTGTTTGCACTTGCAGGGCGAGCTCTTCGAGCCCGAGTAATGGAACCCGCTGGTCCCTCGGTTATCATTGCGTGTCGTAGTGGATGTTTCGATATCGGCGATAGACGAGCTCCAGCTAGGGGAGGAACATTTGAACTCCTGGAAATAGAAATCCGAGATGTTACTGGGCTGCTACAAGTCGCTGTGGAGCGAGGTCAGGGCTCAGACGTACGCAGTCTCTGCAGTATCCCAAGGGCCCGGCGTATTTGCTGCATTTTGTTTTACAACTCCATGTAAACTTGTCACAAAAGCAGTTGCCGTCGTTGCGAGACATGGCTAGGTCGGGAAAGATGATGCTGTCCGTGGGTTTGGAACGTCAAGTGAGGTTGACACCTGGGTGTATATGTTTGACGGGAGCGATCAAGTGTAAATCCTGGTAACTATCCGCGATTAGTTTGAGCACAGTCGATGCTGGGTTATGGAAGGGAAGGGCTTGGCTGGACGAGAATTATATACCACGAAACCCCTTGAAATCACCAACCAGCCGAAAGTTGCCTTCTAAAGTTCTTTGATGCTTTTGAAGGTACGGCTTTCATTCTGTTCATGTGACTCCAGCTAACTGTTGGTTGTTGTCATCAAAGAACTTAGTGACGTGGTCGGGGGATTTGAGCAACACAATTTCGTTAGTTGGCAGTCTCACGAGACTTGAAGGCGGCTCTGTCGACATATGCACTTCCCGGGTGGGTAGAATACGACCAGCTGGTGTATTCCTAGTTTGCTTTGTCGAGTACAAAAGTTGCTGCTCAACTTCTAGGTACCGTTTTCTGGCGACGAAAGCGTAATGCTGAGCGCGCTTTGAAAGTGACTCACCAGGATAGAGAAGACACGAAGATGGTCCATGGTTGAATGTTAAAGTTCAGGTCAATTTTCTAGACTGTAACTACGTGTTCTGTATTACGACTATCTGCTAGGTGAGACATAAAGCGGATCCCTCCTGTCCGCAGCGACTGGAAGCAGCACCGTATTCGTTGCCACTCGCCTAGCCCACCATCCTTTCTCCACCGTCGCACCTCGGCACCGTTTCTGAAAGGTAAAACTCAATACACTTCAGTTCTTGCCCTGCTTAATGGTCTCAATGACTCTCGACGTGAAAACGGGGAGGTGGCCGTTCAATCGTGGTCTGGGAAGGTGTCGTCGGGCGGAAAAAGTGTACCCCCGAAGCCCATGAAAGGACCATCGGATTCATAAGCAGTTTTGGCTACGAGTGCCCTTGAGAAGTCATCATCGAGGCCCATAAAGAAGCTATCATCGAAGTCCGTAGAGAAGTGATCATAGAGGTCCGTATCGCTGCCGTTGTCAAGAGCCAACGCAGAGGGAAGAGTGGGTGGCATGGTCTCGCCAGGATCCATCAATAAGCCTTCCAGGTTCTCCTGTTGCTCAGCCGGCTTGTCTGGTAATGGTGCGGTTTTTGGCGGTGAAAAGCTTTTACTGGTTCTTCGTGCGGCAAAATAGAGACCTGTCTCCCGAGAGAACTGCTTGTAAAACCCCTTGGTGACCCGGTGTGCTTTGCAAGATCTTATCTGTGGAAGGCCCTGTTAGAAACCAACTTAGCTGGGAGTATCCGCATCAGTATCCGAGAAAGCAGTACCTGGCATGTATTGCAGAAGCAACCAGCATGTGGGACCCATTTTTCACACTCCTGGGGGCAATCGCAACCGATAAAGCTGTCCCATAAACACTTGCATTGGGCAGGGGGCCTTTGGTGGCCGTGGGTCGGATTTGCCCTCTGCCAGTTTGCCTGTAGATGTCGATGTCGGCATCGATTGACCTAAGAAGGTATGAGTGGAAATGCTAATGTTGAAAATGTGCCAGAAACATAGCACGTAGTCTTACTATGCAATGCTCGCAGTAGAGGGTATCATCGCCGCGTGTTCCAAGGCAGTCAGAGGGACGGTTACAACCCCCTCTACAATGCTCCGGGTCATGGGAGCGGCATCGGCAAATTATCGGAGGGTCGTTCGCTGAGGACACTGAGGTCATGATGAAGGGCGGATAGGGTTTCACTCGAGTGATATAAGTGTTGAGGCAAGTTGTGTGTGGATGCCGGGGTGGGAACGCGATGCGTGAAATATCGTTGTGGAATGGGGATGTTGAAGGCTGGTGGAGTTGAGGACAGCCGGGAAAGACCGGAAATGGAACATCGATGGAGAGAATACCATGCTAGATATACCTACCCAGGCATGAAAGCTCTCGTCCAATTCCAACAATGCCTGCTGCGCAGCCCCAGACACAGGTCTACGTCACCATTCTTGGTGTCCTTCTGAGTCACAGTCACTGGCAACGCTTTCAAGGCATTCGCGCGGGTTAGGTAAGACTGGATTCAAGCATAAACTCTGGAAGTTGTCAAACCCGATAGGTACTAGGTACCTACATACGGCAAAGTCCACGGCAAGGCCGACAGCATCGGCTACCTCGTGGTCGACAGCATGGCCGACGGCATCATCTGCCTAATGGTCTATAACATGGCTGACGGGCATCGTCTACCTCACGGTCTATAACATGATCGATAACATGATCGACAGCATGGTATGACGGGCAGGTATTTTTCAACTATACCAGCCTTTCCTCCACAATAAACAAAGAATCGCTTTATTTTGGTAACAGCGACACAACCCGCGCATCAACATCACTTCCTCAAACTTGTGAAATATGTACCTTCCTTGCTCTTGCTGCTCGACCAGAAAAAGCCATCCACCTAGGCAAGAATGGTTCACCGTCAACCCCTTTCCAATCTCATCTCCCGCCCCTCAACCCTCTCCTCCCAAATCCAACCTCAGCCCAACCCACCAATTTCAGCCACATCACCAACCTCTGCCCCTCAGATTCAAAGGAAGAAACAAACAAGCCAACAACATACACCCAAAATGTCCCAACCCCGCCCCTGCTACTGCAACAACCCCTCCCGCACCGCACACTGCACCAACCCTTCCGCCTGCACACACACCGCCCTCCCCGGCCTTCAGTTCTGCTCTCCATGCGTCAGTCCTCCCCTATCCTCACCTTCCTTGACTCGTTTCCTTACTTGATTGCTTTGCCTGTGTCCATCTAGCCAGCGCTGACCCATCATTCATTCCAGAGACAAGCATGCAGGTCCCACCAAGCCGCGGCGGTATCGGCGCTGCTAGGGGATCCTATGTATGGCGGGGGAGATGTGTGGGGGGTTGAGGCGTATTTGGGAGGTGGGGTGCCGGGGTGGGGATGTGAGGGAGATGTTGGAGTTGGGTGGGTTGATTGGGGTTGGGGGTGGCAGGGTGATTTGGCGGGTGTTGATAATGAGGAGGAGGGTGTTGATAATGAGGAGGAGGGTGTTGAGGGGGGTTTGGGTGCTGAGGGTGTGGGTGCTGAGGGTGTGGGTGCTGAGGGCGTGGTTGCTGAAGGTGTGGATGATGAGGACAGTGTGGATGCTGAGGAGGGTGTGGACGCTGAGGCGGAGAATGCTGAAGAGATTCGGGTCGGGCGTGAGGGGGATGAGGTGGGCGGTGAAGTGATTTGGTACGAAGGCAACGAGGGTGAAGGAGACGCTGAAGGTGCTGGAAATGTTGGGTCCAAGGATGCAGAGAAATCCGGAAAAGCCAAGACTGCCGTACCCGGTGGCATCTTCAAGGAGGGCGGCACGGATGAGGTCAAGGTACACGGTGGAAATACCGAGGACGAGGGCAAGGCATCCCGGGACATACGGCTGGGCGCAGGCAAGACTCGGCAACTTCCTGCAACTCGCCCCGGCGCGCCCTTACCGCTGCAGCCGACTCCAGCGAAGACACTCACCATCATGTTATCTTCAAACGAGAATTCTGACGACAGCAGCACGGGTCCCGGGCTTTGCGCATGCCGGCGCCAACTGTACCACTTCTGCAAATCAAAGACGAACTGCTCGGGATCGACCAGCAAAGATGAGCTTGGAGCATTGCTCAGCGGTTGCGAGTCCTGCATTGTGAGTTACGATCCCCCAATCGTCCGAGCAGTTTACCCCCAAAACGAGCTGGAGATACCAACACGTGGCAGCCTCTTCGATGCCAAGACCGGTGGAACATTGTCAGGTGTATCTGCGCCGACACCGATATCCTCGGCCCTAAACACTGCAAACTTGAGCACCATTCCGAGTGTGACAGATACTCCCGAGACAGGTGGCGCCCTTGGTGCGGATCGTGCAAGGTAGGCGTGCCACGAGCTTCCTCCACTGTCAGAAGGTCTAAACTTGCGCTGACCTTTGTTAACATGCCCAACCCACAGAACAGCGGATGTGACAGCGGCGTTTTAACCCAGACGGAACGAGACTCGCAATCCCTCAAGAGCGGGCCCAGATGCTCATGCACTTTGGGCAGCGGTGCTCGGGCATGCCAACTAGGTATTCTCTGCTTGAGAGCGGGCGACACCGGAACAGATGACCCCATCATGCGTCTCTATTGTACAAACTGCGTAGGTTTCATGTACCCAGCACCCGAGCCGTGTTGCAGAGCTTTGGTGCTAACACGTGCGGGGAACTGCAGCAGCTGGCTTGCACCAGGGATGCCATAATGCGCTGCCTATGCGTGCGAGAGTCGTTCCGCCGTTGCAAGGTCGGAGAGTCGTCTTGTGGGAGAGCTGGTGTCGGCCAGAGACCCAGGGTGCATATGTTTTGCACTGCTTGCGAAGTAAGCGTTACGTACGCCCTTGACCCTCCGAGGTACAAGGCACTAATTTTGCTGTAGAAGGCGGGTTGCCCGACGTGAGATGGCGATGGCTAGCGGCACTGCTTAGTTCATACAAAATGTTGCGGTATAAAGCGGCACTTTCTGGTGGCAAATATCAGTATCAGAGTGATATCAGGGGCGGCTCGCAGAGCAGCGGGATCTGGGCCAACCGACAGGGCGGCCTTTTGACGCGAGGCAGTCATTATTCCTTTACAACAGATTTCTCAACATTCCTATCACTCCTAGCCTCTTTTACTCAGTGAGTTATTGCCGCGACCCTGATCCGAGCGCCGGCCGATCCGGGCCTAGTTACCTAAAATAGAACGCCAAGACCGGCCCCACTCCGGGCCGGGTCCGACGCCCGGCCGCAGATCCGGCCGCATCCGGGCCTCAAACATGCCACCAGGTTTTGCTGTGCCTGCCCCTGTCTCGAGGCGCCCAACCACGTTTCTCTAGGCCAAAAAAAAAAGAAGAAAAAAACAATGCAACAAGGTGCAAAGAGAGGAAGAACTTTGTTGACAGTACTTTGACCCCACCCAGAACAGGAGTTTTGAAGAGCTTGTTGCCTCAAGGTTGCACTGAAACGTTGTGCTCGAGGCGGCAACTCGAGTCCCTAAAAGGCGGCTAACATGTGGCGAGCCCGTCTCACACCCTGCTAACACGGAGGCAAAGCCTTCATGGGGTGTCACTCACAACGTTGACTCCAAACCCGAGGGCCCAACGCAGGCAGTCTGACATGCGGCCAATGGACACAAAAAAGGGCCAATCCCACTGGTACAACACCAAATCAAATATAACATTCGAATCCCTCGAGCGGAGTGGAGTCCCTGGATTCTCCCCCGACGTCGTCCTCAATCTCTCATCCCTCAACCCTCCGCCAAGGACCAAGCGAACAATCCCTCCACCCCGAGACACCACCGCCAAAATGGGCTGCTGCTGCGGACTCTTCAAGTCCAAAAAGAACAAGAAAAAGTCAAAGCATAACCCCCCAAGCAACAACAAATTTACCGCCCCCCGCCCCTTGCAGCAGCAGGTCCAAGGCGGCAAAGTCAGCTACCAGCCCGCCGGCCCCGGCTCCCAGTACAGCGGCGGCGGCACATCCTATCGGCCGTCTCACACCTCCCAGCCCACTGCCTACCAGCAGCAGGGTGCCTACCAGCAACAGGGTGCCTACCAACAGCAGGGTGCCTACCAGCAACCAGGAGAGTATGATCCCCGCCAGGCCGAGTATGATGCCAGATTGGCGGCGAACAAGGCCATTGCCGGGTCTGCTGCGTCGTGTCAGTTTCTCCCCTTCCCTGACGCCTTCCCCTCCCCATCCACTTGGGGAGGATAAAGGGGACTGTTTTGTTGTTACTCTGCTGACCGGCGGTTTGTTCACTTTCAGTTGCCGTAGCGGGAATGGGCCCTAATGGGGCCAAGTACGAGAAGATTGTTCGCAAGGGGGCGGACATGGCCGCGGGCCAGTTGACCAAGCAGCAGTTTAAGGAGCCTAAGGAGCTGAAGGGGGGGAATAGTAAGCCGCAGCAGGGTGAGCTGCAGCAGGGTAAGTCGTTTCCCTTCTCACCTTCTTTCTGCCTGGGTGGTGGATGATAAATGAGTGGGCTGACTGGGTGTGACAGAAATGCCAGCGGAGCAGTATTGAGGAGTTGTTGGGGGTGGGTTGGAGTAGGTCGGTATGCTTTCCTGGAGGTGTCTGTTTCAGGGCCTCATTTGTGCGGAGTTGAGCATTTTGAATAGAGTGCTTTCATCGTTCTCGTCAGTTGTTATAGACATGGCATGTACGACAAGCATCACTGATGGTTTTGACCACCAAAGGGGATGTCCCCTGACCTGCTTTGTCCCGCAATTCATCCCGCTCGTAGACCGCCCATCCCAAACACCAACACCCAACACCCAGCCGACACGAGATTTGCCAGTACAGAATACAAACGCCCCGCAGCCCAACTCCATCTAGTACCCGTTCGTAGCAGGACATTAAACAAATGGCAACAACCAAGAGACACAGAGAAGCAAAAAGAAAGAGATAACCAAAAAGCAAACAAGAGCACCTAGACGCACGGCCATAACTTCAGTCCAACCCCCATCAACATGGTCGCAGATCCCCTTCCCACCCTCACGAATCATCAGCAAAAACCTGATAAGCCATAACCATAATCCACAACAAAAAAATCCCCCCCACCAACCCAAAAGCAAACACAGCCTGCCAACTCTGACAAATCCCCCTCTGC
>FTEL01004183.1_pt1 | contig 15244 bp, 19 predicted proteins | sample 1658911 | NCBI WGS metagenome assembly FTEL01 (sample SAMEA3914869, study PRJEB12502) | metagenome | biome: forest; material: soil | place: USA | collected 2012-03-12 | depth 0.1 m
CCCCGTCCCCCATTGCACCTCTCCTGCACCCGCACGGCTGGGGAATGGGGATGATCATGGGCTGGGCTGGGGACTCCTGGGGTCACCGCGTCCACTTTCTCCACGGGGTTCGCTGCCCCGCCCCGCCCCAGACCTCGAACGGGACTCCGCACCCACCCGCCAGCCAACCACGGCCTCGGACGCCGAGGCGGGACTCTTCTTTTCCTGGAATGTGGGAATTGTGGGAATTGTGGCCAGGCCGGGGGGTCGCCGTCACCCCATCCCGGGGTCGTGGATCATCTCTGCAGCCCATATTGGGGAGAAGGGGGGGGAGGGACCCGTCGGCGCGGTTGAATCGTGAATAAAATGCGCCCACACGCCCCCCGCGGATCCTCGTAACCACCTCCCGTCCTCGAGTCTCCCTCGCCCGGCTTCTCCTCCCCCTTTTCCCAGCCCTCGACCCTCGAGGCACAGGCAACCTCCCATCACCCCGTCAACTCCTCCTCCCACAGCGACGACACGAGTGACGTGACAACCAGCCGCCCACCATGGCCATCGGATCCGCGACCACCGCCGAGGTCGGCAAGTCCGACCCCATCATCACCCGCCTCGCCGCCGAGGACAAGAAGTGGTTCTTCCAGAAGCCGAACCTGCTCTACCTCTACCTGATGCTCTTCCCCACCTGCATGGGCATCGAGTTGACCTCGGGTTTCGACTCGCAAATGATCAACGCCCTCCAGATCGTACCGGCGTGGCAGAACTGTGAGTCGATCTAAGGCTAGGGGCAAACTTACAAACACGCATACTAACACTGGTGCTCCAGTCTTTGGCCACCCCGATGGCGCCCTCAAGGGCATCATCGCCGCTGCCTACTCGCTCGGCGCCATCCTGTCCCTCCCGCTGATCCCCATCGTCAATGACCGCTTTGGTCGCCGGTGGTCCATCTTTGGTGGCTCCGTCATCATGGTCATTGGTGCTCTGATCCAGGGCTTCTCGGTTCACGGTGAGTTTTGCGCGGCATACCAGACCGTGGCTGCTGTTCAAACGCTGACTTTCTTTTGGTTGAATAGTCGGCATGTACATCGTCGCCCGCATGATTCTCGGCTTCGGCATCCCCACTTGCATCGTCTCCGGGTCCTCGCTGATCGGCGAGCTTGCGTACCCCAAGGAGCGTCCCGTCATGACCTCACTCTTCAACGTCTCGTACTTTGTCGGCCAGATCATTGCCGCCGCCATCACCTACAGGACCAACGACATCACCAGCGACTGGGCCTGGAAGATCCCCTCGCTGCTCCAGATCTGCCCCTCGCTGCTGCAGATCACCTTTGTCTTGTACGTTTTTTGACCGTCTACCACTGAGGACCTCCGACGCTAACCGGCGACCGTAATAGCTTCCTGCCCGAGAGCCCCCGCTGGCTCATCACCAAGGACCGCGCCCAGGAGGCCCACGCGATCCTGACCAAGTACCACGGCGAGAGCGACCGCGGCGCCGAGTTCGTCGCCGCCGAGTTCGCCCAGATGCAGACCACCATCCGCCTCGAGCTCGAGTCGTCCAAGAAGTCGTGGCTGGACCTGGTCAAGACGGCCGGTATGCGCCGCCGCCTGCTCATCACCAGTATGCTCGGCCTGTTCACCCAGTGGTCCGGCAACACCCTGATCTCGTGAGTATTGCCTCTTTTGTCTTTAGCGGCCATTTTCGGTTTCTAACCGCAAATGCCCGCCAGGTACTACCTCGGCGACCTCCTCACCATGATCGGCTTCAAGGACCCCAAGTTCATCCTCCGCATCAACATCTCGATCGCCTGCTGGAGCTTGTTCTGCGGCGTCGTCGTGTCCATGCTCGTCGTCAAGATCCGCCGCCGCGTCATGTACCTCATGTGCACCTGCAGTCTGCTGCTCTGCTACATCGCCTGGACCGTCTCCATGGAGCGCGCCCAGACGGCCAAGAACTCCGGGCACATCAACAACGCCGCCAACATCGCCGTGCTCTTCTTCATCTACGCCTACTCGCCGTGCTACAACATGGGCTACAACGCCTTGACCTACAGTGAGTGCCGCCCTGGCCCCGATCTCCTCACAACCTTGAAGCCCCCCCTTGGGTACTAACGCTCTCCTAGCCTACATGGTCGAAGTCTGGCCCTACGCCGAGCGCTCCAGCGGTATCTCCGTCTTCCAGCTGTTCGGCCGCCTCGCCGGCTTCTTCACCACCTTTGTCAACCCCATCGGCCTCAAGGGCGCCGGCTGGAAGTACCTCATCTCGTACTGCTGCTGGCTCGCCTTTGAGGTCTGCTTCGTCTACTTCATGTTCCCCGAGACCTTTGGCCGCACCCTGGAGGAGTTGGCTTTTAGTACGTTTACCCTGTCCCTCTCGTCCAAATACGCGGGTAGTGCTAACACATGCAACAGTCTTCGAGGACAAGGCCCTCGCCGACGAGGCCGTCGCCGCCGTCGAAAAGGTGGTCAACAACGACGCGCTGGACCGCCTGAGCGCCGACCGCAAGGGCACCACGGCCGAGACCAAGGAGTCCGTGGTCTGAGTATTTTGCTGGGCTCTCGCGCGTCTGAGATGGTGGGGGAATGGAAAACGGAACGAACGAAACATACCCGAATGATTTTGATGTGGTTATTAATGGTTTTTTGATGTTCTTGCGGTGCGAGTAAGGTGGCCGCGGCTGCCAGGTTGATGTTGATCTATCTACTTGCTTTCTTGCACTGGGATACCTACCTGCTCGATCGCTGCCCGTGCGTGGCTAGCCTCTGTTGTTGTGGTCCAGAAATCATCGGCGTGAGCAAAGAAGCTCAGCCCTTTACGACGCCCGATCCGCGTATGATGCCCGATTGAATGCGCCGCAATCTATTTCCCTCATGGCAAGCACGTGTCTCGCTCATATCGCCCCGTTACCGAGACGTCAGTTAGAGTGCCACTGGGAGCGGCTCGAAACTGAGTTTTGATGAGCAGGCAGGCGCGTCTTCATAGCGGCTGCATTATTGCCAAGGATCACGATTGTCAGTGATATGCTGCTGCGTATGAGCGGGTCTGGACCCTCGGGCCGGGAGAGACCGGCATGATCGTCCTAAGAAGGATTTAAAGCTGCAGTGCTGCCTCGGCTGTGGCCGGCGATAGGACCTTTGCTGATCTTTCCTGCGAAACAAGCTGACTGATTAGGGTCCTGAAGCCGAGGAATGGCATTTGAGACAGATCGGTGATATCGACCTTTCTATTGACAGAACACTCGCGAGGGGCTGGAACATTGAACACATTGACGTTACGAGGCTTCTCAGAATCAAAATAACCAAAAACACGCTACCTGCTCTCAATGCCATCACAGAAAGAAAGCCTGTCGATGCGAAAACCACCCAATTGGTTTACCCTTAACCAGTGCCATACTCCTCGGTCCGCAAGACGACTCCATGTCTACCACAAATCGGGATCCGCCTCGTCCTTGGTCGTCGCAATGGCAATCTTGTCGTAAAACACCTGGCGGAACCCCTGGGTCCCCTTCATGCCCTTGTCGTCGTGCCACCCGTTGGCATACAAGCCGACGCGGAACTGGAAGGGCACATCTTCGGCTACGGTCGTGGCCACGTTCTTCTCGTCCGCGACTAGCTTGCCGTTGAACCACAGCCGCAGCGACCCCGTCGCGTCGCTCTTCCACGTCACCTCAAAAATGACCTTGTGCCACTCCCCCGCGGTGAGGGTCGCGTCGAGCGGGAGCTCCTTGGTCTTCTGGCTGCAGACGCTGCCCGACTTGAGGCGCGTGAACAGCTTGGTGCCCTCGGCCCAGAACATGGTCGACGGCATGAACGAGTCGCACGTGTCGAACGGCGCGATGAACTGCGCCAGATCGTAGCTCTGCGCCGTTCGAACTGCCAGTCGGGCGGCAGCCGGAACGCGAAGCCATAGAAGCGCGTGTCGCCGTGCTTGTAGGCGTTGAGCACACGCACCTCGGAGTGGTAGCGGCCCGTGTAGGCGGCGTCGAAGGTCTGCGACATGGCCAGCGCGGGCGGCTCGCCGAGGAACACGTCCGTCACCTCCTTGATCTCGCCCTTGTGTTCCGTCTGGCTGCCGCCCCAGCCCTTGAGGGTGCCACGGTTGGCAAAGATCTGCTCTGCCCGGACGGTGGATACCGTGAGCAGAGCGACGAAGAGCTGGCCCAGGCCCATGATGGTAGGTATCGTTGCAGAGGATGTGTGTTGTAGAACTGAGGTTTGGTTTGCAACGAGACGAGTAAAGTGGGGATGCGATGTAATGAGATGTCAAAAACGAAGGCTGAACTGAGTCGGATGTTTGGATGTTTCAGTCTCTGATCACTCACTGATGGTCCAACACTCCCTTTTTAACCGTAACGCTGTCACCGCGGGGTGGAGTCCCTCGATGCCCGAGATGATTAAAGGACTCGTCTAGCAATGCGATTTACGAGCCTTCTTCTCCCCGAAACAACTGTCGACAGCCAAGCGGGCCGTTCGTGGGTTATCAGCTTAGCAGTACCCCAGGCACCCGGCCATCCACCCCCACACCCCGGCCCAACCCCATGGCTGACCGTGTGTGCCATGTGAAGTTTACACACAGCCACAGATTGAGATGAACAAAACGGATCGACAAGCGATGCGATAATAGTCGCCAAATATACCTTGACCAGGGTTTCCTCCGCTCAACGGTACATTCCCCCGCTTTTTCGCGCGCTGATCGGCTCCAATGTCAAGCCGGCGCATCCGTCTGATCGTAGTGCTGGCTGGGGTGCTGGGCCGCCATGTGTTACCAAATCTTGGTCGGCTGACATGGCCGTTGCATCGCCATGGGGCAACCCCGATCTCGTCCCGAGTAGGGGCCTCAAACACGGACGAAACAGAAACATGAATTGCCAAGTCTTTAACAACGCGGGCCCAAGAAATCCGCTGGTCCTCCACATCCCATGTGCTTTTGCGTCTCTGGAAACAAGTCAATCTGGACTGGTGGGAGTTTGAACGTCCCCAAATGCCCCATTAATCATACACTGGGCCAACGAACGGATTAATTACATCTTGAGCGGAATATAAAGACCACCAGCTCACACCAGCGATGGTAGCAACCCCGGGCTCAAGGAACGTTACATCTCGTGGCCGGTATCCGCGTCCTATCCCCCTTTTTTCTGCCTTGGCAAGAGCTGGCACCCCAATTTGCTGAGAATCCCCGATCCCATAAACCATGCCGACTGCCATGGTGCATCAAGCCAGGCCATGGGCAGCCTTCAGCGCAGCAACGGCATCCCGGTCATACTCCTGCTTCGGCTTCATGGAATCAACATACATGAAGGTATGTGGACACCCCAAATACCTCTTGACGGTGACCTTGTTCCCGCCCGCGACGAGCCTCGCGGCGTAGGCCTCGCCCTCGTCCCGAAGGGGGTCGAGCTCGCCGGTGCGCACGAACGTGTCGCACAGGCCGTGCCAGTCGGGCGCCCGGAGCGGCGCGAACCACCAGTCCGGCCACGCCGCCCGCAGGTCCCGCAGCCGCTCGGGCGGCATGCACAGGCGGCCAAAGTACTTGATGCGCTCCCACGGCAGGACGGGCCCGCGGTGGAACTCGTGGAAGGACGCGAACGGCGAGTCGGTGTAGTGCGTGTAACTGAGCGCGTCGGTCGCCGGGGCGACGGAGGCCAGGCAGAGCTTCAGCGGGATGCCGGCGTCGCGCGCCATGTGCTGCAGCACGAGGCAGATGTGCGCGCCGGCCGAGATGCCGCCGATGGAGAGGGAGGATGGGTTGACGTTCAGGGTCGCAGCGGAGTTTCGGACCTGCCAGAGACGGTCAGCAGCTGCAGAGTTTGGCCAGACACCGGCTGGCTGCCCACTCACCCATTCCAAGGCACCCCACGCATCCTGCATGCACTTCCCCCACGTTGTTTCTGCGACTCGCCTGTTAGCGAAGGACACCTCAGGCCCATGAGACCCCGTTCGATCCGTTAGGTCGTACCGGGACAGAGACGGTAGTCCACGTCGACCACGACCACCCCCGCCTCGAGCATGCTCAGACACAACGCCGCCTCGGTCTTCAAGTCGCCGAGGACAAAGCCACCACCTTGAAGCCGCATGAATTAGCGAGACCGTCTGCTTCACCCAGGTCTGAGGAGATGAGGAAGGACAACTAACCATGGAAGTTGAGATGCGCTGGGTACGGCCCATCGCCATGCTCCGCGGGGTCTGGGTGGTAGACTCTGGCGCGGATGCTGGCTCCGTCCTGGGACTGATAGCAGGAATCGGCGACCCTGGGGTGGCTCGACGTGTCGATGGCGCAAGGCGGTTGATAGGCCTCGGGGTGGGCTCGCACATGCTCGATGGTCGGGTTGGTGACGGGGCGCTGCCCTTGCTGTGGTGCCCCGAGGCGAAGCTGGACGGCGACATAGTATGCGAGAAAGTCGGGGTCTAGTCTTGGGAGGATGTGATCCTCGATCTGCGCCTCGATGTCCTTGTTATCTCGAGGCTGATCGGTTTCGGGAGTCTTGGTGTCATCGGCGTCAACAGATGCTGCCTCGGGTGCTGATACGGTTTCCTTTTCAGGAAGGTCTGCGTTCGGGGAGTCGGGATCGCCCATTGTTTCCTCGTTATCTTGGGAGAACGCGGTATCGGAAGGTTGCTGCCAGCTTATTCGCATGCAGTGGCACGGTTTGACGACGGACAGCTTGGAGAGCGGAGAAAGACCCCCGCATTCTAAGGTCAAGACCGGGAATCATCTACCGAGGCACTATCCGGGGCCGCGTGGCGGCAAATTCCCAAGCAAAATAGTCGAAAACCTCTCAAGCAAAACAGTCGAAAGCAAGACTGAAGCCAGTGGGTTGCTCGAGAACCGAACTCGGGATTCGTTTTCTGGCTCCAGAGCGACGGCAACTGGGGGGGCTAAGAATCCCACTCCCCAGCTCATCGCCATGACTTGACGGTTTAAGTAGGATAACCGAGAATGGCATGAGGAGGTTCACTAATTCCTCTTCGCATTCGTTTGTGTTCCAAGGTGGCTCATGCCGGAACTATGTCTAGAATATCTGGCACCATGCCGTCAACACATAACTCGTCGTATCGTCATGAGTACTGCGCGCGCGCTAAAGCCAAGTTTTGCACTACCTCCCAAACGAGGCCCACAGATATTGCAATCAGCCATGGGCTGTTGTCATCCCCGTCGGTTTTGGACCGGAAGCCCGTCCTCGAAAGTCCTCCTCACGCCTCAAGCCTCCTCCTCAGAGCGTTTCACGACGAACGCACCCCGATCGATGGTGTTGATGACAATGAAGCCACTGGGAAAGAAGGGGTAGTGGCTCCATGACCCCGTGAAGGTCACATTCCCGCCCCCAGGGAGATTGTCGTCCTCTGGGAAGGTGTCAAAGAAGGCGACCTCCTTGATCCCCTTCCCGGTCGGGTCCGACGGAACCGAGCGGAGGTCGAGGATGGTCAGGCCGAGCCCGTAGTTGCTCTGGTAGGCGAGGCCGTCCTTCACAAACTGGTTGTGGTCGATGCCACGGCGCAGGCCCTTGTAGTGACCGGTCTGCTTGGGAGCTTCCAGTGACGAGATATCCCAAATGTAGGAGATGGGATAGCCATCCGCGGCCAGGCCGGTCTTGTTGTACTCGTCGTACTCATCGTCGGTGATGAGGAACTGCTGCCACTGCGGGTCAAGCACCCAGCCCTGGTGCGTGTACGCAAAGCCTTCGTACGAAGTGTTGGAGATGATCTTGATGTTCTTTTTGTCGCTGACATCGAAGCTGTGGTTTCTGATTAGCACAGCGTGATCCATTCAAAACCCCGCAAAGAAGACTTGTGAGCTCACATGGTCAACGAGTCCTCGTCATAACCGTAGCAAATGTCGGTTCCGTTGTACTTCTCATCAGGGCCTCGGTACACGATGCATTGGGCGTCGTGCACGTAGCCATCAAGGCCAGTGCCGCCCAGAGTCTTGGGCTTGGACGGGTCAGAAAGGTCGAAGAAGACCATGCCGGCCCTGAGCTCCGCGTCCCGGGGCTGGAAGCCGGTCGCCACCCCGTAGTTCATCTCTTCGTTTGTGACGACGTTGTGAGAGCGGCCCATTGGCAATCCTTCGACCCAGAATCCAGCGAGATCCTTCTCGCTGTCGAACACAACGGGGGTCGACGAGTCAACCTCGAGCAGCTTGCTCATGTCGAAAATCTGGACGCCATGCCGCAACGCCTCGCTGCCGATGAGAATGTAGCTCTTGTAGCCCTTGATCTCGCGCCACAGCGACGGGGGTGCTTGGCCGTATTGCGGAAGACGGCCGAGGTAGACAAGCTTTCCCTTTGTGCTCACTTCGGCGAACGCGGTTCCGTCAACTTGGGCAATGGCAACAAACTCGCGGCCGTCTGGGCTCGTCCAACCCCAAGACCCCGCGCCGGCCGTGGACTGGCTCCCAAGTTCGGCGTGCGTCTTGAAATCGAAGAGGTCTAAGCCGCGGCAGCTGAAGGTGTTTGAGGGATCACCGGGGACCAGCGCTGCAACGCCGTTTTGGCAAGGGATACGGCCCTTGCTCTCGTCGAGTGCCTGGTACCGCGAAGCGTTGAACACGCCCTGGGCAGCCATCTCGCCCCAGATTCTCTGTTTGCGAGTTAGTCACCCTATATTGCCGCGCAAAGGTGGTGTTTTTGGACGCACGTGCTTCAGGGCCATGATTCCCTCATGGACCAGGCCCGAGTCGTAGATTTCCGCCTTCAGCTCCATGTTGACGGTGAGTTCCTTTGCCGAGGACCATGTCGCCAGCGCTGCTGTGGCAGCGACGGCGATGCGAAAATTGCCCATTGGGAGAGTCGGACGGTGTGGCGATGACTAGTGGCTGAATCGAGGGCGCCCGAGTGTCGTTTGATGCCAGCTGGATGGGTGGAAGTGGGCAGCGGCAGCAGGCAGCAGCAACAAAGTGCGGATCACTGCATTTAAGGGACCACCCTGCTCCTTCCTTCCACCTTCGTTCCCGATGTTTCTCACAAAAAGTCCCTAATCATGGCGGATGACGGCATTCAAGCCAGAAGCACAAGGCCCAGGAACGCCTGGAAGCGGCAGGTGTGGGATTCGGTATTAATTTACCCGCAATCTGCAGTGTTCACGGCAGCCAAGGAACGCGGCTCAGTCGTCCATCTGCCGGATTTGGGCTTGTGTTTCCTCTCGCTCTGGCAGTCCGCTCGGAACCCACGGGGCATGTGCGGCATTGACTGAAGGGCAATGCTAGTGGATCGCCCGGTGGCCAATCTACAGCATCACGGGAATGTCTCGCGGGACCGACGGAACGGGAAGGTATCTGCCACCGAGACGCCAAAAGCGGCAGCTTAAGAAAAGAGGGGCCCGAGGCAACGTCGGCGGGTAAGGCTCGCCCAGCTTCCTCTTCTTCAAGTCGTGGTGAGTTCCAGTGGGATCGCTTGGCAGGAAGGACACCAGGCATGGCCCGAACCGGTCTGCATGTTTGAGACACGGCTAATCCGGCAAGACAAACCCGGGCTGTGCTTGGATCAGCGTCTTGGGCTCCCAGGATGCGGAAGGTAAAATATGGCGGGAGAGATCCTGTAACCGGCCAAGACGTGCCGGTTCGTTGTATTAAATAAAGCTTGTTCGCGCGGGACGAGAGAGGCACGCCATCCAAGACTCCAAGATGTTGGGGAGAGGACAGACGCCTTGCGCGTGGCGGTGCAGTGGTGCTGGACGCGTTGAACTTGTGAGCTGTATTAACCGGTAGCAAAGTCGCCGATGGGGCGGCACAGTCCTCGGACATGGAAAAGGATGTTTAGCAAGCAAGATTTCTGCCATCTTGCTTGCCTCCGAGCTGGGAGCGAGTTGAGTCGTGTCTGTCGTTGGCAAGAATCTCATAACCCAACGCGATCGCGGTGGGGAAAATGCACTTCACCCCTGGCCGTCGGTCTGGAGTCGCAGCCCAATCAGCGTCCTCCCCTGTGAGCCCCGCCAACCCCGCTATGACGAGAGCCCCCAAAGCTTCGCTGCTGGGCTCGGACCACTCAGAGCCCTCGCATTACGGAGTCTGCACCTCGACCTCTCCTGATGGTTGGCCCAAGCTCCCCATCGCATCATGCAACCAACACCACCACCCCGCGCGCCGCGGGTCGGCAGAACCGGCCTGATTCGCAATTGGCCGCTAACCCTGATTCCTCAGCTTCCCCTCTCTCTGCCGCGTGCTTCATGACATCCGCACTGCCTTCCGCTCGCATCGCCCGTTCCCTCGGACGATTCTTTGCCGCCTCGATCTCGACCTCGATCTCGACCTCGGGAGCTCGACTCTTCTCCTCCGCGATCCCAACCCGCAACCGCAATATGGCACAGGAATACAAGCTCAAGGGCGTCAGCTCGCTCGCGCTGCAGCCCGGCGAGAAGCAGGAGGTGGAAGTCGAGGGCCTCGACGCCAAGGTCCTTCTGCTCAACGCCGCGGGCACCGTCCAGGCGATTGGGCCTCGCTGCACGCACTATGGCGCGCCGCTTGCCAAGGGCGTCTTGGGAACGAACGGGAGAATCACTTGCCCGTGGCACGGAGGTGCGTACACACGCCTGTGCTAATGGCTCATCGTCGTGTTGTCTCGTCCTGACTCTCCCACCCCGCAGCCTGCTGGAACGCCAAGACCGGCGACGTCGAGGACGCCCCCGCTCTCGACTCCCTCCCCGTGTTCAAGGCGACCGAGCGCGACGGCGCCGTGTACATCACCGGTGATGCCGACACCATCAAGCGCGGCCGCCGGACGCCCAAGTTCAAGTGCACAACAACAACCGGGAGCGACAAGGTTCTCGTCGTGGGCGGCGGATCCGGTGCGCTCGGTGTGGTCGAGGGCCTGCGCGAAGGCGGCTACCAAGGCGCCATCACGCTCGTCTCGAACGAGGGCTACCTCCCCATCGACCGCCCGAAGCTCAGCAAGGCGCTCCTGACCGACCTTGCGAAGCTGCAGTGGCGGGATGACGCATGGTACAAGACCGGCAACGTGGACGTTGTCAACGACGAGGTTACTAGCGTGGATTTCGCCGGCAAGACCGTTGCGACCAAGTCGGGCGCCAAGCTGGATTACACCAAGTTGGTGCTCGCGACCGGCGGGACTCCTCGGGTGTTGCCGCTGCAGGGGTTCAAGACGCTGGGCAACATCTTTACCCTGCGCAACATCCACGATGTCAAGCGGATCCTCGCTGCCATCGGCGAGAAGGGCAAGAAGATTGTCATTATCGGCTCGTCCTTCATCGGCATGGAGATTGCCGTCGCCACTGCGGCCGGTAACGAGGTGACAGTTGTGGGGATGGAAAAGGCCCCTCTGGAGCGAGTCCTGGGGGAACAGGTGGGCAACATTGTCAAGAAGGGGGTCGAGGCGAAGGGCGTCAAGTTTTACCTGTCGGCAGGTGTCGACAGGGCCGAGCCGTCTGCGACCAACCCCGCCAACGTCGGAACCGTCTACCTCCAAGACGGCACCGCGCTCGAGGCCGATCTCGTCATCCTCGGTGTGGGCGTGGCGCCGGCCACCGAGTATCTCAAGGAGAACGCTGCCGTTCAGCTCGAGAGGGATGGGAGCCTGAAGGTGGACGAGGCCTTTTCGGTGGTCGGCCTCAAGGACGTGTATGCGATCGGCGATATCGCCACGTTCCCCTACCGGGGTCCCGGCGGGGAGGGTAAGCCCGTGCGGATCGAGCACTGGAATGTTGCGCAGAACGCCGGCCGGGCCGCGGCCAACCACATCGTCAGCCCAGGCAAGACGCCCGAGTTCTTCACGCCGGTGTTTTGGAGCGCCCTCGGCGCGCAGCTGCGCTACTGCGGAAACACGGTGGCCAGCGGCTGGGACGACCTGGTGTTGCAGGGCGACCCGGACCAGGGCAAGTGGGTTGCGTACTACGCCAAGGGGGAGACCATCGTCGCCATGGCAAGCTCAGGCATGGACCCGGCCATGGCGCAGTCGGCCCAGCTTATGGCGCTGGGCACAATGCCAACCAAGTCACAGCTACAGGGCGGCTTGGATGTCTTGTCCGTCGGGCCTCCTAACTGAGCTCTTGACGTCGGCGCGAGGCACTAGTTGGACGGAGGGCAGGGAGACCTGCGCATGAATCAACCCTAACCCTATCAATCCAAGAACCCAATCTTTTTGCCCCACATTTATTTTTGGTGTTTTGGGCGATTTGGCGCAGCTCTGGTCCGCACACCACGCAGGCAGATCAACAACATTTTCAGCATGGGCTGCCAATCTTATCATCTGGATGTTCCCGTGCCCTGACACAGCCGCGAGAGTATCTAAAGGGCGTGCTTTACGCCCAGCCGCGGGCGCATAGGCTTCGATGTTCCCCGACGCCAGCAACCCCCTCGTCGACACCCTAGGGATGTGTCTGGCCACTCTGGTCGCGAGGTTGCTGACCCTCCTGGCGACGTTGACATTTCTGCCCGTCCTCATCCTCGTCATTTATCGCCTTTTCTTCCATCCTCTGGCCCGTATACCAGGTCCCCGGCTGGCGGCGGTCTCCAACATCTGGCATGCGCGGCAGGTTCGAGACGGGCGGGCAAGGGAGCTGGGGAAAAGCCTCCATCAAAGATACGGACCTGTGGTTCGCGTGGGCCCCAATGAGGTCTGGTTCAACTCGGCCGAGGCGTTTAGGGAGATATATCGTACGCCGGCGTGACACCTTGGACTGCTGTTGTTGAACTGGTGGCTAACCACTTCTTTAGGCGCTGGAACTGGATACGAAAAGTCGGACTTTTATCGTACGTCCAACACTGCATTGTCTTGTTGTCATTGCTTTCTCCCCCTGACGTTTCGGTAGTGGCCACGGCGCTGAGCAAGCCTGTCCTGGACTGGCGTCTCCGAGCTCATTTTCCGGATACTCTGGACCTCCTGTCCGAGTTCAATGTCAACCGGTACAGGCTTCAGAGGCGGCTCATTGGGCCCGTCTATCTCGCCTCCAACGTCAGAAAGTTTGAGCCCGTTGTGGATGGGGTCATCAAAGCTGCGATCTCTGAGCTGAAGGTACTGAATGGTGCCGAAGTCGACCTGAAACAATGGATGCACATCCTCGCGGTCGAGTGCCTCGGCGCGGTGGTATTGTCATGGTCACCAGGATACATCAAAAACCATTCCGACGGTGGCACGAGCACTCAGAGCTATCTTGGCTGGAAACGCAAGAGTGTGTTTGGCCTGTTCCCCACGGTGACCAAGCTGTCGTTCTGGTCCAAAAATTTGAGCCGGTGGTTCTCCAACGCCTGGGGAGTGACCTTTAAGACCCCAAAGAATTTCAAGCCATTCTTCACCGTAAGCGTCTTTGGTTGGGCCCTGACTTAGCCAACAGTCTGCTGACTCGAATTCTATCACTACCAGCCGGTTTATCAGAAGACCTCAAAGAGAGTTTCTGGCGCCCTCCGTGACGACGCCAACCCAAAGACGAAAAGAGATCAACGGAAAGATCTGTTGTCCGATTTAATTCGTCTCCATCAGGAACGAGACGAATTCACCGAAACCTATCTGCGCCGTCTCGCCGTCACCAACTTTGGCGCTGGCCACGAAACCATGTGCTCTGCACTCACCGCGGCCATGGCGATGATCGGGTCGCATCCTGGTGTCCAACGCAGGGTCATCGAGGAAGTCCGCCATTCACCAGACCCGGTCGCCTCGGACCGTTTTCCGTATACCCAAGCCAGCATCAAGGAAGCGCAGCGCTTGCATCCGGTCATCGGCATGTCACTCTCCCGCAAGGTCCCCGAGGATGGCATGCTTATCCACGAAACCCACTTCCCCGCCGGCACCACGGTGGGCTGCAGCCCCGTTGGGCTTCATCACAATCCCGATATCTTTGGCGTCGACGCCGACAAATACAACCCCTCACGGTGGCTTCGACAGAAGGACGACGCCAAGCTCAGGTTGATGGAGAGAACTAACCTTACCTGGGGAGGAGGCTCGAGGGCCTGTCCGGGAAGACATCTCGCCGAGTTGGTCGTGTCCAAAGTGGTCCCCGCGCTGCTGAAGGAGTTTGATTTGGAGATCACAACGATGCCAGAGGAGAAGGAGATGCCGTCGTACTTTATGTCGATGCTCACAGGCGTCAAGGCGAGATTCATACCCATAGAGTGAGCAGGCAGGGGACGGCTCCCCCAACAAGTCGCCATCCAGCGAATTAGCTACACGAAATACCTAATAGCAGTGTTCCATGTCTGCAGTGGAACACTTTAAAGCGTTTGTGAGGACAGTTGGAAATTGTTAGTCTCCTCCATGGTTGGTGGTGGCGAATCTCAACTTGATGACGCAGCTCCCCCTTTCACTCCATGTCTGACACCGTCACTTCTGTCAGCTTGAGGTCATGACCAACGGATCCATAAGACCACCCGCAAGATCTCTGAAAACCGGCGGGGGGGTTACTTTGACGTACCCAAAGTCGCTACGCCTTACCAATACCTCATTTGACCTGGACTCTCTCCCGAAATACAGACCCCTTGAACTGATGATGCTTGCTACGAGGTCCAGAGCTGCGCAGCGCCAGCTCAGCATCCTGGTTACAGGATCCAGGACTGCAACAATCCGGGCTACTTGCCCGCGCCGCGGGATGGCGTCCGTCCCAATGAAGGACCTGGACAACATGGGCGGCCCGGGCGGCCAGGAGCATTTCCCAGAGAGCTCTGGGCTAAGAAGGCAACCAATCCTCTTGTCCTCCCGGTGTCTTGGTCACGCATTAACAAGATCAAATTCAGGAAATACGCCATGACCACTATTTGTGGCGTCCTGGCGGCTTCCTCGATGCTGCTCGGCACGAGGATGGCCAAAATGAACGCGGATCCCAACGCCCACTACGTGTTGGTACACGACTCGTCCAAGGGAGAGCTTGATGATGTCAAGTACATCAAGGAATCTGAGCTGCCCAAGGCATAGCAATGGCACTTAGAATTGAGCAGGGCACATGGAGAAAACGGTCGAAGTTGGGGGCCTTCAAGCCAAGCTGAAAAGACAGCGTGAGCCACGGCCAATACCTGGTCAGTCTCAGGTTATCAGGTTATAGTTGCGCTTATCATAAATGTTGCTCCGCTAGCCTCTCAAGGCGATGAGTTGGAACCCCCCCGTGCTCTCATCGCCCCTCGGCGTCTTCCCTTCACCCTCACAAGCCGTATAGCCGCACCCTATGCGTCAACTTGGAGATCAACTTCCCCTAACCTAGTATGTTGCTGACCAGAATGCTCTGACAAATCTCGGGCTCGCTATGAACCTCGATTTAAAAAGTAGTGATGATGACAACGAGAAGAGAAACAACAAGAGAAATGAGAAGAGAAATAGGAGGAGAAATGGGAAGAGAA
>FTEL01008815.1_pt1 | contig 15241 bp, 13 predicted proteins | sample 1658911 | NCBI WGS metagenome assembly FTEL01 (sample SAMEA3914869, study PRJEB12502) | metagenome | biome: forest; material: soil | place: USA | collected 2012-03-12 | depth 0.1 m
CCTAGTGTTGTTGTTTTGTAATTGAGGATAGCGTTTATAAAGTAGTAGAGAGTGTTCGACCCACTGATATGTTCGACCCACTGATAAACCACGTTATCCGTTGCAGGAGACTGAATACAGGGAGAGGATATAAGCGGGTGGAGGAGGAGGAGGATCAGCGAGATGGGAGCATTGTTGGATAAATTATCTCGTGGCCTAGTTGACTGCATGCTCGGGTTGAGATAATTGTGAACACCTAAGGATTTTCTGTCAAGGGCTAGCAGAATTGGTACATACATACCAGGTAGGCAGAGGCTGAAGCTGGCTCACCCCTAGCTCACCCAGCCAGTGTAGCGCGCCCGGAGCGTACCCGGAGCGTGCCCGGAGCCAATCCCGCAAGAGTACACGACTATTAAGGGAATATCGATTCAAGTGAAGAGTCTCGACAGGCTCACCCCCGAGTGATTTCTCCGATTGTTAAAGAATTCGACCTGCATCGATGAATAACATCTCACGGCACGGGTTTCTGAAACTTCACTTCAAAACTTCAGCTCCCTCGATTTCAAGCTCTCCATTGTTTCAACACCAGCCAGAGTCATCACTAGAAGGATTCCCGTCACACCGTTGTGAACTTGCTCGGCCCCCCCCGTCCTCCCTGGCCCATGGCGCTATGCAAGAAAGCGATCAGCTCGGCCAAGATGACGGCTCCACCAAAATCTGGGGAAATCCGGGGACGGGGTTCGGTGCTTGCGGGGAATCCAAGCTAACACAGGACGAGTAAGGGGGGACAAGGGGGCCAAGGGGTAACGATGTCGTATTCCACCGCGTCTCAAACCAACCTGGGGTAGTTGGCTGCTGGCCATTGGCCGGGGCCAGAGGCGAGGGGGCAGCGGCAACCTGGTCTGATCTAGTCTGTTGTGCCTCGGCATCTTGGGCTTCCCCTCATTCCCCGACTCGCCGAGGGGCACTGACAGCCTCCAATTCGTCCCAAAACGGAATCGTTCCGGGTCCCCTTGCCAGGGTCCAGAACGACATCATGGCGTCCCGGGCCTCCCGGCACTGTGCGACAGGCACGATAAGAAGAGCGCGTGGCAGACAAAGACGACCGCCTGGCTGTTGGATCAAACAGCTCCAGCTCTGGGGCTTCAAGTCAACAAGTTCTCCTCAACCCTACCCCACACTTATATGATGGTCCCTGTTCCTCTCGTCGCCGCCGGCGCCGTAGCCGGGGCGGCGTATCTCAACGCGCGCTACTCGCTCGCCCACGATCTCCTCTTCTTCCGCATCTCGGGCGGGACCCTCTTCAACCTCTTCCGCGCCAAGCGGGCCGACCGCATCAACTTCTTCTACGTCCTAGAGGAGTACGCGCTCGACAAGGCCACGGCGGGCAAGCCGCTGGTCCTGTTCGAGGGCAAGTCGCGCACGTACGCCGAGACGTACGATGCCGCGCTGCGCTATGGCGCCTGGTTCCGCGAGCGCCACGGCGTCCGCGAGGGCGATATCGTCGCGCTCGACTACCAGAACTCTGACACTTTTGTCTTCCTCTGGTTTGCGCTGTGGGCCATCGGTGCCAAGCCGGCGTTCATCAACTACAACCTGCAGGGCGCGGCGCTGACGCACTGTCTGCGGGCGTCGACGGCGAAGCTGGCCATTGTCGATCCCCGCGTGGCGGATGGTGTGACGGAGGAGGTCCGCGGCGAGCTTCCGAACATGGAGTTTCACGTCTTCACGCCCGAGGTCGAGGCCGAGGCGCAGAGACAGGAACCGGTGCGGTATCCGGACGCGGTGCGCTCCGAGAGCGAGTACGTCAACATGGCCATCCTGATCTACACGTCGGGCACGACCGGTATGCCCAAGCCGGCTATCGTGTCGTGGGCAAAGGTCCGCATGGCTGCGACCATGTCGGCTAGGGGTACTGCTTCGGGATCTAACGACATCATGTACACGGTACGTCCGCTTTGATTTTGCTTGTTGGAGAGACCATGCTGACGGGACGTAGTGCATGCCCCTTTACCACAGCGCCGCCGCGTGCTTGTGCTTTTGCTCCGCCCTCTACATTGGAGCAACGGCGTCCATCGGCCGCAAATTCTCGACGAAGACGTTCTGGAAGGAGGTCCGCGAGACCAAGGCGACTGTCATCCAGTATGTGGGTGAGACATGCCGGTACTTGGCAGTGGCGCCACCCGAGATCGACCCGGTCACGGGTGAGAACCTGGACAAGAAGCACTGCGTGAGGGCAGCCATGGGCAACGGCTTGCGGCCTGACGTGTGGGATAAGTTTAAGGACAGGTTTGGTATTGATGTGAGTTTCTGGACATGGGACTCCCCTTTGATTCCGACGACTGACAGAGGTTTTTAAACTCGCAGACCATCTTCGAGTTCTATGCCGCTACCGAGGGTGCCGCCGGCTTGTGGAACAAGTCTCGCAACTCGTTCGGAAAAGGTGTCATTGGCCGGTTTGGGCTGCTCTCAGGCGCCCTGTCCGGGATGCGGTCCACCCTCGTCCGTGTCGACGATGAGACCGAGCTTCCCTGGCGGGATCCGAAAACCGGGCTCTGCCAGCGCGTCAAGTCCGGCGAGCCGGGCGAGTTCATCGTCCGCCTTCCCGCTGAGGATATCCGTCAGGCGTTCCAGGGGTATTTTGGCAATCAGTCGGCCACTGACTCCAAGATCATGCGGGATGTCTTTACGAAGGGCGATGCTTGGTGAGTTTTGTCTGACCTATCATCTTCTCAGGGTTGAAACCGTGGCTGACATGATGACGAATGCAGGTTCCGCTCTGGCGATGTGATGAAGTGGGAGAGCGACGGACGCATCTACTTTAGCGACCGTATCGGTGACACGTTCCGCTGGAAGAGCGAGAACGTCTCGACCGCCGAAGTCTCCCAGGCCCTGGGCCTGCACCCCGCAGTTCAAGAGGCCAACGTCTACGGCGTGGAACTGCCGAATCACGACGGCCGTGCGGGCTGCGTGGCCATCGTTCTGGACGCTGCCGAGGCGAACCCACAACTCATGGGCAGCCTGGCCCAGCACGCTAAGGAGAAATTGCCGCGGTATGCGGTGCCCCTGTTCCTGCGCCTGCTGAAGGAGATAGGTGCCCAGACCACGGGGACGAACAAGCAGCAGAAGCACGTGTTGCGGCAGCAGAGTGTCGACCCCTCCAAGGTCCAGGGAGACGATCTATTTTGGTTGAAGGATGGGACATACGTGCCGTTTGGACCCAAGGACTGGGCGGCTCTGCAGCAGGGGGCAGTCAAGCTGTGAGCTGTGGTCAGGGCGCATCATCATGGTGGCTGGCGTTCAGGAGCGAGCATGTGTACGGAGTAAGACCAAGAAGTAGACTCTCGAATGTGTATGGATGTCAGGGAGAAAAGACTGAGACTTGGCAATGTGCGGGCCGGGGCGGCAGCGAACAACGTGGTGCGCTTCCATGCCGCGTGTCGTCTGTCGTCCTGTTTGGGTGGCCCCGTATGATCGACATACTTTAACTTTGGATAGCCATCGGCGATCTTAAGCGGATTTCGGGGCTTCCGCCACACATGTAACCGTGGCCGCGTCAGTGCGGGCGTCAAATCCCACGTTGCGGATTGTTCTTGGGGATTGTTCTCAGAACTCGATGGAAAAAAGATGCCGCCCCGGGTAGAACCCCGCGGGCGAAGGAGGCGGCACACTGGAAGTTTATCCCGATGGAACAAGTTTCCGGGATTTGGGTTTAACCCTATTTTTTGGTTCTTCTGAGACGAGGAGAGATTCATTGGTTTGTTTCCTCGGAGTCGCCGCCTCCTTGTTTCATTGCGGACTCATCGGGTGGTTGGCAGTCAGGGGCTGAAAGAGGGTGGAGATGACTGACTGCCCAAGTAGGCCCTCTCCACAAACTTGAACAATGATGTGCCTGGTCTTGTCATCTACTTGACCTAGGTCTAAGAATCTTCTTGAATCCCCGGAGTTAGGCCGCCGAGCCCACGTCGAACCAGTCGCACGGGTATATGTGTTTCAGGGGCTCCCGGATCGACCTTCTGCTTTTTGGGCATGTCAGCTCCCCAACTGCCGGGGCCTCTTTGGGATGCTCGCGGGTCAGCAATGCGCATTGCCCCCATCCGTGTTTCTGAAGCTCTGATCACCCTAGGCTCAACGCCCTCGCATGCGGCTGGGGCGCCAGCAAGATGCTCGCTGTCCCCCCGTGTCTTATGCCCATCGGTCGCCTTTCCTTCGAGACAGTTTTGCCATTTCTGGAGAGATTCTTTCGTCCTGCAATTTCTCGACGCAGCCATACCCATGATACCTATGAGGACACATCTTGCTAGCACTCCGATCTCGAGGACTTTGTTGACAACCATCCCGGCATGAACTCGACAACACCAGAAGGGCCATTCTCCAACGACACAGACGATGGCCCTGGACGACGAAACTCGACCTTCCCCGCCTTCTGGCGTGCAGGCGCGCGGTACGACGACTTGGGGCCCACGACGCGGGTCTCGGTGTGGCTGCTGGCCGGGGCGGCCTTGATCTTTCTCATCTTACGGGTGTACTGCAAACTTGTCAGACATCGGAGGCTGCATGCAGATGACCACTTCCTCATCGCAGCTTGGGTATGCACACACCACGCGAGGTGTCACACCTCCTCGGCGGGGACAGACGAGCTGATGGCGGTCTGATTAGGTCGCACTGCTCGGGAGCGCAATCTGCAACACCCTGGCCATCGGGCTGGGATACGGGAAGCACGTTTGGCAGATACCGCCCGAAAACCTCAACGACATGTACCTGATCGGGCAGATATCTATCACGCTAATCATCTGCGCCGCGGCATGGAGCAAGACGTCATTTGGCATCACGCTGCTCATGATCTCAGACGGCATCCACGGCAAGACGAGAATCTTCATCTGGTTTGCCCTGGTGTCGATGAACCTGCTCTTAGGCGTTACCGCAATGCTCTTCTGGGTGGGATGCACACCGTTGGAAAAGGCGTGGCATCCGTTCATCAGGGGGACCTGCTGGAGCCCAAACGTGATCATCACATACAATATCTTTACCAGCGGTATGTTCACACGGAATGATCAATTAGACCTTGGAAGAGGGACACGGCTAACCGGCATGTCATGATGACAGCCTACTCCGGAGTGATGGACTTGGTCCTGGCCATCATTCCCTGGGGCATCATCATGAGGCTCCACATGCATACCAAGGAGAAAATCGGCGTTGCGCTAGCGATGAGCATGGGCGTGTTGTGAGTCGCATGCCCAGTTAAAGGCAGCAACATGGCGGACTAACATGAGCAGTGCTGCGGCCTCGGCCTTCATCAAGTGCTCGTCTCTCCCCGAGCTCGGAGGGCGAGACTTTCCTCGTGAGTGAAGCTCATAACTGCCGCTGAGTGTGGTCAGTACCATGGTTGACGCTGACAATATTCACAGATGATGGCGTAACCCTTGTGATATGGGCCGGTGCCGAGGCAGCCGTCACCATCATGGCAGCATCGGTACCGATGTTGCGCATGCTGGTCCGCAGTCCCAAAACGGGATCAGGGAGGGACAACAATACCGGATCGAGCATGTCGAGGACGTACAACACCAGCAACTCGTCCAGGAAGGTCTATTACAATAAGCCCAGACGGGATCTTGTGACCATGACGGGCTCGACCTGGACAGGGGGGAGCAGGTAACCTCAATATTATAGCAGTGTTGACAAAGCGGAATGGGTGGTATCTTTGGGGGGCGTCACTGGCGTTTGGAACCAACGGTCATAGTTTTGGAGTTGAGGTTTACTGGGTCTGGGTTTCATTTCAATCATTTGAAGGGAGTGTCGAGCCATGGACTTTGTCTCGGCACACCATTGTCGATGCTATTATGGGAAAATGCAAAGCATCGTGTCAACACAATGGACCGAGAGGGACATACTCGCCCATCTCCCGTGGTATCTCATGCGTGCCAAGCTCAGACACGGAATGATTTGTTCGGGCCCTTCCGTGCTGTGCTGGAGATAGGCTAGTGCTGGCAGGTGTGTAGGTATTTATAGCCTGCTCTTGATTAATGTTCCGGGAAACTGGACAAAGGCAATTCACCCGCCATATTGGTCCCACACCCGATGCCACGCCAGTCAAGGGGTTGCTGCGACGCAATAAATACTCCGGCATCACATACAACGCTGGACTAGAAATGTCATTGGTACCGTTCGTCGATGGTTGCGGGTTGATGCGGAAGCGCACCGCTCAGAGTCAGGGCGGTCCCAGGAACCGGGGCAGACACATCCTCGGATCAGGCCGAAGGGCATGCCGCGCGCAGCGGGGTGTTGCACGCCCAAGAAACGCACCTTCCGCGATATAGATATCAATATACAGAGTCCTACCTAAGAGGGACGGACCGGGCTCGGTGTTGAGGAGCCGCAACAATCGGTAAATCCGGCATGATCGGGGATTAGGAGGAGGGAGGATAAAGGGACGAGTGTTTCCTCGTAGAGGACTGTTTTGGAGAAGATCAGCACCAGCCTGCGCATCGAGATCAAGCAACACTGCACTGAAACCTGTCTCTGTTCCCCTACAGGAAACCATCTCAACCATTCAAGATGCTCCCGCAAGTTGTGCTCGCTCTGGGTCTGGCCGGGTACGACTTCCTCTTGCGCCCCCAACTGATTCGGACATGCACTGACGTGAACCCTTGATGTTAATAGCGCCTCCCTGGCCCAGGTCACGCTCACCCCGTCGACCGTCAAGACCGGCCGTAGCACCATCCTCCCGACCTCGACGGTGACGGTCTACCGGACCTTGACGCGCACCCTGACGGACACCCTCACCCAAACGGACACCCTGACCCAGACCCAGACCCAGACCCAGACGGAGACTCAGGTCCAGACCCAGACAGAGACGGAGACCAAGACGGAGACCTCGACCACCACCAATACCGAGACCTACATCCAGGAGGAGACGGTCACGTCGACCATCATCAGCACCAGCGTCCGGACCGAGACGGACACGCTCAGCCTGACGACCACGGCGACGGCGACGGTCACGCAGCCGTGCAGCACCGTCAGCTGCCCGACCCTGACGCGCACCGCGACGGCGTGCGCGACCTGCCTCGTCCCGCAGTGCACCAAGACCGAGGTCGTCACCCGGCCGTGCGGCTGCACCGGCGCCCTGGCCACCGCCACCGTGTCCTTCCCCTGCAGCGACGCCGGCGTGTGCAACAAGATTGGCTGCACCACTGTGTACGATGTCAAGACGGCGGCTTGCTAAGTGCGGGCGCGGATGGGTGTTGATGCGGACGGCGATTTGGGGCGGCGGGGTGGTGGCTGGTTGTGGTCAGGAGCGGTCAGGGGTAAGGGGTTGAAGTCAGTGATGGATGGTGAAGTTGAGACATCTAGCAAAAACCCAATATTTTTAAATGTCAACACAGCTAGATGATATCAAATTGAGAAAAAGCTTTGATCAAAGCTCAGACCGAGCACGGAGCGGGGATTGCAGTGGAAATAATATGTGAATGTGGTTGGCTCAGGGACAACGCCTGCGGCACAGCCAGGGGCCAGATCCATTCCGCGCCTCCGTCTCGCGGCCTTTGTTGCCAATTATTGCTACCGAGGTTGTAAGGTCGTATTCGCTCTCTCCGGCGTTTTGCAACGGCGATGCAGACCGCTCCGTACCAAGCACTGTTTGCTCCCTCGGATGGAAGATCCCGAGGCAGTTGGCTGTCTGCCCAGAGTTTCAGCTTCCGGGTCACGGTCCAGCCAGAAGACGCCTCGAGTTGGCTGGCTGGCTGCCGTTGGTCGCGTGCATGCCAGCTCCTTTTCCCGCCTTGCACTGCCCTGAAACGATGAGTAGCTGGTACGAATGCGGTCAAGTTGGCCAACGTGTATGTGTCCGGATGGAACTGTGCTGGACAGACACAAGCGCCAAACGCCTGGCGGCTGCGCTCGCTCGGCAGTGCACTGCCACACAAATCCGCCAAATGACCGCATGCAAGATGCCATGTGGAAGCCGCCCAACACGGATCTGGAGTAGCACTGCGCCGCTGAAACAGATCTTGCAGGCCAGCGGTCTCCCTATCTTTGTCTGGCCAGCGCCGAAAATAGCCGCATTGTCCAGGGCCAGGGCCGGGACCAGGACCACATGGCCGGGCCTGCCGTCTGGGCCATATTATTCGGCTTGGGAGCCGGAGGCTTGGGACGACACGCCCGCCGCAGCCAACCGTTCGGCACCGTCTGCCACTCTTGAGACGACAAGTCACCCCCCCTGCCCAACCCGTTTCACCTCGCCCGCTCCAGTCCCCTAACACAAGCCGCCGTCCCATCGCAGCCATCTCCCAGCTGGACAACGACACGCCCAATCAGGCTCCCACCAGTCCTCAGGCGACCACATCAGGCCCTAACGAAGCCAAAGCCGACGACTCACAGCGACTAGCATCACAGCCCAATCTAGGCAAGCTAGGCAGCGGCGAAGACCGTGAGTCTATCTACCTGAGCAGCAAGAAGAAGGTCCAAAAGTAGGTCCCTCCTCGTCTTCTTATCTTCTTCTCTCTCATCACGCGCCACCCACTCTGGGTTTATGGCGTTTTTTTCAACAATATCCCTTCGTCTTATCACTGCCATCATTTCACTCTCTTGTTGCTCAAGATGCCGAGCAAGCTTTCTTTGCCACTGACGGGGCCCTCCGATATGCAGCACGGGGGCTCATCTCTATCGGGTTCATCGCCAGAGTCACGAGGGACGCCTTTCTTTACCCTCACCTCAAACACCAAGCAGCGTCACGGCAGAAAGCCGTCCAAGACCACCATCATGCCGAGCGGTGGGAAACGGGGCACGGGGTCGGGGCCGTTCAGCTTTCGACGTCTCAGTGCAACCGTGAGCCCGTCTTCACCACCAAGCGCCACCAACCCGGCCGCAGCCATCCCAACAACCCCTGACGCTGGCGCTGCCGCCGCCGCCTGCACCAGCGAGGACACCATCCTGTTCCCCCGCGTCTATGAGGAGGCCTGGGGCGGGCCCGAGGTGAACCGGACCGAGATGGAGCGGGCGCGCATCTTCCTGCTGCGCATGGCCGTCATGGCCATTGACTTGCAGGCCGTCATCGCTGAGGTGCGCGCCATCGTTGGCGACGAGAGCATCCGCACCGTCCCTGGGCTCGCATGGGCCATCCAGATGCGCATCTACGGCAACCGCCATGCTGAGTTCACCGCCACGCCGCTGCTGCAGGCCGTCCGCTTCATGCTCATCAAGGCCCACGTGCCCCAGAGCGGCTTCACGGATCGCTCCCGCGCGGTCCTCGACTTCTTCTTCGACCCAACCCTGCGGCGGAACCTGGAACCGCTGCTGCCTGGCGAGCACGTCTGCTATCCCTATCCGTCTGGTCGCTTGCGGGTGTGCATCATCGGCGGTGGACCAACCGGCCTGGCTTCCGCCATCTCCCTCGCCGAGAAGGGCCAGGGCAAGGTTGAAGTGCACGTTTGGGAGCGCCGGTGGGTTGTCACAGCGACGGGAACCATCGACTACCCGCCCGAGGCGAGGCGGCGCGACCAGGTGGTGACGCTGCAGGACTCGGTCACCAGCCTCCTTACCCCGCGCACTTTTGAGGCGCTGTTCGAGGGCTATCCCGAGCGAGTCTGGCCCGGTTCGGCCAACATCCAGATCCGAAAGGTCGAGGACAGGCTGCTCAGCCGGTGCCAGACTGACGAGTTCCACGGCCTCATCCACCTTCACGCGGAGGGGGTAACAAGGGAGGAGCTGGCGGCCGGGAAGTGTGGTGATTTCCACGTGCTGCTGGGCACCGATGGCGCCGCCTCATGGGTGCGCCAGAACTACTTCCGCGGTTACGAGAAGGAACGCGGGCGGAGTTACGCCCTGGGTCTCGCCTTTGACCGTGGAGCAAAGGCTGGCCTCCCTTGGACCCAGTCTCTCAACATGTTCTTGACCCTCGGCCAGACGCGCTATCTCCTCAACGCGAGCGACTACGACGGGAGGGGCTACCTCAACATGCAACTCACCGAAGAGGAATGGGAGAAGATGGTTGGCGTCGACGGGAAGCCGATCCACTTTGGCGCCCCGGGCTGTTTCCGTCTCCCTGACGGCAGCCTTCCTAAGGGGTTTGATGAGAGCCGGGTGTTTGCGCCGTCAGAGGACCGGAGCTCGCCGCTTTGGAAATCTATCGAGGACGGGCTGAAGTTGTTTGGGTTCAAGGAGAGTGAGGTTATTAACGTTGTGCGCATCCCCATCGTGGTGCAGGCTGTTAGGGAGGGGGTTCAGTACCTGCCCCTGGAGGACTCGCGCTTCGTGGCCCGCCCGCATGCGCTGGTGGCCGTGGCTGGCGATGCCGCCATGACAGTGCATTTCTGGCCAGGACGTGGTTTGAACAGTGGTATCAAGGCCGGCATCGCGTTGGGAGACGAGATCTGCCATGCTCTCAGGGGCGGCAGGTTCGCTGGCCTGCAGCTGACTGCCATGAAGGAGTACAACGACTTCATCATGAAGCTGCAGGGTCGCGAGCATGACAAGCGCAGCATCCCGATCTTGAATCAGTCGGGTTCGCCGGAGACGTTGGGTTGGCTGCTGCAGCAGGCGCAGGCGGTGCCGGAGGAGGTTGCTATCGAGTGGTAAGTGTGATCTCCAAGCATTCTCACACCTTCGAAACACCGTGGCTGACAATCCCGCCATCCAGGCTCGTCGGTGCCATGACGCAGATCGCCGAACGCCTCGAGCAGCGCGGTGACTGGTCCTTCCCCCACGAGTCCAATGTCGAGGCCCAGATTCGCATTGTCCTTCGCCAACTCAACAGCCTGACCCTCCGTGAGATGGCCGTAAGCTTCCCCTGGCCAACCCGCGAGATGGCCGGCGCCGAAGTCCTCCCTATCCGCTCCATGCGGCCCGAAGAGAAGCGCAAATGGCTCCAGCAACTCTGGGGCCTGCTCACGGCCGAGAAGAACAAAGACGCTGCCGCCCGTGGCCGCGCCTCATCGTCCTCCAACGCCCGCTTCGAGGCGCCCCGTCCCAGGTCCAAGTCGCCGCTGCCCCCTTCCATGCGGAGCCAAAGCCCCCGACCGGACACGCCACCACCCCCCTTCGTCAACGCCGCACCCGTCGCGACCCAGTTCGAGACCCTCAACCTTAACGGCCTCCCCGACAACCGCGCCCCCTCCCCATCGGTTGGCTCCCTCCGCCGAAGCAACGCCACCAACACCAACTACCGGCGTCTGTCGCAGCCCGGAATGGGCGGTGACGGTGCGGCGGCTGCCATCCCTCCCCATCTTCTCCCGCCCGACCGGTCGAGGCGGTTCAGCGCGTCGCGGAACCTGGCTGTGCCTGGCGTGGCTGCCAGCGGGGGTGTCAATTATGGGTATCTCAGTGACGGCGATGACTATGCCAGCAGCGGGGATGAGAAGTATTACGCCCGGTCGGTGTCGCCGAGTTCGATTGCGTCGCCGAGCAGGGGTGGGGATGGTGGTTTGACGAGATTGTTGAGTGTTAAGCGGCCGAATGATTCGGTGTTGGCGGATGCTATGTCGTTGGCTCTGTTTAGGGTGAATGAGGATTGATGTGGTGGAGGTGTGGTGGTGGAATGTGTGTGTTTTGATGGCTCAGGGGTAATTGTGCTGATGGGAATAGGGTGTGGTGGTGATTGGGCCAGAATGCATGCATGCCTTTGCGCTGGGTCAGGATGCACAAGTGTTAGTATTTGGATATTGGATATTAGAGATTGAGTTAGGAGTCCTCGCACAGAGCGTAATTTTATTTTGTTTATTATGTGTAGTTATTGTATTGTCCCTGGATCAGAATATCCGGAGCCCCTTCGAGTGCCTCAACTGCCTGCTGCTCGCCATGGCCGTGTATTTCTTTGGCGGGATCTGCAACTCCTCAAACGCTTTCCTGACGTGCCTTGGTTGGATCGGAGTAGCGGGAATTGGCTTATCCTCTGGGAAGAATCCATCCGAGTCCAACGCCATGTTGACGACTCCGACGTCCCTCACCAGAAAAAGATCACAGCCGCCCCTCTTTCTCTTCATCCCAGCAAACACCCGAGCAGCCTCAACCTCAGCAGCGTTCGCCTCTTGGAGCTTCGCAACCAACGCCCGCTCCGTAAGCGTTTGCACCCACTCGCTTGTCAAGAATCCCAATATCTCCAGCACGTCTTCCTTGGCGACATGCTCGGCGATGACCCCCAGGCCGCACCATTCACGGAACTTCTTCCTCTTGCGGAACGTGAACGAGACCGACCTGCATTCTGCCCAGGTGGCGTATTGCTGGGCCGTCATGCCACGGGTGCGTTCGTCGTTTTTGGCGAGGCGAGCAAGAAGCCAGGGGTTGGGTGTACCGTCAGCGCGAGGCTCGAGTTCGTCGTCTATCGAGGCGAGGGATGGGATTCCCGAAGTGTGGCGGAACATGGAGAGTACGGACCAGGGGAGAGGCGGGATACTTGGGATTCCCTTGGTGGGAGGCTGCACAACGATGACCTCCTTCTCTTGAGGGTCGGGAACGGAGTCCGATTCCGAGCCGGATTTGTAGTCGGCTTCCCCCGGTGTTCCGTCATCCCGCTCGCCGTCGTTGTCCTCGACTAGTCGAGCCACGTCGTCCGGGTCAAGTCCATCCATGACCTCGCCATCTCTTATCCTGGCTTTCTTGCGGATTTGCTTCCACAACAAGTGATTCTGGAGCCTGGAGAGCCGGTCGGGATTGTGGCGGACCTGGAATAGGAGGTCGTTTATTGTGAACTTGGGCTGGCCTCGGCGTGCCGCCAGCTCCCCGGCTACGGAGATCTTGCAAAGTCAGCAGTGCTGCTAGCCTTTGTGAATTTTGAGAGCGGCGCACTATTTGTATGGTTTGATCGCGAACAATCTTCTCAACCAACATGGTCGTCTCGGCCGAGGGACTATCTAACTCGCCGGCGACGAACATCATCTAGGAAGCCGAAGAGGACCGGGAGCAAAGGTCAGCTTCAAGTTTTCTATTTGTCCAAAACATTGTTCAATTTTCTTGCGTACTTTCAAAATCTCAGTGCGATACTTCGGTTCATCGTTGTTCATCTTGGCGCCGGCTTCTGGGGCGTGCGCGCAGAGTAAGGCCTTAAGCTTGGCTTCTTGATGCCGAGGTTGGGTTTTGAAATCGGTGTTGGCAACTCCTGCGAACAACACGGGTTGGCATGCCTTTTGTACCTGAGGCCCCAGTTGGGAGTTCTGGTCCGTTGAGGTGCCAACACCCCATGGCCAGCCAGGAATGTTGCGACGGTTGAACAAAGATGGTTGTTGGGACCAACCTCCCCCCGCCTTCGCTGACGGCTTTGGGGTCCTTAGTTGGCATTCATGGCCCCCATATAACTCCTGGTGCTCATTCTCGCACGGTATGTCATTGGGATGAAACGGAAGGTTGCTGTGTTCCGCGATCACGTTGTAAGCAATGGGGCTCCCTGGTTGTTACACATTAAGTCTTCGATTTGCTGTTCTGGCCGCCGAATTTGGCTGGGCAATGCCGCCATTTTTCGGGTGCCTCAACAGTACGGGCCGCTTGTCGCAGGCAGGTACCAGGTACCTAACTCCAATCAGTTCATCCACGGACCTGCGACCCCACCTTGTACCGTTGTCCAATGAGCGTCCCAGTCTTGGGGAGTTGGTTTGAGAAAAGCGGCGCCCGAAATCCATCTTCATCTACATCGACAACTCGAACTTCTGGATTCAGGGGCAGAGGACCTAGGCCGAGAAAAAGGGGCTCGATATCGGCTGGAACCCCACTTGGCGCTTCGACGTCGGCTGCCTAAAGGACATCCTCCTGACTAACTCGGGCCTGAGTGCCAAAGTCGTACTCGACCCGCTGCCTAATACCGATAAGGTCGATAACTTTCTCAAGCGGCTAACAATACCCGTCTACCAGTACGAGATCCTCCCCTAGCGTACAGGCGCGTTAAGCCAGGGCCTCGCTATTATCCCGACATTTATATAGGCTATAAAGGACAACGAGCTATTAAGCTGTTTATAGAGTCTAAGACGAAGCTCGAAGCCAAGGCTCTTAAGGTGCTCTCTTACCTGGAATGCTTATAGATGTATTCCGCCGGCGGTAAGCGGATAACTCCTTGAGTATCTCCTATCGGTTCAAGGAGCTGCTCGTAGGGCTAGCGGCCGGGCAGGAAGCCGACTGCGGAAGGAGGAATGCCCGGGTAACCGGTGTCAGTGGCTCCAGTATTGCTCGCGCGGGCTGGGCTGCAAGTTCGGAAACACCAAGCAAGAGGAGCAGGACTTCATGGTATACGGCATCCGGAAGGCTAAGAGGTACCGGTACTGCCGGAATGACGACTGCATTCGGGGGAAGGCTTGCTCGTTTGCGTACGGCATTGAGGAGCTGTTCTGCCCAACGTGCGGTGAGACGGGGGTGCAAGCGATGCAAGAGTGCCCGGGGAGGTTTCCGACTGACTCCCCCGAAGAACTAGACTAATTGATCAGCAGGGTTGATAGTAGTGATGAGTCTCGTTTTGTTTCCTTTTCATCGTTAGAAGTACGTTAGAATGGCTCTGGCTGCCCAGGAAATCTCCAAAAGAAACCCCTCAAAAAATGTCCTCTCCCTCAGCAGCATTGACCCCCTCCCGAACCACCCTCTCCACCGCCTCGCCCATCTCCTCCTCCCCATTCAACAAGTCCAGCCACGTGTTCTTCACTCCTTCAGCCGCTAGCAGCAAATCGGCCACGCGGGCCACCGTCTCCCTGCTTACCACTCCCCTCGACTCCTTCGTATTCCCGAGCTCCACTCTCCCGGCCGGCTCGAAAGTGAGGGTGCCCGGGCGGAGGTTAATACCGACAAACGCGGTCCCGCGCTCCTTCGAAACGCTATACAGGACCTCGTCGGCGGCCAGCTTGGCCTGGTAGTAGTGTGGGAGGATGCGGGCGTTGACGTCCTCGGTGGCGGCCCAGGCGTCATCGGACCACCATGCGGGCTTTGCGCGGCGCGAGCCGAGGTACGAGACCATGAGGAAGCGGGTGACAGCGGGCATAGCGGCGGCGGCGCGGATGAAGTGAATGGCGGCGTCGCGGTCGATGGCGTAGGTCTGCGGAGGTCAGCGATGAAGAACAAGTGATGTATCATCGCGCCTGTCAGGCACTCACCCGTTCGAACCCGCCTTTCCCTCCAGCCCCTAACACCCAAACCACAGCAAGTCAGCACAACCCCCTCCCCTACCCCATCCCATAATCACCTACCGGCGCTCCAAACAACATAATCCACTCCCCCCGCCTCTTCCAAAACCCCCCTCGCATCTCCCTCACTCTTGACCTCCTCCAGACTCCGCACCAATACCCTCAGCTTCCCAATC
>FTEL01008481.1_pt1 | contig 15236 bp, 9 predicted proteins | sample 1658911 | NCBI WGS metagenome assembly FTEL01 (sample SAMEA3914869, study PRJEB12502) | metagenome | biome: forest; material: soil | place: USA | collected 2012-03-12 | depth 0.1 m
GCGGTGGTGTTGGAGCTGGCGGCCGCGGCGGCGTGGAGGAAGGCGGCGAGGCGGGTGGGGGTGGGGTTTTGGTAGACGTCGCGGACGGCGCAGAGGACGCCGGCTGTGCTGAGGACCTGGCGGATCTGGAGGACCTGGAGGGAGTCGGTGTTGAGGGTGAAGATGTCGGTGTCGTCGGTGAGGGTCGCCGCACGGGAGCCGAGCACGGAGCGGACGGCCTGGCGGATGGTGGCGAGGAGCTGGGGCAGGTCGAGTGAAGCCTGTTGGCCGTGGGGTGTGGCGGCGGTGTTGTTCCCCGTGGCGTAGAGGAGCTTGATCTGCGCGTCGTAGAGGCGGCAGGTGGTGTGCCGTATGACTGAGCCCTTGGGGGAGCGCTGGAAGGGTCTGTCAGGGGACGCGATGGAGACGAGGGACCGCCAGATGCGCGCGTGGGCGGGGTACTGCTGGTTTGCCTGCTCGATCCACGGCCACAGCTCGTTGAGGAACTCGTCGGCGCCATGGTCTTTGGCGTGATCGGGGTGTGGCTCGATGATCAGGGCCGTCTGGAACTGACCGCTTCCCACCACGAGCGCGCCCCGGACCCAGGAATGGCCTTCGATGGCCTTCTCAAATGCCACGGGCTGCACCTTCTCGCCGTTGCTGAGAACGATCACGTCGTCCGCCCGGCCGACGTACTTCCACAGATCTGGCTTGGACGGGTGGCGTTCGTAGAGGTCGTTGCTGCGCCACTCTGTCAAGTCAGGGTAGTTGTGAAAGACGAGCTGGTGGTCGTTGCCGGGCTGTCGATGGATCACCAGCTCTGCCAGCCCATTGTCGTCCCCGTCGGTAGTCTCCATTACGATGCCGACGTTGGGATTCCACTCGAAATACGCCCACTCGGCCGGGTCGGCCGGGAACAAGTTTGGAATGTTGAATGCCTCGGTGCTCCCGATGCCGTTGGTCAGCGTCGCGACTTTGGTGATGGCGTCGCCGCACGACTGAGCCAGAGGAGCGCCCCCATAGATGACAGTCTCGACGGTAGCAAGGCCCTCAAGCCCTCCCGGAATGCCGCATATGTCCTCGAGAAGCGACGGGGTGCATGCCAGTGCCGTTGGTTTGGTGCTCGAGATGGCCTCCAAGAGCAGCTCGGCGGTGGCTGGCTTCTCCGCGGGTAGCAGAACAAGCCGTCCTTGGTGGTAGATGGACCGGCCAAAGAGCATGATACCAAAGATGTGGAAAAAGGGGATCGATGTCAGAAGCAATGGAGACTTGAACATGGCAACGAGGATGTTTTGGCGCCCTTCGGGAGTTGGCAGCGAGATATTGTTGATCGACCCGCGGAGGACGCCGGCTTTGAGATAGACGGGCTTTGGCAGACCTGTCGTGCCACTGGTGTGGAGGATCATGACTGTTTCTTGGTCATGCATGTGGCCAGCGGAACGGCTCTTGTAGGGGTCGGCCGAGGTAGCCGCCAGCATGTCCCCGGTGTCCGGCATTTGCAAGGTTTTCACCTCGGGGGCCGCACCGGCTAATCCGTCGACCATGGCGCGAAACTCGGGAGTGAACAGGAACTTGGTGCATTTTGTCGCGCGCAGGAGGCCGACGTTGCCCTCGAGCGAGTTCCTGGGCGAGGTCAAGAAGCTCTGGGCGGCGGTCAGACGGCCGGCTGGTCGAGGGAACACTGGCCAGGGGGGAGAGAGCTTACCTTATACCCGGCCTTCAAAGCCCCCATGATAACTATTGGATACCGGATGTCGTTAAGCCCAGTGTAGGCAACAGGCTCATGCCCATCCCCCACACCGAGCTCACTTTCGATCCATCGAGCTGTGAAGTCGACAGCGGTTCGGAGTTGCCGCCACGTGATGTCCTGCCAGACAGCGGGACCCTGATCGGCAGACACGGGAGCCTTGACCCAAACATTGTCGGGGACACGTGCGGCAAGGTCGTCGACCAGGCTATCGGGGGACTGCAACGAGGGAATGGAGGAGCCCATGGTCTGGGTGTTGTTAGGTGTGGAAAGACGTAGGATTTGTGTGTTGTTCACGAGCACGATTCATCCAAGTTGCAGGGGACCATCCTTGACGGTAAGCAGGTATTAATAAGAGCCTGAGAGGGTCGTCGGGACAGTCAGTGTGCGGGAAGAACCGCATACATCGGAGAAGATGCAAAACATGCAGCCCATCACATCCATCTCGACCAAGCATTAGGCGCCATGTCTCGGGTCAGCGCCGCCAGCGACGCCGCGGTGGGGACCTGAGGTAGTCAAGATTGGTTGATGTACGTGTCCATGCGGCTCGCCAGTGCAGCGTAGACCTCTTCACATCATATGTCCCGATTATTGGGCGATCGCGATGCATGAAGGGGGGGCGGGGGGGCGGGGCTGGCAGCCTCCTAGTCCTCAGCTTCACCCTCTGGGCGGATGGGGGGGAGTGAAGTCAGCTGTCTCGGAAGTGCTAAGCGGCATCCGAGCCAACCATTTTTGCGTGATAAGAGACACAAGAATCGGTGCCCGATGTTGTTACAACCGGCCAAGGCCGGAACGCTCCCAATGGAGACTGGAAATCCTGGACTGGGGAGCTGAAACATGCATGCTTCGTGTTTCACCCGCTGCTCAACCGCAAGGCAGATGTCTCGGTGTCTACGGAGTACTCATCTGCTACGGCATGTCATGGGCTGTGGGTATCGTGTACTATGGGAACAAGGCAACAATTTCTGAGCCCAAGCACATGGGTGGCCGCACGGCAAGGGGGTAACTCGGCTTAGTCAAGCCAGTATCTGAGCACATATTCTTGGGCGTGATTCACCCGTTGCATTTGGCTCTCCATATGTTGGGACACAAGGGCAGGCATCCTTGATCCTAAGTTAGGTAAAGAGGTATGCCGAGGTTATTCTATCCGCTCAAGCTCCGTCTCAAGATGTCCTAATCTTACGGCGCGATTTCTCAATGACGGCTGCGCTTCGGTCCTGCCCTCTCTTTACCCGTTGAAAGTTGTAATGGACCGCAGCGCCGCCTGTCGCTATCCAACTGAAATTTCGTCGCCGCGTCGTATGCTTTCGAGCAAGTAGGGTCTGTACACCCCTCTCCCATTTCCGTTTCCAGACTGTTGGCCGTTCTGGTTTTGACCGAACGAGTAGACCGAGCGACAGCGAAGGCCGGGGCAATCACATGAGTCGCTCTCTAATCACAGGGGCCACAACGCCGAGCATCACCCCAGCCATGGAAGGGCCTTGACGGGTCCGGACCGCTGCTGGATCGCGCTATCCTCATCGTGTGAAGTTATGTTTGTTTATGGGTATTCCTGTTTTCTGGGGGGGGGGGCGTGGAGCTGGCCATATCGTCCTCCGAGGGCCGGGCCGGGGGGCTGAACAAGCCCCCCCTCAGCCACCGAAGCTTTCGCCTGACAAGTCTTGTGCACTGCAATCTCTTCTCGTTTGGCTCGCCTCTCGCCGAGACGACCGCCTGACAATTCCTACTTGTGCAGTCCCTTCTCGCTTGGCTCGCCTCTCGCGTAGACGGACGCCTGATAGGTGCGAACCGTCCCAGTTCTCAGCCCTCGCTTCGCGGGACCACGACTGGCGATAGCCCACCGCAGGCCATGCTGGAAACCCGGGGTGGCCACCTGGGCGCCCAAACGGGCAGCTTTCAACCTCGCTCCGCGAGATTGCAACACTGGAAGCCAGCCTTCCTCCGCGACGCTTTCGCAAACGGGCCGCCATGGCAGGGCGGCGCCGCGCCTGGAATGCCTAATTCTGGTCCATCGTGTCACATCCCCGCAAAACCAAGCAACAGCCGACGCTTGGTTTTACCCTCGCTTGACCTTGGCGCATGCCAAGATAACGCCTCAGAAGCCAGGCTGAGGAGCACAGAGAGCCGGATGAGATGGGGGTGTGGTCTGGACCGGCCGGCATATGCACGCTGTGTTGTCTAAGTGCACTCATATTAAGACAGCGGCAACACTGATCACTCCCGCTGGGCCTTCCCTTCTCATCCGACTCTCTCCCTCTGGATTCTGTCCGTACGCCCTCAACCACCGCCAAGATGAAGTTCTCGATCCTTGCGATCATCCTCGCCAATGCCCTCGCCGCCTCGGGCACCGCCATCTCGACAACGAGCACAACCTCGACCTCGAGCCATTGGGACCACACTACCGCCATCTCGACGTCGAGCAGGACTTCGTCCACAAGCAGAGTCTCGACTACGTCCAGCACCTTGACCACGAAGGGCATGTGGGACGCTACCTTGTACCCTACCTCGACCAGCTCTGCGCCCGCTAGCTCGACCTCGGACAGCAGCTGCACCGTCCCCCAGTGGGCGCAGTGCGGCGGCCTGTACTACACGGGCTGCACAGCCTGCGATGCCCCCTACGGCTGCCAGTATTTCAACGACTGGTATTCGCAGTGCCTGTGAGCGGGCACGGGAGGGCGGCGAGGAAGGGGGAGGAGGGAGGCGTTGGAGTAGGCACAACACGGGTCTGTCTGGGACTTGTTCACTTCTTGTCAATACTTGATGCATGCTTGGCGTAAGAATGCTGGGCCCCTCGAGTAAATACTACCATGGACTACTCTCCTAGTTGGGAGATAACTTCCCTGTTACAATCCAATGTAATCCGTGGCGGTACGTTGTTGAGCTTGAACACGAGACCTCAGGAAGCTGCCCCGGTCTTGGGCCTAGGGTGGGTCAAGACGTGCCAGTTTGGATTATAGTTATGTTTCCGTAACTCAGGGGACAGCCGATCCTGTTGATAACGCTCCAGTTGTCACGGCGGACCCAGACGCCGAACAATGTGCTCCACTGGCCGGTTTGTCCTCTACTGGTGTCGCTGAGAGTTCCGGCGGGGGGCGAAACGCCGGTGGTGAACGTCGTGTTAAAGGGGTAGTTCGAGCGAGATGTGCCCGAGGGTACCTAGGTACTCTGCAGCGCCTACCAATAGCCTTCAGCAAACCAGGGCAGTGCTCTAAAAGGATCCGCAGAGGGCCGGCGGTATATGCCTGCAGTTCTGGAGGCCCGTGACGGAGGAGATGGTATTGGTTGCCAACGGCATGGACGAGGCGATGGCGGCGGCGTCGACTGCATTGAAGTCGCCGCCGGTGGCTGCCGCGAGGAGCAGGGAAACACCTTGGTTCGCTAGGGTGTTTGATATTAAAGGGTCGCCTTGTGAATCCAGGTACGACCAGGTCCAGCTCGTTCCTCGTCCGTCGGGCGTTGGCTCCCCTGTCCCGGCACTTTGGTTCTCTTGGCCAAGACGCCCATGGGTAGCTTACCTACCGAAGGAGGTAGGTTCCAGGGCGATCAAGGCATGCCAACCGCCAGCCTTACTGCAGTACAACACCACGAACTCGCCCAATGTCAGCCCAGGACGCCCAGGCAGTGGCGCAGCCCACCCGTTTGGTCCAGCCACCTAATCTAGATTGGCTGGTCAATCTCGCCCACAGGACGTGTCCAAGGGTTACCAACCTTGCTGCCACCCCGGACTGGAACTTCGCCGCACGAGAATCGTGCTGTGCCTTGCAGCGACTTGACAGGGAGAGTGATGGAGTACAGCGACCTTTTGCTTCAGGACCAAAGTTGCTCCGACGCAGTGACCGTCTGCCCAGGATGATCATCAAGTATTAAGAACTTTCCATTCGCCCTCGTTGATGGTCTGGTCTCGTCCTCCAACGGTGCGTCCGTCCACCACAGCGTCCACACTCTTCCACAGTTCAAGATGCGATTTGCACTGATTACCGCGGCCGTGATAGCCAGTCTCTTTCGTACCTGCGTCTGCGATGAGACCGCGGGCTATTCGGCATTTGCCAGCGACTTGTTTGCGCCTCTGGCGGCTACGAGCGCCACGTCCCCAAACCTGATCAGGAACATCTTCAGTCGGCAGACGCAGTGGTGCACCGCAGGGAGCCCCTACGTGGTGTGCCCAACCCCGGGGACATGCTGCAGCGCGAGCGACAACTGGTGGGTGATGAACCCTGAGCGAAACCTTGGATGTCCAAGTACTAATCATGAATTCATCTAGCACACCGACTGGATGCTGCCCCAAGATTGCCCAGACGTGCGGTGGGAAATTATGCTACGAACCCGGCTCTGTCTGCTGTGGGACTGTTGCCTGCAAGCCGGGAGCAGTGTGCAAGGTTGCTCCTGGAGGGGGGAATGTCTGCTGCACGAGTGCCACGGATGTTCCATGTAATGGCTACTGTACGTACCAGCATCCCATCTGTCGACACGCCGTTGCCCTAACCTCTCCCATGACTAGGCTGCACTGCAGGCTACTCCTGCTTCGCGGGGGGGTTATGCCGGAGGCAGTTGACATTAACCTCTCGGTCCACGTCAACGTCCACGTCCACGTCAACCTCTCGATCCACATCAACCTCCCGGTCCACGACAACCTCGCGGGCCGTCACAACGTCCCGGTCTACCAGCGTCGGAACCACAACTCGCACATCGACTGCCTCCTCCTCCAAGACAAAGACTACCGAGAAATGCAGTGCCACGCCGGGCGTAGCCCGCAGGGCTGCCGGCGGATGGGACTACATCAAGGTCCAGGGCGAGGACAAGTGCGTCCCGGTGCTCGACTTCTTCTGCGTCACCGATCTGTTCGATCAGATGTGCACCAGCATGTGCGCGGGCATCCGCTACCAACAAAGTATCGGCTCCCCGAACGTTCTCAGCGACCGGGCGATCCTGCTGCACAGACGCATGGGACGAAAGGAGGCCGCTGCGTGCAAAACGATGGGTTGCGCCCGTAAGTCCAGTACCGCCCTGGTGTATCACACGCGCTACACCCCGGGATATGACCCTGCCTTCTTCCGCGGACAAGACTGATACTTTGACGCAGAACGCTTGACCTACAGCAACCTCTATCAGCAATACTTCAGCATGCAATGCGACGAGTTCCCCCCAGGTAGGTCTCCGCAAGCCCATCATCACTCAGACCTGGCACTAATGGACCTCCTCCAGCGTCCTCCATGGAAGGCGGCGGCCCAACCGTGACCTGCATCTCCTGGTACCAAAACAACCTCGGCGGCGTCTACCTCCGCTACTTCTACGAGGACGTCGGCCTGAACCGGGACAACATGCCGTTCGTCATCCGCATGGACACGTGCAACTTCCCCGCGACGCCGGTCAGCTACCCGCGTGGTTCCGAGCCCCGTCCCCATCCCAAGCGCCAAACCACCAGCACCATCAAAGCCGCCGACAACCCCCTCTGGGTGCGCGACCCGCGCACCAAGTCCGAAGGCTACGTGCTCATGCCGCTCGAGGCCGCCGGCCCGGGGACGTACAACGCCACGCTGTCGCTGTCCGGCGCGGAGAGCCTGCGGGACGTGTCGGTGGTGGACGGCGCCGGCGGGTTGGTGTGGAACGGCACCTCCGCGGGGGCGGCGTTTGTGAGCGGGCAGAACGTGAGCTTGCAGTACAAGGTTCTGGATGATACCCAGGACCTGTTTGTGGCGGCCAAGGCGGCGACGAGCGTGTCGGTCAGCGCGGCGTTTACGGCGACGGGCGTGCCGCAGGCGACGTCGTCTCCTTCGTCGGCGGCGCGGCGCGGCGGGGGAGTGTATGGCCCGAGTTTCTTGGTTGGTGTTGTGGTTGGTGTCGTGTGGCTTTAGGGATCGTGGAGGAGCTGTGAATCGTGTCGAGGTGTAATCTAGAAGTCCGTAGGTTGTTGACAGAACCAGTTGTTCCGGGGAGTCTCCCAGCAGAACTTGGTTTGCAAGGGTACTCGCTTTTCATGTTCTGAAAAACTATACTTCATCAACATTAGGTACCTGGTAGGTAGGTACCTATGAGCCGACGTTGCCGAGGTTATATCCGTCTCGTCTGGTGCGATAGTTGGGATGACATTCTTCTCAAACATGGAGCTCTCGGAATGGGCATATCCAATAGGACCTGCTCGAAGAGAGGCCAAGAAGGACATACATTTGATACCTATAGAGCTATAATTGTATCCTGACCTAGCTTCTATGCCCGTCGAGCGTCTGCCGGTATCTGCCTGTTGCAACGCTCGACAATAAGAGTCGGTCTATCGCGGCGATCAAAAGTTGGGATCACAATGGAAGGAAAGCTCAACGTTCATCTCGATGGAAATCACAATGGAAAGCTCAACGTTCATCTCGATGGGAATCACAATGGAAAGTTCAATATCCACCTCGACGTAAATCACAAGAAGAAATCCAGCACATCTAAGCTACAGCTAAGTGCATTACAATTACAAAAACCGCTAGGCTCCTCGCTCGGTCCACGGTGTCTCAAGATGGTTACATGGAATACATCGCCTGTGGATGACGCCACGGACGGAACGCGTACCATGTCACTATGTAATTAATAGACTAGCCAACGTGGATGTAGGTACATCAAAACCTGCCTCTGCCACCCCCTGCTCATGGGACAAGATGACCAAAACCAAGCTCTGCTACACCGACCTCGTGATGCGCAAAGGCAAGTTCAGGGGGCGGCGGGAAGCACCCAAGTCACCACGCTCCTGGCAAAGAGCAACCCACTCCAGGTCTCGCCGCTCGAGGTCGTAAGCGTCACGTAAACATCGTTGCCGAACGTGTTTTCCATCACCACGGTGCGCGTCGAGTCCGGGTTGAGCGTAGCGACGGACTGGATCCCTCCGCCACCCGGGTAGGTGTAGCTGCCGTTCCCGTCCAGCACGACAGCCCCCTTGGGAATGAACTTGCTGAACTGGGCCATCATGTAGTAGTCGACTTGGAATTCGTACGTGCCGGCCTTGGTGTCGACCGTGACCAGACCGCGACAGGTGTCACACCCGCCGCCGGCGAGGTGCGGGCCTTGGGCGTTGTCCGTTCCGAGGGTCCAGGCTAAGACGCCCTTTGCCCAGTTCTGCAGCGGCCCCATAGTGAAGTCGGCGGCTTGGTTCCAGCCGGTTGTCGTCGATGTCCAGCATTCCGTCATGTACTGGTCGACTCCGGGATGTTTGTTGTGGAAATCGCTCAGGGTGCCCCAGTTGTTGTTCGGGGCATAGCAATGCCACGCCACCGTGTTGACATACTGTGAGGCTTTGCTCAAGACGGTCTCGGGGTAGCTGGGCACGTCTGGAGTAATCCGTTAATTTATTCCCATCGCTCCCGTCAGATGCGGACGCGCAACTCACCGGTGTTGTGATCGTACGCCCAGATGGCCGTGTTGAGGCCAGCACTGCGAAGCGCCGGACCGACGTTTTGTTGGATCAAGTCGCCGGACTCGTCCGCAAAGACATACAGAGTGGGCATGCCCGCCTGGCTGTTCAGTGGCTCGTTCTGGATGGTGATGGCATCGATGGTGATGCCGTGCGCCCGGTAAGCCTCGAGGTACTTGACAAAGTACTGGGCGTATTGGCTGGCGTAGGCGTGGTTGAGATTGTTATTCACCGTGGTCCCGTCGATCACACCGTTGAGCTTCATCCACCCAGGAGGGCTGGTCAACAATGCTTGTTAGTCATTGAATCTCTTGTCTGGGGGAGTAATACAGCTCGGATTTTGACGTACCTCCACGGGGATCCGAGCACTGTCAAGGCCGGCTGGAGAGCCTTCATCCTGGCAAGCAGCAGCGCCATGGCTGTACCACGATCCCCGAGATTGAACGACGACAGCGATGGGTCGACCTTGCCGCCATTGTCGTCGTACGAGTAGACCGGGTCCGCAGACAGGTCCGAAGAGGCGATGGTGTGGCGCATCAGCTTGAAGTTGGCGCCCGCATCCGTCATGAGCTCGTTAAGCAGGGATGACAGCTTGTCTGCGGGGAGCGCGTTGAAGACAGCGACAGTGGCATCAGTCACGGCAGCACCGAAGCCGTTAATGGTCTGTTTGTGCCCGGACGCTTGATCGTTGAGGGAGAGCTTCCACGTCGAGCTGCTTCCCGGGCTGCCGGAGCCGCGAACAGGCGCGGCGACAGGAGAGAGCTTGTAGGTGCCGTCGCTGTTTGAGGCAAAAGCCTGGGGCGATGCCCGGGCGTTGAGGGCAGCGCCCATGGCCGTCGGCGCGGCGAGCAAAGCGAGTGCCAGTGAGAGCATGGCGGGAGCTGCGAGAGTCTTGCACGAGCCGTACCGTAAGGAAGGCCAACGGAGGTAGAGACGGCCTCTTTCCTGTATGGTATGAGCGTGTCGAGCACTCATATAACCATCATTCCCTCTGTCAGTATGTCGAGCACTGCTTGGGTCCCTGGGCACCTCTGGAAATCGTGGTTCCAGTTGTCATTGTTTCCGAGTCGGCCCTTCCCCGGAGTTCTTGCTGGGCTGGACCCCTTTTCCTGAGGTTAAATGTAACCTTGGAGAGATCAACCATCATACCATACCGTTGGCTGCTGCCTAATGCTACGGCGCTGCAATCTGAAACACGGCGGCGTCCTCCCGAGTCAGCAACGTCAGATCCCGCCGTACGCCAGCAAACGAGGACAACATGAATCAAACGAAGGGCGTAAACTGAAGGGAAGGGGTTGTCCAATGCAAAGTTCTTGACCGTATTCAGAGAATGCGTGGTGTTGAGGAGGGGTGGAAATTCTACTGCCTTAGATCCGGCCCGAAAGGGGGAGGCCAGGCCTGTTTTGGTAGCTCCAAGCTTACTCTCAGACCAAGGGCCTACCCGCAGCGGAGACTTTTCAAAATATTCTCTTTTACCTCTACTCGGTTAGGTTCTGCGATGGGAACGTAACTCCAAGTAACGTTGCCTTGGGGGAGGTAGATTCACGCAGAGCGAGCCCTCCTCACCCTTCCCAACACGGAGCAATTTGAGGAGAAAATAATGTCTTTGCGTTGACAAGCACATGACCTCGCGCCCCATCCAGACGGTGGGGTGTCCAGTGATAAATTCAAGTAATGAAGCAGCCGAGACGCAGCCTAAGAAGCTGCGGGTTGTAGAGAACGCGCCACCCAAAACTCCATAGCGTAGCAAGTGCAGGACACGTGCCTGCTGTTGGATGGTGAACCACGGTATTGAGTTCCCAACTTGCTTAATCGCGAGCTGTGTCCCCAGTCTTGCTTCACCCTTGGGCAGTAACACAACAACATTGACGCTGGGTAGATATGCTGATGGTTTTGTCCGCTCAGACTGCCTCCCCAGATGTCCCAATCAGCAACCTGGAGAGGGACAGGGGGAGAAGAAGGCGACACTGGACAGCCCGATAGTCAAAGTCTCGGCATGCATAGAGAGCTGCCCCTCACTCAGCCTCACTCAGCCTTGGGCTGCAACGATCCAACCTCGCCCAAACCCCTCACCCCACCAGCGTCTGCATCACATCTTTCACGCGACCACATTAAGGGCTCCGTCGATCCCGCGGTTCGCCATGAGACTTCTCCAAGTCCCAAGCTTTGAGCTGAAGGAGTTTTTCGACGCATCGACCCCCCCTTACGCCATCCTCTCGCACACCTGGGAGAAGGATGAGGTCCTCTTCCGCGACATGGCCGATATCTCTGTAGCCAGCAAAAAAGCCGGCTTCGGCAAAATCATAGGCGCCGCCGAGGTGGCCGTCAGCCAGGGCCACAAGTATATCTGGATCGACACGTGCTGCATCGACAAGTCGAGCAGTGCCGAGCTGTCTGAGGCAATCAACTCCATGTACCGGTACTACCGCGAGGCGGCCGTGTGCTATGCCTACTTGTGCGACGTCAATGACGTCTCCGAGCTCGCGGGCAGCCGGTGGTTCACCCGCGGTTGGACCCTGCAGGAGCTCATTGCGCCACGGCGGCTGGAGTTGTACACGGCCTCCTGGAAGTGTCTCGGCGAGAAGAACGACCCAGCTCTGCTGCCCGCCATCTCTAGAGCCAGCTTGGTGGACGAGTACGTCTTAACCGGGGCCGTCGCTCCCAACGCCGTCAGCGTGGCCAAGCGCATGTACTGGGCTTCGGGCAGGACCACGACGAGGAAGGAGGACGAGGCGTACTGCCTGATGGGGCTGTTTGACGTCAACATGCCCTTGCTCTACGGCGAGGGAGCAAAGGCCTTCGCTCGCCTACAACGGGAGATAACACAGATATCGAACGACCAATCTATTCTGGCATGGTACGGTTTCTGGGCGCCAGGAGAGTTTCGCTACACCGGGTCGCTTAAGACGTCGTGCTGCGCGCCGTCACCGAGATGCTTCGCCCTCTCGGGTGGTATCACGCCGCTGCATGACATGTCTGTCACGAGACTCCTCGGCCACATCGACCTCACCGTCGCGTATAGCGAGTTCTCTGCCATCGTGGCCGACGAAACAAAACACGCAAAGCAGCGGACCATCATCCTCAACTGCCAGATCGGGCCCATCCCGGGCACGTTTCCCACCATCACGCTGTGCGAGTGGCAGAACACGGGGCACTACATCCGCGAGATGGTGGGCAACAAGGTAACCCAGATATCCCTGCACGGGGGTCCCGACCGTTTCGTGGGAACGAGACACCATAGCTTGGACCCAATTGGCATCGAGGTAGATCCGAAGGAGAAGATAACCGCGCGAGAGACGGCGGGCGCCGAGGAGCCCAAAGTGGTATTGTGCATCAACAAAGGTGAGTTAGCATGTCCCCAGATAGGTCTGGATTTCTCAGCCCTGCTCAAGCCGAATCAACTAACCCGTGTCGACATCCAGATGGCAGCAGGCGGCGGTTCCCGGTCAAGCGAGTGAGAACATGGGAGACGGTCAGCACTCTGATCGACAACACGCCGGTCGTCAACCCCCCCGCGGTAGCAACGGCCACGTGCTACCGCATCTTCTGGCTCGTCCCAGCGGAGGCACCTGGAGGCCATGTAGGTGCCGAGGAGGTCGCCGTCTCTGTCTCGGAAGCGTTCCCCTCCCAGCGGTGGGACCGCCGCTCCAACCAGTTCATCTGGGGCCCCGAGTCGTCAAAGTGGGCACGCGACCCGGGCGAGCCGATAACAGTTGGGGTCGCCCGGGTCAGTCTCCAGCTCCTCGGCGGCATCGTGATGGGGCAGGAGAATCAGCATGCCATCACGGCTGTCGTGTCCTTTGGGCTGCTGCGGCCGCCAAACTGCTCGCCCATCAGATACCCTCTGTGGTGCTCGCTCGCCCGGGACGACGGCGGCCTCACACTGGAGCAACACTTTGCTTCCCCGCCTGTCATCGGCGACAAGGCGGACTTCGCGACGCTCCTACTTGAGGAGGGACTCGTGCTCCACGCTTCGGCGGTGCCGACCGAGATGTCCAAGTGCAAGTACGACATGATCAGCCTATGGGCGACTCGAGAGGGGCCCGGGGAGATTGATGCGGACATGGACGAGAGGGTGGTTGTCATGGACATTCCAGCTAAAATGCCATCATGGAGTCTAACACATCAACGGAGGAACTAACCGAAGAAACCGCAACAACTCACGGTAAGAGAGAGACCAACTTTGCCGAATCTAGATTCGGTAGATCGCCATAATACTCGACAACCACCCCCGCCAATCTCTTTGTTTCCTACCATCAACTGCCTCCAGCCGCGCCACATAGCTAACCCACCAGGCGAAAGCGTTTACTAGCCCCTGAAACCCTGCGGCTCGAGCGGTTGGGCGGCCAACTTCGGGCCCCGCATTTCCGGTTCCGTCCCGATCCGCCTTCCGTCATCCGCTCCGTTCCGTTTCAGGGCCCGCGGCCGACGAACTCGGTGGAAAGCAGGCAAGACCGAAGCTGCCAAGCTCGAATCAGTCCCGATCGGTAAGGGGTCACCGTGGCGGAGCATCCTTCCGGTGAAGTTCCCCGGCCAAAGCGGACACATCCCGGCAGGGGGTACGCAATGACATCAGGGGGTTGGCGATGGGTGAGGGTCAAGGGCAACCCGGCAAACGACGGAAGACAGAGGACGTCAACGGCGGATCGGAACAGTGACGGGGGATGGTAGCCGGTGGTCAATCTGTGGCACGATGGTACTTGTATCTCGGTGTATCAGCGGGAGTTGGGTTGGTTCATGTCTTTCTTCTCAACTTGTCTCAAGTCAGCTCCGTCCTTTGATTCAGAATCCAAGCCTTGTTTCAGCCCATCTGGTCTCACCACAACCGCCATGTCGCCTTGCGAACCACTCACCCTCTCCCGCAAACCTACCACCAACACTACCCCATCCCCGTCCCCGTCCCTCGAGGACTACACCGTCTCGCCAAACGGGTTCCTCCCCGAGCACGCACCGCTGGAGAGGCTACCAGATCCTTACTACGCCCCCTGGGAATCCCTCGTACACTCGCTGCCCACTGCCCTCGCCGAGAAGACACTCCGAGACAGCATCCATCTCCTGCCAGTCCTCTCGACTGATCGGTTGTCCACGGAGCCGGAATGGCGGCGGGCTTGTGTCGTCCTCGGGTTCCTCACCCACGCCTACATCTGGGGAGGTGATAAGCCAGCAGAAGTGAGCTTGCCCCTCTTGCTCGCCTCCAACATGTCTGACTGTCGTTGTAGATCCTCCCCCCACAACTAACCATTCCCCTCCTGGCCATCTCATACCACCTCGGGCTCCCGCCCGTCGCGACCTACGCCAGCCTGAACCTCTGGAACTTCCGCACGACTCCCGGTGGTAGCCTGGCAGACCCTGACGCCCTCCATGCCGTCCTCACCTTCACCGGCACGCGCTCCGAGTCCTGGTTCTACACCCTCTCGGTCGCGCTCGAGGCCCGTGCCGCACTCCTGCCCGGCATGATTGTGTCAGCCCTATCCGCTCTCTCCTCTCCCCTATCACTTCCCCGTCCCCTGGAGCGACACCAACCAGCCACCACAACCCCTGAACTCGAACTTCTCACCACCAACACCAACCAAACCTGCCTCCAAACACTGCAAGAAACGCTCACCGAAATCTCCCACACCCTCGCCGCCCTCACCGCCCTCCAAGACCGCATGCACGACCACTGCGATCCGCACATCTTTTACCACCGCATCCGCCCCTTTCTTGCCGGGAGCTGGAACATGGGCGCGGCAGGGTTGGAGCGGGGCGTGTTCTACGACGAGGGGGCCGTTGGCGATGAGGTTGATGACGACGAGCACGGGGGAGCAGAGGGAGACCATCTTCAAAACAATACCAGGAAAGACGGGGGGTTAGGGAATGATGGGGATGGAGACAGACACAAGAACGACACGGCAAGGAAACGCAAGGGCCAATGGCGCCGCCTCCGCGGCGGCAGCAACGGACAGAGCGCCCTCATCGGCCTGCTAGACTGGGCCCTCGGCGTTGAGCACGCGCCCGGCACGGCCGGCGAAGGCGACTACCACCGCGAGGTGAGGGAGTACATGCCCGCGGGCCACCGGCGGTTCCTGGCCGACCTCGAGGGCGCCTACCCTGGGGGACTCCGAAAGATCGTCGGCGAGGTGGTCA
>FTEL01002691.1_pt1 | contig 15233 bp, 9 predicted proteins | sample 1658911 | NCBI WGS metagenome assembly FTEL01 (sample SAMEA3914869, study PRJEB12502) | metagenome | biome: forest; material: soil | place: USA | collected 2012-03-12 | depth 0.1 m
CCTCGCGCCGCCCCCTTCCTCCGACCCCCTACCCACCCCACGACGAGGCTCCCTTCCACCCCTCAGCCACAATAAGGATAACAACAACGAGAACAGCCCAGAGACAGAGCTAGTCAATATCCGCGTGGGCCGTTCCGAGGACCGCAACCTCGTCACGGGCCCGCACGTCGTCGCTGACATAAGCTGCGTCGGGTGCGGCGTCGTGGTCGGGTGGAAGTACATTGACGCACGGGACCCGGGCCAGCAGTACAAAGTGGGCAAATTCATCCTCGAGACGAGGCGGGTGGTGGGGTTCCACAGCTGGGAGGATATCGACGTGCCCGTCATGACCGATGCTTTAGACCGGGCCGGTGAAGGCAAGGGGCGGGAGGAAGAGGCTGAGGGAGTGGTGGTGTTTGACTCGGACGATGAGGACGAGTGTGATGATATTTTTGCGGGTGTGTGGGATGCCCGGGTTGTTGAGAAACGGAGGCAGAGCAGGGTTGAGAACCATGAGGATGGGTGGTGACTCGGACTGACGGCAATCACCACTATGGAACTGAAGTTCCGGATCACGGTGTACTTTTTGGCGTTGCTTGGTCTTTTGAAAGAGTTCTGTTTTGGGACGGCGCAGGACGACAAGTCTTTTCTCTGTTATGGGATGGTGCATGGGACTCAATACGGGCCGGGCATCAGATTGGATCAACGAAACAGGAGTGGAGGCAAGGTCGATACCCGGATAATGACAAACAAAGGAAGAGAAGAGTATGGATGAGGAGCTAGACAATGGCGTTTAAGACATTCATTTCTCGTGGGAGGCCAGCACATGAGCAAGATCGCAAGGGTTTGTGAAAGTGCTGTTCTTTTCAGATCGACAACTACTTGGCGAGGTTCTCTATCCCCAATCCGGCCATCTAACTGATGGGCTCTTCGGCAACATAGTGCAGGTAGGCACCCAACAACTTGATACCCTCGATGTAGTTCCGCTTATCAAGCTTCTCGTTGATCGAGTGAGCACCATCGTTCGAGCTGCCCATGGGCAGGAGCAGCACGTTCTTGCCAGTGGCCTGCTCAAAGGTGAGCGTGACCGGAATGCTGCCACCCTCGCGTGTGAAGTCGGGTGTGACGCCCCAGACGCGCTCCGTCGCCTTGGCCGCCGCCGAGAAGTTCCAGTGGTTGGGGCTGGCAACCCACCACTTGCCGCAGTGTTGGGGGTACACCTTCAGGCTGTTCTTGGAGCCGAGCTTCTTGAAGACATCCTCGACGTAGCGGCAGACTACCTCGTTGGTCTGGTCGATCTCCATGTCGGGCACCGTCCGGATCGAGAACTTGCCGATAACCTTGGCAGGAATGACAGTCTTGGCACCGGGGGCCGAGAAGGCACCCTCGATGCCATGCAGCGAGAGCGAGGGGTAGCGCCACCGAGCCATCAGGGTGGACTTCTTATCCTCGAAGATGGTCGTCTTGCTGCCAAGCGAGTCGTGCAGCGTCTCCATGGTGAAGGCAATGTTGTCATAGAGGCCCTCCTCCTCGGCAGTCACGGCAGCCACCTGCTCCATGATTCCGGGGATCAGGATCTTGCCGTCAGTGTCGACAAGCGAGCCCATGACGCGCACCAAATCCGTCATGGGCTCCTGAGCAGTGCCGCCGAAGACACCGCTGTGGAGATCGGCGCCGGGCCCCGACACCTCGATGCTGTAGTAGTTGCACCCGCGCAGGCCGTATGTCAGACACGGCTTCTCGGTGCCAAGCCAGTAATTGTCGCTGATGCAAACGGCATCCGCATCCGCAAAGTACTTCTTGCCCTCCTCGTTGATAAGGTCGTCGAGGCCGTCGGAACCGTACTCCTCCATGCCCTCGAAGCACATGAGCAGGTTGACGGGAAACTCGATGCCAGCAGCCTTGTGGGCCTCGATGGCGTTCAACCAGCCCAGCACGGGACCTTTGTCGTCGGTCGAGCCGCGGCCCAGCATACGCCCATCCTCCTTGATAGTGAGTTCGAAGGGCTCCGTGTCCCAGCCGTCGCTCTTCTCGGCCGGCTGCACGTCGTAGTGGCCGTAGACGAGAATGGTCCGCTTGCTCTTGTCGTTGCCGTACCTGGCTAGCACGACCGGAGGCAGCTCGAGATCGGTGCCGTGCTGTTTGCCCAGCGGCCGCAGCTCGACCGAGGCGCCAAGCTTCTTCAGCTCGTTGGCGAGGAACTCGCCCATGCGGACGACATCGGGACGGCGAGCGGCTTCGGACGAGACAGAGGGGATGGCGACGGCCTGGCGCAGGCGCTCGATGAAGGCGTCCGACAGGTCGTCGACCTGCTTAAAGTAGCCGTCCAGTTTGGGGGCCATCTTGCGGGCTTGGTGGGTGCGGGTTGCGTCGGTGAGGTACGGGCGAGATGGTAGAGCAAGCGGCGTCCGGGACTGTCGGAGGCTGCTTCGTGGTGGGGATGGGAAGAGGACGGTGGTGAACTGGCGGCACGAAACACGATCGTCGACGAAGAGTGGTCGTCTCAACAAGCTACGGATGGCGCGGCTTGAGGAGATCAAATTGGGCGAGGGGAAGAGGGAAGTGCGGGGCATTTGGAAGTCAGTGAGGCGTGGAACCCGGGCAGTTCTCAGTGTGGAAGGTCAGCAAAGCTGCCGCTGTTGCCCGGCCCGTTGCTTGGGAGCTCCAAGAACCTTAGGATAGGGTACCTAAACTGTTGCCCCACTCTCGACTCGCATCGAATTTCAGAACTGTCTCTGCTCAGGGCGTAACCTCTACACCGATGCGAATGCAACAAGCACCTTGTCCCAAGACACTGTCATGTCAACAGAAAGAAATGGGACGGGTTTCCTCCGTATAGCAGGGACAGGTAGTCGGCGACCTTGACACAAGTGGCATGATGGGCGGGTTGATCGTGGATGCAGACAGCCAAGGGTTAGGGCCGTTGCCTGGACGGCCTGTCGGTTAGCGACGGCTTCCAACCCAGAAGCAAAGCATCTCTCTCACACCGCAGCATACCGCGCGCAACGCCCCAAACGTTCAAGGCGGCAAACCCCAGATCTTGCATACGTCGGAATGAAGGCGCCGACACAGCAGCATTGGCCCAACCGTATGTGGCACGGCCTGAAATGGCACGTTGCGGCCAACAACCACATACGAGCTAGGTACCTACCTACCTTACTCCCACCACGTCGGCACGCATGTTCCCTTTGTCAATGGCAGCGCCGGAAGCGAAGGCTTTGACGCTGCTGCAGGTCCCGCGTCTGCTGTGGTGGCAGCGAGGAGAAGGTTTATGAGACCTATCTACCATGACCGGCTCTTATCAGGGAGGTTCCTGTCACGGTTGCTTCCATGCGCGGGACGTTGTTTTTGGCATCTCACTGCAGTTTCCCAACATACTCATGACGGACAACGGACTTCGGCTTCCCTGCAAGCCTAAATGAAGCCTCCGAGCACAGTGATGAGAACGGCAGCCGTACTGACAAAAGAGAGTCCAACAATTGGTAAATTGCTCTCTTCCCGCCCAGGCCGGCCTGGTCGGCTGAGTTCCACCCACGCTTTCACCATCTCGTCCTTCCGGCCATGATATTCAAGGCGCCTTTCCAACTTCCAGGTACAGGATCCGATGTGGAAGCACAGGATCAGTGTAGAAGCTGCTCACTTACCCATGGTTCGGTCACCGGGCCCCTCCTTGCTGCCCTTCACCCTGAAAACCACAGCGAATTACTCCCTCCGCCGCCATCATCACCAGGAATTATACGAATTGACCCCGGTCAAACTACAGGGAGACGGGCTTGAGTGACAACACCATCAGTTCCTGGCTCTCAGCCAAAGCAAACATTTGGCGCGAGTGGACCGCCGATTTTGCTCACCGGGAGCCAAACCTTTTCATCTCGGAAGCTTTCGCGTCTCTTGATGTCATCGCTCGCAGCTCGCTCGAGCTGGAGAGCCGCATCATGCCGCGCCTTGATTCCGGCTCGCCAGGTTGGTTCTAGATGGGCCTCGCTATGTGGAACCCGAACACAGCGCCGCCCAGTGATCTCCGGTCTCCTCGGCTCATGCCCATGGCTCACAAACGTCTAGCAGGGTTCCAAGACACGCGCAAGCTGTCACGGCTGTTCGCGTCCATCCAACCCCTTGATCCCTCACCGGGACTAGTGACAGGTCTGCGAGACCAAAACCTGCCCTTATTAAGGCAAGTGATGGAGCAGCTCTCCGGGTTCCTCTCGAGCTGTATGTCTTGTACTCACAACTTCCTTGGATGATCCCTCTCCGTGGCGCTGGTGATTGACACGATAACTCCCGCAGTCCAGGGTGATAACATCATCTAGTAGCTGGCGAACCTCACTTATGAGATCATTTGCAAGGGCGGTCTGAGTGCAGAGGTTGACAGTATCCTCCTAGCTGATGATGTCAGCCTTCTCACCAAGGCCAGAGTCGGCCATGCTGGAAAAATAAAACGACACCTTCTTCCGAAGCCCGGCCCGGTTCTTGCTCCAGGATCTAGACGTAGCCAGCATTGAGAGGCTCAGGCGCCGCTTGGTCCGCGATATTGAGGCAGCACTTCGCTTCTGTTGTCAGATGTGGCGTCACCGGCATACCCCCTTTGTAAAAAATCCCTGCCATGTTTTTTGGAATCTACCTTTAGCCCCTCCAACGATGATACGGAATTTTATCAAGCACGCCGCTAAACCCCCCACCTGCTACTCCTCCCACAACTACTGGGGACGCCCCTCCTGGCCACCATGACCGTGATACCGCCATCATGGTTGCCATGCACGTCATTGTTGTTGGCACAAGCCATGGCAACGGGAAGACCAGCACCAGGGTATGGGAAGAGGCCAGCGTGCTTGTGACAGCGACAGCATCGAACCTAGTTCAGTCGACAAAAGTTACATCACACATCTCATTCAGAATTGTAGCTTTGGTCAAACTAAGTGTTGCAATGCTCATGAGATCTTGAATACATTCTAGGGAAACTAGTGCCGGATTTTATGGAAGCAATCGAGACCTCCTCGTGAGCACAAGTGAACTGAGGTCATTTGGTCACTTCGACTTTGGGCCGAAAGCCAACAGTGGTTATAGCTTGGACCAATCTACCTTAGGTTTCAAGTCGAATTTCATGGATGCGGGCTTAGCTGCTGTTGTCCAAGGTTGGCATTGAGTTCCGAGTAGTTTCGAACGAGGAAAATCAGTCTTTAACTGTTCGTTGTGTAGGAATTTGGGGACCAGTGGGTTTTGAAGCCAACAAGATCTCTTCCATCTGGCAAGGACCCAAGGACGTCCACAAGGGCGGTGCCCGATTGCTCCAGTTATACGGGTAGCTACCCAGTAGGTAGGTAAGCTAGTAAGGTACTTACTCGAGTACGTCTCTTCGTCACCAATAATTTGATGTCTCAAACCTGCCACATTCGCTTGCGCATGCCCACTTCACGGCACAACGACACCGCCTATGTCACCCGACCCATGGTTGTCTAAGACACGGTCAAACCCACCTCGCACTCCCTCATCGGTGTAGGTGCCAGGTTGCACACCGATCGGCCAGCCATACTTGATTTGGAAGCTGGGGGGTTTCCCCAAGCTCAAGCCAACTTGAGCAGCTCGTGGCATGCCCGTGAAGGCATGAATTAGTAGATTCTAGCAAGAGAAAGCATCGCACCTGACCATGCCCTAGGCTCTCGGATTCGGATTTTGTGGAGGAGCATTCCCAACTAAAGCCAAGAACAAGAGCGGGGGCAGAATGCTACTCGACCGCTGCTCGATCTGGAAGGCCGCCAGATAAGACCCGACAGATGACCCATAGTAGATGGAAACGTAGCATAGCCCCGAGAGTCCGAGCTCATAAGCTCGGTGAGTGTGGGGCGTGGTCGGTTTCGGTGGGGGTCTGGGGAGCACAAGCCTGATGCAGGAACAATCCCCAAGAGGCTCCGACTAGGTTCACAAGGTGTGTTGTGCCGGGATGAACATTTACTACCAACCCAATATACATAGGTAAATCTGCACGGTTTTGGTGCGGCGACACAACCCGGTTTTGAGGACGGCAGGGGTATTGAGTGCGTGATCATTCTACACTTCGACGAAAGGATTTCAAGCCAAAGAGTGGCCCGAGAGCCTGAGAACTGCCATTACTCCTGGCTTGTCACATCTAGTACTTGGCAACCTAACGAAATACCACCTGCCCACCTTGTTTTCGACTGCCTTCCATGACCCCCAGCCCTGTTGGCTTGGCTGTTCTCACCGGCCAACCACCAGTGCCCTAACATACTCCCGAATTCACCGATCGGCAGTTCGCCCCCTATCCTACTCTTCTCCACCCCCTCCCCACTTTGCCCGAGCGACTCCCGAGGCATCAAGCCGATCCAATACAATTGCGCCATTCCTGGTCAGCCCTGGTGAGGTTGCATTGAGATATGGCGTGCATGACCAAAACGGCGACCCCAGATACTTGATAACCGCTCTCGGTTGTGGTATGTGTTTCACAACTGAGCCCGTTCGTCCCGTGCTTGATCTTTCCAATGTTGCGGAGCAAAACCCTGCTTAGCGACTCATCTTGGCCAAAACAGGAGTAGAGTTGTCTTACAAGACCTTCTGGAAGGGGAGATACGAGTCCGAGCGGTTTCTTGAAAGCCAGGGCCAAGTGGTCTAGCAGATGATCAGCAGGAATAATCTGCTTCGCTACCATGGAGCGATCTTGACTGATTTTCACCAGTGCAAGATGGCGTTTGCGTTCATTGACTGGACTATAGCCATAATTAAGCTCCTTTCTACAAAGCCAGTCCCCGTCTCAGTTTGACAGGCGACTGGGTCAGGCAGATACGTACCGAATATGGCAGCGCTGATTTGCATCTCCCAGAAAAGCAACAGTCTTACTAGCCGCAGCCCGCCTACCTACTTGTAGCCTGCTCATACATACTGTCCGGGTTTCAACGTGGTAGCCCTACAAGCGTTACACTCACTGCCAAGTGTGTATTCCCAGGCCTAGTAGCCCCCTGCCGGGCCTATCCATGCCCAACCACCTAGCATGTCACATCGTGCACCCTTGACTTCTCCCATCCGAGATCGGCGCCTATCGACTTAAACCCATTACGTTAGGTAGGCCCTATATGGCACCTTTAGGATGTTTGCAAATGCTTGGCGCATCCGACGTGCCGTGCTGCTAGCCCCTGAACGTTAGGTACTCTTTTTGCACTCGACGGCACAGCTCCTTGTTCGGCTCGGGAGCAGCCGCTTGCCCGTCCGGGTCCCAGTCAACGCCGGCTGAGGGCCCGAACCGGGAAGGTGGCTCCTTGTTCCTGCCCTTCCGTTCGGCACCCGTGTCAACAAGGGCACTGAAACCTTTGAATGTCCAGTGAGATCATCATATCACAGCCAGCGTTGGAGGTGCCCAACGCCGCCTACCGTCACACGCGGTCAAATCCGGTATTGGCCGACCCAGGCGGCTGGCTCCTCCAGTATGTGTCGAAAGCGGCAGGTCACCGAGGTTTTGGATGATATTTATGGATAGCCGCAAGGACCACAGTTCATGGCGGAGAGGTGAGATGAACCAAGATAAATACTTCGACTCCGCCGAAGCATTTTGGTTCATCCCAACACTCAGACAAGCATCATATCCTAGTCTTCTTCTTCCAACCACAGCTCCTCACCATGCACTTCTCTACCGCCCTCCTGGCTCTTCTTCCCGCTGCTCTTGCGGCCCCCACCGTTGAGCCCCTCAGCAAGCGTGCCCCAATCATTACCGCCAGGGCCGGTCATGTTGTTCCTGGAAAATACATCATCAAGCTGAAGGAGGGTACCAGTGACGATGTCCTCAACCACGCTGTTGGCAAGCTCGGCAAGTCCAAGGCAGACCATGTCTATAGGGGCCGTAAGTTCAAGGGCTTTGCCGGCAAGATTGAGGCTGCTGTGCTGGAAGAGCTCCGGGCTCTGCCCGAGGTAAGGACTAAACTCCCAGTCTCAACCTGGAAGACGTCCCATCGTACTGACTGATACAAACAGGTCGAGTATGTTGAAGAAGAGGCCATCTTTCGAATCAACACGTATGTTTCGCAGACTGGGGCGCCCTGGGGCCTCGGTCGAATCTCGCACAAAGCCAAGGGTTCTACGACCTACGTCTACGACGACAGCGCTGGCGCCGGTACCTGCGCATATGTGATTGACACGGGTATCTATACCGCCCACTCTGTATGTTTCTCAGCACTGGCTTCAATCTTGTTCCCTGCTAACCCTCGCGAGCAATTTGGCGGGCGCGCTACCTTCGCCGCGAACTTCGCCGACAGCTCCAACACGGATGGTAACGGCCATGGTACCCATGTTGCTGGCACCATTGGCTCCAGCACCTATGGCGTTGCGAAAAAGACTAAGCTCTATGCGGTCAAGGTTCTGGGCTCTGATGGTTCTGGCACTACGTATGTCGACGCCCTTGGCCCCTACCGATCCCGCTTTTGACAGGGTCATTCGTCCTGACAACTCTCAGCTCTGGCGTCGTTGCCGGCATCAACTTTGTCGCCGATGATGCGGCCACTAGGAGTTGCCCCAACGGCACAGTTGCCAACATGTCCCTGGGCGGCGGCTACTCGGCCGCCATCAACAACGCCGCAGCGGCCCTTGTCGACGCCGGTGTTTTCCTTGCCGTTGCCGCCGGCAACGACAACGACGACGCTTCCGACTATTCCCCTGCTTCGGAGGCTTCCGTCTGCACAGTCGGTGCCACTGACAAGAACGACGCCAAAGCCAGCTACTCCAACTACGGTTCCGTCGTCGACATCCAGGCTCCGGGCACGAGCATCTTAAGCACGTGGATTGGCAGCACCTCGGCTACGGTACGTGACCATGTTTTCTCCATCTTTCTAGGAGCACCGCTGATACTAAAAGTTCAGAACACCATCTCGGGCACTTCGATGGCCACTCCGCACATCACCGGTCTTGGAGCCTACCTTTTGACTCTGCTCGGCAAGAAGTCTCCCGCGGCTCTGTGCAGTTACATCAAGAGCAGTGCCATCTCGGGGTCTCTCACCGGCATTCCCAGCGGCACTGCAAACAAGCTGGCCTTTAACGGCAACCCATCTACTTAAATGCAAAGACTTGGGTCAGCAATACCGGGGGTGTAGTCGTCAGTAGGACGGGCAGCTTTGGTAGGCGTAGGTAGAGTTCTGGGAGGAGTCAGCACTCCTAATGACTCCACATTCCCTTTTCTGAGCGTGGGAGATTTTGGGGAGGATATCATGTCATCATGTTGAAACTCCTTTTGGTTATATTTTATTCGGGTCCAGTTCCCTATGGTGATTGGTCGGTCAACCACCGATTAGTTTGATAGAGGAACAGAAAAAAACACACTGGTGCTATAGTTAACGAATGACTCCTTCACGACGAAGCAAGACGAGAAAGAGGTGGGATGTTACTGCCGTGGATGACGCAGGGCCATTTGTGAAGGGAAAGCTAAAGATGTGATCTTGCTTCCCAAAGGGGTCAAACTGGCTTGAGTCACTCTCGCCTGCGAGACCCCTCAGCGACGTGCCGGGTTATTTGCTTCGTCCCCTTGAGACTTCTATTATCTTAAGATTTGCAAAGGAGCTTAAAAAGACTGAAGAAGTCAGGCCCCCGATAGTCAGTGAATATACTAAGGGAAACTCGAGTGTTGCATAAACCACGCTGCGAGGTTCGGCTCTGACAACTTGAACATCCCCAAACTCCTTTTCTAACAAGGTTCGTTTGTCATTGAAGGACTGAAGTCTTGTAACAATAAGAAGCGTTTCTGTGTCAATGAAGGCGGGTCGCTCCGTCCTGAGCCCTGATAGTCAAGATGATGCACTTTTACCTGTCGCTCACACCACGGGCTATTGAATCACTCTAGATGCGAAGCTCTATCTTACAAGAAGACTGTGTATCATATACAGAATGCCCTGTCCTTGGTACGCCGAGTTGATTCTTCTCATTTGTGAGGAGAGGATTGTCGTGCGTCAGCGCGCCCCTGGATGGTTCATTTTTATTCGTTGACTCCTCCCTTAGCCCAATCCCTGTCACGACGGCAGCTGGTGGAGGGGCAGCCAACACGCGGATTGGAGAGAGCGAGCAATTTGGGCGGCCCAGTCCTCCACAGTATTCGCACGGAACGAGCTGCGGCTGGAGTAGGATCTGATGGTGACGAATAGGGGACGGTTATTCTGGAGAAAGGAGACTAATAATACAGAATACTCCGGACGCCTGCATCACCCCCGGCGAGGTTGCTGACGCCACGAGCTGGCTGTTTTGTGACCAGCGACCAGCCCGGCCAGCAGGAAACACCTAATATCGGCGGATCTGCACCAGGCCCAGCACATCCAGAGATCTATGGAGGCACCTCATTAACTGGAGAATATTCTGTGATCATGAACAGATCTTGTACAATTCCACGGAGCACCAAAGCTGTTGGACACCCCTCTTACCAGATTCTGTACCCATCAACTGGAGAAACCCCTGCCCCATCTCTCCTACCACTCTTCACCAAGCAGGTGCACTCACCGTGGCGCATTTCCTGTTGCAGCGGCAGAGGTGGCTTGCTTCAGCGGACGGCAAGCTCCGGTTGATGCAGCCCCTGTCTTGCTGGCGCCAGGCGGCGGGCGGGCAGGCCTCGTGGTGCTCCCACACTGGTCGGGTGCAATTGACCTGCTGTCCTCGGTCTGAGTGGGGTGGCGGGATTCCCCTTTTCATAATATCCTGCGTCGGGGTCCCATCCGCGTTTGTCTGAGTCGCGATTGATACCGGTGTGCGATCAGGCGCAAGCTTTCAGGCATCCCGGCTCTTCCGCATACAACACTCGAGTCTTCCGACATCTCCTCGTTCTTCGATCCTCGTATCTGCATTTTTCGCAGTAATGGGGCAGGACTCGCCTCGGCCAGCCTCATCAATCGCGTTTCCAAACTTGACCTTCTCCCCGAAGGTTGAGCCACGCAAAGATGCCATCCCGGTGCTGCACAGGGACTCAGCATCCTCACGCAGTTCCTACAACAGTGTCGCAACTCCGATGATGAATGACGGCACACGACCAACCATGAACCACCAGCTCATTTCAGGACCCATCGCACTGAGCTCCAGCAGCCCTCTGTTGACGCCCGTGCCTGGGAACTTTCTGCGGTCCGTTACCGAAGAGCCTGGTACACCTGGTTCTACCATTGTTGAGTTTGGCGATTTGGGGCGAGGGACTGTTCCATCAGCGGTGCAGCTGGTTGAGAACATGAACCAATTCTTCGGCCAGTCCCATGCCGTCTCTGGACCTCGATCCAACAGCCAGGCCCGTGGTCGACCGGACAGCCGCGAAACCCGCGAGGGTCAGGAGAGCAAGGACCAGAGCAGAAGCAGGAATGTGGCCACCACGACAGTGCCCAGAGACAGATCGCATTCAACACATACCAGATCCGCCATGCCATGGGACCCAGCGGGCACACCTAGCGGCAGAAACGCGATCAACGATCGGAGTATGGCGGACGAGCGGATCAATCGATTCCTCCAGTCTATGGCACAACAGACTGCCCAGAGTGCCGAAAGCGAAGTACTGCTGGAGAACCGGAGCCTGTACCAGCGAATCGCCGCATTACAGCGCACCGAACGCGAACTTCTGGCTGAGAACCAAGATCTCACACGCAAGCTTGCCGCTATGAAACAACATCACGAGCGCCGAGCACGACAATGGAACGAAGGAAGCCAACGAAAAGATATTGAATATGAAACCAGAGTGCGAGAGCTGGGTGAGCAGTTGTTAGAGGCTCTGAGCAGACACCCGCGGACTCCTCCGGAAACTCTATCAAGCGAAGAGATCACAGCGTGGTTCGATAGCCAAGATGCCGCATGGCACTGGTGGGCGACTACCTTTGGGAACCAAGACGATCAGCGGCTTTCCAGCGGGCTTCATCCACTGCAGCTCCAGGAGCTCTGCGGTGAAATTAGAGGTTTCGTTCGTATGAATGACACAGGCGGCCTTCCCCGGGAGCTGCTCGCCGGCGGTAAAGAGGCGCTGTACACCCTTCTCAACGGCATGCTAGCCCATTTTCTTTGCATTGAGATCCTTGCGTCTCCGATGTGGGTGTTCGGGGCCACTTCGCTTGGTACCCTGGAGAGCCCGGCGGGGGTCGTCTCCTCCCAGCCCTCGCTTGGATCTCCTGGTGTTGGCATCGGGATAAACATGAACAGCTTCAGCAACGTGATGCCTCTTCGCCCGGCCTTATCTTCGCTCGAAACTTCTCGGAGCCGTCAATTTCCTCCACCTCTGCCCACCTCAACGATCCCGCTGATCGGTACATTGAGCGCGTCCTTTCTTGGCGTTCCCACGAAGTCCGAGATGGAAAGACTGGTTTACATGATTACCGACGGTTAGTGAAAACCGCGTTTTATGCGGTGTTGTCACAGGAGCTTGACTGACATTCCGAACAAACAGCACAGGATGACGGCATGAGAGTGACCGCGTACCACTGGCGGGCTCAGATGATGCGGCTGTTCGCCGACGGTGGCTTCAGCCTGAAGGACGTTGAAGCGACAGGCCGAAATGATTCCTGCCGAATATTTGTCGACTCACGACTCAGTTATGCGAGGAAACTTAAGGAGCGTTTTCTGGGGGGATCTGCGCGATTTCTCTTGCAGGGCCAGGATGCGAACGGTATCGAGAAGCTTGAGCGCAGCTTGACAAACATCATCGACGAGGCCCTGAGATTTTCCTGCCGACTGTGGACCCGAGTGACGCCCATACGTCTACATGGTTGGATGGATCTTGGAAGTAGGGAAATCACGACATCAACTCCGCTGGTCACCCTCTGCCGTGCACAAGTCAAAGTCGAAGCTCGCTTCCCTGGACCCCAACAAGACAACCGGGCTGACCAACAGATTGTCATGGTCGTGCAACCGGCGATAGTTACGGACAGCATTGATCTTACAGGGCTTGATCTTGGAACAGACGGTGGTGGTATTGCTTCCGTTTGGTTGAGGGCCCGGGTCATGGTGGCAAGCCCAATGTCAGACGCGGATTCTGAATCTCACCCTGCCGGGGAGTTTGGATCGCAGACCTCGTCAAGACCCGGGGATGTACCATTAGGTCAAGTGCTGTTGAGCAGATCGACAATCTTGACAGAGATGCCGCCATTGCCAGGCACGCCTCAGCCTTTCGAGGTCCTGCCTGAGTCGTACAAGGTGCCCGGAAAAATATAAGAGGAGAGCGTGTTGTTGGTTAGCGAATGTACGGAATGACAGGGGATCGGAGTGATAGGCACGCCTCAGGCACCTCGGGGTTTGACGACGGCGTTGGACACTGGTGGTGCGTCAGGTTGTTGGGTTTGATGGGTGAAGGTGTTTATGGGCATGTGTTTGGAATACCATTTGTTTACTGCTCTATAACGGCCCGGACTCGATGTCGACTGGCAAGACGTGTCTTGTTGTTATCCTGAGGTGACTTCAAGTCCAGGTTCCTTACACCCTTCATATGCTCCTGCTTGCCGTTGGAACGGTTGCTCATGGAAGCCTCACTTCCTGTGTCAAGCGGACAACCGCAAACCGAATTCGAGATGCTTCATGATATCCAAGCATCCAAACACAGGCTCCGTTCCCGAGACACTTCATGAACTGGCGAGTAATATGAGGATGAACTCTCGGATATTAATTACTAGCACTGAGAACCCTAGAACAACTTGAAGACGGACGGGTCTGCGTTCTTGACGAGCATTTGGGCATACTCGTCAAACCATTCGCCGGCCTTGGGAGCGCCCGTCATGCCGCACTGGCCGTCGCTCTCACCACCAGGCTTCACCCAAACGAGGGCATCAACGACGGTGTTGTTGGTCTTGGTGGTCGGTGCCGGGCCGAATCCGGCAGGCTGCACGTTGCACCACTCGCCCCTGAGAGATGTTAGCGGTCAAACGGTTCGTATAGCCATGGCAAGCTGAAGCTGGTACTCACCATTCTTTCCGGGCCCCAGGAAGATGCACGCGGCCCTGATCGATGATAAAGCGGGCCGGGAGGCCCTCAGCCACGAGATGAGGGGTCAAAGACGTGGCGTAGTGAGACTCATCCCACGAGTTGCTCCACTCGGTGTAGTTCTCACGCACGGCCGCCTGGAAAGGGTTGTAGTTGGAGACGTTGGTAACGAAGCCGCGAATCTTCTTGCCTGTGCCGGCGAGCTTGACGACGGTGGCAAACTCCTTGGCGGCAAGGGGAAGGTTTCCGTCCCAGCCGAGCCAGCCACCATGAGCGGCATCGATGTACAGATTGACATGGTCGTACTGAAGGCTCGCGATGGCATGGGCAATGCCGGCGCGGTAGGTGTCGGCGGCGTTGGCGCAGAGCTCAATGCCCATGTTAGTGACCAGGTTGCCCAGGGAGTCGGGCTCAAGCACGACAGCGAAGGTGAGATCCTTGGCGGCAGCGAGCTTCTGAGCGTAGGGCTTGATGAACTCGTCCTTGTATCGCTGGAGGCCGTTCTCTGTGCTCTTGAGCTCGCCGGCGCTCTCGCCGGCGCTGCAGTCGCGGTCCGGGAGGTCGTAGAGCACCAAACCGACGATTTGCTTCTTGCCGGTCCACTTCTGGGCCTTGCGCGCGGCCTCGATGGCGGTGTCGATGTTGGAGAGGTCGGCAATCCTGGAAACCCAGACGAAGGAGCTGGTTTGCTGCACCTTGTAGGTCTTGAGGGTGTTGACGATATCACCCTTGAACAGGAACGAGCGGAGGGTCTTGTCCAGCTTGGCCGCCCACGACGGGTTGACAAACTGTTGCTTGCCCTGGAACGGGTTCACGTCGCCACTGGCAGTCCGGGGCTGGTTGGGGCTGGGGGCCGCAGAGACGAGGCCCCCGGTGGCTATGGCCACGAGCAATGACGAAGGACGCATGGCGTATCGGGCGTGTGGGACCTAGACGAGAGACCACGAAAAACCAAGGGGTATCAAGGAAAGGACCGAAAGGTGCAGCTCCGACTGACAGAGGGTACTCGACATCTCCCCTCGAAAGATGCTTGCGAGCAACGGCCATTTTATTCCACACATACGAAGCAAGCACCTCGTACTCTGAGGTCATCACCATCCCATCCGGCACCTCATCCTCCGCCTGCCGGGGCTGATGGCCCGCGTTGGCCCGCCGTCTCCGTAGGCCAAGACACCAGCTCAGCAGGGGCGGCGCGGGTGAGCCGGGCTGGAAGGAGATTGCGTGCCGGTGCCATGGACAGAGAGGGCGCCGACCCGCCCGGGACGGCACCGCATGGTGGTAGCCAAGAGCTTGGCCGAAAGTGCGTGCCCCGGGTTCTTATCCGACGATCCGCATCCGCAATC
>FTEL01003923.1_pt1 | contig 15232 bp, 9 predicted proteins | sample 1658911 | NCBI WGS metagenome assembly FTEL01 (sample SAMEA3914869, study PRJEB12502) | metagenome | biome: forest; material: soil | place: USA | collected 2012-03-12 | depth 0.1 m
CCGCGCCGCTCGCGACCAGCAAGAGCGTCTCGAGCTCCGGGCTCATGGCGGGTTTCCTTCCCTCGGGGACGGGGGGGGGGGCTTTGTTGGGGGAAGCAAGGGGGGGAAGGTTAATGTGATGTGATGTGATGCAAAAATTGAGTGTTGGGGGAGAGGGGATTGGAGTTGCGATGGAGTGATGATGTTGTTTGTTGGTGATGCCTTGCTCCGGATGTGGTCGAGTCCCGTCCTCCGAGGAGTTGTCTCGTGGTCCCAAATCTGACTGGCGCTGCACCTCGGGGTGTCCTCAGGGGTTGGCGGCGCGTGGCTTCTGCCACCGGCGTTGCTGCCACTGGCGTTGCTGCCGTCAGCCATCTGTCTTATTTGGGTAATTTGTTATTGGCTTGTATGCCCCTACCCATTCTGAGTGTTTCTATTACGGGAGGTTGCCGCTGATTTCCTTGATCCATTTCAGATATCTGACAGCCGTTGCGTGGAAGCGTCCAATGGAGACCCAAACTGAGACTGACTTTCCTCCCGAAGGCAAACGAGAACCGACACCGCCGGCCATGAGCATGGAGTTAGAGGGGCTGCAAACAGACACCGCCGGGCAAGAGCACGTCAAGAGAGAGTCGGCAGACAGACCGGCCAATGACGGACAAAGTTCCTGTCAGACCCGGGGAGTTACATACCCCTGATTGACCATGCAGCGTCCCGTTTTGATATGTTGGACAGCATCGAGGCCGACATGGATAGCTCACAGCTCAAGACTCGGTCTTAAACCGAGTCCACCTCCTTGGAAATCCAGCAGCCATCACCCTCCCAGAGTTCCCTCATTCCTCAACCTCCTTTGACTCTCCCTGCACAACCCAATCCCGCAATGCCGCCCCCAACCCCCGAAGCCCGGCTTCGCAGAAAGGGCATCTACAGCCCGCCGCCGCCCCTCGAGTGCGGCTTCGACATGCGTCCCCGTCTGGACCCGTCCAAGCTCGCCGACAAACAAGCCTACCAAGCCTTCCTCGACGACATCACCACCACCTACAAAGACACCTACGACCCAGACGGCCGGCGCGCGGACCGCAAGGTCCTCCAGATGCCGGGCGACCTCGGGCGGGAGCCCGCCTTCGACAACGACCGCTACATCTTCCTGATGGTCGGCGAAGGACCCTGCGTGCCGGCCAAGGTCGAGCGCTGCAACTACTTTGTCCGCTTCAGCTCGCAAATCAACGCGGGGCGGCAGTGGGAGTGCGCCGAGCCGTATATCCGGGCCGTGTACGACATGGCCAGGAAGCGGTTTGGAAAGAGCAGGGTGCATTGGTGGGATATGCGGGGACCGGAGCCGAAGAATGGAGGGTGGTTGCGGTTCGCAGACTGGGCGGAGGCGTGTGATGCGTGGGACGAGTTGGAGGCGGTGGAGGCGGTGGAGGCGGAGAGGGAGAGGAGAAGAAGGGAGATGAGAAGGGAGCTGTGGATAATGAGAAGAGAGATGAACAGGGGGATGAGAACAAGGGAGATGTGGATGAGAAGATCGGAGATGAGAAGGAGGGAGATCAGAAGAAGGGTGATGAGAACGGGGATGAGAAGGAGGGAGATGAAGAAGGGGATGAGAAGAGGGATGAGAAGGCGGGGAATGTTAACTACGGGAATGGCGGAGATGGCGAGGGCGATGGAGATGGCCAGGATGGCAAGACAGAGGCCCGAATGTGAGTTGCTGTGATGATTATTTTCTTGTTTTCCTGGGCTGCTTGCCCTTAGCCAGTGGACGTAGGATTTGTTTTCTTTTCAGCCAGGGGGGCAGTTCATGGACAGCTCGCTTGCGTGTTGTGTGGGCAGCGTGCCGAGTGAATTGAGCTGGTTGTTGGCGCCGTTGCTGAGTTCATGGGGCGGCAGAATCTCGTTGCTGCTCTGTTTTCCTGCAGCGAGACTTCCGTTGGTCGAGCTGACAATCACAAGCCCGATACGACTGCCCCTGGTCGTCCCCGTAGATGGGGATCAGGCGAACTTCATCGCTCCTTCCCGACCACCTCGCCTGAAACCTAACCGAATACACATACTGCACTTCGAAGGAGGAGAACTTCAATCTTGTTTACCAATCCGTGTTGTATACAGAAATAACATCAAGCCGCGACCTTCCCCGTGCCGAGCACCCTCTTGGTCATGGGCCTCCGTCAAACACTGCACCTTCCTCTTGCCGTGAATGTCCGGCAGCATCGCCGGTGTATGGACCGGTCTTGCCGACACGGAGCACTTTTCTTGGCACGAATTTGTACAGGACCAGCATCTTCCGCCTTCCGGCAAGCCACTCGTGACTTACCGGCGTCAGCTGGGTACGTGATGTGGATACTGGGTTGCGGCAACCAGGTTCCTGGGCCCATGTTCTGACGTCGGAGCGTGGCCTTCCGGAAATAGTAGCGGAATATCGGTATCCAACCCGGCTCACGGGAACATGAAGTTGAATGCCGAACTGGCGGGCGGCCCGAAATCCTCTCTATGAGGCAGATGAGGAAGTCAAGGCGTGTTCACACATCCAAAAGTACAAAAGGGGGATGTCCTAGTGTGGGCGTGTTGTGCAAAACTTGGAAGTCACGCACGCCTCTGCCTCAGACATGATGATCAAGACGCTTCCACTTCTTAATGTATTGGCGTTCGGTAGCGCGGTCAGCGCCCAGGTCACGGCGTATGGACAATGTGAGTTCGATCTTTGAGATAGCGAGTATTACTGCGCATAAGAAGCACGGTGTGGTTATTCTAACGAGCGTGGATTATCACAGGCGGCGGCAACGGCTACGCAGGAGCCACTTCGTGTACATCAGGATACTATTGCACGGTTGTAAACGCCTACTATGCTCAATGCGTCCCTGGCACAGGTCAGCAGTCAACGGTTCTTCCAGGGTTGAAACCTTCTCCGAAGCCATTGTTGACTGGACATGCATCGCCCAGCTACCACAACCGCAACATCCTCTCGTACCAGCACCGCCATCAAGCCGGTCTGCACTAGCTGTGGCCGTGTCCCCTACGCCGGCGTGAACATAGCCGGCTTTGACTTTGGCTGCTCCAGCGACGGCACTTGCAACAGCGGTGGCTACTTCGACATCGTGCGCGATAGCAACGGCCTCGCGCAGATGGCCCACCTCGCCTCCCTGGGGCTCAACGCCTTTCGCCTGCCCATCGGCTGGCAAACTCTCGTGGGCGGCGTGCTCGGCGGTACGCTCAACGCCCCTGCCGACTACTTCACCTTGGTGCAGGGGTGCCTGGACTCGGGCGCCAACCTGTGCATTCTCGACATCCACAACTACGCGCGCTGGAACGGCAAGATCATCGGGCAGGGCGGACCGACCAATGCGGAGTTCGCGAGCGTATGGAGCCAGCTGGCTGCCAAGTACAAAAACGAGAGCAGGATCGCGTTCGGCGTCATGAACGAGCCGCACGACGTTCCCGACATCGCGGCGTGGGGGCAGAGCGTGCAGGCCGCGGTCACTGCGATTAGGAACGCGGGGGCGACGACTCAGATGATTCTTCTCCCTGGGAATGACTGGACGAGTGCCGAAAAGTTTATTTCCAACGGGAGTGCTGACGTGTTGAACAAGGTGACGAATCCTGATGGGACAAAGACGAAGCTGATTATGGATGTCCATAAGTATCTTGATTCTGACAACTCTGGGACGAGCACGGAGTGCGTGACGAATAACATCGCCAATGCCTTTGCGCCACTGGCTACGTGGCTGAGGGCGAACGGGAGGCAGGCTCTCCTCAGCGAGACGGGAGGGGGAAATGTGGCCAGCTGCTTGACTTACATGTGCCAGCAGCTGCAGTACCTCAAGTAAGTTGCTCTTGTTTTATCCTCGAAACGTTCCAGTAGTCGAGTTGCGCTAACAAGACCTTTAGCCAAAACTCTGATGTCTACCTTGGCTGGACTGGATGGGCTGCTGGTGGCTTCTACCCCGGGTATCCTCTCTCGGAAACCCCGAGCGAGAGTAATGGAGTCTGGACGGATAGCACACTTGTGGCTAAATGTATTGCAGGAGCGTTTCTTAACCCTACAAGTTGAGAGAATGATATCCGGCATGGATTCTGTAACTACGTAACTCTCTATTTACGAAGCTAGGGTTGATCATCGGCTCGTCAACAACCTATTAAGTGCCGCAAAGCTCCGCTCATATCCCAACCACTCTAAGTGACGATTCATAAAATATTGACGCCAACGTACTGAGTTGTCTGTATCCATCTCCGCTGCGGGGGAAAAGTTCCTAGGCACTCGGATAGGTACTTCTTGAGAAATGGCCGCGAGACTATCTCCTGTAAAACCTCGGGCGCCAGGCCAATCTTCCACCACTCCAAGTGCGAAGGGGAGTTTTCAGAGAAGTCTGGAATCTAGGACTCCCGTGCGCGTGCGTCCATTGCGCTCTGGGTTTTGGCATGGCATGACAAAATGAGAGAGACGGAAAGTTAGACGCCCTTGTCTCGCAAGAGCAGCTGGCTGGCGGTTTATATACTGAAGAGGGAGAGGGACAAAACTAGAACTTCGGTAAATGAGTTCTTGAGGAGACTTTCGGTCGATTGGAACGGCTAACCAGGAGTCTTCACTGCAAGGTTGGCCGTCCAGCGCATGCTCTGTGCGATCCCAAGACTGCTGCGCAGGCACTCAAGGACAGTGAGCATTACACATAGAACCTCAAACGAATCTCGGCTCTAAACATGTCCTCCTTCGTGGGTGGACCGGTGAGGCGGGTGTGCTGCCCCTGTGCCTCGTGGTGTGCCTTGGGGTGTGCCGCCCTCTGCTAGAGTGCTGGGAAGTCTGTTTAGTTTACTGAGGGGTCTGCTTAGCGTGCCGATGCCTTGACACCGCGGTCATGCACGCCAATCAAAAGCATCAACATCCACATACGGAGCATTCCGTCACGCGAAAGCTCGCATTGCCATCTCAGCCAAGAAGTGTTCCCAACTCCCTCGCCGTCAGCCTGGCATAAGGAGGTCTCGCCTCGTCCATCTCACATCGAGGGCGATGCTCGCATTGACCTAATCGACGGGGAGGCAGACACGAAGCTTGGTATACAACCGCTGGGTAAATCCGTTTTGTCTTTTGCAAGTAACTAACTCCACTAATCACCAGAGTCATGATTTGACCGGAACCCAATATGCCACCAACTCATCGCCCTCAACCACTTTCATCGGCAACAAAGTCGTCGTAGACTTGGCTCTCTGCTCCCCTCCCACGACATTCCAGAGATTTCCGGGTCTCTACCCACGGGCACGCTCCCATCGCTCCAGACCGTGTAGTAGACAATATCACTAGATATGGAAAGACGCAACATTCTCCTTGAGATAGTTGGCTGAATCCGAGCGAAAGTCATCCTTGAGATAGCCGATCGAGTTGGCGAAGAAATTGATGAGAGTACGGTCCTGGCTTGTCCAGCGGGGCCAGTTCTCGGCGATCTTGCTCCCCCGACTCGTACCACCGGCCGCGTTGTTGGGGTCCTGGTTGTACACAAAGTTGGCGTAGTAGCTCTGGATACTTTTGCTGGCGTAGTTGGGCAGGAGACCGTAGAACACCTGCAAAATGTCGCTGGTATGGAAAGTGCCAATGATCGGGGTGCCTTGGTCGTAGCTCGCCAGGTACGACCAAGCAGGAACGTTCGGGTTGAGCGAGGTCGTGTCCTCGAGGAAGAGACGGCGGGTGAGGATGAAGACGCAGTCGCCTAAGACGGCGGCAAGACGCTTGAAGCCCGGGTAGATCTCGTTAAGGAGGCCACTACGGAAAGGCGAGCCGTCCCAGACCCAGGGAGAGTACGTCTTGATAAGGGCCTCGAGTTGCGACTTGGTCGCCGAGTGGAAGAAGAGATCACCGAGGTAGGTGACGATCTTGGCGCTGCTGGTAATGTTGGGCTGGAATAGGGCGAAGAACGTGCCCTCGTCTTCCTGGTCTCCGATAATCATAGGAACAGCCGTATACTTACCCTCCTTAACAAGGAGTTCCGGGCTCTTGGTAAGTACCTTGCCGTCTGGCCGGGGGAGGTACGAAAGGGCGAGGGAGCTGTACGACCAAAAGTGGGGGACCGAGTTGGCAGCAGCCAAGAACTTCTCATAGGGGGCCGCGCGGAGACAGGCCAGGGTATCCGCCTCCCTAGAACAGCCAGCCTTAGCTACGACCTGGTCGTATATAGCTTGACCCTTCGGGCAGTCAACAGGGTCTGCTGGGATGACGCTACCGGAGTTCATGATAGCGCTCCGGAAGAGGGGCTTGCCCTTATAGCCGTTATTGCCGTCGTAGAGGGCCATCTGATCGAACACGGAGATCGCGCCGGCGGACTCGCCCCAGATGGTTACCTTGTTAGGGTCACCACCGAATGCAGCAATATTATCGGCAACCCACTCGAGGGCCATACGCTGATCAAGAAGACCGAGATTGGCGGAACCATCGGAGAGGATCTCTTTACCCGGCATAAAGCCGAACCCAGCAACACGGTAGTTGACTGCCACGAAGACGTAGGGCTTGCCCATGTTAATGGCGTTTGAAACAAGCGGGCCACCGTCATACATGGAGCTCCAACCAAGCTAAGAAAACCTGTTAGAGGATGGAGACCTGGGGTTTCGATCAAATCACTTACCTCAAAACCACCTCCGAAGATCCAGAACAAGACAGGCAGATTGTCGCCTGCTTTAGTGCCTTTTGGTCGAATGACGCTAACCGACAGGCAATCCTCGCTAACCTTAAGGGCCGTCTGAAACAGCGGGAGGTTGGAGACCGTGGTTAATACCTTGGCCAGGAACTCGTTCGAATCCGAATCGGCCAGGAATTGTGGGCATGCTGCAGCGATCCCGGAAGCGTCGTAGGTGCCAAGAGACGAGTTGAGTCGGACAGGAGGCTTGAGTCTGAGCGGGCCCACTGGGGGTAGGGCAAAGGGGATGCCATTGAAGGCCTCGGTGGCCACGCGGCCCGAGCCAATAATGCTGCCCGTGGAAATGGTAACGGTCGGGGCGGGCGGCGAGGGGGGCGCGGCGGCAGCTCGGCCAAGAAGGGCGGCAGTGACGAAGGCGGCGATGAATTTCATGGTATCGCGACGGTTTGGGTGCAAGAGACAAGAAGGAGCTAGGAAGTACTCATGAGATGGAGCTCCCCGGCCAAGTCACTCTGCTCCAGGAGAGGACGGGGCAGAGGGGTTGTATCTATTAAGTAGTCATCACCAACCCCTCGTGGTAATCTGGGTAGAAATCCACAACTCCCCAGAATGCTCACGGTGATGTGCTTGGTACCGCGGGTCCAACACTGAGGCAGGAACCCCCAGACGGGGACTCGGCGAGATGCATGGGCTCCGTTCCAGCCCAGGTGGCCACGCAGCAGCGCATCGGGGAATGGATAGGTTGGGCAAGTGTGCAGCGGCAGCTCCGTCGGACTGTCTCCTCTTACCGTACGGTTGGGCAGTGCATTTTAGGGTAGCAGCGGGAGTGGTCCGCGCGAGAGCAAGCTGTGGAGAAGCTGGGGAATTGGGCATGTGCCACGGACTCGAGTCTAAGTTCCCGTTTTCCCCGTGGGGAAGAGGGAGGTTTGGAATCCTTGTGCGTGGCTGCAGCCGGGGGTTTGGCTCGCCGGGGTCGGGTCTTGTTGGCAGTGGTGCTGTGCCGCAGATGTCGCAAGCATAAGCACGAACCCTGATGTAACGTCCATCTCTGGCATCCTCAGTCGTACAGCGCGAGCATGTGAAGAGATGATTCTGTTCCTCGAGCTTGACACAATCCTCGCAAAAGCCAAGAAAGTGTGGGATGGAGGGAAACCTTGCAGCCTCCGCACGATGACCATTCCAGCCACAGTTGCTTCTGCCATAATCAAACGTTCCTACAGTCCTCGAAATCCCCGACGCTTTGCACGATATATGCCAGATCCCACATCCCGCCCTTCAAGCATCGGAAGGTGGTGGGGTACCAGCCCGACAACTGACTTTTAGGTCTTCAGCCAAGAACCTTCCTCTGCTCACCGAACTCAACCTACAGCAAGCTAACAAGTGGAAATACTACAAACCCCTGCCCTCCCGCAGCTTGCAACTGCTCTGACACTTTGCCCTAGCGCCCTGGTGACCCGCCTCGGTGATGTGTAAAGCTCAAGCATGTGATTCAGGCTGACATCGTCTACCTGGAGTTTCAATTTGCTCCGCCTCCGCTCCTTTGAAGTATAGTTCCGCTTCGGGATGGCTTCATGGACCTGGCATAGTGAGTTATGTTAATTATCTACTACTTGTCTTTTTCGTTTCTCCTGTTTCACATTATGCAGCAGTAATTACTCAGGACGCCGAGACTCATGTTTATCACAGCGATCGGGATTTGGCCGGAATCCAATATTCTGCACGCCGTGTCGGTATAAGCCGCCGAGATACACCTGAGATTACAGATTACATCCGCCGCGATCTCTTCATCTATGCACTAACAAACTCTACAACCCCCACCGACCCCCCGAGCGCTTTCGTCGCAAAGTTAAACACACCATACCGATACCCCAAAAAGAATTCCCACCCACTCGTCATCGTATAGCTCGGACCCAGCTGCGTAAACGCCACCCCATCAAAACTATAATAAAACACCGCCTGCTTGCTCCCCGTCGAACGCGCATCCATCGCCACCCGCAACCACAGCTTGCTCGTCCCTGCGGGCACCGCCGCCGTGGCCGCCACTGTCCCTGTGCTGACCGTCGCCCAGTAGGAGCTGCTGTCCTGCGTCGCGTTGAGGCGCATCTGGAGGGCGTAGCTCGACCCGCTGCGCTGCACGCCGATCCAGGATGTGCCCTCGCGCAGAGCGGCCAGGCCGGCGATGTCTCCATCGGCCATGGAGGTGATGTCAAGGGTGACGGTGCCGACGGGGGTGGGGCCGAAGGGCCGGAGCGTGAGGGTGTTACGCGCGTGGAAGAGGTCCGTCGTGATGGTTGCGGTCAAAAGGCGCAGGCCGTTGTTGACCGTGTACTTTGTGGTGTCGGGTGCGTGGTTCCATTCCCAGTTGGGGCTGAGCGAGGTGCCCTGGAAAGTGTCGCTGCCGGTCCAGCTGGCGAGCGGGTGCGGCGTGCGAGGGTAGGTGTAGGAGGCGCCCCAGTTGCCGGCACTGTCGGTCACAAGGGACGGGAAGCCATCGGCTCCCCAGACGATGGGCGCCAGGATGGGCATGCGGCCCGCTGGGTAGGCCCAGACGAAGGACATGAAATACCACTTGCCGTCTTGGGTCTGCACCAGCGAGCCCTGGTCAACCGTGCCGCCACCAGGCACGGGCGAGTTCACGTTGTCGATCAGGATCTTGTGAGTGTAGGGGCCAAAGGGGCTCGAAGACTTCCAGATGATGGTCGTGCCCTGCGTGTCGTCGTCGAGCACGTAGTAGGTACCATTGATCTTGTACATCCGGTTGCCCTCGATTTGGTTGCGATTGGTGTCGGCCGCGTTAAACACGGGCACCGTCTTGACCTGGCTCAGCCCGTCGGGGCTCAGCTGAGCGACGCTGACATTAGTACCGCCGTATACAACGTACATGGTGTCATCGTCGTCAATCAGCAGACCGCAGTCGTAGTAGCACGTGCCCGGCATGCTGGCACTCTTAACCCAGGGGCCCGTCGGACTGGATGCCGTGTAAATGTACGTGATCCAGAAGTCGACGCAGCCGATCCAATACCACTTGCCGTTGCTCTTGCGGTACCGCAGTGTCGATGCCCACGTGCCCTCGCGGTACGCCGTTGTGTTGCCGGTCATGCTGTAGGCGGAACCGAAGTCGCCGATCGAAGGGATGGCGTGTCCGATGAGTTCCCAGTTGACAAGGTCGTACGACTTCAGGATGGGTCCGCCGGGGCTGTAGTGCATGTTAGAGGCGAGGTAGTAGAACACGTTGTCGGGTCCGAGGAAGACATCGTTGTCGGCAAAGTCAGCGTAGATGACGGGGTTGGTGAAAGTTGCCGTGGGCAACGAGGCGGTGGAGGAGGTGGAGGAGAAGGAGGAGGACGATGACAAAGACGGTGCAGTGGTCGTGGTCGTTGTCGAAGATTTGGACGTCGTCGTCGTCGTTACCACCGTTGTCGACGACGTCTTGGGAGAGTACGTCGTGGTGCTGGTGGTGCTGGTGGTGCTGGTGGTACTGGTAGTGCTTATGGTGCTGCTTGCGCTGCTTGTCGGGCCTGCGCAGTTACCAGACAGGCACTGGTAGTACCACGGGTTCATCGACGAGCAGCACGCCCCCGCGACACACGCCGATGGCCCAGTCCAACCCTGCCCGCCACCTGGGGGTGCGTCGCCATCAGCTTCAGATTCAATAGAAGTTGCTAAAGAATGGGCCCCTACATTGTCCCCAGAGGGTCTGCTGGGCGGCAATTCCCGGGATCAGGGCGGCAGTCAGCACTTGTACCCTCATCTTGAGCTTGCCGAGTGGAGTCAAGCTTAATTAGCAAGGCAACGTTAACCTTTCGGAACCAAGATCCACGCAGCCTTAGATCGGAGGTCAAGCTTTACCAAGAGCCAAGGATGAAACGTGCCGGTGTGCCTCATATTTGTACTTTCCGCCTCTACTATATATCCATGCTGTGAAGTAATCCCAATACCAGCAGCATCCAAGTCGAAACGTGGAGCTCGGAATCACGGCGGCTGCGGACCACGGCAGCCAACTCCTAGTAGTGACACCCAGTCGCCAGCCAGCGATCCGCGATCCCAGTCGCCCCACGCGATGCGGTGCCATCGGGCCGACGAATTCAATGCCCCTTGTGAGTCTGGAATTCTCCCACTGGACCGGCTGCGACATCTCGACTTGCTCAGGAAATCGGAAGCATCGACGCCGAGCGCGACTGTCCACAGCACCCGGAATCAGCCCCGAAAATGCCGGCAATGTTGGGGGCTACAAGCCAGCGAGAACTGCCGGTCACATCCGGGACATCTTACCCTTGAAAATCCCTTGGCCCCATTATTATTTCGAATACTGCTTGTGACGAGGCAGGATATACATCGCCGCTAACATTCGCATCCCGAACTGGTCCAAATCACATGGAACCCTGAAGTGAAGATCCGCCAACCTGGGGAACACGCCAGCTAGTCCCACTGAGGACCGCGCCCTCGAACGGGGAAGTTCAGCCTCCTATGGAAGATCCCAGTGCCTATGGCGGTCGAGGTTCACAGAGCAGCAGGTGCTGTATCCGTGGTAGATTGACGAAGCTGAAGCCTTTCTTCCTGTGCCTGGGCGCGTGGGATTGGAGCATGTCATCAGTCCCGTGACTCCGAAATGAAAACACCCGCACCTAGGTACCTACCTAACTCCGTGACTGAAGCATGTAATGGGCACTGCGAGCCAGGAATTGCGGCACCCTTTCTCACCTCAAGAAAGGGCGACAGGGATCGGACGCTGGAGCAAAAAATCCAACGGCACGACCGTGCCTTAAAAACTGGATAGGCAGCTTCAGCGCTCGGAGTGAGGAGTTGTCGAGGTGAGTCTCCGGGAATTTTCGCGCCGTTCCTCGCCGATACCTTGCAGTCCGCGTAGGTGCCATGAGCTCTCCGCCATACCAAAATTGGTGGGCAGCCTGGAGATTACTCCGAGTCCGGTCCGACGCAGGCAACACATGCAGAATGTGCGGCTAGGGTAGCACTCGAGGCAGTGGCAGACGCATCTTCCCTTGGCAGGGGTAGCCATGGCTGCATCGGGGGCATGAACTCGTCGTTTCCATGAAGCTTCCGGGTAGCGGGGTGGGACAGGGTCGTATCCAAAAGCTTAACAAAACGTGCTTCAGAACATGGAGGTATGGATGTCTGGATATAATTAGCTAACAGCTGCAGGGACCAACGCCTTGGAACTAGAAGTCTCCATCCCCTTTCCAGCTACAACTACCAGCAAGTTCACCACTTGTTTTAACCTCTCCGAGTTGCAAGAGGGGAGAGGTACAACAAACCAACTTGGACGCAGGGCGCAATACAGACAGGCAAATGCAGGAATCGGCCGTGGCTGGTGGCCAAAGTCCCCGACTGCCCAATCACCAGCGAGGCATGCTGCACGCCGGTGATGTAACGCCCGTCCCTAAAACAGCTCATGTTTTGAGAGCAGTGTAGTTGGCCAAGTAAGACGGTTTTCCTATCATCCCGACTCAGACGGTGCGTCGCACAGGAGGTTGGGTAGCAGTTGGCTAGGGGGGGGGGGGGGACAGCCAAAAGGGCACTCTGGAAAATGCTCTGAGGGACTTGAATTCCGGGGGTTCTTCGTCTCCGATCGATATGGAGCGGCTAAGTATATCTATCCCAGATGTCCCCATGTCCCGGTTTCTGCTTTTCTTCCTTACCTTACAATAATCTAGCTACCCGAGCCGTACTCTATCTTTATGAGGTCTTGGAGAAATAAACCTGAAACATGAAGCTTACTACTGTCGTTGGGCTCGTAGTAGCCATGGCTAGCAGGTACGTCTGCGACTCTCCTTCACCTGTCTTTACGGCTCAGCCGTTTCGACTCTGGGTCGCAAACATCTCTATTCCCCATTACCCCAAGCTCTAAAAGACCATCAACAGCGCTGTCGCCAGCCCAGCCCCCGTCGTCACTCCCGCTCCGCGCGCTCCGGCGGCTTCGTGCTCCAAATACACCACCACCACGTCATACACGTTCCACGCCTGCCCTCTCTATTGCGTCGAGCCGGGCAGCCCGGTGTGCCCCAAGTTCCCCTGCCCTCTAATCCCCGCTACCTGCCCGCCCGGTTCCACCCTCACCGCCCCTCCGCTGCCGGCGCCCACGACCATCATCGGGACGGTTACCTCGGGCTGCACAGTCACCGTCGAGGCGGAGCGGGGTTGCGCCATCTGCGGATGTGTCGGATGCGCGACCTGCCTTCCTAAGGTGTCCTAGACCAAGGGGAATGGTGTAGATATCCGGGGAATTGTGGGGGGAAATGTCGATGGCTAGTCGTAGAGGTGTGGTGACAGTTACAATTGAGTCTCTCTTAGAGGCACCTGCAATCTCGGAGTTGCCGTCTTCAGCTACAATTGATCCATTCAGTCTTCGAGACGTCGCGTTTCTTTGCTCTTGCGAACATCTTTGTCTGGGATCTCGCGTTCTAGAGTCTTGATGACCTAGTCTACCGCTTTTACCCAAGTCGAACTAGGTGCCAACAATAGTTACATCAGAAGCAGCTATATCAGACAATTCCACAGCCTCCTGGGAAGTGCGGATATTATAGCCAGGCTTGCCGCACACGCTACGGCAGAACCCTCGTACGAACCCACCCTGCACCAACTACTATCTATGTGGGCTCAACGAATATTGGCTTCATGCAGGGCACGTTAATTGATTGCTTTATGTGGCCGGCTCCACCCTGTCTACGGCCTCAGGCACCCCACGCACTACCCCTACATCGCATCCGCCGGCTTTTTCGCAGTTGGCCAACCACACCCCAGAGTTGGCCAGGCCAATGCAGGCATACTGGCCAGTTATACGGATCTGTTTAATGACGGGTCCCTGCCTGGGTGGGGAAAGGGGGAGGCGAGGCCTGGTCTCGAGGCCCAAGAGGTCGGTACGGTCGCTTTTGACGGCGAAGGTGATGCCAACTTGCATGCTCTCTACTAGTTATACCTCTTAACAGCAGGTTCGGGGTTCGGGCAGGAGAGGTTCGGGAAGGAGAAGGCGCTGGCAGAGCAGATGTGGGCCGGCCGCCAACCCATCATCGACGAGCGAGATCGCTCAACGCGTGGGAACAGTTGTCGATGGACTGGATCCCCGCGAAAGCGGTGAAGGGTGTCATTCAAACTGGGGAGGACAAACTTGGGTCTGGAGGGGCGGGGATGAGAGCCCTAGTGCAGATCATGGAGACGAGGCCCTCACATGATGGCAGCCTCCCCACAGCTTACCAATTGACAGCGCACGCCGAGGCAGTCTGGGCGAAACCGGTGGGCCCGTTGCCCGGATGACATCGCCATGTTTCGAGTGTTTCGTATGTTTCGAGGCACCGCGAAGAAATGTCTCAACATCCGCCGCTGCCATCATAAATATCGCGCCGGAGAGCTTGTTCCTGACTCTCCCGTGCCTCGCGATGCCCTGGTGATCCCAGTTCAACCCATTCGTGAGCCAACCTGAGCCAAGATGACGTCAACAGAATCGATCGAAGACGGAGCTGTTGCCGGGGGGAAACGCCCCCAATGTGGCTAGCTTCGGCTGCGTCGCAGGGTGGGCCCTGGATAAACGGCAGAGGCGACGATAGCCGTTGTGGCCGACGTGATGTATTGATGCCAAACAGCACCGATGTGATTTTTTGGATGAGATATCTGGTGACGCATAGTGGCTGTCTTCGTGTCCGAATAAAACACAGCGACTGCCTGTCAATCGGGGACCAACGCCCGAAGATCAGGGTCCAGCTTGTGGCCGCTGTCGGGTCCTTCGTACCTGCGCAGAGTGGGTCCTCTGCTCATGTGCTGTGGCGCAGTTGACCCTTGGCCGCTCCTGGCCTGGGCCTGGGTCAACGCAACCCGACAGGGGTTGTTGAGCGGGACGGGACAGCCAGGCGGACAGCCAGGCGGACAGCCAGGCGGACAGCCAGTTGCGTTGCTCTGCGATGGCGCCTCCCGGTGCCGCCATCCGATCGCCCCCCCAGCCCAGCCTCTCCTCTCCGAAACAACAACATCCCCCCAACTGGTTCCCCGAGAACCAGCACACCATCGCATCCGAACGTACCTGCCTAGAGCTGGACTCTACTCACCGGAACACACACACAGCAACAACACAAAGAACACATTCCACAGTCTGCCCGCCATGAAGGTTTCCAACGCCTCGCTGCTCGCACTGCTGCTACCCGCAGTGAGCGCCCGCTTCGTCGAGCCTGGCGAGTCGGACCGGGTCATGCTCTACCCCCACGGCGTCCCCGAGCAACCCTCCGACGATGCCCAGAAGTACCACATCGAGCTCTCGCCGGGGGAGACACGATGGGTGACTGAGGATGAGAAGTGGGAGTTGCGCCGTGTAAGCAGTCGAAGCTCTCCCCATCCAGGTCAATCGCACCACTGACTCATTTGTTCCCCCATCCAGGCCGGCAAGCGCTTCTTCGACATCACCGACCACCCCGAGCTGGGCGCCCTCCACGCCAGGACCGCCTTCAAGAAGCGCAGCGTCTTCCCCGCGAAGCCCAAGCTGCAGGACGACGTCAAGCCGCTGCTGGCGAACCTGTCCCGCACCCAGATGAAGGACCACCTCACCACCTTTACCTCGTTCCACACCCGTTACTACAAGGTGCGTCACCCACCCACGCCCTTTCCTCTCGCCCCCCCCCCCCCCCCCCCCCAAC
>FTEL01006781.1_pt1 | contig 15218 bp, 11 predicted proteins | sample 1658911 | NCBI WGS metagenome assembly FTEL01 (sample SAMEA3914869, study PRJEB12502) | metagenome | biome: forest; material: soil | place: USA | collected 2012-03-12 | depth 0.1 m
CTATAAAACCCCACCGCCAAATTCCCCAGCCCCACCAGCGAGTACGCCCTGGCCATGTTGAAATGCGCCTCCATCCGCTCTGCCACGCCGCTCCCTCCTTTTAAGCGGTCGTGGTAGTACCTGAACAAAAACGCGAAACCCTGCGTGAGGAGGTATTGACGATTGGTGGCCTGTCGCTTGATGGCGTAGTGGACATAGGCCAGCCCCGTGCTGAGGTTGATGAGCGGGTTGTCCGGGTCGAGGGACGCCGCGCGGGCGAAGTAGCTCAGCGCGTAGGTGTACGAGGTCGTGGTGAAGAGGATGTGGCCGTAGATGGTGAGGAGGGCGACGTCGAGGGCGATTTCGCCGCCGGCGTCAGGGACGGCCGGGTCGGCGGACGTGGCGGTGCCGGCTTCTTTCCGCATGACGATGTTGTCCATGGTTTTGATCTGGCGGAGGATGAATTTCTGCGCCGGGCCCGAGGTGTACCAGGAGACGGGCGTCTGGCAGACGCGGCACATGGCCGCGAACATGCGGTACGAGTCCGTGCCGGGCATGTAGTCGCGCATGAAGTAGCGGGCGATGGCGACGCAGGTTTCCTCGTCGCCGGCGTAGACCGCGCAGGAGGCCCACGCGACGTGGATGAGGAAGGTCGTCTCGGGGGAGGTCCAGACCACCGAGTCGCGCGCCGCGTGGCAGACAACATACGCCTCGCGGTGCTGGCCCGCCCGCACGAGGGAAAAGGCGTAGTTGAGGAAGATGTCGAGCCACGCGTCGAAGCCGATTCCGCGGTGCTCCGAGGGGAACTTGATCGGGAGGCGGGAGAGGCCTTCTTGCCCCTCGGCGGGGGCAAGGTTCTGCCGCAGCCGCTCTTCCATGGCTGCGAGCTTCATGTTGCGCGCCGGCACCGCCGCCTGCCCCTGCACGCTCGTCGCCGCCGCGTAGCCCAGGAACTTGATGTACTTCTCCCACGGGTAGAACTGCTTGTACGAGCGGAAGTCGTCGACGAGCTGCTTGGCCGCGTGCATCCATACGTCCTTGGCCTGTTCGTCGCCGCCGAGCGCCCGGTCCTGCACCTCCTGCAGCCGCTGGAAGTTCCGCGCCGCCTCGGCCGTCATCTCTATCTCCTGCTGCCGGCGCTTCTCGGCGTTAATCAGCCGGCGCGGTACGTAATTCGACTTCCTGTTGGGATCCCTCGGTCGTCGCGGGCGGGGCTTGCCCTCCCTCGGTTTTCGTGGGCCGTACGGCCCGCGCCGCCTCACCACCCCGCCATCCGCCCGCCTCGCCTCAAGATTCATGGCCTCCCTCACCAGCAGGAAAGCCTCCTCCCGACCCTCCTGCATCTCCTCGCCCTCGTACATGTTGGCGAGCTGCACGCGGGCCTCGATATGGTCCTCGTCCTCCTCGATCGCCGCAATGAAGCACTCCTCGGCCGCGGCCTTCTCCCCCCGCGCCATGTGATACCGGCCCTGGCAGACGGAGAAGTCGGCGTCGAGCGTGACCTCCCCCGTCGTTGCCGCGATGTGTCGATACAGGTCGAGAAAGCGGATCGCCTCGTCGGGCCGGTCGCGGTCGAGCAGCGCCACAGCGATGTCCTTCAGGCAGTCGGGGAAATCCATAAAATCCTCCTCCTTCCCAGGGTCGAGCAGCCCCAAGTGCAGATTCGCCTCATACTCCAACCCCAGCTTGCACCTGTACACGTACAGCTTCGCGCGCAGATCGACCGGCAGCCCACCACCATACGCCTCCTGTGGGAACCTCCCAGGCTCAAACCCCGGCACCACTAACCTCCTCTCATCCCCAATATCCCACTCCCTATCATCGTCCACCCACCCATCCCAATACCCCTCCTCCCGCCTCCCCAACAACCACCGCGAGATCTCCTTCAACTCCCTCGCCCCCTCCTGCCAGTTCTCCAAAATCCCAAAAAACTCGAGATAAATCCTCAAATCCGACCACTCAAACCACCCCTCCTCCGCCTCAAACGTGCCCCCCTCCTGCAGATGCTCCACCAGCCGCCTGTACGCCGCCCGCGCGATATCCGCGCCCTTCCTGCGATCCCGAATATCCAACGCCACATCCGCGATGTTCCGCACCGTCCGGATGTTCCACGGCCGGTAGTTCAGCGCCTTCTGGTACTCCGCCAGCGCCTTGCTCGCGTTGCCCTGCATCATGATCACATCGGCGCGGCCCGTCCGCGCGGCGATGTTGGACCGGTCCGTCTCGAGCGCTTGGGTGTAGCACGCGTAGGCGCGGCGGAGGACCTCGTCCTTCTCAGGGGTGCCGTCATCGAGGTCCTCGAGGCACTCGAGCGCGTACTCGGCTGTGGAGATCCATTGCGGGACGTCGCGGGGTGTGAGGTGGGCGGCGGAGATGCGGCACCAGATGGCTTGCTCGCGGTTGTTGAGGGTCTCGTGGACGGTGGAGAGGAGCATCCAGGCGTTGAAGACCTCGCTGTTGATGCGGATGATCTCGGAGAGGTGGGCGATGGTTTTGTCGTAGTCTTTTTGTTGGAAGGCTTCGTTGGCGAGGGACATGCGGAACTGGATGTCGGGGGGGAGTTTGGCGGCCTTGCGGGGGCCGAGAGATTTCCGAGGTTTCTTCTTGCGGCCTTGCCCGGCTGCTTTGCGTGGTGGCGGTGGCTGGTAGGGTAGGCCGGCGGCTTCGGCGCGCTGGCGGGCGACGAAGGCTTCTTGTTGGAGGTCGAACCGCTCGACCTCCGCGCGCAGCTCGAGAGCGTCCGAGTCGGCTGAGATGTCGCTGGCGGCGTCGTCCTCGTCGCCGTCGTCCATTGGGAGGTCCATATCTGGCGGGCCAGTTTGGTAGAGACTCGGGTCGATCATGTTGAGCGAGAAGCCGCCGCCCGGCGGCCCGTCGATGTCCATGGCGTTGTCCATCCTGGTGGCTGCCCGAGGCCGAGTTCAGAGGTACAACGACCAAACTTCAACTGCCGTCCTGAAACCTTCTCCCTCTCTCGTACAACGCCCAAACCCTCCCTCCTTGGCACACGTGAGGCGGTCTCTCAGCTGTTGCCACCCACTCCAACTTTCCCAACCCTCTCCCTCGCTGCCTTCCAGGTCTAAGTTCCAACCCCCTGTGCGACACCAATCATGAATTGGTTGGTCAATTCCAGGCCTGGGAAACCGAGCCAGGCCAGAATTAGTTCTGTATTTGTTGCCTCAAACCCTTCCAGATTAATGAAACAATGGGAGGCAAGTTGTAGTGTCGAAAGTTGATGAAAGTTGACGATGGAAGGTGTGGAGTTGGATTGGAGGTTGAAGCTCAAAGGAAAAATGTATGTAAACGCACAGTGCAAAGCCGCCAATTTGTACCCACGCCTTGATGCTTGGCACAACCCCTCCACAATAGATCAATGCAACAAGCACCCAACGAAGTTCGCTGTTGTATTCCACCCTACAAAACCTCAAGGCACAAGGAGTTTAATACCCGTGCCCCAGCTTGGACTGGCATAGTCGAGGCCTTCTTACTTACCGTGCAGAGTGACGGGCCAAAGACGAAGCACGGATTCACTTCCACTTCGCTCCTCCCGACTCACATCGCACCTCGCCGTTCTCCCAACGCCTGGTTCGATAGGCAGCAAGAAAAAAATCTCATCGCGAATTATCACACCCAGATCGGCGCCAACGCCATCCCGTAACCCCCTGCCTCTCTCCTCCAAAGCTACCTATCATCAAAACCCAGTTAAATCCCCCGACAGCCAAGAGTTGCAGCAAAACCCAGCCGACCGACCGAACTGATCTTAGCCCGGCCTCGCTGAGCCCCAGTTCCCACCCATCTGTCATCAACCCCCTCAAAGATCCAGAGAGCACACCAGCCCATACCCTCGCAAGCAAGTATGTTGAGCAACGATGCTCCCTAGCAAAAAGAAAAATGCCATCCCATTTCCATCATGTCGTCCCGTGTCCTCCCCCGTCTATCGCCCTCACCACCGCATCATGGTCGTCGTTCCGAAACTGGCAGAGGGCATCTAGCCCAGCTTGCCATCATTTCTCGCCTCTGTTGCACATCACCAGTCAGCATACTCCCTCTCAAACTAGACGCAGTAGAGAAAGAGATGACCTACCCCGGACCTGCTCAAAAACCTTCAACATCTTGCGTCTCGCACCCAGCGCATTGACGCCCCTCTCCTCAAGCTGTTTGTCATCCAGCTCCACCAGATCCGTCCACTTCATATCCTTGAGATTGTCCGTGTACTTGTGCAGCCGCAGGCTCCTCAGCCAGCTCGGGATATCCTGCAGCAGCGTCGGGTCGGTCGGATCCTCAGGCGGCTTCGACGTGCCGCGGCGACCGCGCGGCGACCGCCCCCGCACCATGTCCGAGTGGTCCGAGTGGTACCCTTCGTGGTGCCCGGACATGCCCATCTGGAACGGCGCCAGGTTCATCGGCGCCAGCCCGCTGTTCATAAGCGAAGGCGCCCCCTCGTACGCGCTCAAGAACCCGTTGTTCTGCGGCGACGTAAACGCCAGCGCAGGCCCGTAGTTCTGGATCGGCAGGCCCGGCGAGTTGGGCCGCGACCGGTGCGCCGCGAAGCTCAGGTTCTGCGGCTGCTGCAGCGCCATCATCTGCTCCCGGCTCAGCGGCACCCCGTGCTCGCTAACCATGATCGCGCCGGGGATCGAGGGCGCGCCGGGTGACAGCATCGACTGGGTCTGACCGGGCGCGTCGTTGGAGCGAGCACGCCGGTACTTGCGCACGTCGTCCAGCGCAAACCGGTTGTTGACCGTCGAGAGGGCCGCCAGCTTCATGGCCGTGGCATTGGCCACCATGTCGGCATTGTTGGCCTGCGGCTGGTTGAACGTCGGCACCATCGGCGTGTTGACCATCGAGGCCCAGTTGCCGCTGGCGCCGTACGGGGAGAGCAGGGGAAGGTCCGCCAGCTGTCCCTCGCCAGTCGTCAGCGTCGTCGACTGGATATTGGTGTTGCCAGTGATCTGAGGCCGCGGGGACCGCAGAGCGCCACTCGAGGGCGGAGGCTGCACGAACTGGCCCATGGGCGGCTGGCCAGACGAGGACTTGGGGCGTGAAGGGTCGGTGGGCCCCCAGGGCGACACCGGGTTCTGTCCGCTGGGGTCGTCCTTGGGAGCCGAGATCGTCGGCGCCACCAGCGAGCCCCGGTTGTCCACCAAGCTATTTCTAGTCGAGGTGGGCGGGTTGCCCGTCTGCTGGGTGAACTTGGCCTTCTCGGTCGCGATGGCCGCGGCAGCATCGGGGAACATGGCGTTGATGGTCGAGGGGTCGAGGCCGGACTGACGCTTGACGTTCGCGCCGGCGCTGGGGCGGGCGAGGGAGTTCCGAGCCGAGTCGACCGTCAGCTTGCTCATAGCATCACTCAGGCGATTCGACATGGGGTCTGCATCACGTCACACATGGGTTAGCTCAAGCCCAAAAAAGAAGCCTTGTACTTCGTCGGCACGGGAAGAAACGAACCCTTGTCAAAGTTTGCGGGCGAAAGCACGCCCGACATGGGGTGGTTCTTTCCCATCTGCTGCAGGACCTGGATAAAGAAGCGAATCTGCACCTGGGTGGTCTGCTGGAGCAGGGCATAAAGGGCAGCCGTGCGCTCCGCCTCGCTCAGGACCCGGAACCACTGCTCAATAGCACTCAGTTCATCCTTGAAGTCCTGGTCGAGGGTCGCAGCCGCCATCTCCTCCAGGGTGGTCTCGTACTGGTCGATGTCGGCAATCCACTGCTGGGCGAGCTTGTCCTGGGGGTCCATGTCGGCGGTGCCTTGGCCCTGGCCCGCCTGCACCTGGCCGTAGAAGTCCGACGAGGGCCGGATGCGGCCCGCGGCGGCCTGGCCGGTCAGGGCAGCCATGTCGGCCGAGGCCCGGAGGCTGTGGTTGTTGGCGCCGATAGCGCGCGACGAGGGGGGCCGCAGGGAGGAAATGTTGGCGGCCTCGGGCGTGCTGTTGCGGTTGCTCATGATGTTGGACATGTTGAGCATACTCGTTGACGGGGACCGAGAGCCGGCGTCGGATGGATCGAGTGGCTCGAGGTGTTGAGGTTGATTGTAAGAAGTCTATAAACGAAGGTCGGAAAGAATCAAAGCGTAGGTCGTCTCGATGGGCTGGTGCCAGCTGCCAGAAAAAGCTGAAACAAGGCTCGCGGCTATACAGTGTTAGCTGACGCCGACGACTGGACGAGGTTTCGTCATTCTGCAGGACTCGGCGTCATGCCATGGAAGGGTATGCACATCTTCCCGGACGTACCAGCGGCAGGATATCGCATGTGTGTGTGTGCTGTGCGGGGGGTAGAGTCGGTGTGCGCTCGTTGGGTATTAGGCTCTCGCGGTCGAGTGACTTTCGAAGTCGCTTTTCGGGAGAAGTGGAGGTGTTGTGTGTTGAGAGAGACGAAAAGGCGCGGCGGCTTCCGAACGCTCCTGCAGTAACCCGCTGGCCTCAAAGGAGGATCGAAATTTCGCGTGAGGGAAGGTCACGAAAGGGCACGAGGTTCTGTGGGAGGCGGAGACGAAAGAGGTCAGCAATGGAAAGAAGCCGGGGTTTGGGTGTGTGCATGCGGCAACGCGGGTTCACGGCGCAGGTGGGCGGCAGCGGGGGTCTTTGGACAAGAAAGCCGTCGGCGAAAATGTGACCACGAGGCAAGGCGCCTGCGTTGTCCAGTTTGTCGGGTTGGAACAAGCTAGACAATGGAGGCCATCGAAGGCGTTGTTGAATCTGCAAGTTTCCTGTCCCCCCCAGCGCAGAACCTGGAATCCATGACGAGGCGAGGCACCATCGGGCGACGGGGGCGGGGAAGGACAAGCACCATAGCACCACCACCACCACCACCACCACCACCAGCAGCAGCAACAAGGATGGACATACCCATGAAGAAAGCTCCAGACCGTCCAGAGAAAATCCGTGCCGAATCGAAGAACTAGGAGGGGGTAGGAGGAAGAGGAGGAGAAGGAGGAGGGAGTGTTGACTCCAGGGGGCCTGAACCAGCAGAAGTCGACAGGTTCGCGGACAGACAAGGGCGGTAGGGGAGGGGGGGGAGAGAGAGAAAAAAGAGAGGAGGAAGAGAGTTCCAAGGGTTCCAACGTTGGAGAGGGACCAAGCTGCTGCTTCTGCTGCAAGGAAGAAGTGGAAGTTCGAATGGACGGGAGCGACGGAGGGTTCTTGGAGACTTGGCAAAAAGCGGGCCGCCTGGGCAGGCAGCCCATCCATCCATCGTCCACCCCCCAAGTGGCCCCAAGCAACCCAGCCAGCCAGCCAGCCTCAGCTGTGCTCCTGACTGGGCGGCGGGCGCTGGGCCACTCCCAAACTGCCCTATTGCTGCCCTCACCGGACTGGTGCACTGCAGCCAGCGAGCACTGCCCACCGCTGCTGCTACAGCCACTGCTGGCTGTCCGCATCTGGCTTGCATCTCACTCAGGAGGCGACGACCCCACCGGGCGCCGTTTCGAACACCCCCTCCTCCTCCCCCGCCCCGCTTCGCCCAGAGCAAAAAGCACCACGGTTCCAACACGGTACGGAGCGCAACCGAGCGGGAATGAAAGGAGACAACAAACTATGCCAGACGGAATCTCGGGACTAGATCCCTCCCATCTCTGTCGCTCCGTTCTCTCGATCTCTGTGACTGACCAAACGAATCACCTCCTCCGTCCATCCCTCATGTTGGGTGTCAGTTCCAGTCCCCCGTCTGTGCGTGCTCACCTCTCCGTCCCTCCCATCCCCCGTCCAGGCACAGGAAGCAGGCCAGACCCCTTCCCACCCTCTTCTCAGCCCTCTGACAGGGCAGACGCTAGCCCCAAAACCACGGCTTGGCCACACCTTTCCGGGCGGGGCTGCGGGCGGCGGCTCCTTCAGGCAGGCCGCCCACATCCATCCATCCCCCATCCATCGCGCATCCATCCACCGAAGCAAGTAGCAAGGAGGGACAGTGACATCAGACATCAGACAAGGGGGCACATAAAACAGGCCTTGGAACCTCCACCACCGGGACCAACTCGGCACGGCAGGTTTCTTGAATTGAATGAATTGTCCATCTCGTAGAGGAGAAAAGACATTCGTAACCTCCCTCCCCTCGCCGCCCAACAGTCAATTACTCTGGAGAAAGGCGTGAGCTTACTCATTCCGGAAACCAACTCACCCACCATGATCGTCACGAAACCCGGCCGCAGATTGGGGCCCTGGCACACAAAACGGCCGTCAATTAGGGGGGAGGGTGTTCAATGCACCAACAACCCTGCGTCACATGCACGACGACGGGCGGGCTTCGATCCCTGGCGGGGGGGAGGGATCGACTGGCTGGTATTTCTCCGAGGGTAAAGCAAGCAACGCAAGAATAGTTGCGGGTTACGGGTTTCTGATACCCAGGACAGGACACAGCCGGACTGGGATGTTGTGTAGGGAAAGCTATTCACGGCCGCGCCGCGGCTGTGGCTTGTCGAGCCGTTCCAGCTTCCAGGGAGAGAGCAAGGACAGGGTTTTGATATCCATCCATCCTCGTCAACGGAACAGCATCATCCATCGATTTGAGTCGACTCAACCTGGGGGAGCGTCATTTGGGGGAATGTCGCCTTGCTTTCATGCACCAAAGTCTTCTGGGTGAAGATCAAAGGTGTTTGGTAATAGCAGGGCAGGTCCGTCTCGGCACGATAATAATCCTTCAGCAAGTTGAGCATGGGGAAATGGCTCCAAGCTGTACACACTAATGCCTGTTGTTCGTCTTCGTCGTCTTCGTCTTGACGCAGCACCAACCCCCGGGAAGCCCTCGAAAAACAAAACGCTGTGAGTGGAAACGCAGGAGCCGAGCTCGACTCGATCACCATCGAACAAGGCCGTCGTCGAGCTCGTTGTCGCCGTCGCAAAATCGTCAAACGCATCATCACACACCTTTGTCTGTCGGGTCTCGCTCTGTGTAGTCGGAAAAGGGAAGGGGGAGGAGGAATACCGCACCCCGGCAGATCCGCCTCTCTCTCGCGCGCGAGAAAGAGGCCCAATGCATTTGGGTCTCGATCGAAATGACGCCCCTAGATAACACCTCGAAAAAAGAAGCCGGCCCGGTCGCGCGCCCCTTCTCTTCGTTAAAAGGTCATGCCCGCAGATGTTGTTTGTTGTATTCCCCGTCCTTCCCAACCGTCGCGCGCCGCCAGAAAACAAGCAAAGGAAAATGTTTAAGCAGTCTCCCTCTTGCCCTCCTTGAACTCCTTCTGCAGAGGTTGTTAGCGAAATCGGGCGTTTGGAGGTTGTATGGAGGAGGAGCGGTCGGTCGGTCGGGAAGCATACCAGAGCCTTGGCAGTGCCGTGGAGGGCATGCCTGTGGTTTCTCCGGAACTTGGGGTCGGTGCCGTTCAGCGAGGGGTAGCGCTGGGTCTTGGGCTTCTTGATGCTGTTCGCGGGCTCGTTGTCAGTCATCTCGATGGATGCAGCGGGCAGTTCGACGTGGGTGTTCCGTACCCGTTCCGGTGCGCCTTGCGCGTCTGGTTGTGCTGGGACGAGTTCTTGGACTCTGCGAGAGGCCGTCAGTATGTTTGTGGCAATAATGAATCTCGAGGGCGACGGAGATAGCGACGTACTGGCCATTGTGAAGGATTTCGGCTCCGACTGAAGATGACTGAGTCTGAGAAGCTGGGGTGCAAGGTTCAACAGCCAGAATGTCGCTTGCGCACAAAAGTGGGAGGAAATTTGGAGTAGTGCCCTAAATTGGTGGGTGTGGCTGCAAATGGGGCTGAATGTGGCGTGGCATTCTTGGCGTAACTTTCGTGTATCGTGACGGTTTGTAACTTACGCCCTCTCGGTCAAGGAAGCCTTGCCCACTCTGTACCTCATTCTCAGTTGGCTCTCAGATGCAGTGACGCTACAAATGAATCTTCATTATGCCCAAGACGCAAAAATCTATATGCACTATTCATGTACAGAGAGTCCGTTCCGCGCCCCGCCCGAATAACCGCTTCTTCTTCGCACCACCACCCGGACCATGCTTTATACAGCGATACCTCTCTAAGCCGCCGACCGCCGAACTCGGGAAGGAATCGTCGACCTCGAACAACAACAAGGTCTCTGGAGTATGAGAGTGAGTGTGAGAGTGAGAGTCTAGGAAACTTATTTGATCGCCACGGGGGCAACAAGCTTGGCGGCCGCGGCCAGGTCGGCGCCGCGCCCGAGCCTCCGCGAGCGCATGACCTGGAGGTAGCGGACGAAGAGGATGAACATGAGCTCGACACTGCAGTAATCACAAAGTCAGTTCCCCGCTCAACAACTCCGGTCAAAAGATAGTGAGAAACGCACCGCTCCTTGGTCATCATCAGGATGCCCTGGACCAGCAGACCCTTGAGGATCTGGGGGCCCATGCCCTTGAACAGGCTCAGGGGGCCCTCGTTCTCGACGATGAACTGCATGACCTCGACGAAGCTCTTGAAAGGCTTGCCCTGGCGGGCCGGGGGCGGCTTGGACTGCAGGCCGACCTTGGCGACGATCAGGGGCTGGGTGACGATGGTGGCGAGGGCCTTGGACATGGCGCCGAGGGCTGGAGGGCATGTCAGTCTTGTCAAAAACCTATCCGTCACCCAAAGTCCGTCTTACCAAACGCCTCCCAGGGCGACAGGTTCTTCTTCCCCGGGAACAGCACGTCCTTGAGGCGCTCGTACGCGCCATAGGTAATGGACGGGTTGATGACCAGCACCAGGCTGGCCTTGAGCCCCCTCCAGAGCCCCGAGACACCATCCTCGCCCTCGATAACCTCGCGGGCGGTGTCGATGATGCCCTTGCGCTCCTCCTTGCTCTGGGTCTGCTGGCGGGTGGTGATGACGGCGACGGGGATGGTGAAGAGCTGGGCGAGGGCGCCGGCGACGGCGCCGAGGGACAGCTCGACGACGGTGGAGGGCTGGCCGGCGGACTTGGCGTACTTGAGGTAGAGGGTGCGCACGACCGAGTACCAGTAGAAGTAGGCAAAGTTGGTGGAGGCAACGCCGAGGAGGGAGCCGCTCATGCCGGCGTAGAGGCCCGCGACGCCCTCAGCCGAGGCGATCTTGGTGACGGCGTCCCAGGTGCCATTGTAGTGCGGCTCGCTCGACTTCTTCTCGTCGTCGGTGGAGGCCTCGCTCGGCTTTACTTGGACCTGGAGCTTTGTCTTGATGCTGGGGTCGGTCAGCGACGGTGCGCAGGTGGCTGGAGTGGAGGGATCGGTGATGCGCCCAGGTCGATGACCGAGGATGCATGCAGGTTGGGAGGCTGGCAGGAAGGCTTACAGATCTAGAGGGTACACAAGCGCATTGGCGAGGACGGCGCCTGCGGCACCAGCGGTCGCTTTACCCCAGGGCCCAATTGGGGCGGGCTTCGACTGGACACCCATTGCGAATGGTCCTCTGGGTCCTGTGCAAGACTCGGCCGTCGGTTCTCGTGCAGCGTCGCGGAGAGGTCGTCGAGGATGGTTGTCGCGGTGACGTCCAGCAAGCAACGGCGACAACAACCACAACAACAACCTAGGCCTGGCGTCGGGGGGATGTGGACGTGGACGTGGACGTGGACGGTGGTCGCGCGCGCGTGGGAATCTGCCGAGTATTAAACCCCCACACCGATGACGGCAGTTGCTGTCGGTTGCGTGCTGCAACAAGAAACAGGCGAAATGGACGGGAATCTACACACAAGAAGAGCGCACAGCAAGGAAGAGGAAATGGGCGGGCAGCGGGAGGGACACAGCGACGACGCCGAGAACAGAGAGGAGATGGCACAAAAAACACACGGCGACGCCGGAGGAGACAACCACGACGCCAAAGTAACCCACGCACGCTTGACCCGTCCCGTGTCTCTCGCCCGGCCGAGGATGATGCGAGGTCCGGCAGGGTCGCGGGTCCAGAGCTGCCCGTGATGTCGGTAGCCGGATAACCTCGGCTGATCTCCACACCACACAAGCGATCGAGCTCGGGGTAACGCTGCGGGCTTTCCCTTGCCCCGCATGGGCCAGTCCTGCTCCAGGGGATTTGAACCCCGTTTGCCCCGCGTTGTCAGTGGGAGGAAGCCCGATCCATCATCCTGGGCAGTGAGTGGGTGGGCATTTTAGATCCTGGGCAAACACGCGCGCCATCGAGTTCCAGGTTGGCGGCTCCATTTCTCCAGTGACGCGCCTCGACCTCTCCATGCTCGACGACCCACACGAGCAGAGCACGGCAATGAGCTTGAGTTGAGATTGTGTTTTTGAACAACCTTGAAGAGAGAATCGGGCTGGGATCTGTGAAACTGGCGTGGGGGGGTGATGGCGCATGGACTGGGAATAACTGGGTCACTGGAGCATGCGTGGAAGACGGAAGCCGCGAAATCCGGCCTGGAAAGCGACAGTAATTCGATTTACTGGAACCTCCCACAGCACGCCTATCAGAGGCCCTCCCTGCACCCGCTCGTCGCTTATCGTGCTGGGTGCTGCAAGATCAGGGTGAGGAGCGCTGACAGCACAGCGCCTGCTCCACCATCAAGCATCGCACTGCCACCACCATCCACACTCTGGCAAGAGCACTGCACTGCACTCCCGTCAGTGGACTGCTCCCAAGATGCGATGCTGTCGCGGCAGATTCGGGGGCAATACATGTCGAGCTGCAGGTGGACAGCTGCGAGCCGTGGCGATTGTTTATTCCTGATTCTTATCATCTTGATGCTTGATTTTTACTCTTTGTCGAGTTCGTGTCGAGACGAGTCAATACAGAATACACCCACAGAGACCACAGCCACAAAACCTCTATCGAGCACGTCTTTTTTCGTCGTCTGTCCCTCGCTCTCGCCCGCTCACCTGTGGCCCAGGTGAATGCGGAACACGTCTTGTTTACAGAACGCCTTCGTACGCGCTGCGTTCACATGTGCCTAATTCCAACCTGACGCCTTCTGCGCGAGTTGACCATGGAAGCTCAGGCCCTGGTGAGAAAATGCTTGGCCCTTCACAAGCCTCCCTCAGGCTAGGTCTGACAACCTTCCCACCCAGGAACATGAGCGCCGTGCCGCAGAGGCCCGCCCCGGCGACGGCGACGCCCTCAAGCACGCCATTGCCGCCGCCGAGCTGTACATGCAGGCCGCTGGCGCGGCCAAGACCCCCGCGGACCGGAAGCGCTTCCGCCGCAAGTTCGCCGACCTCATCGCCCTCGGCGAGCGCCTCAAAGCCGGCACCAAGGGGCCCGATGCCCCCTCCCGGCCCCCCGTGCCCGAGTCTACCCGGCCCCTGACCACCGCCGAGAAGACGATCGTGCTGAGGGCCTCGCGCCTGCACGGGAATGTGTTTCCTCCATGGGAGACTGCCCCGGGACCGGCGCAGTTTGAGGATGCTGATGGGAAGGGGGCTTACACGTAGGTTGACGACACATGTCACAAACAACTTTAGTCCACATTGCTGACGTCCTGTCCAAACCAAGTGACCCTTCTCCTCTCTCCTTCTCGCCTGAGCAGCAGGCCATCTTTGCCGGCTGGCGGCGTCCCGCTGAGCTCATGGGGCTAGAGGGGGAAGACTCAGGGGGCCTTAACAAGCTCATGGCGGCCCAGGAGGAGATGGACCTGGCCCAAGACCTGGCCACCGACTGCTCCGTCGTGGCAAGCCTGTGTGGCGCTGCTCGTCACTTTGGCCCGACCAAGGACTCGGTCAGTCATCTCCCCCCAATCCCTGAGCTGTCACTAACACGCCTGTCGAGATAGCTTCTTCGTTTCCTGATGTACCCCTTTGACAACAAGGCCCTGCGGCCCGCCGTATCCAGCAACGGCAAGTACGTCTTCCGCATGTACTTCAATGGGAGTTGGCGTCACGTTGTCATCGACGACCGTCTGCCCGCCTCGAAGACCGACCGCACCCTGTACGTCGTCGACCGTCGCAACCCCCATCTGGTCTGGCCGGCTCTGGTTGAGAAGGCATACCTCAAGATACGCGGCGGCTACGACTTTCCCGGGAGCAACTCGGCCACCGATCTCCAGGCCCTCACGGGTTGGATTCCGGAGCAGATCTTTCTTCAGAGGTGAGCCCGGCTCAGTGATACTGACCTGTGTGTTTGTGGTCTAACCCTCTCAGTGACGAAATCGAACTGGAGGAGACGTGGAGCAGAATCAAAAAAGCCTATGACCAGGGGAACGCGATGCTGACCCTGGGAACCGGTAATATTCTGCCCGAGGAAGAGGAGGCGTTGGGTCTTGTTAAGGAGCATGACTATGCCGTCGTCGACCTGAAAACCGAGGACCACTCGCGCTTGCTTCTCATAAAAAACCCTTGGGTCGACAGCCTGGTATGGACCGGCGTCGGGTCCTCGGCCACACTCAAGGAGCACGCCACGGGTTCAGCCTCTAACGGCGCATCAAACCAGTTCTGGATGGCCTTTGAGGATGTGCTCCAGCACTTTGACTCGCTCTACGTCAACTGGAACCCGGCGCTGTTCGCCCACCGCCAGGACCACCACTTCAAATGGGATATGCCCGACGCGACAGAAGAACTCGTCTTCACCCACAACCCGCAGTACAGCGTGCTGTCTCCATCAGGCAGCCCCGTCTGGGTCCTGCTGAGCCGCCACTGGCAGGACACCGAACTGGACATCCTGCGCCAGCGCAAAGCCGAAAAGGACCGCGGTGACGCCTCGCTGGCCACCGTCTCCAAGCGGCTCGGCTTCATGGGTCTCGCGCTGTACGCCAGTTCGCCCCCTGGCACTCGCGTCCCTCTGCCCGACACCCACCGATGCCTGCACCAAGGCCCGTTCGTCGACAGCCCCAACACCCTCCTGCGCTACAATCCGACCGCTGGCACCGCCCAAACACTGGTCGTCACACAAACGGAACTCCCCCTGCCAACCTACTCTTTCACACTCTCCTTCTTCTCCCACGACCCGCTCACCATCACCCCCTCCCCCTCCCCCCTACCGCACAACACCTCCCTCACGGGCGCCTGGACCCGCCGCACAGCAGGTGGCAGCGCCGCGCATCCAACCTATTCCACCAACCCGCAGTACTCCCTCACGCTCACCCACCCCACCCCGCTCACCCTCGTCCTCTCCACCTCCGCCCGCGACCTCCCCATTCACATCGCCGTCGTCTTCTCCCCCAGCACCACCACCACCAACCCCCCCACCAGCGCGCGCGTAACAACCCTCACAGGCCGTGACATCCTACTCGCCTCCTCCGAATACCACCTCGGCCTTACCTCCGCCTCCACCCCTCTTCTCCCCGCGGGGTCCTACACCCTCGTCCTCTCAACCTTCGAACCCAACCACCTCGCCCCCTTCACCCTCCGCCTCTCTGCGCTCCACCCCGTCTCCCTCACGC
>FTEL01003207.1_pt1 | contig 15210 bp, 25 predicted proteins | sample 1658911 | NCBI WGS metagenome assembly FTEL01 (sample SAMEA3914869, study PRJEB12502) | metagenome | biome: forest; material: soil | place: USA | collected 2012-03-12 | depth 0.1 m
ATACAACGAATAATGCGAGACTCGATGCTTGAGCTCCAGCAGCGGAGGTTGACAGGTTACTGGGAATAAACCATTTGGTTGCGAGGCGAGGTCGAGAGAGAGGTTGGTTGCGGGAGCCAAGAAGGTGCCTGGTGGCGGCGGCAGCTTATCAGCCCACGCAATCGGACCCTTGCTTCACGGCGGGCACTGGCCCGATTTCATTGGTCAAAGCTGCCAGGGTCTCTCGCCATTCCTTCTTGAATCGGCAGAAACTGACCTTGAAGAAGCCTTCTTCAAGGTCAGTTTCTGCCGATGCAAAGCATGGGATTCAGGACTCCATGGAATTTTTTCTGGAGATTTTTTTCTGGTTTTCTCCAGATGTTTTTGTGTTTTCTGTCTCGATTCCTTCCTCCCCTTCATCAAGTTACACCATGCAGACGTCCAAGAAGTACCTCCAAGAAGAATCGTATGGCCAAATTTCGCGTCTTTCAACTTGCAAGGTTGCCCTTTCATAACATCAACGACCACAGCCGAAACTCTTGACATTATGAAGCGTCGCTCTTCTCCTAAGAGTTGCGGCGCTTACTTTGCGTCGGCTCCCAACAGCAACTCAAGTCAAGACAGCGAGATTGGCAGTAATGCTCAAACTTTCGAAACCCTCCGCGACACGACACCCCGGCCGCTCTCACGAGATGGCAAAGAGCGCTCGTTCCCCCTATCAATACGCCCAAACACAGCAGAACGTCTCGGCCAGCAACTTCGTACAGTCCGACCCGGCCCGGGGGTTCCACGAAATGATCTGGTCTGACCGGAGACCGAACCTGGCCGCGATACCGTCGCAGGTGTCTCCCCACTGCACATAGTAGTAAGCCTTGCAGTTGCTCACCATCCCTGGCTGGGCTGGCAAAGGAGTGGGGCCACCTGAGACCGTGCTTGTGGATGTGACCGTCGTCCGGATAGTGTTTGTGACTGTCGTCGAGACAGTCACGGGAACCGTGACCCGGGCCGTCGTAGTAACCGTCGTGGGAACAGTCGTGGAGATGGTCGTGGGAATCGTCAGCCGGACTGTTGTTGGGACTGTCACTGGAGCCGTCACGGACACCGTCACCGGGACGGTTACCGAAATTTTCGAGGTTGCCGTGCTCACCACCGAGACCGTGACAGGCACCGTAACGGAGACCGTGGTCGGCACGGTGATAGAAACCGTCTGAGTGGAACCCGGGCTTGCCAGGCTCACCGAAGAGCTGCGCCATCCTTCGGTTGTTGCGAGGCAGAAAGACTGGTTAACGGCAAGGCTACCACAAGGTGCTGCAACGGACGGATTCTGCAAACATTCAGTCTCGCCGTGATTGATCTCATGGAGAGGGGCTGCTCACCCATCGCAGGAAATCCACCGGAGACACGCCAAACACATCCTGGACTCCCTGGCAGGTCCACGACCCAGTCTCCTCGTTGTCAAGCCACCAAGCACACGAAGCGGGTGTGTTTGGGTCAAACGTATACTTGGGAATTGCGTTTCTCTTGTCCTTCCACGCTGCGGTCTGCTGGAAGAGGCAGAGCCAGATGATGGTGGAAATGATGGACATTTTGTCGCCACACATTATCGAACTAGGATCCGGTAGAGACAGTGGGTAACCAACGAGGGATGAAACAAGACGTGAGAGAGAGCGTCGTGTCTTGGCTCGAAACTCACTCGCGGCCGGTCAGCATGCTCATGGATAAGTACTCCGAGACCGACGGCGTTGACCGCCTTGACCAACGGCCCGTCGCATCATCAGCATCACCAACGAAATCGCACACGGCCCCCGCGCAGGAACCCTAATTTGCGGGTTGATGAAAAGCGCAAGGCAACCAACTCAAGGACGAGCTCAAATTGCTCTCTGCGTTCCTCCCGGGTTTGTTGGCCCAATAAGGCGAATTTGGCCACTTGGCATGCAATATCGCCAGGGTTCGATGGCTTCTAGCCGCGACCCAACAGCGTGTTGAGGCGTGCATGGTGTCATATTCTCCCGGACGACGTGCATGTATCCCCGGCAATTATAAAAAAGAGCTTTAACCACAGGCGTCAGCGTCACCTTCGGTCGTAGCTCCCACCCTCGATCAGACCTCGCTCAACCTCTATTAATTCTTGTACAGCTGACGTTATTATCTCATACATTAGACTCAGGTTACATTACCAACCCGGCGTCCTCCTCCCCTCCGGAGGCGACCCCAAAAACTCGTGCTCCGACACCCTCAACATCGGCGACGCCATGTTACCCGACTGCCACCCTACCCCCGCCTCTCCATACCCTCCCGACAACCTCGGCGAGCCTTGTGACGCGTCCATGGGCTTCAACATCGGACTCAGGTGCGGACTGCCCATGGGCTTCAACACCGGACTCGGATGCGGACTGCCCATGGCCGCCGGCGGCAACAGCAACGGCGCAGCCTCGCTCTCCCGCCGCATCATCTCCCTATCCGCCGGCGACCCGGTCAGCTCGTGGATTAGCCGGTACTGTTCCATCTTCTCCTCCTCGCGCGGCCGGAACACGATGCCGCCGGGCTTCATGATGCGGTACATCAGCAAATAGGTGCCGATCTGCAGGAGGAGGCAAGCGGCCACCATGGCGGGGTAGAGGTGGTGCAGGTTGAACTCGCGCTCGTCTTGCGGGTCGAGGTCGATGTACGCCTTGGCTCGGCCGCGCGAGTAGACGCCGCTCCTGTATTTTTGCATCAGCACTGTGTTTCAGGAGAGGAGGTGATGGAATGGCACGTACCAGCACCAGCAGGTGTTGAAGATGCCAATGGACGACAAAACGATGACGGCCACACCGACGAAGCCAAAGACGGCGTCCTTCGCGATGGTGAGATACCACGCCCACTTGCCCTTGACCGTCCGAGAGATAATCCATGTGATGAACGAGCTGATGAGCAAACCCCCCGTCAAAGCGAGCACCCAGATGGTGCGGCAACCCAGGCCGATGGTGGGCGTAAACCAGATGATGACAAAGGCCGAGATGGCGGCAATGAGGATCGGCATGGTGGATAGGCCGAGGAGGTAGGCCGGTGACTTGTCTCCCGCGCTACCGCTTGGCGGGAGGCGTTTTCGGGGCCGGTAGCTGTAGACACTGCCGTTCCAGGGTTGTGCGTCCATAAAGTCCTCGAACTTGACATTTCCTTTGGTTTGGGAAAGAAGGGCAGGGCTGGATGGGAAGATGTGGAGATCCCGGCGCCGGCCTTTGATGGTGCGGGTGTAGCGTTCCATGATCCGGAGACAGGTTCGCCGAGAGGTGAAGCCCGAGAGGGTGTTGCTCAAAAGGACGGCCGTGACCAGCCAGGAGAGATCCATCGCTGTTCCGATGCGCCCCCCGGGCTGGCTGGACTGCAAGCCGCCAATCTCTGGGACAAGCGCGGCCAAGACGGTCCAGAGATAGTTGACAATGACGAGGACGGTGCGGAGACCCTCGTTTGAACGGCTGTCGACCAGCTCGTCTGCTGCTTCTTTGATGATGTAGTCGAGGTCTTCCTTGGCCAGCTGGGCCCCGTTCTCGTCAATGATGGCGTGAAACTCCTTCTCCACGGTGGTCATGTCACCCGACAGCTCTTCAAAGGCGGAAAGCATGGCAGCGAGCGCCCTGGCCATGGGCAGTCGGTCTGGACCAGGAGGCGTGTATCGAAGAGCGAGAGCGTAGAACCGGTTCCAGACTTCGGCCTTGGTGAGCAGGGACCACATAGAGTCTATCGGGTCGCCCATGAAATGGAAAATGATGAAGATGCGGTTGGCGTGGCCGATTCGGGGGAGATGGACGCTGCCGATCAGGAGCAGCGCCGGGACAAGCCAGGTCAGGAGTCGCGGCCACATGTCGCTGTAAAGGTCGAAATTGGGTTTGGGGCAGTTGTTTTGGCATCCTTCAATGGTGAGCCACATGTTATCAGCCCCAGACATGTAGTTGGTGCCATTGAAATAGAAGATCTTGTCATTGCGTGATAATGTGTTGTTGTCGAGACGTTTTTGAAGGCTTGCTTGACAGGTTGTGAGGTCCACAGCAGCGCCAAGCCGTGCCACCAGGAGTAGCAGAGCAACCCAAAGGGGCTTTCGTGAGAATTTGCCCATGCCTTTGTTCCGTCTCAGGGGACAGCGAGTATTTGGTCTGGCGAAGCGTTGGAGTCGACGAGGAAGCACAGGCAGCTGTAGAGAACAGACACGGTTCGAGCAGAGTTCTCATCCATTTATTCAACTTCTAAACTTCTAAAAACGCCAGCATTACGGTTCAAGAAGCCGTCGCCGGAAGCGAGCTTCAAAGACGCCTCGCGACACTTGCTTGAACCGCTCAGGGCTGTTACCCGAAATGGTGATAGTGGTGGGCTGGCCGCGGGCGTTGCCGCTACCGCGACCTGCAGGCGACGGGACTAGCAGAGTCACGCCCCAGATCAAGCCACGCGAGCTCAGTGCGGTGGGAATAAAGTGTGTGTCGGTGCGTCCAAAGCCTCTCTTGTGCGCCTGTCCAGACCCCAGCCGTTGCCAGGGGCCATTCATCCGTGGGTCCAATCCCTGGGCACACATGCCCCCACGTGCGTCCTGACGGACTGGATATTGGACCGGGCGTCGAGGCCCCCAGCGCCACCACCCTGGCTCAAAACGCACGCCCTTCTTTCAGCCGTTGACCGTTGTGCGCTGTTGGGCCGCGGAGGAAGCATGGTCGGTGCCAAACTCAGGCTGGTAAGGCGAAATTCTGTGGCTGGTGTCTTTTGGACGGGACTGTCCCAAAGAACTGAAACGCTGCGCCCCCGACAACTAGTTCACTCGGTGAAGACATTCGCAGAACAGGATGTTGTGGTGTGATGTGCCGGAGAGAAGAATGACGGCGGTTCCCTCACCTGTACACCGAACCGGGCAGTGTTCCGGGGAAGCAGTCAGACTATCGGCTTGAAGATTAGGCGACGCAAACTTAGCACCAGAACTAGGATCTCCGCGGGTGTGTATTGCTGACACACTACTACCAAGCCTTCAGAGACCCCATCATGGAAGACATCACGCAATGCCTTTTCTCGCTGTCAGGTCTGAGTCAGAGGGTGGAATGGTAGCGCCGTGTTTGAGTTTAACTGAGGCTTAGACAAAGTCTGACAAACAATTTTTGGCATATGGCGTGACGCACGTCACAAACCGCGGGTGTTGTTTTGTTCTTTAGTGAGATGTTGACATGTTGACACCTCGGCGTTTGGTATCTCGATTCAGGAGCTGACCAACCTCGTGAGATAATCAGATACCGAGGTAGGCAAATATACAACGGATATTCCAATCTTCATTCCCATCTTGAATCACACACATTAAACTATCAACCGATGTCCTCCGCATGTCAAGACCACAGCAAATACGTACCTCGGTATCTATTTCCATTCATCGATGAGATGGCCTAGCGCCTGCAGCTTGAAAAAGCATACCCGCCAAACTTAGCAATAAGCCTTGCCTATCCTCCCGTTGATCAACGCTTCCTGGTCAAAAGCAGTTGACTACCTATAGTGAAGGAACTGTAATGGCGGGCTGCAGTCGGTTGGTGATATGCGCACACTGGGCGCCTGAACTTTTGACGTCACACATCTCATGTCATGTCTTTATCATCAGCTGCCCGACTGATGTGAGCCAAGGATTCTGCGGGCTGAGTATACCGAAAAGGTCGGTCGCCAATGGTGGCTGCGGTCGTACGAAGCTGTTGGTTGGTGTCCAGGTGATGGGCGCGGGACTATTGATTCGAACAGGAAGATTGTGAAAATTGCCCGCACCACAAAAGTCATCCGATTTTGCGCCATGGATGCAGAACACCACAAGGCTCCGAGTAAAGGCCAATGAGCAGCGATAGTAGGCGACCCATACACACCACCATGTCGGGCCGTATTGGCAACACCATCCCCGCGACCTATCAATCACGTTGTTTCTTCTCAAAGTGCACTTATAAACGTGAGGATTAGACGCTAACACGTAGGTCTTGGGCACCAACACAGACGATTTGTCCGTCCGCGGTGAAGCATCTCGTCCTCTTCTGCATCACATGCCGAGATGAGCCTTCATTCATGGCGAGGCTCCGTGACCTGAATGCACTCCTTAACTTGTCAAAAACTGTGTATAAAATCCGGTATCCCCATCTCAGTTCTTCATTCTATTCTATCCCCACATCATACACGTCCCAGTCTATCCAGTCTAGATGTCTATCTAGATATTGAGAAATCAACATTTTCATACGAGGCCATCTTCTAGATAGCTGTGGTTTTTGTCTGAGACCAACCCAAATCAAGGTATCTCTCGGCCTCCCCCCTCCCAATTTCCTCCCTATCTCTCAGAAACAACATGAAGGCCTGCGACAATCTTCTCATTTCTCTCTACCATCCCCACATTTCATGTTATTGACACCAGCCCAACGGGCTTCATCAGGAAAATCCCTCTCCTCCCTACCATGCCCGTAAACTGTCCGACATGTGCCGGTAGCGGCGTCGTTACGTACGCCTACGCGACCTGCCCCGGCTGCAACGGCGCCGGATTCACCACCCAGGTCCACTGCGCCGGTAACGGCAGCTCCAAGTGCTCGGCAAATCATCCCGGGGTCGTCATCTACAACTTGCCCCAGGGGCGGGCCTGCATAACATGCGACGGGAAGGGAGCTTTCTAGCCAGTTATAGGCGGGCTTGGATCGGGATTGTGATGCCGCGACTTTGAGTGACCGACCCCGCGTGCTTTGTTGGGCGCAAAGTGGTGCAACACATGCCATCGTGCCGAGACTTCTCAGCTACATGACTCGGTCGCTGAGAGCCTTGACTGGTGCGGTTGCATGGAGAGACTCAATAATGTTTTTTCCCCGCAGAGATTTGCCACGAATTCCAGTTACAAATTGCGAGTCCTATTCCAGTAAATGTGACCTAAGTACTGAGAGACACCTTATCCAAATCCAAGTAAAACATCAAGCCAAGACACTCGTCCCCTGCTGGTTTGGTAGTCTTCATGAGAGTATCAGGGGGTTCAGTGGGGCGTCATCTCGGACTGTTGCTTTTCCTGCCATGAAGATGGAAGAAGACTTTGCACATAAATGGTCCCTCTCCAATCCAGGATTCCAACCCCCTATTACCCCTGAGTAAGCCAACAAGTTACAATCCCAAACCACCTCGTTGTACAAGGCCGTGTCAATCTTTTCTGAATAACCGTGACGCGCTCTATTTTCATTGTTCCAACGTCCTACTCCATCAAGGCTGGAGGGCTTGTCCGACAACCTTGCAGACAGGGCCAGGTTGGAGCTAGACATCAGATTAAGCGTGGTTGGGCTGCAAGAAGGCCTCGAACAACTCTTCCTATCATGGAATTGTAACCGCCCCAAGAGAGTTTTTGCAACTAGCTACTAGCGACTCTAAGAGTACATTGAACTTGAGCAAATCCCACAAAGAAAAGAAACGAGACAGAAACCGAGGTACTCTGGTAGCGAGCGCTCCTTCTCACCACAGGGAGGCTGTCAGTCGGCTTTCTGCCACCGTATCTGGTGCCGTCCACGTCGTCATCGGCAACGGACCGCGGCCCGTGGGTCGACGAGGCCTCGCGATCAGGAGACAGTTGTGCGAACAACCGTGACAGTCTTGGTGGTCCACGCCGCGTACGAAGTGGTGGCGGTAATGGCTGACTCAAAGAAGGTAGAGACGCGCACATCACGGTAGGTCCAAGTGTAGGTGCTCATGCTCTTGACGTAGATTGTGGTTATTCCAAAAGGCGGGTATGTGAAGTCCGGTTTGCAGATGGTAGGGGTGGCAGCGGCTGCGCGTTCGTTCAAATCCATGGGGACGTCGGTGTGGTCGTCGACAACCGAGCCGGACTCGAGTAGTTCGGGGTCCGCGTCGCCGTGGAGGTTTGCGCTGCCGGCACGGCGAAGGCGACGGCCAGATAGTGGCGGTGCAACCGTAACGGTGGTGAAACACGTCGACGTTTTCGTGGCAACACTCACGGTACTAGTCGACACTGATACGGTCCTGGTAGTCGAGGTGGTCACAGTGACAAATGCATCCGTCTTCGGAATCAGAGTTGTCTTGGCCAGACCTGGATTGACAACATAGGTTGGCGTCGAAGTCGGCAGTCCGGCATTGAACGTGTAAGGCTTGATGGTGACGCTCGCAGCGGTGGGCAAGTTCCAGCTGATCGTATGGAAGCCATCACCCACGTCCTTGCCACGCAGGCTCTTGCATGCGAACTGGAAGTTGCCCTTGTTGATGCTGGCAGCTGGGATCGGGTCGCAGGTGTAGGCAGTCTCGCGGACGAGTCCATTTAATGATGACACACTTCGGGGAACATGGACGACGGGCGTCACGGAATACGCCTTGCCCGAAATGGAAGCAGGGAGGGTGCATTTGACTGTCGAGGTGGGCGCCCATGGCGTCGCTGAGGTTACTGTAGAGCTGGTGAGTGGTCGCCAGGTTTTAGGGAGCAGAGATAAAACTGACAGGAGCTCAGGCCACACGATGTGGCCCCGATATAGTTGGTGTTTGTCGGCGCATAGGCGAGCCGAGCTTGTACTGGATAGCCAGACCAGTTGACTGTGGACGGGAGCGCTGGAATGTTTACGAAGCAGATCGGTAACACCATTTCGGCGGTTGAAGATGCGAGGAATGACCGTAACGACTGTATTGTGGGTATAAAAGGAGTGGACGGCAGACGACAAAACACGAGTCGCAAAGCCAAAAGAATGAATGGACGGAGGGAGGCAAAGACTGAGGCATAGAGCGACGACAGTGGCGGTCGAAATATAAGAATATCGATGCAGCCCATGCCTTTTTCTCACCCAGGCATTGCAAAATTGCGCTCTTCCTACCTGAGTTTGCCAAGGTGTCAGACAAGGATCTTGCGGAGCGGTGTCACCCCGGAGTGCGAACCCCTGATAGGGCTGAGATGGGGCCGACGAGAGGGAGTGAGGGAAGATGCACGCTAAAAAGTAGCTTGGCATCTATTCTGGACAACCTCTCTGGACCTGATGTGGGCCCGTTCCTGCTGGGAGTCTTGCAGGGCTAGGATGCGAAGTTTCGAGGGTCGTTTTCTGGCACCCCAGAGCCGGCCGTCCGGCGAACACACAACAATCGAAGCGACGGGGCCAACATAGAGATCGTACAAAGAGCTGGATACTCTCGCCCATGTTGGTCAAGTGCTGGGCGCCTCAAAAGGGGGCATCACATGGACGGCGGACGACAATGTGGTGACTAGGATGGCAATAGTAGCCCCAGTGGGAGGTGGCCGAGGCGGGAAAGGGAAGTAAATTGACTCCCCAAGCTGCCCACGGCAGGGCCGCGGTAGTATCCCATCAACAGCCCGTTGTCTAAAGCAATATCTGCCACAGGCGCCCTCTTCACATCGATATTCTAGTCCCCCTTGCGCTCGTTGTCGCTGTAGGCCCACGGAACATTCTCGTACTGGTCCAGGTTACAGCAGAGATCCTCGAGGTCTTGAGGAAGGGCCGGTAGCCACTCTGTTGACGAGTTCGCCAGCTCGTAGTAGTGGTCCAACAGCAGCTGCAGCTCGCGCAACAGCAGTCCCCGCAGTGCGCCGGCGCGGGCCGGGTCCATGGATGGGTGGCACATGGTCCAGGCACGGCTGAAGTCGACGAGCTTTCCGTCCATGTAGTTGCCGCCATGCGTGTCCTGGACGAGGATTCCCAGCGAGTGGAGGACTTGTAGGTCCGCCCACATGTCCCGACAGTGGGCGGGGTCATGGTGCGTTTCGCTAGCCAGCTCCTTGACGATGGCCCGGACGGGCAGGTTGCGGTGCTGCTCTTCCCGTCCCCAGAAGTTATCGCCGCTTCGGATGTCGTACTCCTCGCGTGTAACCCTCTGGGCCACTTCGGCCTCTTGCTGGGGCGTGAGGAAAAGATAGCCGTGGGCCTTGACGGCTAGATCTTCGCGGTTCGCCTCTTTGAGTCGACCGTAAGCACGACACTCACAGCTGAAAGGGTCAAAGTAATCGATGTAGAGTTGCTTGTTGGCGAGCGGCACCGAAAGGTCCCCGCTATAGTTTGTCTTGAGAGAGCCCCATTGGACAAAGTAGAACTAAGAAATGCAGTGCGTCAAGTTAAAATCCGCGTCAATAGCCGTCGTAGCTCCCGTACCATTTTCAGAGCAAACGGCCCCGCTCCGTTAATGTTAACCTTCCACACTTGGGAGTCTTTGTCGTTTTCGCGGCCGAGAAACTCGACGAACTCGATGACGGCCCGGGCGTCGGGAGTAAACGGGGCCAGTTTAGGGCCCGGGACGAGTGGAAGCGGTGTTGGTGGACTGGGGAGGCGGGCGAGGTGGAAAACCGTGGGAGCCATGATGTATTATGTTGCAAGAGTGGAATTTAGGGCGGTGCGATGGAGAGTGTAGAGTTCATGACCCTGAGTGGCAAGGAGGTGGTTGGTTGTGGTTAGGTAGGCTTGCGGCTGCCGGAATGTTGATGAGTTGTGTTGATGCCTGTACGTTGATGCCCGGTAGCCCAACTTGTTGTGCAGAGCGACCCCACACACACAAGCCAGAAGCTGTTGGGCACCTAGGTTCTGAGTCGTTGGCTCAAACTTTGCGTGCTTGGTCCCAAGAACAAAGAACGACCACGAGGCTCGACGCAATGATGAGAGTGTTGTGGCGGCTCGTTTACATTGTGAAAGGACTCGGCCACCCGTAAGCTTTATATCAAGGACAGAGGCTGGCCAGCGCCTCCCCTGCCTCCTCCATTGCCTGTGCCGCATCGAGGGCGCCCTGTCGGGTCTCCTGGCTCAGGCCGGATTCCTGGTTGGCCAACTGGTTCAGGCGGTGCAGCCAGAACTGCCACCTCTCAAAGCACACGATGGCCGGGCCGTGATACAACGGGCCCGGAGCAAAGCTGTTTGTGTTGTGCTCGACGTTACCGTCGTCCAAGTTTTCCTGCGCCCACCTGAGAAGAGGCACCGCGCTGCCATGGGCGAGCCACGCACAGGCGAGCTTTACGCTCCACTCGGCCTGCATCGTCTCGGCGACAGGCCGCGCATTCAGGTCCTCCTCGAGCGCGAATCGGATGGTAAGCATGAGCTCATGATAAGGTCCAAGGACGCCTGCCGCGAGAGCCCGAGCCCCAAATATTGCCAGCTTGTACCAGTTGTGAGCAAACTGCTTCGTCTGCTCAGCATCCTCGTAACCGGGATCTGTATTTGCCGCGTCAAAGGTCAGACCTGTTGCGGACCCATCTTGCTCGGATACTGCAACTCACCGCTGTAGTGGACATCGAAGCAAGTAGCAATGTTGTACATATCCCCCCACACACGATACTGTGTAAGAAAGGAGTTAGTACTAGAACCATCGGGACTATTCAGGGAGGCAACTCAGGTACGAACCCCGTCGCCCTCTAGTTTTCCCCTTGTCTTTTGCTTGAGCTCATGGAGGACAGCCAAAAGGGAGAAATGCACCTGTTCTGGAACATCGGCGCTGGCAGCGATGTAGAACAGGACTTCCCAGACGCCCCAGATGTAGTCGCGGGCTTCTTGGTCTGACTCGAGCGGAGGGCAGAGCCCGTCCAGCCGGCCCGCTGCGTCCGCGGCGGCACTTGGCACTCCAGGTCGCATGGCGAGACCGAAGGCCTAGAGAATGTCCGTCTCCTGCCCCGAGAGCTCCCGTCGCCGGATGAGCTCGAGCTGCGCGAGGCCATTTGCGTTATCCACCATTGCGCTGGGCTGGGTGGGTATGTCAGGTGAGCGTCGAATGAGGGGATCGGAGTTCCGGGGAGCTTTGGGGCTAGAAACTAGGCCGGAGAGGGTGGGTGGCCGGTTGGTTGGAAATCGAGAAGACGAGGGAGTGGGGTTTGAGTTGAGACGAGACAAGGCCGCGAATGGGATGCTGGGGTTTGACGAACACACGTGACGCGGCTGGCAACAAATCAGCCATTTACCGCGAGGACATGGCTGGACAGGGCTGGAGAGCCATGCCCACCACGAGACTCCGACAGGCTGCTGTTGAGTTGGGCATCGCAATGGACCAGCGGTGGCCGGCCCTCTCGAACGCGCGGGAGGCGGTCCGGAAGACTTGATGGGTGTGAACGAAGGAGAATAGCTTCCGGCCCCCGTCGCCGCCGCCGTTTGTAGTCATTACGGAGGCGGCCGTCGGTCTGGAACGCGAACGGGTTCGCGTCCGGCAAAAAGCTTTGGGTAAAACGAGAGTTGGGTCTGCTCAGCCATCGTTTACCTCTGCGCACCAGTCATGTTTGTCAGTCCACACCCCTCCATCGCAAATTCTCATGTTGCCGCCCCCTCACCAACCCTTTAAACATCACCTCAGCAATTAAATCGCAACCCGTAGTCAAACCAGCATTACCCCCGAAACAACCTCACTTCAGCTTCCGCTGCCTCTCCTCCTCCTTCAGCACACCCTCCAACTTCTTGATCCCAATCAAGCGATACATGACAGCATCCAACAGCCACTCCCCAAACCACGTCGCAAACCACACCTGCCCGGCCCACCCCCCGGCCCAGAACCAATCGGGCCTCCCAAACCACGACCTCAACACCAGCGGCCACTCCGGCGCCAGCGCCTTGCGCACCAGCTTCTTCGCATACGTCCCAGTATCCACCGTAGCATTATTCTGCGAAAACGTCAACCGCTTCTCAAAGATCCCCCGCACCCTCTCATAGATACTCCCCTCGGGCAACGTCCGATGCGTCTTGCTAGCAATCTGCGAGCGCACGGTGCCCGTCATGGCGACCATGACGCGCACCCCAAAGGGCTTGAGCTCGAGGCGCAGCGTGCGCGAGTAGGCCGTGACGGCGCCCTTGCTGGCGCAGTAGACGGAGCCGAAGACGTAGGGCGTGATGGCGGCCAGCGAGGCGATGTTGATGATGAGGCCGCGCGAGGCGATGAGCAGGTCGGCGAAGGCGGCGACCATGGCCATGACGCCGAAGACGTTGGTCTCGAAGGTCTCGCGCACGTCGGGGATGGAGATGTCGGTTGCGGGGTGGGTGTGGGTGCGGCCGCTGGAGGGGGGTTAGATGAGCTGCGAGGGGAAGCTGGGGTGGCTGGGGACGGACGCGTTGTTGACGAGAATGTCGAGCTTGTCGCCGGTGAGCTTGGAGACCTCGTCGTGGCAGGTCTTGATGCTCGCTTCATCGGTGACGTCTAGGGCAAGGGTGGTCATGCCGAGGGCGGCCATCTCGGACAGCACGGCCGGGTTGCGGGCCGTGGCGATGACATGCACGCCTGATGGGTGTCAGTAGGGTTGGCCGTGGATATGCGGGGTGCGAGCGAAATACCCTGGGCGTGAAACTCCATGCACAACGCATGGCCAATGCCTCCCGGGGTGCAACTGCGGCCAAGGTTAGTGGCTGAGCTCCAATGGTGAGGTCTGTCCCTGTGGGGAGGCGGGAAACGCACCCGGTAATGAGCACCGTCTTTTGGCCGGGCTTGGGACCCATGTTTATGGTAGTATCCGAAGGGCGGGGACCGTGGATAGACGGGTTTTGTGTGTGAAGGGTTACGATCAACACGACGAGAGCTGAAGTTGGTTTTGAGTTTGAGCTCAAGCTCCAAAACCCCACCCTCGACAGCGATGCCGAGGCAGCTTGTGATATCGGGGTTAGGGTTTACTCATCATTCCGCCCCCGGACACGAAGGATACGAGACTCGAAGCGATGCTAATGAGCTTGGCCGGTGTTGATATGTCAACATGGGTAGCTGAAGCCGTAAATTAAGCATGAGACATGTTGGATACGCGTGAGAAAGTGCCGAGTCTTCGTTGCTCGCCTTTTGCATCCTGTTCTCAAGCTCTCAGCGAAGCCCAGGTCGAATGACACGACGTTGTCAAAATGCCATCCGTGACAGGCCGTGCGCCTCATGCAGATCGCTGAGCTCCCCCGCGGCTCCCATGTGATCGGCATCCACCGATGCACAGACACCTCGACGTAGGCGAACAAGTCTCACCAGCTGTGATGGTTGTTCTCCTGACACACCGCGCTGTATTCACCTGAACTTCAAACCACGCCCCGACGTCCAAACCCGTCTCGCCAACGTCAGATGGACGCCGCCGGGTGGCTTGACGCCCGGCACCCCTGCGCCCACTTGGATTCGGTCTCATTTTTCGCTGTTGCTCATTGAAAGATGGAGGGCAGCTCAGGCATCAGCCAAAACCAGGGTCCACGACAAGGGTGCGGTGTGCTCAGCCCGATTTGGTCTGGCGGGTTGGTTCCTGGCATGCCTCCCGCCGCGCGCTGACGGATGCCAAGCCGGCAGCCGTCTTGGTTTTTTGGTCCGATGCAGTGGTTGGCCGACGGAGACGGCCCTGAAACCTGCACTCACTGGGAATATCCATCATCAGCACTTACGGCGCGGTGTTGAGGGGTTTGAGTGAGCGAGAGTACGACGGAGGGTGATATCAGTGTCAAGTTGAAGCTCATCAGCAGGTTGAATTTCCACTGGTTGGTTGGGAGGAGGGGGTGGCGCATATTCCATCTCGCAGCCAACTGCAGTTGCAAGTTGACGAGGATCAATGTCTTCCGGCACAAACGATGGCTGAGTGCTGTGGAACGTGCGAGGCGGGGTCGCGGCTTGATCCGCGTGTCACCCGAAAGCGAGACTGCATCTGGGACACCGGATTCTGGTGTCATGGCACTTTCGCGGTTGGATGCGGGTGGTGTTGGTTGTGTATGAAGCAGTCCGTCTGCGAGGTGGGGGCCGATGCGCGGGGCTATGTGCAAGGGTGGCAGAGCGGGCAGCCCGTGCTGTTTTTGGCACTGGATGCCGTGACACACCGCGCCGCAGATTGCTAGCTTCCTTCGAGAAAGGTTACCCGGGTCCGCAGGCACCAACAGACGAGCGCGCTCCCGGAGGGCTGGGTGCGGGTTTCATCAAGCCGGGGATCCTGCGTGTCGTCGCACAACCCACCCCATGCAGCGATCTGCCTCGCATCCGCCGCCCGGCATGTCATCCAGCCCGGGTGTCGTCCAAGCGTGTGGTGCTTTGCCTCTCCCAGATGGAGGATGACGATGGCGGGCGGTATAACCGCGAGGGATATGAGTCGCGGATCTCCCATGACAGTTGTGCGCAAGATGTTGAAGTAGATCTCCGCCGTCCTTTTGGTCGGGGTCATGCGGTTCCTGATCGCGTTTGTCCTGCTGGCTGAACCGGCCGCCGATGGGGTTTGTAAACGCCACACCGGGCTAGATGTCAGCTCCAACTGCACTCCACGGCGGCACGGCACCGTTAGCTGCAATTACGTCGGTTTTTACGCCGCCATGCCCCACG
>FTEL01010432.1_pt1 | contig 15189 bp, 11 predicted proteins | sample 1658911 | NCBI WGS metagenome assembly FTEL01 (sample SAMEA3914869, study PRJEB12502) | metagenome | biome: forest; material: soil | place: USA | collected 2012-03-12 | depth 0.1 m
GCTCCAAGACCCGCCGATACCCCGCCAGCACCTCCTCCGCCTGCTCCCGCGTCAGCTGCCGCTGCTTCGTCTCTAGCTCATCCAGCAGCCCCTTGGCCATCGCCACGCGGACCGTGAGCGCGGGGAGCGGCAGCCGTTTCCGCATCCACGCCACGGTCTGCACCCAGTCACGCATTGCCTCGTCGCTGTACTCCTCGCCGGACTCGACCGGCGCAAACACCAGCTCCAGGTAGCGGAGATGCTGCAGGCAGTGCTGCGGCACGACGGTCCGCAGGAACTGGCTCGCGGCGAGGCGCGTGTGCTCGTACTCCCCCGGCCACCACCACTCGGTCGGGTTGTCGGGGGACTGGCCGTCGAGGACGATGAAGCGGTTGGCGCCGTAGAAGACGACCTCTGCGTCGCGGCAGAGGGAGTGGCAGACGAGGAAGATGGCGGTTGGCGGGTGCCAGCACTGGCACGCCGAGGAGGCGACGGCGTGCAGGCGGCGGCAGAAGCAGCCGATGGAGGGTTCGGGGTAAGGCCTCCTGCGCGTGCACTGGACGAAGCGGCACCCGATGTGGTAGCTGGGGTGGCAGACGCCGCGGCCGGAGACCTTGCTGCAGGAGCTGGCCAGGAACCAGTAGTTGGGCTGCCCGCGGCTCCAGTAGACCTCGCCCCAGGGGGTGATGAGGTCTGTGTGCTGGAGGATGCGGAGGCGGAGCTCGGTGGGGAGAGCGAGGAGGCGCGAGGCAGGAGGTGAGGGTGAACGGGGCAGAGCGCTCTTTCGCGGCTCTTGCTCCCGCGGGAAAAGCGGGATGCCCCGCGCGTGGAGAACGGCCTCGCGGGCGAGCTCCTCAAGCACCTCGTTCCTCCCACCGCTGAGTCGGATGTGGCAGTCCTTCAAGCGCGGCAAAAGCCGGAGGCTGGAGAGCAGCACCCTGGCCGCCTCAACCCCCGCCGCGTCGGGGACGAAATCGCACACCACGGACAGGTCAAGTGTATCAGGGGTGACATACGGGGCCAGGGAAGAGATGGCGGCGTGCCACTGTCGCAGGACCGCCTGGGCGTCTGCCCCAGCTCCGTCGAGCAGCGGGTCGTGGTATTCGTGATCCAAATGCCACTCGTTCGCGCAGGTGAGGACGGGCTCGCGCACCTGCTCCGGGGTTGTTTTGAACATTCGGAATAGTTTGCGAACTGCCGGCCAACGGTGGCGAGTCTCCCAGCCGCGGGAATGGCAACACCTCCCGAAGCCCTCGTATTGATTCTTTGTTTCGTGGCAGGAGGACTGGTTGAGCACGACCTTTAGGTTGACTAGATTGGCGATCGCTGCAGGGGTGAGTGCTTGCAGTGAGGCGAGAGACCGCCGTGGGTGATACCGGATCAGAAACCAGTTGGATGAATACAGCAAGGCCGCCGCTTCGTCGTGGATGGTCCGGCAGGACACGAGCAGGCCGATGAACAAACTGGCACGGTTGTGATTGCCGTCATCCAGGTTGTAGACCTTGGGCGCGGGTATGCGGGACCGGACGAAGCCATGGCCGAGGCCGACGAGCAAGTATATTCGGCGCCTGAGTCCCGGCGAGAGGCGCAGTATCCCGGGGAGCGCGGTGTCGGTGGCGGATGTGGCCATAAGTGCCCAGGTGAGTAGCAGTCAAGGTGCTGAGGGGAAGTGGCCAGGCGAGGGAAGACGCGCGGAAATAATTCGAAGGTTTATGGCGAGACAAACCGCACAGCTACCTACGGCCAATCAATTCCAAGTCAATCCAGGCAGCAAAACCAGCCACATGTTGCCGCCCTATTCCCTCGCTTGAACGACCCAGCCACACCCAAAATCAACACCCCTTCCCATCCCTCCTCAGCGTCTTCTTCAAAACCGGCACCTCTACCGCCACCGCCCTCCCTGCCTCCCCAACCTCAAAAACAAACAAATCCGCCGGATACCCCCCATACTTGTACCGATCCAGCACCCCCCACGGCGAGCACGGTTCCACCGCCGGCACACCCACCGCCCCCAGCGACGCCCGAAACGCGACCTTTCCCGCAGCAGCCAGCCCCATCGGGTACAGCCACGCGCCGAGCTTCATCCCGCCCGGCAACCCCAGAGTCGGCCCTAGCAGAGCAGTAATATCCGTCCCGTTGCTGACCATCCGGTTAAGAAACAGCCCCGGCTCGCCCTCGCGCAGCATGAACTCCGCCACGGAGTTGTCCGGCAGCGTGTAATTCCCCACGTACAGGGCCAGCGCCTGGTCGCGCGCGGCTTGTTCCGCACCCGCCAGGAGGATGCTGTGGATCTTGCTGATGAGGAAGGGAAAAGTCCCCGCCACCTGCTCCCCGGCCGTCACCAAGGAATACCCGATCCCGTGGTCGGGCGAGACGGCTAATTGCGTGAAGCTGTTGCGCGCACCGCCGGGTTTGTGGTAGATGTCTGCGAGGCGGGTGGTGGTTGAGCCGGGGGAGACGGGGATGGGGAGGCGGAGGATTTCCCAGGCCATGCCGAGGGAGAGGGAAGATTGCGCCGTGTGCGTGACGGGGCGGAGCCAGCGGCGGGTTTGGAGGGGGGTGAGGAGGGTGGAGGTGAGGATTGACCGGCCGAGCTTGGAGAGGTCAGAGGGGGAGGAGAGGTAGCCGCCGCCGCTGGGAGGGGGGTTAGGAAGGGAGTGGAGACGAGAGGGGGGGTGGGCTTACGGGGCTGCGTCACCCAGGTCGTAGGCGTCGAAGATGACCGAGTTGGTGTCGTTAACGGGGGGGTGGAGAAAGGTCCGGGTGAGTTTGAGTGGCTTGATAAGATTCTTTTCGAGGACGGTGGTGAACCTTTTGCCGCTGATTTTCTCGACGGCGTAGCTGAGCAGCTGGAACGCCACATTAGAGTACGCGGGCGTGTGGTAGCTGGGTGCCGTCGGGTACGCCTTGAGGATCTTGGCGAAGGATTCTGCGGAGGGTCAGTATCCAAGGGTGAGGAGAGAGAGGCGGAGTGCGTACCAGCCCGAGTGCATGGCTTGAATCCGTCGGTGCCGCAGGTGATCTTTTCTGAGTCGTTCAGCAGGGGCAGGCCGGGAACGCCTTGAGGGATGTAGGCGGACAAGTCCCCGAGAGCATCTGCCGCCGTCAGTGTCTGGCATAGAAACAAGTGAGGGCTGAAATCTTACAGTGCTGCGGAATGCCGGCCAAGTGGCTCGCCAAAGCTCCGAGCGTGACCTCGTCCCAGTTGATGTCGTAGACCGGGTTCTTTACCTTACGGTTGGCCAGCTCGGGGACGTACTTGGTGATCGGCTCATCCCAGTACTTGTCGCCGATCTCGGTCAGCGTCGCATAGACGGTGATGAGCTTGGAGATGCTGGCGATGCTGTAAACCGTGTCGGCGCCGATCGACGGTCCGTAGTACTTCTCGTACAGGGGCTTCTCTGATATCTTGGAAAACACTTGGATCCCAAAGTACGTGCCCTTGTCCAGCTGACCACCAGCGAGCGCGTTGGCGATCTCGTTGTCGATGGCCGTCTTGGCTGTCTTGAACGCCGCCGACGAGCCCAGGTTGGCAACCTCGGGATAGGCTGGGCCCAACAGCGGGCAGTCTTGGCTCAGGCCAAGCCCGGCGAGAGCCCCTGCGAGGAGGAGATGGCGAACCAGACCCATTGGGACAGTCGTGGAGGGAGGATGCTCGGAGAACGAAGGATGTCGATGATGAGGCGAGTAATTACGAGGAGAGGAGGTCGAGTGTTGACGACCTCTTATACAAGGTTGCCGGCCACCAACACAGAATTCCATGCTGGCGATGCTCTTACCATGGAAGGTATGGACCTTAAGCCACATCGACAGACTTCCTCGCACTCACTAATCGTTGCCTCCTCGCACTCGCTAATCGTCAACCTCCACGACAACACTCTCGTGAGCCTCCCCGCCACCGGGTTGAGCCCAGTCTCCCCCAAAAGTCCCGCCTTGACAGGCTCTAACCCCGTGATGTTGCAGTGTCCAGCCCGGGACCCGCAGCTCGCACTCGCTAATCGTCAACACCAACACCAATACTCCCACGACCCTCCCCGTCGTTGAGTTTCGCCCAGTCTCCCCGGAATGTCCACTCTGCCGAGACTCCAAACCGGGTGACGTCCCAGCATCCCGTCTGGGACGTGTGTCTCGCACTCGCCAAAGCTTCCATTGCACCGTCTCTGGCCATCTCCGGGTTCCCCGACCTTCTTGTCACAGGGCTCCGCATCTCGCTTAAGCATGCTTGATGCCACTGTGACCTGTGAGCTGTCAGCCCCAACCAGGGGAGTGAGGGCCTAGGACCTTGCCCCACGAGAGACCCCTGTTTTTTTGGTTTAGGCGCCAGGCGGCGGGTGCGGCGGGTGCGGGACGGAAAGGTTATCTGGACATGCCTCGATCCTTCAGCTGCGCCCCCCCTGGTCTGATGTTAGGTAATGGGGAACGTCAACCACCCAGTGTACCACCCCCACAGCCCATAGGAAGAGCAATGCCTCCGTGGACGCGTCAAAGATTGGGTTTGCAAACTCTTATTCGACAGAAGGCGAAGGGATCCGAATCATGGGGCCTTCTCTGAACCATGGGAGCGGCTGCTGGCGAGCAGGGCATGTCCGCGTTCTGGTCCAACGGAACACGCCGCTCCGTTGTGGCGTTGAACCCCAGCAGAACACACGACGTGGAGGAAAAAACACACAGTGGAATTGGAAATAGCGAACTGGGCAGCTTGAGCGCGTGACGAGCCGTCAGAAGCTGAACCCAACAGGCCGGCCACTCCATGTGGCCGGGCTAACACAGGGGAGATAATGCCTACACTTTGACGGCTACCCTGGCTCCTTGTCGGAGACAGGGCAGTGCGAGAACACACCGCAGCACCGCGTGGTGGGCAACTTATCAGATAGAGGCGTGCATCCCCCTGATGGACATGGCAAGCATGGCGGGGGCTGTGACAGCCTTCAATATGTATGTATTTGATCCAAGTGGCCCCGTGCGTGGCCTGGCTGGGAGCATGATGCAGCAACAGGAATGGGATTGGTTTAGGAGTAGCACTTTTCTCCTCTTTACTTGTAGATCTAAGCATCTTGAACTTACTCGGCAAAGTGTCACAATACAGCAAGAGATTTGTGTAATGCGGCGGCAGATCCACCTGACTCATGGCTCGTATTTTACTACACTAATGATATGTAGTCCTCAGTGTTCCATCCACGCACCGCACGTGCTTATCTCACTCCTTGAACATCTCCCATCAACCCTTAAAGGCGGTAGCGGCAGGGAGGGTCGTAGGAGTGTTGCGGGATGCGGTGGTGATGAGGTGCTCGAACGAGGGTGCCCCCTCGACCCGTGGGTTGTAGGGCGCAAAGTCCCAGAGGTAGCCAAGGGTGCGCAGGATGGAGGTGGCCGAGTACGAGACGACGTTGCCAGCGGCGTTAGTGCCCTGTTGCTCGACGACGCCGGTGCCAACCCAGGGGGAGATGAGCAGCGTAGGGATGCGGCCGCCGAGGCGGTTGAAGGTGAAGGTGTACGAGCCACCGCCAGGAGTGGAGGTTGTGTAGGTCAGGTTGTCAGGCCGGGGGGCGAGCGGGGGCGGGACGTGGTCGTGGAAACCGCCCGTCTCGTCAAAGGTCAGGATGAAGAGGGTCTGGTTCCACTGGGGGCCGGCGCGGAGGGTCTCGTAGACCTGCTTGATGAGGGCCTCGCCGGCCGAGATCAGGCCTGCGGGGTGCATCGAGGTGGTGCCGACGCCGCAGCACGAGGGGTTAAGGAAGCTGAGTGACGTGAGGTTACCGGCCTTGGCGTCGACGAAGAACTGGCTGAGGTTGACAATGTTACCAGAGAGGCCAGCGTTGTAGGTTGACTGAAACCACGAGGCCTCGGGTCCCGTGCCGCCTGCCGGGTCGTGGTAGTTCCTCCACGTGTGGCCGCCCTTGGTCAACGAGTCGAAGATATTGGGCTGGTTGAACCCCTTGGTCTTGAAGGTGGCATCGTTGCTACCGTGGCCGTACGAGCTGCCTGACACAAGCGCAAGACGGTTGGGATCGGTCGGCCCCGGCACGTCCGAGTGCCAGTGGTTGAAGGTCACAAAGTTCTGGACCAGTTGGGTGAGCACGGGCACCTGCGCCTCGGTGTAGTAGTTCATGACCTGCTGGGCGAGGGTGGCTTTAGCAGCGTCGCCGCTGTATAGACGCAGCTGTTCCTGAACGAAGCCCTGCTGGGTGGGCGTTAGGGTGCCCGCCGCGATGGCTGTGTTGTTGGGTGTAAAGGTGCCGTAGAATTGGATGTTGTTGCCGTAGATGGCGTGGTCAGGGTCGTTGGTGATGGAGTTGAAGTCGTTGGCGGCCGAGCATGCCTGGCCACTGGCGGGGCTGGTTATGCTGTATGGATTGCAGTACAGGCCGTTGTTGATGGGGTTCTCGAGGCCCGTCAGCGTCTGGCCGCCGAGGAGGTTGTCGAACGAACGGTTCTCCATGACGAGGATGACGACGTTCTTGATCTGCGCCTTAAGGATGTCGATGCTGGTGGCGCGCTTGGCCGGATGGGCCTGGGCGGCGGCCGCAAGGACCAGCAGGCTGTGGAGCGTGGTGGGGAGCATCGTGATAATTGATAGTCGTAGTTTGGGAGTTGAGCCGTGTGCGCGGGCGTGTCCTGCAACAGGTGAATCAACTCGGGGGCTATACGTGGCTTTATGCCAATTTCTACCGTTGGTGCTGGTCCTGTTCTCTCGACGATACATGCTGACAGCGGCATGGAAGGGCGATGCCTGCTTCTCGTCTGTCCAAGTTGTCCAACTTTGTGCCATGCAAATAGCCCAGCACGTGGGCGCAACATTTCGAGTTTCTGGAGATGCGACAGTGAGTGAGAGTGGGGGTTACGAGGTGTACTATGCTCACAAAGCTGAGGCTGTCACGACATGGAACTGTGCATGGGAGAGCAGAATGTCCCCAAGCGAAACCGTCTGTCTCGGTACAACTTGGAGTCTCGGTCGCCCAATTCTTCGACGTGCAGACGACAGCGGTGCTAGAGACTGAGACTGCTCAGGTGCGGCATGCTGCAAGGCCGATCCCGATAGGCGCTTGCCTGCGATTGAGTGTCGTGCTCGTGCTGGGCCGCAACCACATGGGGCTGGCGGCTTGCCCGCGAACGGCAACGTGGGCGACTGCCGGGAGTCGTGGCTGGTGAAGTGCCGGAGTTGGCCTTGGCACGGGGTTGCTCCGTGGCGATTCATTGGCCGTTGTCCCAGGCGGTTTGCTCTCCTCAGGTACATCTGTATTCCGTACATGATCCCACAACCGCCCGCGTCCGCCGCCCGTGGGCGTGCATTTCCACGAATTCCCTGCCTCTTCCGTCACCGAGATGCAGACCCATGCAGTGTCAGGACACAGAACATCAAAGGTACTGTGCCGACTCGTCTGGGAATTACTTCAATTATTGATGTGTTGCCCCCGTCTATGCCCGTGGCTTGGGACGTTGCCCTGGCCTTTCTTATGTGCCTTGCAGCCAGCCTCCCAGAGCTGAAGACCACCTCTCGTGATGCCTTCATGGTCGGCGCGTCCCGTTGGGAATTCCACTGTGGACTTCCGATGGGGTCTTCCGCTGGCCATAGAGTTGATGGCGGTGATGGCGGTGATGGTCCCGGTCAATTGCCTGCGGGTGAGCCTAAGGCCAGTGCCTTGGTTCCGACACAAACTGTTGGAGCAGCTGATACGAACCACCACAGTTGTTGATATGGGGGCACTGAAAGGCACTGTAAAATGGGTGCAAAGTGATGCAGGTCAGGATGTGGGAAAGGCTTCAATTGTTGATGTGTGTTCGTGTGTCTGTGCTCTCTCTGTGTGACCCCTGCTCACCCTGCTTCACCCTGCTCCACCCTGCTCGCGCGACCGACAGAGCAGGGTGAGCCAACCGTGCAAGAGTGCACTATTTTGGCGGGAACAACGGGTTTTCGTTGCCCGGCGGGGTAATACATACTTGGTGAGCAACTCTCACACCACATCTCGCCTGAGTATGTATCCTCTCAGTATTGCTGTCGCCCCGGAGAGCACGGCTGAGCCCTTCAACTCGAATCGTACACCATTTCTCAACATTAGTGGAAAGCAGAGGCTCTAACGCCACCATGATGTCCGCTTCCCAACTCCCCAGCATCGACAACCAGCTCGTCACGCCCAACAATCCGCCGCGAACAGATGTTGACGGCATGGACTACGCGCGATGTGCCGCCCTCCACAATTACCTCGTTGAGTGCTGCCGCGTGGCCGATGGTCGGCTTGACCTGGCTGCTGCCGAGGGCAGTGGCGCCACCTACTTCAGCACGCACGGCAACGCGGCCGAGTCTGTCCGCCCAAGGCTGCATCCCTCCGTGGCCGCCTTCCTCGGCGCAGCACGCAGTTCCGATGCCCCGCTCTTCTACTTTGTTGCAGGCATGCCGAACCCGGACGGCGACATCAACGGCCTCTTCGCCAACGAGGTGGCCGACCTGTGCGACGAGCCCGAGGACTCCATCGTGCGCCTGTACTTCTCGCACATGGACGCCTGCGACGGCAAGTCAGGCGGCGGCATGCTCTACCACCAGGGCCGTCACCTCGCCTCCTTCTTTGTGCACCCAGACGACACGGAGTGTGCGTTTCCAGTGGATGAGCACCCGCAGAGCTGGCATCCCCTAGAAACCATCCTGTCCAACTGGATCGCCCTAATCCGCCTTGGCAAGGTGGTCGCCTCTCCCACCGACGAACCGGCCCTGTACGGCGGCGTCAAGATCGGGAATTGGGAGTGGCGGCCGTATAGCGATGGCCAGGTAGCGGGGTGCGTCGCGGCGTGGGATCGGCTCTGTGACGCCATAGAGGTGCGTCGTCGCCAGAGCAGGGGCGCCACGATCGACGACGATAACCGTCCCGGCGAACCCTTCTTCACGCCCGCGGCCATGGACGCAGCCAAGATCCTAGATCCCTCGTTTGCGCGCGCCTTCCTGGGCCTCGCGCACCGTCCCCGGCACATCCGCCGCATCGCTCCAGGACTGTCCCTCCCCCCGCGGGACGCGGCTGCTTTCGCCGCCGCCCAGCCCTTCACCCACCTGCCCCGGCGCGTCCCCCAATGGGACGGCACAGAGCGGGAAGAGATGGTGCCGCCCGTGTACATGTTCTTCAGCGAACCGGGCGCGCCGCAGGTCGACGTTTCAGGCTGGAGGTCCTCGTTTCGCTACTACTGGGACGACGGGCACCGGACGGTACCAGCCGGCATCACGTTCCCGTCTCGCGTGCCTCCGGGTGTCTACAGCGAGTGCGTCATCCGGTCCGAGCCCGAGCCAACCGAGGAGGCGTTCCGGCTGCTGCTACCCTTTAACCTGTACGGCGCACGCGACAGCAGCGGGGCCGAGATGAAGAATAGGACGGCCGACGAGTTGTTCCAGCATGGATTCAAGCCTTTTGGCGGAAACCCGAACCGGCCCCAGCGCCTGGAGCGGCTGCTGGACCACTGGGCAACCCTGGTCGAGCGAGGGGTCTGGTCTGTCGGGCCGCACGGGGTACAGGGCTCGATCGAGGTGTTTAAGGATGCTACGGTGAATTGGGTGGATTATACGATTCCGTCGAGCTGGTAAGTGGTTACGAATTAAATCTAACTTATTTGTCCCCTCCCCCCTGGGGCGACCCCCTTCTCGAGCATGTCACAATTTGGGAATAAAGGATAGACAAGACCATCCGCGCGTTTCATTTCCTCCCCAAGAGGGATGCTGACCCAGTGCTTTCTCGCGTCCTTGGTATACTCCCTGACCCGAAACACGACTTCATCTCTCACAACCGCACTACTATCTCCCTCCTCCACAACGTGAAGCACAAGCGCTCTGGGGTTCATCTCCTCAAGTTCTTTCCCACCCGTTACCCCACGAACAAGATTCAGGGTAAACGAGTGGATGATGGCAATCCGTCCTTCCTCTGGATACTCTTCGTACGCTTCGATGGGGCCATGTTGGTCCCCGCCAAAGTAATCCTTGAAGTAACCAGTCACGACGTCGACATCATTCGCCTCGTGGACGGTCGCCTCCACCTGGTGGAAGAGCCTTAGCGGGAAGCCAGCGCTGGGTGTATCCCGCTGGTGGGCCTCGAGAGTGGCGGCAGCATGCTCGGCGCCGAACAGGTCCAGGACGGCCGCGGCCATGAGCCGCCGCAGCACGGGCAGGGCTTGGAAGTCGAGGAGGTCATCGGCGGTTGTGGTACCCGGGTGGTACGGTGGGACAGTGATGGAGGGGTCAAGCTTGTGCGGGAGCCTGATGGGAATGTTCAGCTCCAGTACGCAGGGGGTGCTGGCGTCGATTTTGAGCGCGGGGGGACGCAGGAGGCGAACGTGTGGGAGATCCATATTGGAGGGACGGGTGAAGAACGGAGTGAGGGGGAGGGGGAATAACTTGAAGAACGAGGTTGTTGAGGGGGGAACAGTAGGAGGAAGAAGGTGACTGTTTTCTGCCGTTTTATCAACAAGCGGGACAGAGCGGCGTGGGGATTCCAACGACAGGAGGAGGACCAAGAGAATCACATATACAGGTGGGAGTCATAAGAGGGTGGCCAATCACCACATGGGACGTCCCGCAGCCTATACTGCTCCAGCCAATCCCACAGCATTAACACTTATACCCCTTCTCACCCACACCCCCCCTTCCCCGCCGAACATCGTCGCCAACAACACCATGAGTCGCACAGTTCAGATTGCTACCCCAATTCTCGCTCACGATGAGGCGATGCGTTATGCCCACCACAGAGACAGAGAAATCCACCCCCAGCGAATCATCAAGCTAGATGTGTCTCCATGCTGCCACGGCAATGATCCGGCTCGGAACACGGCAGGTTGGAGACCCGAAGATTCAACCCGGAATCCCAGCTAGGGGTCAGTGTGAGAGTGATGGCTGGTTGTCCCGAGGCCGTGAGTGCCAGAAACGTCAAGTGGTAGGAGGACAGGAAACAAGAAAAAGGGGGCGGGGTTAGGGTTATGTGCGGTGTATGTCCAAAGTAAATAAAGTCTGTTCCAACTGAGCCAAGCACAACACTGAGGACACGGATCCAGGCATGAGAGCTTGGTAAAATCACGCATTATGAAGAGGCTGACCGGAAAGGTAAATGGGGTAAGCTCGGTATGGCTTGTTCACCTAATATGAGAGGACGGGATTCATGTCTTTGACATGTTCGTGCGATATCAAATTAGCCGCGATCCTTTGGCGATGGAGGATGACATGGCAGTTGTTTCACGAGAATTACGGCTGTTCTTCCCTATGCCAAAATTAAACTCAACATCAATTCGCTCGTCACCCATTTCATTCGCGACCGAAGGGTTGCTGTTCGGACCTGACGATGATTCTGAGACCCGAGCGAGCATGAGCCTCGTCGTCGGGCATAACAACGCATCTTTAAGGCGAGATAGGCTCATGGCCAATTGGCGGACAAGAGAGACACGAAAGTCAAATATGATGTTTGGCTAAGGCTGGCGGGTAAGTGTTTCCCTACACGAGTGCTGTTCTGCCATGGCCCCAACTCAAGTCCTGTCCGTAATTTGGAAGGCAGCGCGGACTAGCCCGCAGCAATGCGGGGATCGAGGCCCGCGAAGAGGACGGGTTTCTTATCCGAGAGAGCACTGGAGAGCGAGCAGGCGTCCCTTCTCCCGGGCATTTGTACCCGCACAGATCCCACGGTGGCACCACTTTATCTCCAAACCCCTCTTGAACCCCGCGTTCAGGGACTTTCGCCCCCAGCCCCGTCACGCGTCCACGATTCGGCCCGTGGTCAGATCTCGTGACCACGCCACGATCTCGGTGACATCGGTGGCACCAGCCCGACCGAGTCTCGGCTAGCACGGCGTGAACTGGGCTAGCACAGCGGAGCAGGCCAAGAGGACGGGGCAGAGGATCTCGAAATAGACGCCGAAGCATCAAGCCACTGCTCCTGCACTTGTCCCTTGCGGGAAGGCTAGGCTCAACAGGGCCAGACACGAGGTCCAAGCTTTGGTCTGCATGCAACAAGCCAAACGTCAGTCGTCGGGGAATTTTCCGGCAGGGGTAAGACAGTAGGAGAGGGGAAGAGGCGGGGAGGGGGAACTGAGTAAATCGACGCTGTGCGCTGGGTGTTCCGGCACACATCTAACCCCCTCTTGCTGGCATCTATGGACCAGAGCAACACCAAATTTTTACGCACGAAGTGCCCCAGTGCCATCACCATTGCCATCATTGTCACTCACAATTTGCCATTGCCCTCGCCCTCGTTGTCAATTCCACGTTGAAACCGGCCACGGAAGAACTACCTTCTTTCCCGAACGCGCATCCCCCCCGCGCCCGCTTACGTTCCAGCGACGCGGCCGCGACGACGATGTCGAAATACCGAGAAAACACGGGCGGTTTACTTTGTAGGTTCCTGGGAAGGGAGACTCGAACGGAGGGCAGGATCCAAGCCACCGGCCTCCGCGGAGCGCGAGTCTACCCTTCTCCAACCGCTTCTCCATCTTCTCAATGCAGCCTCCCTCTCTTCCCAATACGGCCTCGCCTCAAATTCCTGCGGGCACTTTCCCATCCCGCATCTGCAGCAGCGGAGCGTGGCCCAGCCCAGAATGGAATAGACACCAACGGGGCTTGGCAGATCGCCGTCCTCGATAACCTTCACATGAAAAAGTCCCGTCCCGAATCGGATGCGGGGGGGAGGAACAAAAAAGCACGGACGCGGATGTGGCACCTCGCGTTGAGGCAGGTCGGCACTAGTGTTCGAGCCAGCGCAGTCCCACGCGGTAAGGCGTGCTTGATAGCGCGTGGGTGCTATCACGCTCGCTTGGAGGGGTGCAGCGTCACGATGGGAAGTCGCAATTTGGGGGGCTGGGTTTGTTGGTGGGGGGAGATGGTGATGTTCAATACTGGTGGTGGTGGAGTCGAGTCGAGTCGAGGCGAGGCGAGGCGAGGCGCATGATCAAGACGGGGAAGCGAGGTCGGGAAGGGCGCGGCGGTGAAGATGGGTCATGCTGGTTCTGCCAGAGGTGCATGGAGATCTAGAAGCTCGTTGTCTGGGAGGAAACGTCGAGTCGGAGGGAACGAAAACACTGTTGCCTGGGACAATCCCCGCTTGCGCGCTCCGGCAGTGGGCGATGATGGCAACGCAGTGTTGCAACTTCAGTTGAAACGACACTATCTCCCCGCATAATCTGGCCGCCGCGATCATCATGGCCGGCCAATACGTCACGGTCCCTGAGCAAACGCCCAGGCCCCTCGTCCCCTGCGTCGGTAGCCCCAGGCTTGGCCGCGGGTGTCAGAGGTGTTACCTGATCCGGCTGCGTGGGCCGTGGTGGTGTGGTGTGTGGTGTGCCCAGGAATGGCCGGGCGAGGGGAGTGCTTATCCGTTGGGAGATAGCTGTGCCGAAGAGCCATGGCGAGTCCAGACTCGAGGCACGACCCGGCTCTCTCGACAACCCCGCGCTGCTGGCTGCCCATTGCGCACCCAAACGATGACCCCGCTCGAGGTCGAGGCGAGGGGCGATGGACCGGGGACTACATTGTAGATCGCGTAGCGTCATGCCCTCGCGAACCCCAGTCATTCTTAGCCGACATCATCTCGAAACAAAAACGTGGCGGTGGGAAGTGGTGGACGCGGTGGAAGGTGGTGGACAGTGCGCGCACAAGAATAAGAGCCGGAGGAAAATCCGGCCTGGAGGGAGGGAGGGGATCGACAGTCCAAGCAGGATCGAAGCGGGGCATGTCAAACATCCCACGTGCTTCCCGTGGGCTCCCGTCTGGGGAAGAAGTGGGCCTGTTTGAGCCCTGCTGTGCGACCCTGCCCCTGCCAATGCTCCACTGACGCGCAGCGCCCACAGCGCTGCAGCGTGGCACTGGGCCAGGGGGAGAGGCACTGAGGGCAGCGCACAGGCCTTGTTCTATTCCCCTTCCCCTCCCACACCTTTTCCTCCTCCAACACCATCCCTCCAGGCCATGCAGCCCCAAGCATCAGCCTGCGCCCGCGCTCTAAGCGAGGAGCAGCCACTGCAGCAAACACGGCCAACACTGCCAAAAACACGTGAAGTCCGCCCGTCAGAGGCGCGAGAGGGCTGCCCAAGAGCTGTCAAAGTCGGGCCCAACCCAACCCGGGAGAAAATCCCCGCGCCAAAATGCCAAAAATGCCATCCACGCGCCCGCCATGCATGCGACATGACACCCGAGAGAGAGCACGGGGCGCCACACTTGCTGCGGCTCTTGCTGGTGGTTGCTGCCCACTGCCGCTGCTGCTGCCACTGCTCGCCAACACACCCTCCACAATCGGGACGACGCACGACGGGGTGGCGACGGAGTTAAAACACCCTGTGTAACCCAGTCGCGCTGCCTCAGGTTTGGTTTCAACGATGCCCTGTCTCTGCCTATCTCGCGAGAGGCTATCAAGCCAAGCCATCCCTCCGTCCTCCTATCTGTCTGCCCAGGCAGCCTTGAAGTGACCCCAGGCTCTCTCTCCCCCGTCCACGATATCGGGATCACACTGGCACGCTGCCATCCTGCTCTCCACTTCACCAAGCAGCACCCACCACCACCAGTCCCTCACCCCCAGATAACGAGACACCATGAGATCCCCGCCCTTGGAGGTCATCGCCACATGGCCGCACCCCAACTATGACAACCCCGTCACCCGCCCGCCAGACCCCATCGTCGGCGGCGTCATCACCCTCACCGGCGCCCTCGTCTTCCTCGGCCTGCGCATGTACGTGAGGCTGGGAATCATGCGCAAGACTGAGTGGGACGATTGGATCATGGTGGTTGCTGCCGTAAGTTGTCCAACACGCTTCCTCACCAGTGACGGTGGGAAGCATAATGGCTAATTCAACTCCCCGGTCAGGTCTTCGCAACAGCAGCAACCACCACCATCCTCCTCGCCTTCACCCGCTACGGCTGGAACAGACACGTCTGGGACCTGACCCTGCCCACCCTGATCGCCGGTCGGCAGTCGTCCTACGCCGCCCAGGCGCTGTTCATCCCCGCTGCGTTGCTGGTCAAGATCTCGATCTTGCTTAGCTATTTGAGGATTGCGCCGCAGAATTCCATGTTTCGTCGGCTGTCGCGTATGTTGAACACCTCCTAGTGCTAAGTGGCCGATTGGGTTGTGATGGAGTCAATGCTAACTAGGTTGGTTTAGTCATCGCCCCCTGGGTGATTGCAACAACCACCATCGTCTTTCTCATTGTCATGTTTACGGAGTGCCGGTACGCCGCCCCCCAATCAACCCCATCAACCCCCCCTACCAC